>Ga0334722_10000406_pt1 | contig 64434 bp, 48 predicted proteins | sample C3_bottom_MG_FD_207210 | JGI IMG/M metagenome (GOLD analysis project Ga0334722, IMG submission 207210) | Sediment microbial communities from Yellowstone Lake, YNP, Wyoming, USA - C3_bottom | ecosystem: Environmental > Aquatic > Freshwater > Lake > Sediment | place: USA: Wyoming | collected... | reverse complement strand
GGCCGGTAATATTCCCGCTTTTGCGGGAGGTAGTCCTGGGCCGTATAATGGCCCGGGTAATCATGCGGATATTTGTATTCCTTCCCTCTCCCGAGACGATGAGCGCCCTTATAGTGGGCGTCCTTCAGATGGTCCGGTACAGGCAGGAGGTCTCCCTCTTCAATGTCCCGCATCGCCGCCTTGATGCCGAGATAGGACGCATTGCTTTTGGGCGCTGAAGCGACATACACGGCGGCCTGGGCGAGCGGGAGCGCTCCTTCGGGCATACCGATCCGCTCCACCGCCTGGTATGCGGAAACTGCGACAAAAAGCGCGCGCGGATCGGCGTTTCCGACATCCTCGCTCGCGGCGATGACTATCCTGCGCGCGATGAAGAGCGGGTCCTCTCCCGCGTGGACCATCTTCGCCATCCAGTAGAGCGCGGCATCCGGATCGCTCCCCCGCATGCTCTTGATGAATGCCGAGATCGTGTCGTAGTGCTCGTCATCATCGTACGCGAGCGCTTTTTTCTGGATGGATTCCTCGGCAGTGGAGAGGTCGCACAGGACCGTGCCGTCCGGCTGCGGCGGCGTCGAAAGGACTCCGAGTTCGAGGGCGTTCAGGGCGCGCCTCGCGTCTCCGTTCGCTTTCGCGATAATGAACTCCAATGCGTCGGGCGTCACTGTCACGCGGATATTCCCAAGCCCTCTCTCCCTGTCTGAAAGCGCGCGAAGGATAATTGCCTTGAGGTCTTCGTTCCCGAGCGGTTTAAACTCGAAAATCTGGGATCGGGAGGACAGCGCGGGAATGATCGCGAAAAATGGGTTCTGCGTCGAGGCGCCGATAAGAGTGATATTCCCCCGCTCCACCTCCGGCAGAAGCGCGTCCTGCTGGACGCGGGTGAAACGGTGGAGCTCGTCGATGAAGAGAATGGTCCTCTTGCCGCTCCGGCCGCGTTCGAGCGCTGACTCCTGCGTCACCTTCCGGATATCGGCAACTCCCGCCGTAACCGCATTGAGCGATACAAAATGAGCCTGACTCCGCTCGGCGATAACATGCGCGAGCGCCGTCTTGCCCGCCCCCGGCGGTCCATACAGTATGAGTGACAAGAGGCGGTCGGTCTCGATGGCCCTGCGAAGGAGTTTGCCCGCGCCAAGGATATGCTCCTGCCCGATGAACTCGTTCAGGTCGCGGGGCCGCATTCTCCAGGCAAGAGGCGGCTCGGAGTGCCCTGCGGGCATGGCATCAGGATGCGCTTGTTTTTTGATATTCTTCAGACCCAACGTAGTGCTTCAGGAAGGCACGGTGGAACGAACGAGCGATAGTGGGGACGGACAAGGATTATACTGATTCAGGGGTATTGCCGGGAATCCGGTAAACAGTGTCATGGCGTAATGCCGGATATGGGCTGAAACAGCCTCTTTCCCGGTATCCGCTTCCTGACAAATCCGTTTTTCGCGTTTTCCTGCACTGCATATATGTATGTTCAGATATCCCCATGTTCTCAGTAATATTTCCAATCCGAATGAAAAAGTTCGCGAAACCCGAATCATCGCCGACATGATAATTCATGCTGAAATGAACGCGGGCGCCGCTCTTACATTAACACTATCACAAGCGCCGGAGCCTTCCTTACTTACTGCTCCTTTCAATCATGCGCTGGAACAACTTTCACTGTATTATTAATTAATTATTGTAACTATTCAGCACATTTAGTGTCACTTGCAACACCAATTTCCCTATCCTGTCATTCCCGAGGACGTAATCGGGAATATGGTGTTCCGAAAAACTGTAAAACCAGATCCCCGATAGAACCCTTCGGGGATGACCTTTTGGGTGGCGCTGAGTGCCGGTTTTAGGGTAGGTGAATAGTTGCTAATTATTTAATGATTCCCGGTGTTGCAATAAAATGTATACATTTCACAAAGAAAGAAAAATCCCCCACTCTTGCCGTGTGATAGGCTTGATTCCTGGTCGTAACCAGGTGGGCGCCATATTCGGAAAGTTTAGGCTTCCCAGTCCTATCTGGGCATGCACACCCTTTCACGGGAACGGCCCCCTTTTATTTTTTTTCACGAGGAACAAGCTATATCAATCACGCGCAAAGCAGGGGACTTATATGTTAATACTATATACCAGAATCCATGAAAAATGGCAAGGGGAAAAATAAGACGCCGTTCTACGGCTGCCGCCTAATAACCCTTAATTATCAACATGCTCACGATGTTCCCGGTGGCAACAACTACCCGATGCACCCTGCCTGTCTCTGAATTTATTTTTTCTCCGGCAAGCTTTCTGTTAGCTCGAGCAGTCTCTGAGCCGCATGCTCAGACGTCATTTTCATTGCATGATACTGCTCACGGAGGTGATAGAGTTCTTCGGTGATCGTCAGCGCGGCCAGGATGGCCACGCGGTGCGGGTCCGCGGTGCCGGTCCCCTTCTGCACATCTTTCATTTTCGCATCAACAAAAGAAGCCAGTTCGCGAATATGATCAGGGTCCGCAAGGCCTTTGAGATTGTACACCTGTCCGTATATCTCGACCTCTATACTTTCCATGGTCTCCAAGAAATCCTAGATCCTGAAGCTTAAATGCCCGGAACTATGATCTCACACGAAGACACAAAGCCACAAAGAAGTGCCGGTGATTGGGATAGTTATGAACCAGATCCTCTTCGTGTCTTCGTGGCTTTGTGTGAAAAATGTTCTTGCCCCCATATTGAGTCGAATTTGATTCGCAACTGACCATAATATTATCCAAAATCAAAATCGCCGAATACCGGGAAATTCGTGCCTGTGCTTGCTGTTTAATTCTGGCAATAATTTTACAGTAATGCGTCAACAAACTCCTTCTGATCAAAGCTCCTCAGGTCTTCAATCCCTTCGCCGATACCCACGAATTTAACCGGGATTGAGAGCTCCTTGTTGATGGCGAAGACAATGCCGCCCTTGGAGGTGCCGTCGAGTTTCGTAAGCACAATGCCGGTAATGCCCACTGCCTCATGGAACATCCTTGCCTGGACCAGCGCATTCTGGCCGGTGTTCCCGTCAAGAACGAGCAGGGTTTCATGCGGCGCCCCCGGAAGCTCGCGCGCCATGATACGCTTCACTTTTTTCAGTTCTTCCATGAGATTGGACTTGGTATGAAGCCTGCCGGCGGTATCGACGATAAGCACATCGATTGCCCTGGCGCGCGCCGCCGAAATGGCATCAAAGACCACGGCGCCCGGGTCCGCCCCTTCTTTATGCTTTATCACGGGAATCCCCGAGCGCTCCCCCCAGATCGCAAGCTGCTCCCCAGCCGCCGCGCGAAAGGTATCTCCCGCGGCCAGCATCACTTTCTTTCCACCGGCCTGCAACCGGTTCGCCAGCTTGCCGATGGTGGTTGTCTTGCCCGTACCGTTCACTCCGACCACGAGAATGGCCGAAGGTGAAGCCACAAGGAAAAGCTCCGGGGAACGCGCTGACAGTATCTCGATCAGCAGCTGCCGAAGCCGGTCCTTAACCTCGGCGGAAGAGGAAAGCTCGTTGCGCTTGAACCGTTCCTTGAGGTCTTTGAGAACAAGCGAGGTCGTCTGGACACCCACATCGGAGACAATAAGCGCATCTTCGAGCTCTCCGAGGAACGTTTCATCGATCTTCTCTCCGAGGACCAGTGATCCGATCTTGCCGGAAAAATTCTTCCTCGTCTTTGCGAGACCATCACTCAGGCTTCGAAAAACACCCAGCATACACACCCCATAATAAAATCCTAAACTCTAAGCAACTATTCGGGTCTGGCGCTGAGCAGAGTCGCAAATAAGCGCGCTGCGCCCGTCATGATAGCGCCACTTCAGCCAAAACAACGCGCGCGAAGCGAAAGCGTTGTCGAACAGGTGTACGAACATAGATCCAACGAGCAATACAGGCGCGCTTGCGACTCGGCGAAGCGGCTGACCCGAATAGTTACAACTCTTAGTTAGAATTTAGACATTCGTATTTCGTGCTTGTACTTCATTATATATCCAGCGGAAGCTTGCCGGAGGATTCCGGTTCCGCGGCGCTTCTCATCCCCGGCCTCTCGTCCCTCGCGTTCTTTTTTGCAGTCGGCGCACGCTCTTCCGTGGACTCTCGATCTTCATCAGACGACATCCCGGCTTCTTCATACGCCGCTTGTCGGTAAAGGTAGCGGTCATGCATTTTGCTGAAACCAGTCCACGCGCCTTCGGACACCTTCTCCTTCTTCATGGTGGCCTGAAAATTGCTGATCTTCGCGGAAAGGTCGTCCAGGTAGTTGATGATGATCGCCTCCTGGATCTTGGGCCGCTTGGGCGAACCGAACTCGTACTCGCCATGGTGAGAAAGAATTATGTGTTTCAGCAGCATGGCAAGCTCCGGGGGGAAAGCGGGGATGGCGTTTATTTTTTCCACGAGCATCTCGTATCCCAGGGAAATGTGGCCGATCAGCCTGCCCTCGGTGGTATACTCGATTGACTTTCTGACCGCAAGTTCCCGCACCTTGCCGATATCGTGGAGAAACGCGCCAACAACAAGGAGATCCATGTCGATCGAAGGGAAATGCCTGGCAATATCCCGCGAAAGGGAAATGAGTTCAAGCACATGTTCGAGCAAACCGCCGATAAAATTGTGGTGAAGTGTTTTGGCGGCGGGCGTCCGCTTGAGCGAGTCCATAAATCGCGCGTCGTTCAAAAACATATCCATAAGCTGCTTCAAATGCCCGTTCTTCACACCCGCGGCAACGGTTTTCAATTCCGCCGCCATCTCGTCGATGTTGCGTTTGGAGGATTCAAGAAAGTTGGCGATGTCTACCCGGGAGTCATCCACCTTTTCAAGGGTTTTCATCTTGATCTGCATCGAACCCTGGTAATTGGCCGCGATCCCCTTGATTCGAACAAAGTCTTCACGTTCAAATCGTGCGGCAATCCCCTCGGCGTTGTCCCACAGCCTGCCGTCGATCTCGCCGGTCTTGTCCGCAAGTTTGATGGAGAGGTAGGTCGCCCCGGTTTTGGCGGTCGATACCTGCTTCGCGGTAACGAGGTAAATCTCCTCAACCCAGTCGCCCTCTTTAAGTGACACTATGGTCTGCATGACGCTCCTCTCGAAATTCAGAGTGATAATAAACTATAGCTATAGGCTTGTCAAACGGAAAGCACCGGGAGGATTAGTCCGCCGCGCAATATAAAAAAGGAGGGGTAACTGTTTGGGTAGCGCCCCCATTTCCCGGGGGCGAGCACATAGAATGGGGCCGCTATTTTTTCCGAACGTAGGCGCGGTACTCGCCATTCTCATTGGCAAGGCCGAGAAATTCATTGCCCGTCATCCTGCACCAGGCAGGCAAGTCCTTCTCAATCCCTTCGTCGTCGGACTGCACCTCAAGCACCTGGCCGGAATTCATTTCCTTGATTTTATTAGACGTCTTGAAAATCGGCATTGGACAGGCCAGCCCCACGCAGTCGAGTATGACATCCGGTTTTATGTCTTTGAATTTGTTTTCCATGATTCATATCCACCGGCTCAATATGATAGCCCATAAATACCAAATCCCAAGCGCCAAAACCCAAATAAACTCCAATTTTCAAATTAATAAAATCAAAGAGTTGCCTCATTTGTCTTTTGGATATTATTTGAGATTTGTGATTTGAAATTATAAATTTGCTCCACTATTCCATTTCGTGTTCATGTCCCGCATCAGAAGACAGCTTCACGGGCGAGGTCTTCCCCTGTTTTTTGTAATAATCATCGAGCGCCGATTTTAAAGCTTCTTCAGCCAGCACGGAGCAGTGCATCTTCACCTTGGGCAGGCCGCCCAGCGCCTCGGCCACCGCCGCGTTCGATATTTTGAGCGCCTCTTCGATGGACTTCCCTTTCACCAGGTCCGTCACCATGCTGCTCGTGGCAATGGCCGCGCCGCAGCCGAAGGTCTTGAACTTGGCGTCCGTAATGATGTTGTTCTCCACTTTGATGTACAGGCGCATAACATCGCCGCATACGGGATTTCCCACCGTGCCGACGCCGTCCGCGTTCTCGATCTCACCGACATTATGCGGCTGCGCGAAATGCTCCATCACTTTTGAGCTGTACTGTTCCATATATTATATTCCTCCTTATTTTCCTTTTTCTTTTTTGATCATGTCTTCATAGAGAGGCGACATATCCCGCAGCCGCTTCACAATGGGCGGAAGCGTTTCCACCACATAATCGATATCTTCCGCCGTATTCCCCATGCCTAGCGACATAAGCAGCGTCCCATTGGCCACTGCCGCATCCGTGCCGATGCAGGTCAGGACATGTGATGATTTGAGAGAGCGCGAGGTGCAGGCCGAGCCGCTCGACACTGAAATCCCCTGCATGTTCAGAAACAGGAGCATCGACTCACCTTCGACAAACCACATTGAGATATTGAGGTTGTTCGGCAGCCTCTTCGTGGCATGGCCGTTGATCACCACGTGGTCGATCTTCTCCATGAGGCCCTTTTGCAGCCGGTCCCTGAGCGGAGCAAGATAGCTCATGCGGTGCGGCAGCTCCGCGACCGCAAGCTCGGCGGCCTTGCCCAGCCCGACAAGAGCGGGCACGTTCTCGGTGCCGGCGCGTCTGCCGTCTTCCTGGATGCCTCCCTCGAGCTGCGGTTTGATGCGAACGCCCTTGCGCACAAAGAGCGCCGCGGCGCCCTTGGGGCCGTAGAACTGATGGCCTGAGAGCGAGAGCGCGTCCACGCCGAGCGAGTTCACGTCCACGGGAATCCATCCCACCGTAGCGACAGCATCCGTATGAAAAAGCACTCCCTTTTCCTTGGTGATCGTTGCTATCTCTTCAATCGGCTCGATGGTGCCGATCTCGTTATTTGCGTGCATGATCGAAACCAGGATGGTTTCCCCGGTAATCGCCCTGGCGACATCACCCGGGTCCACCAGACCCTGCTTGTCCGTCGGCAGATAAGTCACCGTAAAGCCGGATTTCTCAAGTCCCTTCGCGGGATGGAGCACCGAAAAATGCTCGATTTGGGATACGATGATATGCTTGCCCTTCTGACTGTTCGCCTGCGCAAGCCCCTTGAGCGCAAAATTGTTCGCCTCGGCTCCGCTCGAGGTGAAGAATATTTCCTCCGGTTTCGCCCCTATGAGCGAGGCTGTCCGGCTCCTTGCCTCTTCAACTGCATTCTTGGCCTCTCTGCCTATATCGTGCAGGTTCGAGGGGTTGCCGAACTTGTCCGTGAAATACGGCATCATGGCCTCAACCACCCTGGGGTGAACCGGCGTTGTCGCCGCATGGTCCAGATAGACTTTTCTCATGTTAACATGCCCCCTTTCCAGCCATGGCCGTTCTTTTCCTCGGCTTCAACAGGCCGGGTTCCTTCTGCTGCTGGCGCAGGAGGTCGTTAAAACTGATACTGTCGAGCGCTTCCTCTATCTTCGCGCCGACCTTTGTCCAGACCATCCTCGCCACGCAATCATCGGTCTGGGAACAATCGCCCGCTTCACCGGGCTCAAGACAGTGGGACAGGGCGATCGGACCTTCAAGCGCGCGTACGATGTCCCCGATTGTCAGGTCCCCGGGCTTCTTCGCCAGCAGATAGCCGCCCGCCGGACCGCGTACGCTTTCGATATGACCCGCTTTCCCGAGACGATGAAGGATCTGTTCGAGGTAGGAGAACGAGATCCCCTGCCGCTCGGCGATCTCCTTGATCGAGATCGGCCCCTTGCCGTAATGCCGGGCTATCTCAAAAACCGCCCTGACTCCGTATTTACCCTTTGTCGACAGCTTCATATTTTTATTTCCGGCAGCCGGCCACCACCCCGCATTAAAACAGGATGGATTCTATCCTTAACCGCTTATAACTTTACCATAACAAACTTGACTATTCTTGTCAAGTATATTATTTGGCAATTTTTATGATTAGGATTGCAAGACAATATTTGGCGAAAACAGAAAAAGGCAGCCAAAAGGCTGCCTTTTTCTGGAACATTACGACTGGTGATCGATTAGAATGTGAAGTTGAGCCCCCCGGTCAGGCCGGCGAAGGTGTCGGTATAAGTAGTATCGAACTCATCTGTACCGGAGAAGGACTGTGATTTTATTCCAATATTCGCCGAAAGATTCTGAGTAAATGCCATTGCCAATCCAATCTCCAGGGAGGCGCCGACAGTATCGTAAGACGGGATGCCGCTGCTTCCCGCAAACGCCGCCATCTGGTCGGAGAAGACAAACTCCTGCTTCATTTTCAAAAGCGCTAAATTTCCATACAGCGCGGCAGATTCACCGAGAGGAATATTTCCCAGTATTCCGATTCCGGGACCTTTCAATTTCCACGTTCCCACGCTAAAATCTGAAATACCCGCCATCTTAAATGTGGCTGGCGCATCAATAGTTTTGTAGCCGAAAAATAAACCGAATTGAGGACTGAACATATAACCGAGCGTCAAATCAAGGTCTTTTCGTTCGAACGCAAATGTATCACCTGTCGCTGCATCTTTCTGCTCGTAATCCTTGGTGGATTTCAGATATGTTGCCCCTATAAACCAATTGCTTGGAAAACGAATATTTAGAGCCGGTCCCACCATAAGTGAGCTGCCCATATCTGTGGTTGATGAACCTCCGCCCAGAATCTCGCTTTTCTCCTCCCACTTGTTGGACCACATCTTCACGCCAAGGGTCACCTTCGTGTCGTCTGCCGAGGCAATTCCGGCCGTCAGCATAAATATTGCCGCGGTCATTGCTACTAATGTTTTCCTCATGTGTAATCCTCCTTTTATTTAAAATACTGCAGATGTTTATTTAGAAAGACGGTGCAGGCACACGCACCTTTGGTTTTGCGACCGGCTCACCCTCTTCTCTCCGTTCTTCCTTTCTTCTTTTCGAGGGTTTAATCTCCTCTTCCGGCTCAATTGATACAAGCTGTCCCTTGATTGCGCTTCTTACCATGGTACCATAATCAACCGCATTAGGAGTGGCTTCCTTTTCAATGGTCCCGGTTGACGTCTTTTCCCTGACATCCACGATCTCTATCTCGCCTATCTCGATGGTCTCCACATCAAACACCTCGCCGGTTTTCGGATGCTTCATGACCCGGCCTTCCTTGAACACGATGAACCGCATTCCAGCCTTGACGCCCGTTTTTCTGCCAAGATCTATGGTCGCCTTCTTGCCCGTTCTCTGCACGACATATCCTTCAAGGGGAAAAGCCTGGGTAAGCTTCTCCACGATCTGGGAAACAAGGTCATTCAGCCGCGTTGCGCTGGACGCATGCACCTTTTCCGCCGCGATGATGGAGCCCGTTTCAACATTGATGAGCCGCGCATTGATTTCCACGTTCTTGTCAAAACTGAGGAGCGTGCCGGAGACTATCACCTTGACGCCCAGAACCTTGCCCAGTTGCGCCACGCTTTCAGGATCGACTATGCCCGTCATTCCGAGTTTGTGCTCCTCCATGACTTTTTCGAGAAGACGCCGCTCGATAACATCAAACCGTCCCGTCTCCACCAGGCCGGTTATCAGCCATTCACTGACAATCTTGCCCATGTCCTTTGTGTCGAAATCTTCGCCCTGCAGCTGGAAATCAAGCACTGCGATTTTTGTCTTTTTGAATTCCGCCCGGCAGGGGGAGGGGATAAAAATACTCAGGCAGGTTACGATAACGAGAGTGAAAACAACGGGAACTGCTTTCCTTTTCATGTATTCCTCCAAACTGACCTCTTTAGCATATTTAGCATATCGAAATAATAATACTCTGTCAAGGCACTTTTCCCCTTGGGAAAAAGCGCGCCGGGGATCCGCTCAAATAAAAAGCAGGTGATAGGATTCACCTGCTTCTCCAGCACCGCAAGCTCCGGTTCAGTCAGTTTTATTGATAGTCCTCAAGGGACTTTCCCGCGGCGGTTATCTCCTGCGCTATATCCGAGCGCCTGATCGCCACCGAGGACTTGGTCCAGATCGCCACATAACGGTCCAATGCGGATTCCCGCGTCTTGTCCTCGGCGCTTGCGTCTTCCAGTTTCTTGCACGCGCCGTTCAGACACCATTGCAGGTCCCGTTTGTTGGTGCCGGACGGTGTGAGCGCATTGAACACCACTTCTTTCCACGATATCGTGAAAGCATCGGTCTTCCCGGATTCATCGGTGTAGGAGAACGACGCCGCCCATTCTTTGACGCAGGGACCGGCATCGCATAACAGCAAGTCCATCTTCGTCCGGTGATACTTGCCGGTCTGGCTCTTTCGCTCGGCATATTTACCCACGACCTTCTGGTTCGACTTGTGGCTCACGCGAAGGTCCTGGTCCATATCTTCAATATATACTTTGATGATGTTCAGGTGAAGTTCGCGCCGCTCTTCGGTCGCGCTCTTCTGCTCCACTCTTTTCACTTCGGTTTTTTTCGCCTCCGACCTTCTGAGTTCCTCCGCCCGTCTGGCCTCTTCCGCCTGCTTCTTCAGCTCTTCCTGCCTCTTCGCGTCCGCCCGCGCCTTGGCCTCCTGCTTCTCGGCCTGTTTCTCGGCTTCGGCCTTTGCCTGCGCTTCTTTCTTTTTCCGCTCCGCCTCAAGCCGCTCCGCTTCCCGGATATTGACGATCTTGGAAGAGTCGAACAGGGCCTTTAATTTCAGTGTCTCGCCTTCCTGCAGCGTAAACGTGTCCGTTATCGTCTGACTTCCCTGCCGGCAGATGATGGTATGCTGTCCGACGGACACGTTCTCGATAAAGAGATCCGCGTCTCCCTTATAGGTATCATCCACATAGACCCTCGTGCCGATGAGCGAACTGGATACCTCAAGATTACCGGTTTTTTCACCCGGCTCCGCGGCCATTACCGCCGCAGCGAACATCAAAACCGTGAGTATACCTATCGATAAAAATAGCTTCTGCCGCATTTCATGACCCCCGAATGATATGAATGTTATGAATCGCCGACATGGCATCAAAAATATAGCAGAACGCGGGGAAAAATCAAGCAAAAACGCGAGCGGCATCGCTGCGGTTTAATTTAAGCTTATGTGTATGGGGAAGAGGGTAACCGTGCGGAGTAATTTTTAGTCCAATTGAGTTTTCCGTTTTATTTCTTGCGGTCAGACGACCCCAATGAAAAACTGTCACAATGAGGCCCGGCTTTGGGGTCTTTGAACTCCCTCACATCATCGACGAGCAGGGAGGTAATGATCCAGGGGTGCTGGAGAGCAGGCGGCATCCCGGAAAGTTCGGACTTTTGCTCACGCTCCTTCTCGTCGCAGGGAAGATCGGACAATAATTGTATCCCCGCGCGGTAGGCGTTCTCTTGCTCAAGCTTTTTGGTCCAGACTAAAACCCCGCCCGAGTGCCCCCCTACCCTGTCCCTGAACCAGACAAAACCGGGAGGAAGAGGGAAGTCGGATTCTACGCCCAATCCCTCGCCGCTAATGTCGATTGCGCGAACATGAGTTTCAGCCCGGTCGAGACTCCCAAACTGAATGATGCTTACCGGGATTTCACGCTTTTCAGTATAAGGTTTTCTCGGCGATTGTCGTGTGGCATTCATAATTACCCTCCTGAAACAGGATTGACGCATGTTTTGAACTTGTTTGTATATAATTTTACCAATATAATGTCTTTTTGTATTCCCATTATACACCAAAATAAGGGCATTGAATATAGCCTTATCAGGGTATTTTTAGGGTATGCACACTTTATCGCAATAATCCTGCCTCGTAGGGCTACCGTCCCGTTCTGAGCAAATCAATCACATTTTGCATATCTTTAGGCGGCGGGGCGATAAACGTCAGTGGATTTCCCGTTTCCGGGTGCAGAATAGAAAGCGATTCGGCATGCAGCATCTGGCGGGAAATGATTTTCTCTCCGAGTTTCGATGTTTTAGCGCTGCCGTAGACGCGGTCGCCGAGCACAGGATGGCCCGCGTGCGCCATGTGCACGCGGATCTGGTGCGTACGTCCGGTTTTGATCTCCACCTCAACCAGGGTCGCGTTCTTAAAGCGTTCCTTGACCTTGAACAGCGTAACCGCTTCGCGCGCGCTATGCGTGTGCACGCTGATTTTTTTCCGTTCTTTAACATGCCTGCCGATCGCGACCTCGATCGTGCCGGAGCCTTTTTTGATGACACCGGCAACCAGGGCGAGATACCGTTTTTGGACCACGCGTCCCTTGAATTGCGCCGAAAGCGACCGAAGCGCCTGAAGCGTTCGCGCGACAACCATCACCCCCGAGGTGTCCTTGTCCAGCCGGTGCACGATCCCCGCCCGCTCACGGTCACTGCCGGCAAGGTCGGCATTTCCGCGACCGGATGACGGCAGACTTCCATAATGATACAGGAGGGCGTTCACGAGGGTTCCCGTGTAATTGCCGGGGGCCGGATGCACCACTAATCCGGGAGGCTTGTTCAAAACAATGATGTGGGGGTCTTCATAGACAATGGAAAGAGGAATGGCCTCGGGCAGGACCTCGCGGACCTTTCGCTCGGGTAGTTCGAGCGTGATGACCTCGCCGAGTTTGACATTGTACCCCGGTTTCTCGGTTCTGCCGTTTACAAGGGCGAGCCCGTCCTTGATAAAGGTCTGGATGCGGTTCCGGGAGCTGTACGCCTCGAAGTGAGCGATGTACATATCGAGGCGCTTGCCCGCCTGGCTTTCGGTGACTATGAGGGTTTTGAGTGGCATAAGTGATATAAAACTCAACGCCCGGCTATTGAGCGTGGCGCTTTCTTTTTCAAATATAGACACCAGGGCTGTCGGGATCGACGAGGACCCCCACCTTTTAATAAATGTTCCCTATTTGGTTGACATCTTGTAATAGCATGATAATATTGAGAAGGCCTCTACTTATAGTACGGGGTCCTTCAAAGGCTTCTACCGCTGGGCCAATACTAACCAGCGGCAACTATCCATCTTAAACGTTCCTCCTCAATGACAAGAGCCCTTGGGCTCTGCCCCGAGAAATCGAGGGTAGTTGAGGAGGTCATTTCTAAAGCCCGCCATATATTTCAAGACCTGTCACCAAACTCTTCCTCGTGCTCGTGGTCGGCATCTTCATTGTGCTCAATCCCGGCAGCCTCTTCCAATTGTTTTTTTAATTCCTCTTTGGATGGCAGATAGAGCTGGTATTTTGATGCGAAGATATTTGAGTCCTTGGGCAAGGTCAGTTCAACCAAAGCGTCATGTTTACGGTGGCAAAGCACAATGCCGATGGTGGGAAGCTCGTCTTCGGTTTTGACGTGGCGGTCAAAGTAGTTGACATACATCTGCATCTGCCCCAAATCCTGATGGGTCAGTTTGTCGCGCTTGAGATCAATGAGAACATAGCATCGCAAGAGACGGTTGTAAAACACCAGATCCACATAAAAATGGTCATTATCGAAAGTGAACCGTTTCTGCCGCGCTTCGAAAAGAAAGCCCTTCCCCAGTTCAAGCAGGAAGTGTTCAAGCCGATTGATGATGGCGGTTTCAAGTTCGTGTTCGGAATAGGCGCTTTTTTCCGCCAAGTCCAAAAACTCGAGCACATAAGGGTTTTTGACTACATCGGAGGGTTTCTCAATCGCCAGGCCATTCTGCGAGAGCGCCTTAATGCCTTCCTTGTCGCGGCTCAATGCCAGGCGTTCATAGAGCGAAGACGTGATCTGCCGTTCCAGCTCACGCGCGCCCCAGCTATTTTCACGGGCTTCAATCTCGTAGAACCGGCGTTCGTCGGGATTGGAAATGGTCAGCAGTGCCACATAGTGCGTCCACCCTAGAGTGAACCGGCTTGCCAATTCAGCGGAAAGTGTCCGCAGCGTAATGACCGCATCTGAAATGGAACCTGAAGATTGGTCAGACAGTGCCTGATGAATCTCCTGCCAACTCTCCAAAGATTGCGCAGGCACTGCCTGCGCAATCTCTCGATAACAATCGTAGAAACGGCGATACTGTTCCAAAGAGCGCTTGGAAAATCCCCGGCCCAACCGGGCGGTAAGTTCCTCGGCAATACGCTCGATCAGCCGTTTTCCATACAATTCAGCGCGATCAGCCCCGCCCTGTTCAAACTCCACAATGTACCAGCCAAAGAGCCAGTTGCGAATCACAAGGGCGGTATCCACCGACCGGGCGGCCCGCTTCTGCAGTTCCAGGTGGGTTTCTTGAAAAAGGGTCAATAACTGTTCAAATTTCATTTTCTAGTCCTCTTACCAATCAGCTTACTTCGCTGCTGTATCAAACCCAATCAAAAATCTGAAATCTACAATGCAACTCCCTCCACAATCGCAATCTCTTCCGGCGTGAGGCCGTAGAGGGCATAGACCATCTCGTCGATCTGTTTTTCGAGGGCGGAGATGTCGGCATTGGGGTCTTTCTTCTTCTCTAAATCCAGCTACGCAACGGGCCGCTGTCCCGTGCGTTTAAAACCTGTCGGAGGCATAACCACGACTCCCACTTGCGCAGCCAGCACTACGGATTGTCAACGCTTTTGATGAGCATATCGACATTCAAGCACATCGAGAATTCTTTGTAGAACTCCTCAATCTTCGGGTTCTCTTCAAGCTCGGCCAGCAACTTCAGGCTCTCTTGCTTTCGTTGTGTCTTGGTCATTTTTTGATTATTGATTGTTGCCCAATATTTTTTCAGCAACACATATGCCCTTTTCAAAATACTATCGAACGTATTGAATACCTTTACATTCGGATGGCAGACTTTTGCCAACCTGTCGACGAAATGTTCATATGTTTGAAGGCCATCCCATGCCGTAAGAATATCTGAGTGCAGACCGACTTTAAATGAATCCTGAAATTCAGGAACACTCCAGTTTTTATTTTCCAGCACTTTTGAGGCAACAAGAAAGCCAGGCATAGAAAGAACCCATGTTTTGTAAGCTTCTTTTCTTGTGAACTTCAGGAAACCATAGTCCCTGAGGGTATTTGCAGCAAATCGAGTATTCGTAAAACAGCGCGTTACCCCGGTACGTGTCTTCTTAAAATCTTCCAACTTAAGTTCATCCCAAATTTTCAAGATGAATTGATCAATGATATCGTACACCCTGTTGGCCTGGCGATGGTACAGGAGGAGAAACATGAGAAGCTTTGGCTGCAATCGAATCGGCGCTGTGCCACTGCCTATCATCTGATATTCTGTCGGCGAGTAGTAGTTTAGGATGTCGTTCTTTACGGAAACATTGCCCTGGATAAACTTCTCAAATGAGAGGTTGTTCTCTCGGCATCTGTACTTGATGCGCAGTACTTCAATTATTCGTTCCAATACGTCAAGCGTTAAACCAATTTCGTCAAGCATACCAGGTCGCCCGTTTAACTGAACGCGCTTCAAAAAATAGTATGCTGCCTCCTCAAACTTTTTCATAGTTATGCAACGGCTCCCATTAGATAGATAGTATCGCGGCTTATTGTTTTATGTCCTCTATTCCACGACCCCGTCCCTCACTACGAGTTGCCATCACTGACCTACCAACTAAATATTCGACGCGTATTATGTCCCCAAAGTTTCAATTAGTCTTGGTATTGTAATGGTTGAAGAATATCAGGATAGTTCTTTTTTAGATATTCCGAAACACCTAACTGCTCCGTCTTCATCTTCAAATTGTTCCTCACAAACTGCATTTCTTCCTTTGCTCTCGCAATAATCTCACTCCATTCAAAAGCCCATATCGTCATATTATCCCATTCAAATAGACAGCCCACTTTTTTATCCTTTTGTTTTCTATCTTCATCTATTTGATCGGAAATCTTTGAGGACACCACAAATAAATCCCATCTTGTTGACGTTTTGTCGAATTCATGTGATTTGCGTATGATATCAGCGTATTTCCTAATTTGGTCTCGCTCCTTGGCTCCGATTGAAACAATAGGCGCTTTAATTTCAACGATTAAATGGTGATTTCTGGGTATTGTGGGATATTCTTTTGTTGCACATAAGAATAAATCTGGTATTTTTTTCACATCTTTAATGGCATCGAAATTATCCTCATCCATGGGAGGTAAGCCTGCTTGTTGCCGGTGTTTCATGATAACTTTTTTAAATCCTTCATCACTTGTGGCAAGATGAAATTGCGGCCCGAAGAGCCATCCATGAGGTTCTATAACTTTATGCAGTTGCGTTCTCTCTTTTACTTTTTTTGATGATGCTCCATAAACCATATTGTGAAGCACTTCTAAAAATAGAAGCCGGTTCGTAACTTCGGCAGACAGTTTGATTATAGAAGTAAGTGCTGTCCGCTCAAGAACATTCTTGAATTTTGCCACATCATCAGCAGACAACCTTGCCACTTCTGTGAGAACAATCAGAAGGTTCTCATCGTCCAGTGCTCGATTAAGCAAGTTAAATACGACTGCCTTTTGTTTTTTGGTCATGCTGTCGATGTTTGCATTCTCATTTACTTTTTCCAAAACCACATCATATATTTCTTGCTTAACCGTATCGGTAATTTCTCTTGGCACATTTTTATAGGGATAAAAATCTTCATGTCTTGCTCTTTCAATAAATCGTTTTGCAGACTGAGTTCTGTATTTCTCGCCAAATTTAGTAATCCTATCGAGTGCAAGATATTTTATGTTTGCAAATGTATCATCCATCTCAATAAGAGCTTCTCTATTTGCCGACAATATAGTCTGAAAATGCTCACATTCAACCATGCCCACGTATTGAGGATTCAAGACTTCATCAGGCTGCATACTCGCAATCATCCTACCTCTTGCGGTAAAAATGACTTGGGCGGGAAACCGGGAATTCTCAACTGGTTTATTTAGGATCAAGTGGCTAATTACGATTTTTTCAGGAACCTTGTCCGTAGGCTCAATTACATCAGTATCTTCCACGGCGATCATTGACTGAACATCCAACGTATCATCCTGAACGATTATTCTTTTATCTTTATGAGCAAGAAGATAACTACAATACTCGGCAAGCAATATTCCAGCAATCTTGTTCTTGGTAAATTGGTCCTTCCCTTTATCTCTGATGTTATAAATCTCTATTGTCGTGCCTGTTTCACTATTCCCGTCAACTTCCTCAGTGACTTTCAATTTTTTATTCTCATCTGAATCAAGTTCAAAGTCAATTTTCTTATATTGTTTATCCTTTGTTACTGATATTGATTGCCAATGGCTCTTCTCTCCAATGCGATGAACAGCAAACCTACCTATTCCAAATTTGGCAAACTGAGCATTGGCCTTCTGAGGGAAAACACCAACCGATATGAATCGTTCTTTAAGCACATCAGGACTTATGCCGTGACCGTCATCTTTTACTTTGATACTTTCAACACCACCTAATCCATTCTCCGTAATTGATACGGAAATGACATTGGCGCCGGCATCAAAACCATTTGCAATCAGCTCGCACAATGCTTTAGCAGACGTAGTATATTTAAGGGCGCCAAGATGCTGCGTAGCAACCCTTCGTTCAAATAGCCAGTCTAACTCGTAAGTCTGTTTATTGTCCGCCATGCTATACCCTCCAAATAACTTCTCAGCATCACCTTAAAAATCATACCGTGATTGAGGACTGCGATCTATCCCTTGTCAACCATTCCATACAATTCTCTCACCAGCTTGTCAATCTCGGCTTCCTGCGCGGAAACATCGGCGGATTTGTCAGACTGTTTGGCTTTCAGGATTTCGTCGACAAGCCTGATGATCGGCGTTTGCTTCTCGGATGTCACATCGGGAATCGGAAGCTTTTTCCAGTCGTCGGGGTAGAGGTGGATGTTACTGCGGCGGTTGGCGCGCAGGAAGTCGCGGGCAGTCGAGGAATTCATGACCGCGAGAAGATATCTGACCGCGAAGCGATGACTGATCTTTTCCAAATCCTCACGTTTTGGTAGATCAGGACGCGGCTTTTCACCGCGATAACGGGCAACTTTTTTCAGAGAATTATTTCGTACTCCTGACAAACTATGCCACAGGACGAAGCCAACCGAGCTTTCTGTAAAGTGAAGCCGTATGTCATCATAGCAAGCTTTCGGATCAGGGCCAGGGCTACGCTGCACAAGAATTTTTTCATCAACGGTATACAACTGCGGAAATGTAGGACGACTAAACATTGCCGGAGCGCGCTCAGTTCCCCACTCAAGCCATTTGTGCATTGTTGGCAGCCAACTATCAAGGTGTTTGCCTTCCACAAATGGTTTAGAATGCAACTTATCTCGTTTCTCCGAAATAAGGTCTGCCATTTCAAAAGCACCTTGTGCTGTTTTCTCATCTGCGCTGACAACCATGCCCTTTGTGATGTAGCATATTTTTTCAAGAAGCGTGATAGGTTTTGTGTGCTGATTGTTCTGGGTATCCTCCGGGAAAAAAACTCTGTGATCGCTTAATTTCTGAATATCCGAAGGAAGCACCGTGACAGTACCGAACTCGGGATCATGTACACGTCGTTCCGGCTTGTTTTGACTGCCATTGGCCTTTTGGGAGAGATAGGTAATATTATGGACAGCGGCGTCAAAGATTTTAATCTTACTAAAAAAGTCAAGACGGAGAATCCGGCTATTTTGTAAAAACCACTTCTGAGATTTCTGAGCATATTTAGAATGACAATAGGCATCAGAGACGATCATGGTTGTAACGCCGCCGGGTTTGAGTAGTTTATAGCCCTGCTCAATGAAAGGTATGAACAAGTCCCACTTTTCCCACAGGGTTTCGTATTGTTTGCTGTCAATGATCGCTTTGCGTAGAGCCAAATGTTGTTCGCCCGAATCTGCGCGCACGTAGGGCGGATTGCCGATGGTAATATCGTATCCGTCGGTGATCCCGAACATCCATTCAAGGTCGAAATAATCCGCTGTTGCGTTCTGGTCATACGGGTCCCAGCCGGCGAGCTTTTTTGCGATCTCCGGACGGAAGCCGTCGCTTTTGAACAACTCGCTCAATTCCTTGCGAAGCCGCTCGTCCTCTTCCCGCCATTTCCGTTTTATTGAAGGCGTTCGCGCGGCGAAGTGCCGCTCGCGCACAAGCTTGAGCTCCGCTTCCTTTTTATCAATCTCCGGGTTTCGCAGCATTCCCTGTGCGGGTTTGTCGATGCCCAAAAGAGTATTTGCAGCGACGAACTTGGTTTCAAGGTTCGGAAGGGGCCGGATGCCCCGGTTTGGAAGGTCATCGTTCATCTTCTGGTCCACAATGAGTGAGATGAAGAACCTGAGCTTCGCGATCTGGACCGCGATAGGCTGGATGTCAACGCCGTAGATGCAGTTTTCAATGAGATACAGCTTGCGGCCGTAATCGTCGTAGTTGTCTCGGAAAACGCGCTCAAGCTCCTCGCGCATCACCACGTCATCAAGCTTGGCGATCTGGCGGGCCTTCCAACGCTCATTGCCGGGATCTAGCTTGCCGAGGATGAACACCAGCTTGTGCAGAATGCCCATCGGGAAAGCGCCGGAGCCGCAGGCGGGGTCAAGTATCTTGAGCTTGTCTATGGCGGCAATGAGAAGCAAGACTTCCTTTTCGCTGAATTTATGCGGCTGTTCGTTGTACGCGAAGAGATGCAGGAGACGGTCGTTGAGGTCTTTTCGCTTGCCGTCATCCGCATAAGCGCCGGTCTCGTCAAGCTTGCTCTCAAGATAGGCGACGAGCGACCCGTCAACCATGTAATCGACGATTTCACGGGGCGTATAAAACGAGCCGGTCTGCTTTCTCGCGGTCGCCCCGGTTTCGGGGTTGTATGCGGCAAGCAGGTTTTCCAGGACTTTACCAAGCAGCTCGGGGTCAAGCGCGATTTCCTCTTCTATAGGCGTGTTTTCATCGACCGTGAACTTATACCGGTCAAAGATATTGATCAATCCGCGCACTTTGTAAACTTTGTTCTTTGTGTCGAAAACTTTATTCAAATCAACGTCCCGCTCATCCCCAAAGAACAGTTCATCGGGAACGGACAGCTTGTTATCCTCGCGGTCCGAAAACCCGTCAATTCGCACATAGATCGGCAGCTCTTTCGTCCCGAGGCTCTTATCCAGACATTCGAACAGGCCGCCGTTCAGGAACGGGATCGTGCTGAAGAGTTGCAGAACAGCGGCCGGGTCCTTCATGGACCGTTTATACCGGTACAGGTTGTGGGCCATGAAGTTCCTGCCGTCTTTGCGAAATTCCCGCTTATCCATCTCCTGGTTCAGGGTGGCAAAAAAGAGATTTTGCAGAATGGTCTTGTAAAAAACGCTTTCTTTGGGGTCCTCATCCCGGCACAGCGCCTGTTTTCCTCGCAATCTGAAGAGGTCTTCAGGTATCAAGCCCTTTTCCCTCAGGAACCAGCAGAAGATGAGGCGGGTGATAAGCCTGATCACGCTCTGGGCCTTGTAGGTGTCCTTGTCCCTGATCTCCTTGGGGACCGGGAAGATCGTCTCGTCGATTGCCCAGAAGTACCAGTTCGCCACTTCCCGGAAGAAGCGCTTGTTCAGTTCGGAGCTGTCCAGAGCTTTCCGCCACGCCGTATGAAGCTCATCGAAATTGCTGAATGTGTGCTTTTGCCGGAGTTCATCGACGGATAGATCGAAGAGGATTTCTATGTGCGCCCGGTGAGGAGCGGCGGTTTGGATATCCTTGATGAGGGTTACTTTTTCGAGCACATCTTTGCTGTCGTCCCGTTTGTGCAGCCTGCGGTTTATGATCGAGAGCGTAAGCATGTCACCGTGCTTGAACAGGATCATCGCAGGCATGTCGAACACGCGGTTGACCGCGCGAGTGATCTGCGCGAGATCGGTGCGGGTATAATGATTGTTCTTGAGTTCTATGGCGAGGAAAACATAGGATTTGATGAAGCCGCTCTGAAAGGCCGTCTTTTCCTGTAACGGAAGCGCGCCCTGACCCGAGGCGGTTATATCATCCCCGGTGATCTGGCGAAGAAACTCGATGTTCTTCCAGTCCGCGACCATCGCCGCTTTATCATTCAACCGCCCGTGCTGGTCAATTGTTTCCCGGAAATCCTTCACGCCCTTAAGCTTGAGCGTCAGTTCGCTCCTGTACCCCAGCGCATCGAGCAGCCCAAGGCCCGCGTCATAGAGTGGAGTGGAAGCAAAATCCCGGAGGGCGTTGGCGATCTGATGTTTGATGTCATGCGAGGGGGGCATTTTCAGTTGATTATTTCCTTCCTGATACGTTTATCGGTCTTTGCGTCTTATAAACAGCCTGCCTTTCCTTCACGAAACCAATCTTTTTCCGCGTTGGCTCAGGCGCTGTCATCAGGTGTCGAATTGCATCAAACACGATTTTGAACTGGTTGTCGTATTTTTTTTCAAGATCATCGAGCTTTTTTGCCAAATCCTTATTTGATGCAATCATCTCACGAAGTCTGACAAAAGCCCGCATGATCTGAATATTTACTTAGACCGCCCGCTTGCCGCGCAATACGCTTGAAAGCATCGCCACGCCCTGCTCGGTAAAAGCCCGCGGCAGTTTTCGCGTTCCACCCCAACTTGATGTTCCAAATTGGAACTTCAAGTTTGTGAATTCGTCGATGGTAAGCTGAATCATAAAATCGGCGGGAAACCGGTCAATATTCCTGGCGACCGCCTTATTTAAACTGCTTGTATTAACGCCATAAAGGGCGGCCAAATCCTTATCAAGCATTGCTTTCTGACCGCGAATAAGCAAAATGCGTTGTTCGATTTTTACCATTGTAATGTATGTTCTCATGGTATATTTTCTCCATTTCCCCCGAATTCTGGGGAATTTGATTTACTTAATCACCAGCCACGTGATCAGTTCGAACTCACCGTCCTCGGCGGGCTGCTCGGACTGTGGCACAATGAGCCCGCCCCTGCCTGACTGCAAGGCGGCGGCTGTGCGTTTTTTAAACGTGTGCGCGATGGATTCCACAGCTTTCGTCAGAAGCCCACTGTAATGATTCATGTCCGCGCCATTGTTCGTCTGATGGTCAAAAAGCTTGCAGAGATCTTCATAGGGCGCCTTTTTGTCCGCGCACACCGTGCGGGAGATTTCAAGAATCTGTTTTGGCTGGGCAAAACCGAAGCGGACCGTGCCATCGTCCCGCACATACACGAGAAAATGGGGCTGAAGCGGATTAACGGTTTCCGTGGATGCTGACGAACCCTTTTGTTTGAGACAATAGATCACCCCTGGAGCTATTACTTGATACTCCGGGTGCGGCGGAACCACGGCATAAAGACCGAGGGGCGCGTCTTCGAGCAGACGTTTATTGCTTTCGATATATCTGGTAAGGTCAATACGGAAGTCATCAAGTGTGAATTCATTCAGCGCCACGCTCTCGCTGAAATCCTCCAGATCGAGCACTTCCTCACGGAGTTTGAGCAATTGCTTGTCCCGATAGCGCAGGTCTTCATGGATCAGTTCCTCAATCTCCTCGTTCTTAAGTATATTGTCCTCGAAGGTGGCGGCAATATCCACCAGTGCCATCCGGGCCTCAACACGGTTTTTGAGATTGACGTATTTATCCAGGTCTTGCGTCGGCCAGAAGTTCACCAATTGCACCGTGTGATTCACGCTCCCGATGCGGTCAATGCGGCCAAAACGCTGAATAATGCGCACCGGGTTCCAGTGAATATCGTAGTTGATCAGGTAATCGCAGTCCTGAAGGTTCTGACCTTCGGAAATGCAGTCCGTCGCGATCAAAAGATCGATCTCGGCTGTTTGGGGCATGGACGGAATCTTATCCCGCTTCTTGGCCCGAGGTGAAAAGTTTGTCAGAATATAATTGAAGTCGCTCTTCCCGAAGGACGTCTGGTTATCACCTCCGCCGGTGACCAATGCCACGTGAATGCCTAATTCCTTCGTTGCCCACGTTCGGATTGATTCAAAGAGATAGCTTGCGGTGTCGGCAAATGCGGTAAACACGAGCACCTTTTTGTTTTCCTGACCCTGTTTGTTGATGGAGGGATGGCGGACTTTCTGTTCGATCAGGCGCTTCAGCTCCTTAAGCTTGGCGTCCCGTTCCACAGTAACATCCTTTGCAGCGGCGTGCAGCAGACTGAGCTGTTCCTTGTCGCGCTGCAGGTCGTTGAGCCATTCATCCAGGCGCAGATGCTTGAGCTGATACTTGAACTTGCCGCCTACCAGCAGGGCAGCCTCTGCGTCTTCATCACCGTCGGGGACTTCGAGTTCCAGTTCAAGCTCATCCGACTCCGGGTTCTGGCCGGGCATGGACTGATAGTTTCTGATTTTTCGCTCCAAAGCCTCAATTTTGGCGATTGTCCGGCCCATGGTAATCTCAAAAGACTCGACGGAGCTTTCCAGGCGCTTGAGAAAATTCATTTTCATCATCCCGATGAGAAAGGTTTCGCGCTGTTCCTGGGTGAACGGGTCCCGTTCGCCTCTCAGGTAATCCTTTTTGAATTCATCTTTCACATAGAGGGCCGGGTTGAATAGCCTGAGTTTGTACTCTGATATTTCGTCGTTCAACTTGTCATAGGAAAGAAACCTTCTGCTGAGGTCTATTTCCGAGTAAATGGATACCGGCTTCATGCGTTCGGGGAACCCGCCGAGTTGCGCAATGCTTGCCTTGTAATAACGCTGGATGTGTTTGCGCGACCGGGCAATGGTCAGTTCGTCGAGAAGCTTAAAAAACGCGGAGCTGAGTTTATCCAGAAGATCGGCAGTCCGGCGCTCCGTGGATTTTTTGCGCGCCCACTGCGCGAAAGTTCTTTGCGCAACCGCAAGCGTCTCTTTCAGGCTGGATACTCCGATATCTTCCCTGAAGGCCGTATCATCGCCCTCGGTAAGAAAATAGATTTGATTGCGCAGGTCCTTCAGGTCGTTATTGACCGGGGTGGCGGAAAGCAGCAAAACTTTCGTCTTTACCCCGCTCTTGATGATATCGTCCATGAGACGCTGGTAACGGCTCTTGCGGATCAGGTTGCCCTCTTCGTCGCGCTTTCCCGGTGTGTTGTTCCGGAAATTATGCGACTCGTCGATGACCACGAGGTCGTAATTCCCCCAATTGAAGGTCTCAAGGTCTATGTCGCCGGACTTACCATTATCGCGGCTCAGGTCGGTATGGGAGAGGACATCAAAGCGGAAGCGATCATTGATAAAAGGATTGAGAGCATCGTTATTGCGGTAAACCGTCCAGTTTTCCCTGAGCTTCTTGGGACACAAAACGAGTACCCGCTCATTCTTCAACTCAAAATACTTGATCACCGCAAGGGCTTCGTAGGTCTTGCCCAGACCGACGCTGTCCGCGAGTATGCAGCCGTTGTGCTTCAGAATTTTATTGATCGCGCCCTTGGCCCCGTCCCGCTGAAACTCGAAAAGCGCTTTCCAGATACCGGTATCTACAATCTTGATGTTGAGATCAAGCAAGCCGCCTTTTGCCTGGTCTGCAAGGAATGCTTCAAAAATGTGAAAGAGGGTTTTGTAGTAAATAAACTCCGGGGTATGGTTCTGGTAAACCTGCGCCAGGTAATGAAGCACCTCGTCCTTTACATCCTCGACCAGGGTGTCGTCGTTCCACAGAGAATCAAACCAGTCTTTGAGGTCAGCCCTGTCTCGATTGCTGTCCACGATGAGATTCAGCTCAATATTACTGTTGGACGAAAGCCCCAGACCCCTCATCGTAAAATTCGAGCTGCCGAGGATCGCATTATCCACCCCGTTCGCGGCAGTGTGATACATCTTCCCGTGCAGCAAGTTCGACTTGATCACCGATCTGATGGCGACCTTGTCCCGTATCCAGTCGGAACATTCCCGGGCCACGCGCCTTTGTTCCAGCGTATTGGCCAGTTTGAGTCCGCTTGAATCAATGATAAATGCCTTTTTCTCGGTCTTGTCCGGATCAAGAGAGCGGATAAAGCGAGGCTCGCCGAAAAGGAAATCCAGCTGCTCGATCCGGTCAAGCCGCTCCTTCAGCGCATCATAGGCGTAGATCGTGAAGAATGCCGACATGACTGACAGCCGTGTACCGTCATTGATGTTGGCCTTCAAGAAATCTCCGACAATCCCGCGCGAATGATTGTCCCGTATACCGGAGGACGTAGCAACGTCCGGAATTCTCTGTTTGCCGAAGAGGTCTCTTTGGAATGGCATGGTCAGATTGCCCTCATAGCTTTTGTCGTTTTCCTGAAACCGCCCCGCAGTATCGAGCCCGGTTCATTCGTAAATAATGCGAGGTCTGTGTTCATGGTTTTGGTTAACCAAAGATAGTATAGGCGCGTTTAAAAATCAAGCTAAATCAGGATAAATTCACGGTATGCATACACAAAACCCATGCTAAAATTGCCGGCATGGGTTTTGTGATTACGGGCGGGAATAGGCGAGGTTTGTCGCGATCATTTGATTACAGCTCCGCCCCGGCGCCTCCACAGCATGACCACCGAGGCAATTGCCACTACGATGGAAATGATCTGCGAAGTCGAAATCAGGCCGCCGAAATACAGGCCCCGCACCGCGTCCCCCCGCAGGAACTCGATGAAGAACCGGAGGACGGAATAGAGGAGCGGATAAAGCCAAAAAAGCTGACCGTCGGACTTCCGGTATCGCCACAGGATGAAGAGCGTTATGAATATGAGGAACTCACCACCCGACTCCATGAGCTGCGTCGGATACAGCGGAACACCGAGCGGCGCGAGGGAATGGGGGTCGTTGAAGGTTATGCCGAGCGGGTTGTTGCAGGGCGCTCCGTAGCAGCAGCCGGCGAAGAAGCAGCCCAGCCTGCCGAAGGCATGGCCGAGCGCTATGAACGGAGCCATGATGTCGGCGATCTTCCAGACCGGGAGGTTGTGCTTCCGCACGTACCAGATGCCCGTGGGCACGGCCGCGAGCAGGCCGCCGTAAAACACGAGCCCGCCCTTCCAGATCGCGAATGAGTCCAATGGGTTTCGCGCAAATTCAGTGAGGTTCGTCAGCACATAGAGAGCGCGCGATCCGATGATCGCGGCGAGCAGCAGGTACACGCCCATGTCCATGATGCGGTCCGGGTCGATGCCCTCCTTTTTGGCGCGGCGGGAGGCCATGTATATCGACAGGAGGAAGCCGAGGCCGATCATGAGGCCGTACATCCGGATGGGGATGGGACCGAGGACCCAGCTGCCGAGCTCTATTTTGGGTATTTCAAACAAAATGGGATGCATAGGGGTAAACTCCAATCTCCAGGCGCGAAATTATAAATAATAGTCAAATAACAATGTTCAAATTCCAAAACGTTTCGAGATCGTTTTTTGAAATTTGATGCTTATTTGGAATTTGTTATTTGCGATTTGGCGCTTGTCCCTAACAGCATGTCTATCACCAGCAGCCCGACCCCGACGGTAATGGCCGAATCCGCCACATTAAACGACGGCCAGTAATATGACTTTACATACCACTGGATAAAATCGACCACTTCGCCGGACCTCACTCGATCTATCAAATTACCGGCAGCGCCGCCCGCGATCAGCGAGAACGCCGCGACAAGCAGACGCTCATGCGTTTTCCGGATGAGCACGGCGATCATGACGATGGCAATGATCGTGACCGAGATAAAGAACAGGCCACGCCAGATCCCGGGGACGGTCGCGAGAATGCCGAACGCCGCGCCCCGATTCCGCACATAGGTAAGGTTGAAGAACCCGGGGATGATATTGACGGTCTCGAACATACGGAAACGCTTTTCAATGATATATTTTGTAAGCTGGTCAAGGACCAGGACGATACTTACAATCGAGCCTACCCAGAGATATTTATTCTTCATTCGTTAATTCTCACTCCGCATTTTTTATCCGAGGTTCCCCGCGCATCGCGCGCAAACCCCGGGATGTTCCTTAACCGTTCCAACAGTCTCACTGTACATCCAGCAGCGGCCGCACTTAACTCCCGGCGCCGGACCCGCTGTTACTCTCAGCCCTTTTACCACGTCGCTCATGTACGCGTCTGCGGGAGCGCCGGCTTCCGGGGCGAGTTCCACGCGCGAAACAATGAAAATGAACGCAAGGTCCTTCTTGTAGCCGTCCAGAAACCCGGCGAGTTCCGACGTTGCGTAGAGCGTGACAACCGCGTCAAGGGAGTGCCCGATCTTCTTGTCCCGCCGGAGAAATTCAAGGACCTTTGCCGTTTCTCCCCGCACCGCGAGAATTCTGTCCCACCGCGCTTCGAGAGAAGCGTCAAGCCGCTTCTCCTCGACCCGTGGAAAGGGCGAGAGAAACACCGTTTTTGTCTTCGCGCTTTCCTTCATGTACCCCCACACCTCGTCGGCGGTAAACGAGAGCACCGGCGCCATGAGTCGGACCATGGTCAGAAGGACCTGGTGCATGGCGGTCTGGCCCGAGCGCCGCTCGACGGACGTTGTTTTCGCCGTATACAGCCGGTCTTTGATGATGTCGAGATAAAACGCGCTCATGTCCACCGCGCAGAAGTTATGCAGCGAATGGAACACGACATGAAACTCAAAATCCTCGTAGGCCTTCTCGACGCGCTGGATGAGTTTCTGAAGACGATGCAGCGCCCAGCGGTCGAGTTCGAGCAGGTCCTTGTCGGCGACCGCGTCTTTTTCCGGATCGAAATCCGCGAGGTTGCCGAGCAGATACCGGCTGGTGTTCCTGATTCTTCGGTACGCCTCGGCCAAATGGGTGAGTATCTCCTGTGATATTCTGATGTCATCACGGTAGTCCGCGGCGGACACCCAGAGCCGCAGCACTTCGGCGCCGTATTTGTCGATCACTTCCTGCGGAGCGACCACGTTGCCCGCGGACTTGCTCATCTTCTTGCCCGACCCGTCGACGGTAAAGCCGTGCGTGAGCACCGTGTTGTATGGAGCGCGGCCCGTAGTGGCAACCGAGGTCAGGAGCGACGACTGGAACCATCCCCGGTGCTGGTCGCTCCCTTCAAGATACAGGTCCGCGGGCCAGGAAAGCTCCTTGCGCTGTTTGAGCACCGCGGCATGGCTCACCCCGGAGTCGAACCAGACGTCGAGAATGTCCATCTCCTTGCCGAACTCCCTGCTCCCGCATTTTTTACAGGCTGCGCTGGGATTGAGCAATTCCGCGGTCGGACGGATAAACCACGCGTCCGCGCCCTCTTTTTCAACGATGTCGGCCACATGCTCCACGACTTTCCTGTCGAGGAGAAGCTCGCCGCACTGCTTGCACGAAAAAGCGATGATCGGAACGCCCCACGCCCGCTGACGAGAGATGCACCAGTCCGGCCGGTTCTCCATCATGCCGAGGATCCGGTCCTTGCCCCATGCAGGCACCCAGGCGACCTTATGGATGTTCTCAACGGTCTTTTTGAGAAGGTCGTTCGTCTGCATGGAGATGAACCACTGCTCGGTGGCCCGGAAGATCACGGGGTTCTTGCACCGCCAGCAATGAGGATATGAGTGCGAAATCTTTTCCTCGGCCAGAAGCGCGTTCCTGCTCCTGAGGAGTTCGATTATGGGCTTGTTCGCCTTGAACACATACTGGCCCGAAAACTCTCCCGCCTCTTTGGTGAATTTCCCTTTATGGTCCACCGGCGCGTAGATATCGAGTCCGTAGCGAAGCCCCGCCTCGTAGTCTTCCTGACCGTGGCCGGGCGCGGTGTGTACGGCGCCGGTCCCCGCTTCGAGCGTTACGTGGTCGGCGGTGATGACGAGCGAATCACGCGGGATGAACGGATGCCGGGCCTTGAGGCCTTCAAGCTTCTTCCCCTTGAACGTTTCGACGATGGTGTAATCCGTGACGCCGAATTTTTCAAGGGCCTTTTCCAGAAGCCCCCTGGCCAGGACCAGCACCTGTCCGCCCGTCTCAACGGCAACGTATTCTAACTCGGGATGGAGCGCCACAGCCAGGTTCGCAATGAGCGTCCAGGGAGTTGTGGTCCAGATAACGAGAAAGACCCTCTTCCCCTTGAGAGACGGAAGCGCCTTGTCCGCCTCGGGCAGTTCAAAGCGCACGTACACCGAAGGTGATTCGTGGTCCGCGTACTCCACCTCCGCCTCGGCCAGCGCCGTTTCGCAGGAACCGCACCAGTACACGGGTTTCTTGCCCTTGTACACGCCCTTGTTCTCAATGAATTTACCGAACTCCCGCACAATGGCCGCTTCATAGGCGTAGTTCATGGTAAGGTAGGGGTTGTCCCAGTCGCCGAACACGCCGAGACGCTTGAACTCCTCGCGCTGGATGTCGATGAACTTCCCGGCGTATTCCCGGCAAAGTTTGCGGATCTCCTCCTGGCTCATGCTCTCTTTTTTCGGACCCAGGTTTTTGAGCACCTGGTGCTCGATCGGCAGGCCGTGGCAGTCCCAGCCCGGAACATAGGGGCTCGAGAAGCCCTCCATGGACTTGAACTTGACGATGATGTCCTTCAGGATCTTGTTGAGGGCATGGCCGATATGGATATGGCCGTTCGCGTACGGCGGCCCGTCGTGCAGGACGTAGCTCTTCCTGCCTTCCGCCTGTTTCTGCATGAGATCGTATATTTTTTCCTGCTTCCACTTCTCAATCATGCGCGGCTCAAGGTCCTTGAGGCTCGCCTTCATGGGAAAATCGGTCCTGGGCAGGTTGAGCGTTGTCTTATAATCCATTCAGTTACTCTCCTCCAGACTGTACTCCAAAATCTGAAACTATTAATCCGTGACTTCGTCAGCGGGAAGTTTTTTTCTGGTTGCGTCATCTGACGCGCCCTGGTCGAGGCTGTTGAAATCCATCCTCTGTTTTTTCACTGTATCGGCGAACTTTGTCGGCTCGGTTCCCTTCCGGAATACATCCATGATTGCGCCGGACGCCCCCTCCCTCGCGAGCAGCCCGCTCTCCGGATCGATCTTCACAAAGACCACATCGTCCGTCGGCATAAAGTCCTCGGCGGGTTTGTCCGCGAGCGCCCGATACATGACCGACAGCCAGATCGGAAGCGCGGCGCGCGCGCCGGTCTCCCGGTCGCCGAGCGAGGCCTTTGGATTATCGTACCCCACCCATACCCCCGAAACGATGCCCGGCGTATAGCCCACGAACCATGCGTCCACGTAATTGTTCGTGGTGCCGGTCTTTCCCGCGATCGGCTTGCCGAGAGACAGCGCGCCCCTGCCGGTCCCCTCCTCCACCACGCTCTTGAGCAGACTCGTGACGAGATAGCTTGTGGTCCTGTCGAGCGCCTCGACAGGCTGGGGGTCGTAGCTCTCGAGCGCGACGCCGCGGCCGTCCACGATGCTCTTGATCATGATGGGCTCCGTCCGCACCCCCTGTGAAGCAAAAGTCGCGTAGGCCGAGGTAAGTTCAAGCGGCGTTACCGCCGACGAGCCCAGGGCCGTGGTGTAATCGTAGTTGATCTGGCTGGTGATGCCGGCCTTGCGCGCAAAATCGATGGTCTTTTCGAGCCCGACGCTTTCAAGCAACCCCACGGTGACCGCGTTCCGGGAGAGCGCGAGCGCGGTCCGGAGCCGCATGGGGCCGAGAAAGCGCTCGTCATAGTTCGTCGGTTTCCAGCCCTTTTTGTCGAACTCGCTCTTATCGTGGATCACCGGCTGGTCCAGGACAATGGAAGCGGGCGTGAATCCGTTTTCAAGGGCCGCTCCGTAGATGAACGGTTTGAACGACGAGCCGGGCTGCCGGTGCGCGTCGGTGGCGTGGTTGAACCCGCCTTCGACGAAATCGTATCCGCCGACCATAACGCGCACATACCCGGTAAACGGCTCAAGGGCCACGACCGCGCCTTCAACGAGCGGCATCTGCTCCAGCATGAACGAAGCGATCTGTTTTTTTCTGTCGTAATCCTTGAACCTGACCTTGATGATGTCCCCGGGCTGAACGAGCTCCTGCGGATTCTTGTATTCGGGCTCTTCATCCTTGTCGTTCTTGTTCTTCTTCGGTTTGAGCAGCGCCCAGGCCATGTCGTCCTTCAGAATATATCCGATGAGTCCCCTTCCCTTGACCGTGATATAGTAGTCGCCGACCGCGAGCACCTGCGCGTTGAAACGCTCTCCCGGCTTCACCATCACGCGGAGAGAACCCCACTGCGCGGCGTTGTTCTTGAGCGCCTTGTACCCGACGCGGCCGCGAAAGCCCTGTCGCTTATCCAGGGCGCGGAGCCCTTCCTGGAGTCCGTTGACCGCGGCCCGCTGCAGGTCAAGGTCGATGGTCGTATAAACCTTCAGCCCTCCCTGATACAGTTTTTCCACGCCGTATTTCTTTTCGATGTATTTGCGGATGTAATCCACTAGGTGCGGCGCCAGGTCTTCCTGTGACCGGAGGTTCTCGAGATTCAGAGACTGGTTGTAAATCTCCGAACTCTGCGCCTCGGTCAGATAACCTTCAGCCACCATCCGCTTGAGCACATGAGCCTGCCTGAGTTTGGTCAGGTCTATGTCGCTGTACGGGGAATACCCCATCGGCGACTTGGGGAGCCCGGCGAGCAGCGCCGCTTCCGCCTGGTTGATCTCCCAGATGTTCTTGCCGAAATAGGTCTTGGCCGCCATCTGCACGCCATAGGCGCCATGGCCGAAGTAAATCTTGTTCAGGTAAAGCTCCAGGATCTCCTCCTTGGAGAGCTCCTTCTCAAGCCGGCGCGCCAGGATCACCTCTTTGATCTTGCGCTTGACGCTGCGCTCAGACGTGAGAAACACCACCTTGGCAAGCTGCTGGGTAATCGTGCTGCCGCCCTGCGTCACCCGGATCGATATGATGTTTTTGAGCGCCGCGCGCAGGATGCCGCGATAATCGAGCCCCTTGTGCAGAAAGAACCGGGGGTCTTCGGTGGCCAGAAGCGCATTCACCATGTATTGAGGAATGCGGCTGAGCGGAACATATATGCCTTTCTCGATCTTGATCTGGCCGAGCACCCGTCCGTCGTCCGCGAGGATCATCGTGCCGGGACTCGGCTGATAGTCCTTGAGCGCTTCGACCGTGGGCAGACCGAACGAGAAAATATAAAACAGCAACGCGATAACCAGGATTCCAGCGACACCGGCCACAAACAGGAGCTTCATCGCCTTCCAGAAGGTCAGGTCCCTGAGCCAGGGCATGACGATCGAGAACCATAATTTTTTGAACGCCTCCCAGCTGAACGACAACAGTTTCCTCGTCAATTCAAGGAGTTTTGAAAATATATTTTTCATGTCAGTGAAATACCTCAGGACATACCGTTTTTTCAGGCAGCATCGAAAATAATAACATCACGAGGGTATAAAATCAAACGAAAAGTTTATGGAGAGGTTAACAGTTCAGCGGTTCCGGTCCTTCATTACGCGCTCCACTTCCCGCTTTGACTCTTTCTCCCTGATCGTGTCCCGCTTGTCAAAAGACTTCTTGCCCTTTGCCAGACCGATCAGCGCCTTGGCCTTGCCGCGCACAAAATATATCTTGAGCGGGATAAGCGTGAAACCCTTCTGGGACATTTTCCAGGTGAGCTTCCGGATTTCCTCTTTATGCAGGAGGAGCTTGCGCGTCCGAAGCGGTTCGTGGTTCGCGAGGTTGCCCTGGGGATAGTGGCTGATGTTCGCGTTCAGGAGGAACATCTCCTCGTTCTTGACGATGGCGTAGCTGTCCGTCAGGTTCGCGAGGCCCAAGCGCAGGGACTTCACTTCCGTGCCCAAAAGCGCGAGCCCGGCCTCGACGGTCTCCTCGATGAAGTAGTCGTGGAATGCCTTGCGGTTCGTGGCGACCGCGGTATTTTCTTTTTTATCCGTCATAATTTATTAAACTGCTCAGTCGCTTACTCTTGCGGCAGAATCCCGAGCACCCACTCAAGGAACCGCTTGGCGTGTTCCACCATCTCCCGTGAATCCGTCTGCGTGATGGCCCGTCGTTCATACTCAATAAGGTTCTTTTTTGCGATAACCCGGGAGACATGTCTGCCCGCCGTTGTCGCCGCCTCGCCGATGATATCGTGAAGCAGCCCGACTACCTCCTGATGATCGACCTCTAGGCTTCTTACGCCGCCGTAATACACAATCACCGCATCGCTTGCCGAGATCGCGGCATGAACCGCCTGAAGCCCGGCAGAGTTCCACTTGCCCGCCTCAAGTGAAAGGTCCATCATGGAAGCGAAATCCTTCGCCTTGGCAAGGAAGTCCCGATACTCGCTCTTGGCAACGGCCCTTGTCTTCCGCTTCTTCGTCATGCTATCAGCTCGCGTAATGGTTTTCCTGAAAGCGCTACGCCTTCCTGAAGAACGGACTTGAGCAACGACAGGTTCTTTTTACTTCTCAGTTCAATAAGCGTATAGCAGTGCAGGGACAGGACGGCGTTGTATCGTTCTCGAAAAAATGGAACGCTTGCGGCAGCATTGTCTTCCAGCTCCTTTTTCCTCTGTTCATCTCTCACGACCGCAAGAACGTCGATGTCACTCCCTCGATTACCCGTTCCCCTGGCAAGACTGCCGTAGAGCGTAAGACTGACGGCCTTTCCTCTGAATTGGGCGGTGATGTTCCTTTTCAGGTCGCCGAGTATCGATGCCTCGGCTTTGAGGGAGGGAGCTATGATCGTTTCAACCGCCATATTGCCACGGGAGAGAGAATACTGATACGCCGCGCCGACCCTGCGCTGCCGCACAGCGCCGAGTACGACCAGGGACTTCAAAGCCTGAATCGCGCCCCGGTGGCTGAGCCGGGAGAGCTCACCGACCTGCCTGCCGCTCAGCGGTTGCAGGGAGACGGAGAGAACCCTCAGGATACGGATTTTGGCGGGGCTGCCGAAGATTGACTCAAGGACGTTCTGCGATATCATGAGTGGATACTATACTATCCATAATGATAAGTCAAGTACCCACTAAGATTAAAAGCCGTATATATGGCATAGTGTTTCTCCTGACTCCTTCTCACATCAAATTCACCGGATCGACGTCAATAATCACTTTTACTTTTCTGCCGAACTTCCCCTCCACCGCGTTCTTTCCCTCGATTGCAAGAGACCGTATCTTGTCCCGCTTCTGAGACAGCAGGAGCAGCTGGAACCGGTACTGGCTGCGAACACGCGATATCGGCGCCGGGGCGGGACCAAGCAGCACTGTCTCCTTGCCCCGCATCAGGCTGCGAATGCGGTCCTGCGCGGTTTTTGCCGCCTTAGCCACGAGCGACTCATCTACGGACTTGAACTCAAGTTTGATGATCCTGCCTATGGGAGGATAGCCAAGCTGGATGCGATATGCGAGCTCTTCGTTGTAAAACCCTTCGTAATCATGGGTCCTGCTGTGCCTGATCGAGTAGTGGTTCGGGTTCATGGTCTGGATGATGACCTCGCCGATAGTCTCGCCCCGTCCCGCCCTGCCGGCCGCCTGGGTAATGAGTTGAAAGGTCTTTTCCGCGGCGCGGAAGTCCGGCAGATTCAGGCCTACGTCAGCGTCAACGACTCCCACGAGCGTCACCGCGGGAAAATCATGCCCTTTGGCAACCATCTGCGTGCCGAGCAGAATGTCCACTTCGAGACGGTCCACCTGTTGCAAGAGTGTTTCGTAAGCAGCCCTGCCCTTGACCGAGTCGCTGTCCATCCGCTTCATGCGCGCGGAGGGGAAGATCATCTGCAGTTCCTCTTCGATCTTCTGCGTGCCGGAACCGAGCAGCTTCAGCTGGATTCCAGCGCACCCGGGGCATTTTTCCGGCGGACGTGTGAGAAAACCGCAATAATGGCATTTCAGCTTCCCTTCGCTCTTGTGATACGTGAGGGACACGCTGCAACTCAGACACCTGATCGCTGCGCCGCACTCGCGGCAGATGAGCACCGACGAGAATCCCCGGCGGTTCAGAAGCAGGAGCGTCTGCTCGTTTTTCTCAAGCCGCAGTTTTATCTCCGCAAGAAGCTGGGGAGAATAGAGTTCCTGCTTCGGGAGCGCTTTGGCATCCACAATAAGGACCTCGGGCATGGGCCGGTGATCAACGCGGGTCGAGAGGTGGAGGTATTGATACTTGGCGTTCTTTGCATTGTAATAGCTTTCGAGGGATGGAGTTGCCGAGCCCAGAACGGCAACGGCCTTCTGGAACTTCGCGCGCAGGATCGCAACGTCCCGCGCGTTGTAGCGCAGGCCCTCGTCCTGTTTGTAAGAGTTCTCGTGTTCTTCGTCCACGATGATGAGACCTATGTCCGGAAACGGCGCAAACACAGCCGACCTCGCGCCGATGGCCACGTCCACACTGCCGGACTGGATGCGGAGATACTCGTCGACCCGCTCGCGGTTCGTGAGCCCGCTGTGCAGCACGGCCACGCGGTTTCCGAATCTTTTTCTGAATCTTCCCAGGAGCTGGGGCGTGAGCGCGATCTCGGGCACGAGTACGACGGACCCTCTGCCGGTGTTCGCAAGTTCCCTGATGGCGTGAAGATAAACCTCGGTCTTGCCGCTGCCGGTCACGCCGTGCAGCAGAAACACGCCGAAGGTCCGGCTGGAGACGGCCTCATTGATGCGGCGCACGGCCTCGGCCTGCTCGGGCATAAGTCCGGGAGGAACGGTCGCGGTAAAATCTTCCGGTGACGCAGCGGGCGCTTCCCGCTCGATAAGCTCGATGATTCCGGCGTTATGAAGGGATTTTATGGTTTGTGAAGAAAAGGCCCTCAGTTCATCTACGCTTACTTCTCCCCTCCCCGATAGGACGCGTATAAGCCCGGCCTGCTTCACCCCCCTTACCTCCGGTCTCTCCCCGACGGATGGAGGGAGGAGGCTGATATATTTTTTCTTTTTCGGCTTTGCGCCAGACAGGGATTTTGGCGCGACGGCTTCAATGGTCTGGCCGAGCGGGTAGAGGTAATAGTCCGACATCCAGCGCGCAAGGTCCAGGAGGTCCGGAGGAAGAGGGTTGTCATGGACCATGATCACGGACTTGAGGCCCTCGACACCGGCCTTCTGGGGGAAACCGACAACAGTTCCTTCGATGCGCCTGCTCCCGAAGGGCACGAGCACGCGCGAACCGGGAACGAGACCTTTACTCATTTCTTCGGAAACGCGGTAATGGAAGGTCTTATTGACGGAAACGTTGACTGCTATATCGATGACGTGGTCGGACATGAAGGGGGAGTGACAAGAACCAGGTTCAAAGCTCAAATAAACACGTCTTCATGAAGAACCTTCCTTCAGCGCCTTCAGCTCTTTGCTGCTCAGGATGTCCTTCAGCTCGTCCATGAACTCGTTGATGTCCTTGAAGGAGCGGTAGACCGAGGCGAACCGCACATAGGCCACTTCATCCAGCCGGTGAAGGTGGTCCATCACCTCTTCGCCGATCACCGTGCTCGGAATCTCCTTGAGGCCCTTGTTCTGAAGGGACTTCTCAATGTCCGCGACGGTTTTTTCGAGGGCCTCGACGCTGACGGGACGCTTTTCACAGGCCTTCTTGAGCCCGTTCAGGATCTTCATCCGGTCGAAGGACTCTCGCCTGCCGTCCTTCTTGATGACCGACGGCAGCATTTCCTCAACCCGCTCGTACGTGGTAAACCGGCCCTCGCAAGAGAGACACTCCCGCCTCCGGCGGATGGCTTCGCCTTCTTTTCCCATCCGGGAATCGACCACTTTGTTATCAATGCTGGAACAGTAGGGACAGCGCATAGGGTCGGTTAGGAGTGCTGAGTACAAAGTACTGAGTACTCAGTTCAAAGTTCATAGTTCAAAGTTCAGAGTAAGGCCTAAGTTGGGAAATTGACAGGGTTAGTCCTTTCCTACCCTCTCACCTTCCTGCCTTCTTACCTTCCCGCCTTCGTTTCCTTCTTATACTGCGTGACCGTGATGCCCGATTCCTTCAGCATCTCCCCGGCAAGCTTGTCCGGATACCCGTCCTCGAAGACAATCTGCTTCACGCCCGCATTGATGATCATCTTGGCGCAGATGCCGCAGGGCTGGTTCGTGCAGTAGAGCACGGCGCCGTCGATGCTCGTTCCGTGTTTTGCCGCCTGAATGATGGCGTTCTGCTCTGCATGAAGCCCGCGGCAGATCTCGTGCCGCTCACCCGAGGGGATGCCCATTTGTTCCCGCAGACACCCTCGCTCAAGACAATGCTCGATGCCGGAAGGCGCGCCGTTGTACCCCGTGGCGAGAATGTTCTTGTCCTTGACAAGAACGGCCCCGACCTGCCGACGGAGGCAGGTGGCCCGCTTCTTCACGAGATGCGCGATTTCCATGAAATATTCATCCCAGGAGGGTCTTGTCATAGTTAAGTCCCAAACTCGAAACCCTGAATCCTAACCCGGACAGGCCGGAACCTAACCTTGGAACCGCGATGGCGCTAAGGTCGCGAGAAAAACTAATCAAATCTTGAAAAAATAGAAATACTTTCGTTGTTGACGTCCTCGCGCTCTTCGCGACTTCGCGGTAAAATTCAAGATTCGCGCTCAGGATTTTCTTTTACGTCCTCGCTTTTTCAATTGCGAACAGCGGGAATTTGCTGCAGAAGGCCTTGGTCCTCTCCCTGATCGCCGCGAGTTTTTCAGGGGAATGGCCGTTGGCGAGCGTCTCGCAGATCAGGTCGCCGATGACCTTCATCTCAGGTTCGCGCATGCCTCGCGTGGTCACGATCGGCGTGCCGAGGCGGATGCCGCTCGTGGTCACCGGGGGCTTCTGGTCGTAGGGGATGCTGTTCTTGTTGCAGGTGATGCCTGCCGCGTCGAGGGCGGTCTCGGCGTCCCTGCCTGTGATATTCTTGGGAGTCAGGTCCACGAGCATGAGATGATTTTCCGTGGTGCCTGACACGATGCGCAGCCCGTCCTGCGTAAGCCGCTGCGCAAGCGCTTTTGCGTTCTTCACAACCTGGCGCTGGTAATCCTTGAACTCGGGCTGGAGCGCTTCCTTGAAGGAAACGGCCTTGGCCGCGATCACGTGAACGAGCGGACCGCCCTGGATTCCCGGGAAGATGACCTTGTCCACGGCCTTGCCGAACTGCTCTTTGCACATAATCATGCCGCCGCGCGGTCCACGCAGGGTTTTGTGCGTCGTGGTGGTGACGAAGTCCGCATAGGGTACCGGGCTCGGATGCTCGCCCACGGCGACAAGCCCCGCGATGTGGGCAATGTCGGCCATGAGGTACGCGCCCACCTTGTCCGCGATCTTCCGGAACCGGGCGAAATCAAGAATGCGTGAATAAGAACTGAAGCCGCACACGATCATTTTGGGCCTGTGTTCCATGGCCAGCCGCTCCACCTCGTCGTAATCGAGCAATTCCGTCTTCTTGTCCACACCGTAGGAGAAGGATTGATAGAGCTGGCCCGAGAAACTGACCGAGGCCCCGTGGGTCAGGTGACCGCCGTGCGCGAGCCCCATACCGAGGATGGTGTCGCCGGGCTTGAGCACGCTGAAGTAGACCGCCATGTTGGCCGAAGAACCCGAGTGGGGCTGGACGTTTACGTGCTCGGCGCCGAAGATACGCTTAGCCCGGTCGATCGCGAGCTGCTCCACCTGGTCCGCGAACTCGCATCCGCCGTAGTAGCGCCGGTTCGGGTACCCCTCGGCATATTTGTTCGTAAATACAGAGCCCTGCGCTTCGAGCACCGCCTGGCTGACATAGTTCTCCGATGCGATGAGAACGATCTTGGTGAGTTCCCGCTCCGCCTCGCCCTTGATTGCGTTATAGACTTCGGGATCCTGCTGCTTCAATTCTGACATTGCCATGTCCTTTGAGAGATTGTTCTATTATTAATTATTTGAGAAAATCGCCAGAAATATTATTTAACCGCAGAGCCGCGGAGGGCGCGGAAGAACCCTTATCATTATTAAATGTCTTTCCCCCGGCGTCTTCCCGCAGCCTTTTGACTTTTTACGAGACCGTCATATTTTATCGATCTTGTCGAGACGCTGCTGATGCCGGCCCCCGCCTTCAAACTCCGTGTCCAGCCAGGTCTTCACGATTTCCAGCGCCACGCCCCTGCCAATCACGCGTTCCCCCATGACGAGGACATTCGCGTCATTGTGCAACCTGCTCATCTGTGCCGTGAAATGGTCATGGCAGAGCGCGGCGCGCACCTTACGATACCGGTTGGCCACAATGGACATGCCGATTCCCGTGCCGCAGATCAGGATGCCGCGGTCCACGGTCTTGTTCGATACGGCCTCTGAGACCTTTTTGCCGAAATCCGGATAGTCCACGGACTCCCTGGATGTCGTGCCGAAATCCTGCACCTCTATGTTCTTGACGGTCTTGAGGTACTTGATGACCTCCTGTTTCAGTTCCCATCCGCCATGGTCCGCGCCAATCGCCAATTTCATGAGCCTGCCCGCCCTTTCGTAGAAGTTGATATTAACATCTCCGCTGTTTTTGTGTCAAGGAAAATACCGGACGTCTTCTTAATCCGGACCTCAAGAAAAAAGCCTGTCGGATATTTATCTGACAGGCTTTTAATTTCTGAAGGCCTCTCCTCGAAGGGGCGATAACTTTTTCTATACGTTCTCCGCCATCTCCCAGACGCCGCAGGGACAGATGCCGGCGCAGAAACCGCAGCCGATGCACTTCGACTCATCCACTACATACTCGAACGATTTATTCGGCAGTTTCTTCCGGGTAATTGCGCCGTAGTAGCACGACTCCTCGCACATGCCGCAGTCCCGGCAGGACCCGCAGCTCATGCAGCGGTCCGCCTCCTTCTTCGCCGAAAATTTCACGTCGCTTACGCGGCAAACCTCATAATACTGGGTCTTGATCCGCTCGTACGGGATCATGCGCCGCTCTTCGGGAACGTAGTCCGTGTTCATCAGCAGGGCATGGATCTTGTCTGCCGCGACCTTGCCGGCTCCTATGGCATGGGTCACGAGCCCCGGCTTGGTTGCGTCACCGATGGCGAAGACCTTCACGTCCGAGGTCTGGCCCAGTTCGTTCACCGTGATGTAGCCGCGGTCCGTGTTGATCGATGCGGGCAGAAAATCGAGCACCGGCTTGTCGCCTATTGAGATGATCACCAGGTCCGCGTCGAGCGAAGTGCCGTCCTTGAAATGGATCTTCTTCGCCCTGGCATCGTACTTCTCGGTCAGCTTCGGATACTGAATCGTGGTCCCTTTGGAAGCCGCCAGCTCCATCTCCTTGCCGAACGCAGCGGGCTTCTGAACATCGACCGCAATAACGGACGTGGCGCCGTGGTCGTACGCCTGGCATGCGATGTCCATGCCCACATTTCCGGCGCCGATCACCACGACCTTCTTGCCCGAGACGTTCCGGGGCTTGCCGAAGTTGATTTCCTTAAGATAGTCGATGCCCGCGACCACATCCTCATGTCCCGGGAACGGAATCACGCGGCCTTCCTGCGCGCCCACGGCTATGACCACTACATCGTGGTCCTTGTAAATCTTTTCGAACTTCTTTTTATCAACAGGAGACTTCACCTGGACATTCACGCCGATTTCGGCGAAGCGCGAGAGCTCCTTGTCCAATATTTTTTTAGGCAGCCGCTCGCGCGGGATGCACATTTCGAGCTTGCCGCCGATCTTGCCTGAAGCCTCATAGAGCTCGACGCTGTGGCCTTTGAGGCCCAGCTGCCATGCAGCCGAGAGACCGCCGGGGCCGCCGCCGATGATGGCGATGCTCTGGCCGGTTGATTTTGCCTTTTTCGGAGCCTTGAGATTCAGCGCGGCCGAGCCGTATTCCTTGATGTTCAATGGTTCGTCAACACGGCCGCGGGTGCAGTCGGTCATGCAAAGGTTCGGGCAGACTGTGCCGCAAACGGTTGCCGGGAGCGGGCTGTACTGCAGCACAAGGGAAAGCGCCTCCGCCGTCCGTCCCTGCCTGATGAGCTGGGCGCGCTTGTGCGACGGGATGCGGGACGGACAGGCATAGGCGCACGGAGGAAGATACTTGTCGTTCTTCCACTGCGGCTTCCAGCGCCGCTCTTCGCCGGTGGTTATATACGGAAGCACCGATCGGTCATGGGTCAGATAAGCGCCGAACATGCCGCCCTTGCCCACTTCCTTCTCCCATACGTTCTGGCGGAACTCGGTCAGGCCCATCTTGAGCTTGCCCTTCATCTTTGTTTTCTCGGCCGGCGTAAAGGAGATAAGCTTCTTCCAGGCGCTGATGTCCTTCGTAAGCTCCTCGTAATGGGCCATGCGGTCGATGGCCGTAAGATACGGTTTCATGTTCTCTTTGAGCCAATCCCAGTCCTGCGGGGTGAGGTCGACAAGCTGCACATCCGCTTTGCTGTATTCCTTGATCGGGCCGCGGAAATAGATGGTGCCCCCGACCATACCCACGCAGGGACGGTAGCCCAGTATGTTCTCGGGATCACGCGGCTTGACCCCACATACCACGGCTATGCCGCCCGCCTTGAATTCCGCGAAGGAATCGCCCACACCGCGAAAATACCAGGACTGCAAATCAGGAAACCGAGGGTTCTTCTTGGTCATAGTGTCGCAGCGGGCGCCGCCGCCGCCCTGGACATAGAGCTTGCCCTGGGCCCCTGCGTTGTGCGCGCCGTTCGCCACGTCGCCGAGCACGGTTATGATCGTGCCGCAGTTAAGCCATCCCGTGTCATCCGACGTCGAGCCTTTGACCATGATCTCTGTGCCGTCCATGCCCATGCTGCCGATACGCTGGCCCGCCGTGCCCTCGATGGTGACCTTCACCCTGCCGTATTGCGGCCAGATACGTCCACCGAGGCCGTGCTGTCCGTCGGCCACGACCGTGAGCTCTCTTGCCCCGTCCTTGATGGCTTTCTGGACCTGCTCTTCGAGGTCTTTGGAGGAGACCCGTTTTCCGTTGATATTGCCTTTGATTATCATTTTTTCCTCTTGAACCGTTCAAACTGTTTGAACAGTTTAAACTGTTTAAGCCGTTTTAACATACATAACTGATCTGCAGCCGGTCCGCGATCTCCTTGTCGTTCACGCCGAGCGCGTCGGACATGCCGATAGGAAGCTCGGTGCTTCTGCCGAGCGGCGCGAAGATCTTTTTTAGCTCCACGTCCGCCGCTTTGAACACCTCGACGACCCGCTCCGCCACTTTGTCGGGATCGAGGCGGCGATACAGCTTGGGGTCCTGCGTTGTAATGCCGCGCGGGCACTTGCCGAGGTTGCAGACATTGCAGCGGTTATACTCGTCGCCGAAACATCCGGCCGCGGCCTGCATGATGTACTTGCCGATGTCCACGGCGGAGGCCCCGAGCATGATGAGCGCCGCCGCGTTAGCGGCCAGGTTGCCGCCCTTGCCCACGCCGCCCGCGGCGATGAGGGGAAGTTCGTTCTGCTTGCCCTGTTTCACGAGATCGAGGTAACAGTCCCGGATGTTCGTGGCGATGGGGTGGCCCATCTTGTCCATGGAAACGTTGTACGCCGCGCCCGTGCCACCGTCCTCGCCGTCGATGCAGAGCGCCGCGGCATAGGGGTTCCGCGCAAGATTGTTCAGCACTGCGCGCGCAGTCTTGGTGCCCGAGATCTTCGGGTAGACCGGCACACGGAAGCCCCAGGCCATGGACATGGACTGGATCATCTTGGCGACGGCCTCTTCGATGGAGTATTTGGTCTGGTGCGTGGGCGGCGAGGCCAGGTCCACGAACTGGGGAACGCCGCGGATCTTGGCGATGAGTCCCAGCACCTTGTACGCCTGAAGCAGGCCCCCGTCGCCCGGTTTTGCGCCCTGACCGTACTTGATCTCGATTGCCGCGGGGTCCTCCACCATGTCCGGGAGACATCGTATGATCTCGTCCCAGCCGAAGTAGCCTGACGCGATCTGGAGGATAAAATACTTCATATAACGGGATTTCAGGATGGAGGGCGGCATGCCGCCCTCTCCCGAACACATGACCACGGGCAAACCTTCGACTTCGTTCAGATAAGTGATGCCCATGGCCAGCCCCTCCCACATATGGGGAGATAGGGCGCCGATGGACATGCTTCCAATGCGGATCGGATAGATCTCCCGCACCGGCGGAATAAAGGTGTGGTCGCCGAGAATAAGCTTGTCGCCCGAAACCGTAAGCGGCAGCTGCTCAGCAGGAAGGTTGCGACCGAGGAGCGTCCTGATGCGAAACTCGTGTCTACCCGCGTCAAGGGCCGGGTCCGTGAGCATGGAGATACGCGTGAACTTGAGTTTGTCCAGCGTGGATTGAGACGGATCGTTCCTCCGGCCGCCGCGCATGAAAGGAATGCCGCCCTTGTTCTTGTAATGGTAGAGCTTGTGCTGAAAATTGTACTCAGGGAAGATCGCGTCCGTGGGGCAGACAAGCGTGCAGGTGCCGCAGCCGATGCAGTAGCGCTCGATGTCCGTGACCTGGCGCACCACCTGGCTCAGCCTGCGGGTGACCTTCGGCTCCGGCGAGGCCCCTTCGGAGCTCACCACGCGCTGGGTGTAAACCGTGGCCTCGATGGATTTCATGGGGCAGACGGCGGTGCAGCGGCCGCAGCGTGTGCAGCGGTCCTCGCGCCACTGGATGATGTAGGGAAGCTCTTTGAGCGAGAGCTGATGATTCTGGTCTAACCGTGCAGCTGATTCCATATCTTAACCTCCCGCGCGCCGGGCGCGATGACCACCATGTCGTACTTCATGGGGAAGATGTCCGTCGACTTGTCCCGGTCCGGCACCGCGCTGTCCACGCCGCAGACCTCGGACATGAGCGCGTACCTGCCGGGCCTGCCGCCCACTGCGCCGGGCCGGAGTTTCTTCGAGTCCTGCACCATGAAGACCGAGCCGTCCGGGGTGAACCCGATCACGCAGTTCGGCCCGTCAATGCAGAGCGGCCGGAGCGATTTTTTCAGCAGCCGGAGCGGGGCCGCATCGGACCGACTGGCGATTTCGACGTCCTTGAGTGGTGTGATGATGTCCTTGTAATAATGAAGCGGATACCCGAGGGTCCTGTTCGTGTAATGCAGAATGTGCGTGAAGACCTCGGAGTCCGAATTGTAGCCCATGTACCCCGGATTGCCGCGGCCCATCAGGAACTCTCGGATCGGCACAAAGGCCGTGTTCTCGCCGTTCGTCATGGTTCCGTAACCCTGAATGAAGAAGGGGTGGCAGGCGTAGAGATAGATGGCGTAGTTGGTGTTCTGCCTGCCCTGGGCCAGGACGGTCTTCGCCTTGATGCCCGATTTCTCGATGCCGAAGAACTCGCCTAGCTGCAAAGGATCGCCGACTTCCTTCAAGGTCAGCACATCGGGATAGAACGAGAACACGAAGAGCGACCCGTCCGGCTCGCCCATGCAGCGGAGCGCCAACCGGGTCCGCATCAGAAGGTCTTCCTGCTCTTTCTTCGGCCGGTCCTTATACGCCGCGGGATAATCGTAGACCTTCGCGATATAATGCTCGCGCCGCTCGACGCCTGGGACGTTCTTGATCGGCGGCTCCCAGGAGAATTTCTCGATATAACCCTGGGCCTTCATATATTCTTCGAGCAGGCCGAGGCCCTTGTTCGAACAGATCGCCGACAGCGTCGGGAACTGTTTATAATCAGCGAACGGCCCTGCCATGTCTCTCAGCATGAGCCCCAGGCCGGACCCATCATGGCCTTCCTTCATGGTTTCGAGCGCATGGATGTTCTCCATGGGGGAGATATATTCACTCGATGTAATAGCACTCAAACGGCACATTGTTGACTCCTGAATAAGATACTAAACGTCAAAGCTCAATTCCAAAATGGTCTTATTAACAGTCTCATGATAATATCAACCCGCAGTTACTTGTCATTCCCGAATGTTCCTATCGGGGATATGGTTTAAACACCGGATTGCCGACGGCGTTTGGGATCGGGAAATTCCTTCTGCTTCTCAATTAGTGTTAAAAAAAGCCCCTTTTGAGGGGCTTTTGGCGCGGCAACGTCGCCGAATAGTGTCGTACAATACACCTGATTGCGCACTGCTGTCAAGCCGAAATTTGAAGGGGGGGTGTACGACAAAAATGTGAGTAAATATGGCGAAAACAATCATCGTGTCCCCCGATGGCGGGGGCAAGGGGTGGAAAATAGAAGACAAGCCATGCTGATGCTGAAATTGAACAGCGAAATTTATGAAGAATATCAAAATGCAAGGACGGAATTGGTCATGAAGGAATATGAAATCCTATTAAAATAACGCTTTAGCAGTACAGCGGGTCACCGCAGGTAAGCACCTGCCCGCACAGCGACCCTGTTGCTCAATGTACAACAGGTCTCGCGAAATTAGAAGACGGCAAAAAGAAATGCCGCAGGTGTAATGCAAACCTGCGGCAAACCATAGAGAAAAGATGGCGGGTTTCGCAGAAGCGCTCTACCCGCTCTACGCGACTATTTCGCCGAAGCCTGCCAGTCGGCGCCGGTTGTCACCAGCGACTGATTCGTCCCATCAATGTTGATCCAATAAAGGTTGCCGCCTTCCGTGATTAGCAACTTTGTCCCATCCGGATGCCAGCCGGCATGAATACTGCTCGTAACGAACACATCATTCGTGCCGTCCGCATTGACAATATGTGTACCAGGCTGTCCGCCGGAGGCGGCCTGATACACGATCTTGGTCCCATCAGGGCTGAATTGAGAGCGATGCGGCGCATTGCTGGCCTGCCGCACGATTGGACTCGTGAAATCTGCATTGGCTGTATAAAGTTGGTTCGAATATCCATTGCCTTGGACGCCGCGGTCAAAGCAAACCTTGGACCCATCCAGCGATATATCAAAACTTTGAGTGTTGTAACCAGACACATTGGTCAACTGAGTCAGCCCGGTGCCATCCGTTTTTATCTTCCAGACCTCGCCATCTCCTGCCCCGGCACTCCCAAAGTACAGCCACTGCCCGTCCGGGGACCAAGCCGGCGTGTCGCCCGGTGTCACCTGATATGTTGTATTATTATTTGTTATCTGTGTTTTATTGACACCGTCTGCATTCATTATCCATATTTCGTAGCGTCCGCTTTGGTCGGACAAATAAGCAATCTTTGAGGCATCCGGAGAAAGCCGTGGCGTCGTCTCGATCTCTGCCGAGTTTGTTATATTAACCGGAGAATTACCATGGTCATTCGTCATCCAGATGTCATTGCTTTTTACAAAAGCAATTTTAACAGCAGATTGGACATTCCCCCAGGCCGAGTAATCTCCATAAACGGTCACACTATTTGTAATTTGTACGGGGCTTGTTCCATCGGCATTTGATACATAAAGGTTATAGCTTCCAGAAATGTCTGACGCATAAACCAACTTCGTACCATCCGGTGAATATGTCACGGTCACAACTTGCTTTGTCGCATCAAAAAGTGTAGTGAGGCCTGTGCCATCGGATTGTATTCTCAAGATAACGTAATTCGGGTCGCTTGAACGTATGAGAATGCCCGCACTGGACCAAGCGATACCCCAATCATATCCCGTTGTGCCGTACAGCTTTGTTTCGACTTTTGTAGCAATATCCATAATATAGACATCCGTCTCATTACAACAATCGCTGCTCGGCGCGCCTTGATAATGCGTCAATAGTAACTTCGTACCGTCCGGCGAGAAGAGCGCCTCTCCATCCCGGTAGCTGTTATTTGTCATCTGTGTCTTGTTCGTGCCGTCGGCATTCATTATCCATATTTCATACGTTGTACATGCAGAGCAGGAACCTGCAATAGATTGACCGCGGGAATAGGCAATCTTCGTTCCATCGGGTGACAGATGAGGTGATCCGTATGCATAGGTTCCCGAAGCGCCATCGGTTGTTAAAGCTGTGGCTTGCAACGTGGCGGTGTCAAGAACAAAGATATTGTAGTTCCTGGCGAACAAGACCTTCTTTCCGTCAGGGAAAACTGTCGGATTTAGGCTATCTAATCCATTCTTTGCCTCGTCTGTCAAACGCTGCTGGTTCGTACTGTCAGGATTCATCATCCATAAATCATAATAGCCCGCTGGCTCTTGTTTAGAAAATATGATTTTACCGGATGTCGGGGCAGTAGTCTGACTAAATACGACCTCATCCAACCATGCGGCATCCAAGCCCTCGCTGATACTATCGTCCTTTGCATACTCCCATTTCAGCGTGTGGCTGCCTGACACAATGGAGAACGTCTTTTGCGTCCAGGCAACTTCTCCGCTGATGCTGCCGGTCTGAAGCGCGCCATCGATATAGAAATTAAGATAGTCATATCCGGATTCCGACGACACTTTCCAATAAAAGGTTAGAGAACCCGGGCCGTTGACGGTCGTTTGTACCGAGGATATCTGACTATCCACTATGCCGCCGCTCTGGGCCGCATCGCCTCCGTTGTAGCTTGTGGCGCTTTGGCCAAACCAGCTCGCGTTACCGCCCGCGGTCCAGGTCAAGGAGGTCGCGTCAACAGCTTCACCCAGACTTATCGACGTGATGGTCGCCGAGGTGGTTCCGGTAACGCTGCTCAATATTGCCGAGACTATTACAGAGCCCGCGGATACCGGGGTCAGAAGACCCTTGGAGCCGGCAGCATTGCTGATTGTGGCCACGCCCGAACTCGACGAACTCCAAGTAGCCGATGATGACAAATCCTGGGTGGACGAATCCGTGTAGGTGCCTGTTGCGGTAAACTGCTTCGTTGTACCCATGGCAACAGTCGGATTGGCCGGCGTGACGGCAATAGATGTGAGATTCGCGGAAGTTATGGTGAGCGTAGTCGTACCGGATACAATGCCTGAGATCGCGGTTATGGTGGTCGATCCGGTTGCGACGCTCGTCGCGAGCCCCTTGGAGCCGGCGGCGTTACTGATGGTTGCTATGCCGGTGCTCGACGAACTCCAGGTTGCCGAAGTCGTCAAATCTTGAGTCGACGCATCCGTGTAGGTGCCCGTTGCCGTAAATTGTTTAGTTGTCCCTTTGGCAATTTGCGGATTTGTCGGCGTTATGGCGATGGAGGTCAATTGTGCCGGGGTAACCGACAACGTCGTATAACCGGAAACACTTCCCGAAGTCGCGGTAATGGTTGTAGAACCTGTTGTCACCGATGTTGCGAGCCCCTTGGTGCCCGCCGCGTTGCTAACAGCAGCCACCCCGGGGGATGACGAACTCCAAGTGACCGATGTCGTCAAATCCTGCGTGGTGCTGTCTGAATATGTTCCTGTAGCTGTAAACTGCTTTGTCGTCCCGAGGGCTATACTCGGGTCGGCCGGTGTAACGGTAATGGATGCCAATGTCGGGGCCGTGACGGTCAGGGTTGTTGTCTCGTTCTTGCCGCTGTATGCCGCGGTGATGGTCGTCGTTCCGACAGAAGCGGAGGCAGCCAGCCCCTTGGATCCCGTACTATCGCTGATCGTGGCTACACCGGTGTTGGACGAGGACCAGGAGGCGGATGCAGTCAAATCCTGCGTACTGTTGTCCGTATAGGTTCCCGTAGCGGCAAATTGTCGCGTGGTCCCTTTGACAATAGATGGGTTCGTCGGCGTCACGGCGATTGACACCAGCGTGGCCGGGGTCACGGTCAGCGTGGTTGCCGCCGATTTTCCGCCATACACAGCGGATATGTCGGATGATCCGGGCTGGACCGAAGCCGCCATGCCGCCATTATTCACGGTCGCCACGCTTGTGTTAGCGGAGGCCCAAGTTGCCGAACCGGTCAAATCCTGAGTGGTATTGTCGGAAAAGGTGCCTGTAGCGGTGAACTGTTGGGCAGTGCCCTTGGCGATGGATGGATTGGTCGGGTTCACGGCAATGGACACCAGCGTCGCCGGCGTTACCGTCAGTAGTGTCGTTCCGGTTATCGTTCCTGTCATTGACCGCCCATTTGAGGCGCTGATGGCCACCGCGCCGGTAGCGCCGGCAGTTACCCACCCTGTGTTGTCAATCGTAGCCACGGCAGCATCTGACGTGTACCATGTAACCGACCCAGTAAGGTCTTTCGTGGTATTATCGGAATAAATGCCGGTCGCGGTCAATTGTTGCGACGTTCCTTTGGCGATGCTTGGGTTGGTTGGTGTGACTTCAATGGACGTTAATTTTGCCGATGAATTCGTGGTTGTGCCGCTACAGCCGAGAAAAGCAAGAGACAAAAGTAGCAGCACTATAACGATCAATCTTAATCTTGTCATTCTCATTTCTTCCCTCCCTGGAAAGAGCGTCGTTTAGTGAAATCATTGAGTTCATTTGAAAACAAAAAACCCGTGAATCCAATATGGATACACGGGTCTAAAATTTATAATATGTGCAAAAACAAACAACTGCAAATCCACGGCGATACGCCGATTTATTTGCTAATTGACAGGTGAATACCCTGCCTGCCTGCCTGCCTGCCTATCATCGCCGCCCCCCTCCCAACATTGCGAAATTGCGAACACGAATACAGTGGCGACATTAAAGCATGCCCAGAACATTTTTGTCAAGCACTTTTTTTGGGTAATTTTCACATAACGAGGAGCCGGGGTACCACTACGTGGATGCGAGCAGGCACATTCATGCGAATTTAATACGCGCTTGCAGCTGCCTTAAGTTCGAATTTTTGGACGAATGATTTCGGAGTTATATATTCCTCGACCTGATCGAAGTCCCGGTCAAAAGCGACAAGGTATTTGATGCCGAGCTTTTTCACGCATGTCAACTGCTCAAGATCCTTTTCTTTGATCAGGTTCCGGTATTTGGCCAGCTCGTTCCTTACCTCTGAAAAAAGAACGATAGTGCACGTCCGCACCAGATAATTTCTGAAAGCGGACGCAAGGTCCTTGTCGTGGAATTTTTTGAAATATGCGTGCACTTCCTTGAGCACGCGTTCGGAGATGACCGCTTCGATGCGGCCGTCATTGAGGAGCTCGATGATTGCTGCGGAGTTGCTCTCGGGAAACTCGAATGCATAGATAAAAACGTTCGTATCGAGGAAAACCCTATACCTCATCTTCGATGACCTCAAGGTCCTTCTTCAACTGCTCATGCGTCACCTTCCTCCTCCGGTGCTTTGTAACACCCTTCCACAGCATCTTCGGGCTGAACAATCCGAGATCGGATGCATACTTGACGATAGCAGCCCTCGCGGCCTCGTCTCTGCTCTCGAAAAGTCCGGCATCAACCATTTTCCCGAGCATATCTTCTTCTATTTTTTCCAGCTTGACCGCTGCATGGACTCCCATATGGTTCACCTCTCTTCCGGCGCCTATAGCTCTACTGTTACGAGGATTATATCTAAAATAGTTGGGAAAGCAAGGCAAAAAGGCTTTGTTGTCAACCCAAAGTTAAAGAGGTTATTGGAACATGGATAACAAAGATAAGGGAGCGTCCTGGCGACGCTCCCCTAGATAAGAATGCGGGTCGATCAGCCCGTTTTTACTTGCTGATTTTGCAAGTCGAAATGCCGAAAAGTGCATACGGCGGGCACCAGCCCATAAGGCCCGTTGCAAGCGGCACGATGCCGAGATAAGCCAAAGGGGTCGCGGGACCCACGAAAGCGAAAGGCAGTATCGCCGCTCCCGCCAGAATTCTGATCACCCGCTCCACTCCACCGACGTTCTTTTTCATAATATGTTCCTCCTCAATATGATTTTGACGACCCGGCATTCATGCCGGGCTGTCTTGTTGAACGCAGAATACCAGACAGGAGGAAGATAGTCTGTGACTTAGTCACAAAAGATGGGTTTGCAAAAAACAGCCTCCTTCTTCTCACTTCTGCAAAACATATTCAGCCCCGATCCCAGCGAAATCAGCAGGTTACCCTTTGGCACGACTGATGCATTTATAAGGGCAAGACTGATTGAAAAGGAGGACACGAAAATGAAAAACGAAACAGTAAAAACAGGAATGAGGATCGGGGCAACAATCGGCGGGCTGGTGTTCACGGTGTTCGGGATCATGCCGGGCTTCTACTTCGGATCGTTCGGAACGTTGATCCTTCTCCAAAAGCTGATGGGCGCTGTGGAACCGACGCTCTTCGTGCGGGCCGCGGTGATCTGCGGGGCCATGGTCGGGATCGCCTGCGCGGCAGCGGTCAGCCTGGTTGTCGGCGGACTAATCGGCACAGCACTGGGATATGCAGTATCAGCGCCGGCAATAATGCGGCAGGCTGCATCGAAGGCATAGGAGCGCGGAACTTAAAAGGCGAGCAGCGATAAACAAGGCGGTGAGAAATCACCGCCTTTTCTGTTTGGCAAAGATGAAACCCTCTCAGAAGTTAGCTGCAGCGGATGTACTACTTTAGTCGAATTGACATTATTTCAGGCAGTGGTAGCATAAGTCAGTATTGAGAGCGGGAACTTGCGGATTCCAAAATTATGCTATACTGTGAAGCAAGTTCCTCAATAGATCGATTTTAGATTTGCCTTGGGTTTTGAGGGGAGAGGTACCGTAGTACACAGAATGCCTTTATGCAGCATGCGGTGTGCAAGCCCTCACGGGAACAGAGAGGGTAGCCTGAAGCATCTGCTGAGGCAAACAACCTGTCACCAGCCTCGCAAATACTCAAAACTCAAGGCAAGTATTTTCTCTCCTCCAACAGCCTGCATGTCTGGATATCCATATGGCTTCCTCCACGTACCTAACTGTATCCCTGCGCTGTCATAGAATCTCACAATGGCATCTATGCTTTTTATCACCTTTCTTGCGTGCCCAAGAAAGGTGACCCAAAGAAGGGCACCCGGCGAAAATTCTTTACGGCATGCTCAATCGTCCTCGGTACATTTCGGAAACTCGGCCTGCGGCCTCAGACAGTCCGAAATGCTTAACCCTCGGACTTCAATCACCTGCCTAAATTTCCGCATGGGAATGCTTTGAACATCATCTTCGAAATCTGCGGATAAATATGTTTTGCTCTTCTCCGCGCCGCGGTGAATATGTCAGGGCAGGACTTCCACGCAATCGATCTTGGGAAAGCGGTCAGGCGCTTTCGGGGTTTTTGCAGAATAACCGACAGGAACGAGCACCACGGGCCTGAGGTAGTCCGGCATCTCCAGAATTTTCTTGACCTCATCCTCTTTGAACGCACCGACCCAGCAGGTCCCGAGGCCTTGGGCATGGGCCGCAAGAAGCAGGTTCTGAACGCTCGCGGACGTGTCCTGGATGCAATACAGATCCGTGCCCCGCTCGCCGTAGCGTGAGGCAATGCGCAGGTCCGCGCATGCGACGACCACCAGGGGCGCTCGCGCAATGAAGCTGACGAAGTCGCGTCTTAGGCCCGCCTGCGCCAGCTTGTTTCGGACAGCTTCATTAAAGACAAAAAAGAACTTCCTGCTTTGAAGATTTCCGGCGCTCGGCGCCCAGCGAAGGGCCTCGATGAGAACATCGATCGCGCTCTCGGGGATTTCCTGGTCCTTGAACTCCCTCACACTCCGTCTGCTTTTGATTATGTCGAGAATGTTCATCGGCCCTCTCCTGATTCCCGGAAGGTATCGTTGTTCAAAGCCAAACCGCGGGATTGCGACTACCTTGTCACGCATACGGCATGTGGTCAAGCTTTTCCCTGCACCCCTTCTTTCTCGCCCGCCAGTACCAGCCGATATTCCCGATCAAAAGATACAGCCACTTAGGGACCATGGGCTTTGCCATGAGCGCAACAGCCTCTTCTGCAACTTCTCAGGGTCAGGTCCATACTGTTGCACTCTCGAATACAATTTGAAATTGACCGTCGCATTTCTTTTCGAGATCGGCTAGTTTCCTTACCAGGTCCTTATGTGATGCCATCATCACCCGTAGCTTTATGAATGTTCTCATGATCTGAATATTGACCTGGACTGCCTTAGGGCTATTCAGGACACTCGACAACATAGCCACGCCGTTTTCCGTAAATGCATACGGGAGGTGCCTTCTGCCTCCTCATCTTGAGGTGCCAAAATGGCACTTCAAGTTGCTGAACTCTTCTTGTGTCAGCTGTACCATAAAGTCATCAGGAAAACGCTCATTGTTTCTTTTGAATATCCTGCTTCGGTGTCTCAACGCCCTCGCGGGATTTTTTCTGAAAACAGTGTAACACGTAGACCCCGGTCCTGAATCTGACCGTATACACTCCTCGATATGCATTGCCGTCATAATCCTCCACGATCTCCAGGACCCCGGCAGACCCGAATTCGGAAATACTTTAACAACCAATCTGAAACAGCGTTGGCGACGCTTGTTCTCAGAATGCGTTCTTCTTCATGTTCTCGGGATAATATAGAGCAGGACAAAAACCTATGAATGTCAACGATTTCAATGGTGTCTGTCGATGGTGTATTTTTGGGGTAGTGCTTACAGAAAGTTAGAATTCAGAATTAAGAAGCGCCAGTTTCATTGCGAAGTGCAACACTTGGGGTAGTCATGCTAATCAGATACCTCATTTTTTAATTATAACATAAATGCATATATGCAACTATATGCTACAATAGATGTATAAGGGACTTTTGATTCTTTTGTTGTACGAATCACTAATCTCGAACAGGGAGCTGCTAAAAGGGTCTTAACAGACATGAATTCCCTGAATGTATTCGTGTATCCGAGGAGGTGGCGATTATGAATCTCGGTAAAGTCGGAATTATCTTTAACGGGGGAGGTTTCACAGGAGCTTACGGTGTTGGCTTTATTAAAGCGCTGGCGGCCAGGGGAATTAAACCGGTTTTTGTTCAAAGCGTTTCCGTCGGAGTATTCTCCGGAGGCGACCTTGTCGGTACCAATTGGGATGTTGATGCCTTGGAAAATAAATGGAAGGAAACTGAACGACTCGGATCAAAAAATATCTTCAGCCGCAGTTGGACCGGGTTTTTAAAAAAATTCAGAGGACCGAACCTTTATTCTAATGACGGCGCGTCTAAGTTTTTGGTTGACAGTCTTGATATGGAAGCGATCGTGGCTTCGCCGATAGAATTTCAAGTCGTAACCTACAACGAAAAAAAGTTAAGACACAAGATTTTTTCCAATCATGACCCAACCATCCGTCAAAATCCGAAATTAATGAAACAGGTGATGCTTGCCGCTATCGGCTTACAGGGATTCCTGCCGCCGGTAATGATCAACGGGGAATGGCATTCGGATGGCGGAACATACGTTCTCGGCGAGGCTATCAAGGCCAAGTGTGACACAATTTTCATTTTGTCAAACGGTCGCCTCTGCTACAATACCTGTACAGATACCGGACGGCTGCCGTGGTATCTCCGACTGGTCCTCAGGGTTGAATTTGCCAATGACCTTTTGGAGATCCGTGCTATTAGACAAGCAATTTATCACGGGTACAAATTAGTTGAAAACAATCCTTGCGCGGCTTTCCGCAACGTCCGAGCTCTTAATAAGCGTGGAGGTCAAAAACTGAAAAAAATCATCCGCGGAATGCGGGAAGCACTCTCAGGCGATCCGGGAAATATTCCCATTTCGCAACGCATTGTTTTCCTGACGCCGACCAATCCGATTTCAAGCTTGTGCACTCGTGATTTTTCCAAAGGAGACATCACTGCGGCAATCAGCCAGACTTCTGACCTCGCAAATGATGTGAGTTTCTGGTCTAAGCTTTAACAAGCCCCGGCATTAAGTTACGGATTGTGCAGCTACGAGTTCTCAGAATGAGTGTTCTCGGAACCGCTCAAGTCATCTCTGACATGTCGAAAGGGACACAAGAGGAACATCCGGTAATCCCCCTGTCGAGTCCGGCCTCTCTTGAAGCGACACGGAAATAATAAAAGGCTGCCCTCATTCCAGCCTCTCCGTGACGCGCGCATCTTTCGTCTCCCCCCCTCAGGTGTTATACTATACATGAAAGAGACGGACATCCAATGCAAGAAGCATCAATGATACAGGCGCTCTTCCGCTCCCTGCGCCACCGGAATTTTCGTTTGTTCTGGTCAGGTCAGCTTGTGTCCCTGGTCGGAACCTGGATGCGGCCCGTGGACCCGCCCTGGGAATAATACACGAGAAGCCATCTGGACATAATCGTTACCTCCATTCGGAAATAATTTAACAATCTACCTGAAAGAACGCTGGTGACGTTGGTTCTCAGAATGCGTTCTTCTTCATGTTCTCTGGATAAGATAGAGTAGGACAAAAGCTTGTCAATGTCAACGATTTCTATGGAGTATTTTGAGGGAGCGTTTTTGAAAAACGTTGAGAGAAGAAAACAAAATATTGCAATTCACGACTTAAGTACTACTTTCATTAAAATGGCGAAATTCCTGCGAAAAGCTTCAATTGTCGTATTCATTTTTTTATCACTGTGATAGTATAATTTTTGCAATTCATTGTTTCATGGAGTTTAATGAATGCTATTTTTTATTCCTGCGGAGAGGGGGTGAAACGATACATAGACATCCAAATCGAGTTGGGAATTGGTGAACTACACCTGTGATTCACATCAAGAGAAATTCTTTATGTCTCAATAAAAGGAGATTTCTATGAAACGCAATGATTTAAGAATAGTCGTTATTTCCCTGTTTTCTCTCTTCCTCTTTTCCAGTTTAGCTTTTGCGGCATCCAATCCGGTGGATGGTCAGGCCAAGGCCTCTGAAAGTGGGTCAAAAAAATACAAAGAAGGCGAACTTCTTGTCAAGTTTAAGCCAAATGTCGCTGAAGACGCAAAGGATAGTATCCACAAGAAGCATGGCTCAACAAAAATCAAACAGTTCACTGATTTACGCATCGACCATATAAAGCTCAAGGAGAGATTGAGCGTGGAAGAGGCAATCGGCTTATACACTGCGGACCCCGATGTGGAATATGCAGAACCGAACTTCATACAGAATGCGGTAACCCTGCCGAATGACGCCTTATTCAACCTGCTATGGGACCTTAACAATACCGGACAGAGCGGCGGGACCCCGGGAGCGGATATTCAAGCGACCGATGCGTGGAATATTACAACGGGCAGCGGCAATCTTGTTGTCGCCGTCATTGACACCGGAGTTGATTATACACATCCGGACCTGTCGGCCAACATGTGGGGAAATCCGGGTGAAATAGCCGGCAATGGAATCGATGATGACGGAAACGGCTATGCGGATGATATGCATGGCATAGATGTCTATAACTATGACAGTGACCCCATGGATGACGCCGGGCATGGGACACATTGCGCCGGGACTATCGGCGCAGTGGGCAATAACAGTATCGGGGTTGCGGGCGTCAACTGGAACGTCAAGATAATGGCCTGCAAGTTTCTCAGCTCAAGCGGCTCCGGTTATACGGACGGCGCAATAACGTGCCTGCAGTACGTCAAGGCGATGAAGGCAAAAGGAGTAAACATCGTTGCCACCAGCAATAGCTGGGGCGGAGGCGCGTACTCCCAGGCTATGTACGACGCAATCAATGCCCAGAGAGATATCCTCTTCATCGCCGCAGCAGGCAATAGCAATGCCGATACCGATTACGCCTCGTTTTATCCCGCGGAGTATTATCTGCCCAATGTAATTGCGGTCGCGGCCACGGACAATACCGACAGCAAGGCATCTTTTTCCAATTTTGGAAGGCGGTCTGTCTCAGTCGGCGCCCCCGGCGTCAATATTATTTCGTTAAGGGCGGCCGGCACTGACCTTTATGGTGATGGTCTGCACTTCATACCTGACGGCGACCCCAATGCGCAGTATTACAGGATGAGCGGCACGTCTATGGCCACCCCCCATGTGAGCGGACTTGCAGCGCTGATCAAAGCCCAGGACCCGGCCAGAGATTGGATAGGTATAAAGAACCTTATATTGACCGGCGGCGAAAATATACCCTCGATGAATGGTATAACCATAACCGGCAAGCGGATCAATGCCAATGGCTCGCTGACCTGTGCAAACAGCCCTGTTTTATCTACCTTGCTGGTACCAGCTTTTTCTGTCGGAACACCGGTGACCATGTCGGCCCTGAGTATAAACTGTGGATCGGCGGTGGGGCCGGTCACCGTGACCTCATCGGCAGGGGAGACTTTCACCTTGAACGACGATGGAGTTGCCCCTGACCTTGCAGCGGGGGATGGGATATACTCAGCCACACTCACCTTTGCCAAGTTTTTCACCTATCTGACCCTTTCCTCGCCGGCAGGCACCGAACTAGTTACTGCTCTTCCCCTTTCAATTACTACAAGTTCACTGCCGAATGGGGCCATTAATGCACCCTACAGCCAGACACTTCAGGCCTCAGGCGGGGTGCAGCCCTATACCTGGTCAATTAACTCAGGGAGTCTGCCGCCCAATTTGACGCTGAACCCCTCTACGGGGGAGATTTCCGGCATAGCGGGGACAACCGAGGCCTCGTACCACTTCATCGCCCAGGTGACAGACTCAGTATACGGGACTGCTTCAAGAGAGCTTTCCATCACGATTGGCAATCCGCTCCCTGACTTGACAATGACCGCGGTGTCGGGCCCGACAACTGCCAATGTTACCCAGCAGATCACCGTAAACGCTACAGTTAAGAACCAGGGGCCGGGTGACGCAGGCTTTGTCTATGTAGTTTTCTATCTTTCCAGTGATTCCAATATTACCACCAGCGATTACCCCCTCGGAGGGGTCTGGCTCAATTCCATTGCAACTGGAGCTCAACAGAACGTGACCGCTGCTGTGACAGTGCCCAATATTGGTGGAGGCACGTACTACATAGGCGCGATAGTGGACCCCAACAATGATGTGGTAGAGAGTAATGAAAGCAACAATGCCCTTGCGGGAAATCAGATAAACGTCACAACTCTGCATCCCGATCTTGTCATGACGGCGGTATCGGGACCCACAAGCGCAAACTCGGGGCAGACCATCACGGTGGTCAATACGGTAAAGAATCAGGGACTGTATGCGGCCGGAGGGTTCTCCGTGGGGCTTTACCTGTCAACGGACACTGCGATTACCACGGGTGACACCCTCATAGGGTATCAGTCCATCGGCAGTCTGGCGGCGGGCGCCGAGAGCACGTCGGGCACCGTAGTGACTATCCCTGCTGGCATGGCCTCCGGAAGGTACTACATAGGCGCGATAGCGGATTACTCCAACACAGTAACGGAGTCCAATGAGACCAACAACGCCCTTGCGGGCAACAGGATAACGATCACTAAGGTGTATCCCGACCTGCTCATGACAGCGGTGTCCGGACCTTCAAGCGCAAATGCAGGGCAGGACATCACAGTGGTCAATACGGTAAAGAATCAGGGACTGGAAGCTACGGCGACCAGTGGCTTCAACGTGGGGATTTACCTATCAACGGACTCTACAATCACCACAGGTGATACCCTCATAGGGTATCAGTATGTAGGAAGGCTGGCGGCGGGCGTCTCGCTCACGTCGAGCACAGTAGTGACTATTCCTGCGAGCGTGGCCTCTGGTACGTACTATATCGGCGCGATAGCTGATTACAACAACATGGTCATTGAGTCCAATGAGACGAACAATGCCCTTGCAGGAAATCAGATAAACGTCACAAATTTGTCTCCCGACCTGATCATGACGGCGGTATCGGGACCTTCAAGCGCAAATACAGGGCAGAACATCACCGTAGTCAACACGGTAAAGAACCAGGGACTGGAAGCAGCCGGCGGGTTCTACGTGGGGATTTACCTGTCAACGGACGCTACGATCAGCGCTGATGACACCCTCATAGGGTATCAGTATGTGGGAAGTCTGGCGGCGGGCGCCACGAGCGCGTCGAGCACCGTAGTGACGGTCCCTGTGGACTTGGCCTTCGGCACGTACTATATCTGCGCGAAAGCGGATTACTTTTTTAATCTTGTCATTGAGTCCAATGAGACGAACAATGCCCTTGCGGGAAATCAGATTAACGTTACAAGTTCGTATCCCGACCTGATCATGACGGCTGTATCAGGACCTATAAGCGCAACTAGAGGGCAGAACATCACCGTGGCCAATACGGTAAAGAACCAGGGCACAGGAGCGGCCGGCGGGTCCTCCGTGGGGCTTTACCTGTCAACGGACGCTGCGATCACCACGGGTGACACCCTCATAGGGTATCAGTCCATCGGCAGTCTGGCGGCTGGCGCCGCGAGCGCGTCGAACACCGTAGTGACAATCCCCGCGAGCATGGCCGCCGGGAGGTACTACATAGGCGCGATAGCGGATTACTCCAACACAGTGGCGGAGTCCAATGAGACCAACAACGCCCTTGCAGGCAACAGGATCACTTTGAAGTAGCTTTAATGCATCGGGCAGGGGTATGGGAACTCCATACCCCTGCCCTCTTTCTGCTCATCTGCCGCGTGTTCACCGGCTATCCGATCCACACCACATTCACCAGATGCTCCACATTCCTGAATTCGGGACCCCCGATCACGAGGCTTGCCTTCTGGTCCAGTTTAAACTAATTATCACTGTTGTATAACCAGTCATAATCGTTGTCAACAGGTATCGCTCATTATTAACAAGGGGGGGGCCGTTGTTTCTATCTGTGCTTTACTTGAGTTTGTGCGTTATTGACGTCCAAATCGTCCGCCGACAGCGTGATCGAGTTCCGGGACAGTTTTACCAGCTTCTTGCGCTCGAAGTCCTTGAGCAGACGGCTCACCACTTCGCGGGACGTCCCGAGATCGTTCGCGATCTTCTGGTGCGTTGCCTCGAGAACGTTGTCCCCGGAACGCTCGATGAGGTAGTCCATGAGCCGCTGGTCCATCCTGCCGAACGCCACTTCCTCGACCAGTTCCATGACCGTTGCCAGCCGTTTGGAAAGGAGCGAGAACACGAAGTCCCTCATCCCCTCATGCTCGAGTACGAGCCTGCGAAAATCCGAAGCAGGGACGAGCAGGACTTTCACCTCCGAGGCGGCAACCGCATTCGCGGGGTAGGTCGAGCCAGAAAGGATACAGGATGCGTTCAGGATGCAGGTCTCGCCCGGCCCGATTTCGTAAAGCGTAATCTCCCGGCCGGTCTCGCCGATCTTATACACTCTGATCTCGCCCGAGAGAACGAAGGCGATGGCCTGGCAGGCGTCCCCCTCCGCGTATATCTGCTTGCCCGCGGGAACAACCTGCTGCCTGCCGACGGAAAGGAGCTGTTCGACGAGACCGCCGGGCGCGCTGCGAAGCTGGGAAAAAGACTTGATAAAATCGTTTTTAGTCATGGAACCATATCGGGTAAAAACAAAAGCACTCGATTTTAATTGAAGGTAACAGTTATATTCTGTATTAAGAAATGACTGCTATAATTCTTTTGGAAGATATTTTTCGAGGTTCAGGGCTGCTTCTTTGCTGTCTTTGCGCGATGTAATCATAAATCCTCTTTAACCAATCCCCCGCCTCGTTAGTCCAGTCTATTTTTGCCATGATTGTATCCGCATCTTTACTTCTTCATGCGGCGTGTTTCGCCCGGCGTCGGAATCCGCCAAACCTCGATTGACCATTTTGACAAAAGCAAGTTCCCGGAGTATTTCGTCGAAATCACTGTCTTCCGGCTGTTCCTGAATAACCTTTATCATGACATCTTTTACCGTGCTCATATTTTTCACCCCTCAAAAAAACCTGCGTCCAATTTCATTCCTCCGGAGAAGCTTCCTGTAAAATCATACGTACCTGCGCTGTGTGGTTAAATTTAGCACAGACAATATGAGTTTTCAACAGATTTATGCGAATCTCTGCCCCAAAGTGTGCAGCAGTTCAACGGGTACGCACAGGTGAGCACCAGCCCGCACAACGACTTTGTTGCTCATTCAACCTCGCCCCTCCGTGCGCATCTTTCACCTCTCCCCCTCGCGTGTTATACTATATTTGGAATAGACAACCACCCCATGCAAGAAGCATCAATGATACAGGCCCTCTTCCGCTCCCTGCGCCACCGGAATTTTCGTTTGTTCTGGTCAGGTCAGCTTGTGTCCCTGGTCGGAACCTGGATGCAGAACGTGGGCCAGGCCTGGCTTGTGCTTGAACTGACCCATTCCTCCTTAAAGCTGGGCGTGGTCTCGGCGCTCCAGTTCGCGCCCATGCTATTTTTGTCCCTCTTCACCGGACCGTTCATCGATTACTTCGACAAACGCAGGATCATCATCTGGACACAGGCCGCGCTCATGGTCCAGGCCTTCGTTCTCTCGCTCCTCGTTGTGGCCGGAGCGGCACAGTACTGGCATATCGTCGTTCTCGCCCTGCTGCTAGGCATTGTGAACACGATCGACATGCCGGCCCGGCAGGCGTTCATCATCGAAATGGTCGGGAAAGAGGACCTGATGAACGCCATCGCGCTCAACTCATCGATCTTCAACGCCGCGCGCGCCATCGGGCCCGCCCTCGCGGGAATGCTGATCGCCGCCATGGGCACGGCGGCCTGCTTTTTCATCAATGGCTTGAGCTTTCTCGCGGTCCTCGCAGGGCTGCTTTTCATGACCGTGGAGACCGCTTCAAACAAAAAGAAACCGGCCTTTCATGTTCTCAGGGACACGCGCGAAGCCCTCGAATATATCAAGACCACTCCTCCCGTGCTCATAACGCTTATGCTCGTTTCGGTGATCAGCATATTCGGAACGAATTTCAATGTTCTCGTTCCGGTGTTCGCCAAAATGGAACTGGGCCTCGATGCCGCCGCATTCGGTTTTCTCCTGTCGGCCTTCGGCGCCGGCGCGCTCATCGGCGCATTCTCCCTCGCCTGGCTCAGCAAATACGGGCCAAGACCCGCCTTTCTGTTCGGAGGCGGAATCAGTCTCTCTTTTTTCCTGATCCTTATCGGCGCGCAGAAATCGTACGGACTTACCGCGCTCCTGCTCGCACTGGCCGGGTGGTCCATGGTGACCTTTTTCGGCATGGCAAACACGACGGTCCAGTTGAACACCGAGGACCGTCTGCGCGGACGCGTAATGAGCATTTACACGCTTGCCTTCGGCGGCTTTACCCCTTTCGGAAGCCTGTTCGCCGGCGCGGTCGCCCACTGGATAAAGGCGCCCGCGACCTTTGCCCTGGGCGGACTTATATGCGGAATCGTGTTCATCGCGGCGCTGCCGAAATTGAAAGGCTCAAGGGGGGGCAAGCCTTCGGCGCGGTAAAGGGCTTCATGGGACTGCGCCGCAGGATGTCGGGGAGCGACTCATTCTTTCCCGCTCATTTCAATCCGAATTTTTCCATCCGGTAAATAAGCGTCGGCCTCGTAATGCGCAGATATTCCGCGGCCTTTGTCTGGTTTCCGCCATGCTTCTCCAGCGCCCTTATAATAAGGTTTTTTTCGAGGTCTTCGAGAGCGAGCCCTTCGTCCGGCAGGTTCAGAATGATATCTTCAACGCCCTGTCTCTCTTTTTTCAGTTTATCCGGCAGGTCCGCGAGGGTGATGGCCTTGCCGCGCTTCAGCACCAGCGCCCGCTCGATAACGTTCTCCAACTCCCGAACATTCCCCGGCCAGCCGAACGACCTGAGCGCGGCCAGCGCCCCGGCCTCTATCGTCGCCTCGGCGTTTTTGTCGAACTTTTTCATAAAGTGGTTCGCAAGCATCGGGATATCGTCCCTGCGTTCCCGCAGCGGCGGCATGTGAAGAGTAACGACGCTCAGACGGTAATACAGGTCCTCCCGGAACGCGCCTGTTTTGACTTCGCGTTCTATATCCCGATTCGTGGCCGCGATCACGCGCGCGTCCACAGGCACGGGCCTGTCACCGCCCACGCGGTCCACCTCTCTCTCCTGGAGTGCCCTCAGTATTTTCGACTGCAACTCGATGCGGAGTTCGCCGATTTCATCGAGAAACAGTGTGCCGCCGTCGGCCAGCTCGAATTTGCCTTCCTTGTCCCTGACGGCGCCCGTAAACGAACCTTTCATATGACCGAAGAGCTCGCTCTCTATCAGGTTCCCGGGAATGGCCGCGCAGTTCACCGCAACGAACGGCCCCTTCGCGCGAGAGCTGTTGAAATGGATGCCCTTGGCAAGAAGTCCCTTGCCCGTCCCTGTTTCTCCGGTAATGAGAACGCTCGCGTCGCTGGCCGCTGTTCTTCCGGCCATATCGAGCAGTTCCCTGATATTCGGGCCGAGTCCGATGATGCCGGCAAAACGATAGCGGTCCGTGACCTCGGCCCGCAGCTCGATGTTTTCCTTTTCGAGCTTTCTCATCCTCAACGCTTTATCGAGGGTCATTCGAAGTTCGTCGCGGTTGAACGGCTTTGTGATGTAGTCAAAGGCCCCCTGCTTCATGGCAAGGACCGCGCTCTCGATCGTGCCGTACGCCGTGATCATGACCACGGGAGCATTCGCGTCCCGTTCGCGAATTTTCGCGAGCACTTCCATGCCGTTCATCCCCGGCATGGTGATGTCCGTTATGACCGCGTCAAAGGAGCCGCTCTCGAACAGCCGAAGGCCTTCCTCTCCGCCGGCCGCGGCCTTCACGCGATATCCGGCCTCGATCAGGCTGAACTCCATGACCCGTCGCAGGCTGTCATCGTCGTCTATGAGAAGGATGGAGGCTTTTTTCATGGTCTTTTTCCGCGCCGCAGTTCTCGTCTATTATACGGGTATCTTCACCGTGAACGTCGATCCCCTGCCCGGCTCGCTCCTTACCTCGATGCTTCCGCGGTGGTTCTCGATGATCCGGTAGGTGATCGCAAGACCGAGGCCGGTGCCGTTCTTTTTGGTCGTAAAAAAGGGGCTGAAAAGCTTCTTCCGGTTCTCTTCGCTGATGCCGCCGCCCGTGTCCCCGATCTTCACTTCCACCGAATCGTTCCGGAGCGCGCTCATAACGGTCAGAACTCCCCCGTCCGGCATGGCCTGAATTGCATTGAGAACAAGGTTCAGAAAAGCCTGTTTCAGAAGTCCCGCATCAAGGCTCCGTTTTCCAATGGAGGCCTCGAGCCGCTTCTCCGTCCGTATGCCGGATTTTTTCGCCTCCTGCGCCGTCAGGGTCAGGACGGACTCAATGGCCTCGTTCACGTCCGTTTGCTCGAACTCCGGTTGTTTCGGACGGGCGAAACCAAGGAACTCCTGAACAATGCGGTTCAACCGATCAGTCTCCTTGAGCAGGATCTGGATGAACTCGTACTTTGCTTCATCAGGCGAGTAGTCGTCCTTCAGAATCTCAACCGCTCCCATGATCGAGCCGAGCGGGTTCCTGATCTCGTGCGCCATTCCCGCGGACAGTTCGCCGAGCGCGGACAAGCGGTCGGCGCGCCGAAGCTGCTCTTCGGTCTGAAACAGAATATCGGTCTGCTCCTTCAGCTTCGTGTGAGACTCGTCAAGACGCATCAGCGCTTCCACATGACGCCTGCGCTGATTGCGTTCCATCTGGCTCAATACCCCGGTGACGCCGCCGATCAGCAGAAAGAGGAACAGTTCAACATAGTTATAAACGTCCAGAAAGGGGTCGTGCCAGTGCAGAAAAAGATGAGGAGAAAAGAGCGCTGCGGAGGCGAGGGAAACGCTCACGCCTCCCTTCAGTCCGTACCAGTACGCTCCAAGGATGATCGGAACGATGTAAAGATGGCCGAGCAGGCCGTGCAGCATGCCGGCAGACGCCCCGCCCACGCTGTAATGGATTAGTGAGATGATCAAGAGCAGGCCAGCGAGCACGTATGCCCGAAGTCCCTTTATATGCTTTTCAAATATTATGCTCATAGCGGCGGATCGGATAGTCTGTCATGATATATTCCCCAAGACGTTCACGAAAACAAATCTATCCGAATCGTTATTGATTGTCAAGGAAGGACTGCCGACAAATCGGGCGAAATATACCGATAGCGCACGAGTATATTTATATTGACTTTATAGCCCCAAAACAGTAGCTTTTCACATGTTCATGTTCGCGGACATATCTTCCTCACAGAACAAGACAACACATACTCCTGCAATTGCCGAAAAAGAAGCTGCCGGAATCAGCGCGAACACCCTTTCACCATTACCCTCACCTGCGGTTTTTTATCAGCTCTTGCTGATTTTCGCCGTCACCGTTGCAGTCTATGCAAATACCTTCTCTCATGGCTTTGTTTGGGACGATCATGGGCAGCTAACGGAAAACATCGCCATAAAGGACCTGTCCAATATTCCCTCTTTCTTTACGACGTCGATAACCGGGAAGGAA
>Ga0334722_10000405_pt1 | contig 64670 bp, 62 predicted proteins | sample C3_bottom_MG_FD_207210 | JGI IMG/M metagenome (GOLD analysis project Ga0334722, IMG submission 207210) | Sediment microbial communities from Yellowstone Lake, YNP, Wyoming, USA - C3_bottom | ecosystem: Environmental > Aquatic > Freshwater > Lake > Sediment | place: USA: Wyoming | collected... | reverse complement strand
GACGGGGAAACTCTTTGGAAGAGATCGCTTTGGAGGCGGGGATATCGGTCGGTACGGTGAAGTCGAGGCTCTTTCGGGCAAAGGAAAAGATGCGGTCGTTCATGAAAGCGCATTTCGGAGGCAATAGCTATGAAAGAATTTGAGCCGTCGCGGAATTTCGTGTCAAGGGTGATGCAGGACGTCCGCGCCTATGAAGCATCGAGAAAACCGGATGCATTATGGTCGCAGATGTTCCTTTCCACGCGTTTTGCGCGCTATGCTCTTTCCGCTGCGGGCGGCCTTCTGGGAATCGTCAACCTTGTCAGGATCTATCTCACGCTATTTTCCCCGGTTGTGTGCAGGTAAGAGCACTGTAGACGGGAACCTTCCTCGTGTTGATGCGTATCTATGAGCAAAACAACAAAGGAGGCATCAATGGACAGTGAAGGAAACACTATGGAGCGAAAGAAGTGGCTTGCGGCAGTCATGGGCATGACCATGCCGGGCATGGGTCAGATATACAACGGAGAGCTGATCAAGGGGATAAGCTTTCTGGCCATATTTCTCGCGTTGTTCGTGACGGGTTTTCAATGGATGGTCCTGCTGCCGGACAGGTGGTTGATCTTTGGCGCGCTGGGAACGATCAGTATGGCAGTCGCTGTTTTTGTCATGATCATTGACGACGCCCATCGAAAGGCGGAAAGCCTTGGCGCAGGCTTTCAGCTCAAACCCTATAATCGCTGGTATTTCTATCTGGCAGTATGGCTGCTCGGCTCGGTTCTGGTCTCGGGATCAGTCTATGGGTACGTTAAAACAAATATTATCGAAGCGTATAAAATCGTCGGGACGAGCATGGTCCCGGTCGTGCTCCCCGGGGACAGAGTCTTTGCCGACAAGACGGCGTACAACAGGATGGCGCCGAAAAAGGGGGACATCATCCTCTTCGTGTACTCCGATGATCGGAGTAAAATCCTCATCAGGAGAATAGAAGAAATGCCGGGCAATGAGGTCGTTCTGACGAACGGCAAAAAGGAGCGCGTGCCCCATGGGATGATCTATGTGCTGGGCGACAATCAGGAACATAGCATCGACAGCAGGGAACTCGGGTTTATCCCGCTCAAGGACGTTATCGGCAAGGTCCGGCAGATATACTACTCCTCGGGAGACGAGGGCGTCCGGTGGAACAGGATCGGCATGGTGCTTAACAGGTCAGCGGACTAGTTATATTGTAAATCGGAATGGAGAAGATGAAAAATATTGAAGCGAATCAGCGAAGAGAACTGGTAAGCGCCCGCAGCAGGGTTTGATGAAGAGAGATTCCATGAAGATCCTTTTTCAAAAAATAGTCAAAACGACGATTCTGTTCTTAACGTGCATCTCGCTTCTGTTTGGATGCTCCACCGCGCCAGTGAAGCCGGAAACAACTTCGCTCGGAGATTATGAATACACTAGGCAGTACATTGCCTGGCTAATCAAAAAGGAAATGAAGTCTCATGATATCACCGGGCTGAGTATTGCATTGGTGGACGATCAGCGGGTTGTCTGGGCAGCAGGTTTCGGCTATGCCGATAAGGCAAACAATATTCCCGCTACACCTGAGACGGTGTACGGGGTCGGTTCAATCTCCAAACTGTTCACGGCAACAGCGGCCATGCAGCTTGCGGAACAGGGCAAAATTGACATCGACAAACCCTTGCAAACCTATCTGCCAGAGTTCTCGATAAAGACCCGCTTCTTTGATGCCGGGCCGATCACTCTGCGCACTATCATGACCCATCACTCCGGCCTGCCGTCAAATTTCGACAAAGGCATGTGGAGCAGGAATCCTGAACCATTTACCAGCCTGGTACAACAGATTAAAGACGAGTACGCAGCCTATCCTCCAAATTTCATCTACTCCTATTCGAATCTTGGCGTTACCCTGCTGGGTCATGCTATCCAGAATGTGAGCAGCCAGGCTTTTGCTCCATATATAAACGAGTGTCTGCTCCGTCCCATGAACATGACCCATTCCGGATTTTCTGTACGGCATGAGATGAAATCATTTCTCGCCAAGGGTTACAAAATAGACAAGGAAGTCGAAGAAGGCCAGATACACGATCGAGATGTTCCCGCGGGCGCGTTGTACTCGAATGTTCTTGATCTAAGCCGATTCGTTCGGATGGTGTTCGCTCAGGGCATGTCCGGCGAACATCGAATTTTGCAACCTGAAACTCTTGCTGAAATGTTTCGTCCTCAGAATGTTAATATACCTCTGGATATGGATTTCAGGATCGGTTTGGGATGGATGCTTCATGACAGCGAAAGTTTTGGTATCGTTAGCGCTGGAATTGTCGCGGAGCACAGCGGAGCAATTCCGGGTTTTCACAGCTCATTAATGACCCTTCCCGGGCATAAGCTGGGAGTCGTGGTTCTTGCCAATTCAGCCTCAGCCAGCGGTACGGTCGCCAGGGTGGCTGTAAGCGCTTTAAAACGCGCCTTTGAGGCCAAAACCGGCATTCGGCAGAACGAAGTGAAAAAACCTACTGCAATCGAAAAGCCGCTTCCCGAGCAGGATCTGCGCGCTTATGCAGGCTGGTATTCAACCATTGCTGGACCGGTTAAGGTAAGAGTGCGGTCGGTCGGCCTGGAGACTGAAGTCATGAATAAAAATATGCACCTTGTTCCTTTAGCGGACGGAGGGCTCGGCTTGCGATACAAATTCATGGGACTCATTCCCATCAATCTTGGCGATCTTGAGTTTTTAAGTATATCGCGGGCAACCGTGGCAGGACATGACATACTCAAGGCTCATTCGATCGGACCCGCGGAATTTCTTGTCGGAGAAAAGATAATGCCTGTCCCGGTCTCCGGAAAATGGCTGCAACGTGTGGGCGAGTATGAAATCGCCAACGCAGGTGATGATGTTCTCGTACCTGATCGGATTCGTCTTCGCTACGCCGACGGTTTTCTCTTTCTGGATTATATCATCTCAACATGGGAAAGCACTGAAACGTTTGTCCTTTTACCGACAACGGATGCTGAAGCTGTAATTTACGGACTTGGACGGTATATGGGCGAGACGATCAGGACGGTTTCTATCAACGGACAGGAAATGCTGGCCTATTCCGGATATGTTCTCAGGAAAAAAAGCTGAGCATAAGGCACTTTTTTAACTTTGGAAGGACTTTTGATTATGATCATTAAAAAACGGTTTCAAATGCTATTGCTGCCCGCATCGTTTTTTCTTCTTTCCTGTACTACGATTGCAAAACCGGTATTTACGGAAATAGTTCATCAGCGCCCTGAAAAACGGCTTGACTCCTATACATTCGACCCGAAGTCGTCCGTTATCTCACGAGTGCAAACAGCTCCCGATTTTCTACTGGCGTATTTGAAAAAGATCGACAAAAAGGACGTGTATTCGCCCTATATGCCGACGCGAGACGAGATGGCGATGATCGAAGACTATCTGGAAAAGCTGCCACCCTTGCACAAAAGGGTGCTGCAAGAACGGCTTATCGGCATCTACTTTGTGAACAATTTCTGGGGAAGCGGAATGGCCGATTATGTCCTTGGGGACCGTGATGAACTCTATACGATCATGATCATCAATCCGGAAACCATGAAGCATGACATGACTGCATGGATGACGTATCGAGAAAATACCATATATAAGAAAGACGACGCTTCGATCAAGATTACCGTGGACTGTGGGACATTGTACACCGGGCTGATGTACGCCCTTTTACACGAAACTACCCATATCGTCGACTACGTCATGAATTTCACTCCCTATCCTGACAAGGACATGCAGCTATTGGGCAAGACACGTCCGGAGACTGATTTCGTAAAAAACGTATGGGCGGATTTCAAAAGGCCGGAAGCGCGTTATGATGTTCCGAAAAGGAAGGACATCACGCTCTACGGGTTCAAGAACGGGCCCCACCTGTCGTTGAAAGACGCGGTTCCACTGTATGAACGGCTTTCCCAAACGCCCTTTCCGTCGCTTTGCGGTTGGATAGCCTGGCCGGAGGATTTTGCCGAGTACGTGACGTGGTCCTATTTCACAAAAAAGCTTAACCAGCCGTATTCGATCTCCGTATATGAGAATGATAAGTCTGTATTCATGTTTGCACCGCTTTCCTCCAAACTGGTCGGGGAGCGAGGGCGCACAATCCAGAACATCTATGTAAAATCGGAGAATCCGGGAGAGCGAATAAGATGACATACGTGAGACGACTTTTGTTAGTTGCAATAATTCTGATTTCCTGTGTCGGGTGCGATCAAGCAACCAAAGCCGTTGCCAAAGATCATTTATCACAAGCGCGGCCGATTTCCTTTTTGGGAAATACTTTTCGTCTGCACTATATGGAAAACAAGGGCGCGTTCATGAGCCTTGGCTCCACCATGTCTGTAGAACTTCGTTTTTGGCTGCTGATCGTTTTGACGGGAATCGCAGTTCTCGGGATGCTTGTAATTGTTTTTACGCATCGTGATCTCAGCCCCGCTGTTGTTACAGGACTTTCGCTTGTTATCGGAGGCGGGCTCGGCAATCTTATCGATCGGATAGGCAATAACGGACTGGTCATAGATTTTCTGAATATCGGCATTGGCGGTTTGCGGACGGGAATATTCAACATTGCGGATGTGGCGATTACCGCCGGAGTCGTGACGCTGATATTCTTCGGCGCTCGTTCCCGGCAAACTGACGCGAGCTGAAATACCGAAAAACTGCTTGACAGCAACATTGCTGTGATGCATATTATTAATACATACTATGCTGCACATCTAATATTCAGGAGGGTACCCATGCGGACGACATTGAATATCGAGGATGCTTTGCTTGACAAGGCCGCGAAACTGACCGGGATTAAAGAAAAAACGTCACTTGTCAAACGCGGACTCGAATCGCTGATAGCGATAGAGAGCGCAAAACGGCTGGCCCGTTTGGGCGGGACCGAAAAAGGATTAAAGATGATACCTCGACGGCGAACGGCGGGTAAGTGATATGCTGCTCGTTGACACTTCAGTTTGGGTGGAGCACTTGAGGAGCGGCACTGCAGGGCTTGAACAACTATTGAATGACGGTCAGGTCGTCTGTCATCCATTCATAATAGGAGAACTCGCTTGCGGAAATTTGAAGAACAGAGCTAATATCCTATCCCTGCTTGAAACTCTCCCCGCAGCTGATATTGCCGATCATGAGGAAGTGATGCAGTTTATCGAGACAAATCACTTGATGGGAAAAGGATTGGGATATGTTGATATCCATCTGCTCGCATCAGCTGTATTGATGGACGTTCCTCTCTGGACCCTGGACAAGAGCTTGAGCAAATCCGCTGCGCTGTTGGGCGTTAATTATTAAAATCATTGTCAAGGAGACTTCATGCTGATTTCAATCATTGCTTTTCTCGCGGTCTTTACCATGGTAGTCCTGGTCCATGAGCTCGGCCACTTTCTCGCGGCCCGGCGGGCGGGTGTGCCGGTCTATGAATTCTCGATCGGGTTTCCGTTCAGCCCGAAGATAATCACGCTCTTCAGGCACCGTGAAACGGAATTCACTCTCCGACTCTTGCCGCTCGGCGGATTTGTGAGCTTTTCAAAAGACGGCGATGAAGAGGCAGCGGACCTGTTCGGAGCGTCTATCGGTCACCGTGCGCTTATCATGTCCGCCGGATCATTGTTCAACGTCGTGTTCGCTTTCGTGATATTTATCGGTGTATACGCGATAGGGAAGCATATGCCCGTGACCGATGCAATAGTTGCAAGCGTGAAGACTGTCTGGTCTGTCATCACCGGCACATTCGAAGTCATCGTCAGGGCATTCTCAGGTCATGGTTCATGGGAGGGCTTGTCCGGTCCCGTGGGCATAGCGGTGATTGCTGGCAAAGCCGCGGCAAAAGGCGCTTTGAACCTGTTGTACTTCACCGGGATGCTGAGCCTGAGTCTCGGGATCATGAACCTCATCCCGTTCCCCGCGCTGGATGGTGGACAACTACTTATGTTGCTGATAGAATCCATACAAAGAAGGCCGCTGAGCATCAAGACCTATCAGGTTGTCAACCTGGCCGGGATGGCTTTGTTCCTGATTTTAACGGTCCTGGTAACATATCGGGATATTGCCCGGCTCATGTCATAGAACTATCCGAGTGTTGGGAGGTGTCTCATGGAAACGTTGAAACCATACGAAGATTATCCCGCGCCAATGGTCGCCGTTGCCGTCCTGGTGAACTTCGCCCTCTATGCGCTCGGCGCGTCCATTCTTTCGGGCTTTGGCATTGTGGCGGCGATACTTTATCTTATGTACTGTTTCGGCAACGAAGTCCATGTTATGAAGATGAGCTGCGTTGACTGTTACTACTACGGCAAATGGTGCGCCCTCGGCAGGGGCAAAGTGGCCCCGCTCCTGTTCAAGCGGGGGTCGCCTGAACGGTTCATCTCCAAGACCATATCATGGAAGGAACTGCTGCCGGACATGCTTGTTTTGATGATTCCACTTGTCGGAGGAATTGCGCTCCTGGTTCAAGGTTTTTCATGGGGCCTGCTGCTGATGCTCGCTGTTTTGCTGACACTCTCGTTCGGCGGAAATTACTTTGTCAGGAGCCAAATAGCCTGTAAATACTGCAAGCAGCGTGAACACGGCTGCCCGGCGGAACGTTTTTTTAACAAGCAGTAATTGCCGGACCGGGACATCGGCGGCGCCGGCGAATGGAGCTGGTTTCATGCCGCACGATCATGCCGGAGATGCAAATTGCCGTTGCAATATATTTATCTCCGTCTATCCGTGATGAACTCGTAAAAAGTCAGAATGTGTCACCTCGAACGAAGAGAGAGGTCTTTCAACCGCTTGGAAGACCAAGATTTCTCGCTTCGCTCGAAATGACAGAACTAGCGATTTCGGACTTTTTACGAAACCGTCTATCAGTATATAGTGCGCAATGCGCGACAATTTCCGCAGCTGATTTTCACGAAGGTCCCATTCAAGTACGGCTCTTTCCATGTTCCACTACCAATCAATCATAAATGCCTGCTTCCGCATGGCTGTTCACCGACAGATAACTTTTCTCTTGACAACCCCCGCATTATCAGGTATATCTTACCTATCTGATTAATCAGCAGGGGCGGATTACGCCGGAGGGTGCATGACGACAACGAAAAAAGGGAAGGTACCGGTCGTTCTCGGGAAAAACGCGAGCTGTTGCGCGGTCGAGGCGATTATCACGGTTGACGAGCGGGGCCAGATGGTCCTGCCCAAGGAGCTGAGGGCAAAGGCGGGTATCAAGGCTGGCGACAAGTTCGCCGTAATCAGCTGGGAAAAGGACGGGGAAGTGTGCTGTATCGCGCTCATCAAGGCGGGAAATCTCGAAGGCATGGTAAAAGGCGTTCTCGGACCGGTGATGAAGGATATTGCCGGCTGACACAGCGAAAATGACCCAACCCACAGGAGGATATCATGGAAAGCTCAAAGAACAGAGTGGCCGTCTACCACGCAATACCGCTTTGCAGTAAATGCAACAGCGAAGTTTCGCGGGTTCAAAAGGCTTCCGAGCAGGCTGGAACAGGAACGCACGTAACATTTTCATTATGGAAACGGATCAAATACGGGCTTCAGCTTATGAGCATGCCGGTGGTGGTAGTGGATAACAAGCCCTTTTCGGTATTGGGATCTTTTGGAGAGGAAGCATTGGCCGCGGAATTGAAAAATCCAAAGTAATATGATGTTGCGAGGTGAATGATGCAGACCATTCAGACGTTGAATTTCGTCAAAAAATCAGCTCCACCGTTTTCCATTGGAACTATATCGACGCCTCAGGGGAGCGTGTACAAAGTCTCATCCGACTGGACCCGCGCCGACTACTGGGGCATGATCAAAAGCCGCAGCAGCGCGTTCCGGATGAACTATTCAGTTTCGCCTGGACTCTACGCAGCGGGTGATCCGACAAGGGAATCCGATGTCTTTGTCACGGCCAATTACAAGCTGACCTTCGACACCGTGCGGCGCGAGTTGAAGGGCATGAACGCCTGGGTCCTTGTGCTCGATACGAAAAGCATCAACGTGTGGTGCGCGGCCGGCAAAGGGACCTTTGGCACAGATGAATTGATCAACCGGATCTCGCTCGTCAAGCTCGACACCGTGGTGAGCCACAAGCGGATCATTCTGCCCCAGCTCGGCGCCGTGGGCGTGAACGCAAGTGCGGTCCGGAAGAAGACCGGTTTCCGGGTCTCGTTCGGGCCGGTGCAGGCGCGGGACATCCCCTCCTATGTCGCGGCCGGCTATAAAAAGACGAAAGAGATGAGTGCGATCACGTTCCCGATGCTGGACCGCCTGATCCTGACCCCCATGGAGCTCAGCCCCGCCATGAAAAAGCACTTCCCATGGATTGCAGCGGGCATCCTTCTGCTCTTCGGGCTTCAGCCGTCGGGCATTTTGTTCAGAGAGGCATGGTCAAACGGACTGCCTTTCATTCTCCTGGCCCTGATAACGATTTTCGCGGGCGCGCTCGTGACGCCGACGCTGCTTCCCTATGTTCCCTTCCGGTCGTTCGCGATCAAGGGCTGGATCGTGGGCGCGTTGTCAATTTATATCGCAACGCGGTATGTCGAGCTGTCGCTTGCGCGGGACAGGGTACTGCTCATTGTCTCCTACTTGCTGTTCCCGGCGCTGAGTTCGTATATCGCCCTTCAGTTTACCGGGGCCACCACGTTCACGGGAATGTCGGGCGTCAAGAAGGAACTCAAGATCGGCATCCCGATCTATATCGGCGCAGCGAGTGTATCATTAATTCTGCTGATTGTGTTCAAGCTCAAGGAATGGAGGCTGGTATGAAATACCTGGCGAATGTCACTACGCTTCAATACTCGGTGGATAAATGCACCGGCTGCGGCAGATGCGTGGAGGTCTGCCCGCAGGGCGTCTTCGAGATGCGCGACAAGCGCGCGATGGTCACGGACAGGGACCTGTGCATGGAATGCGGGGCCTGCGCCCTGAACTGCGAATTCGGCGCGATCGCGGTTAACTCCGGCGTGGGTTGCGCCGCGGCCATCATCAACGGAATGATCACCGGCGGCGAGCCGACCTGCGGGTGCGGCGACACGGCTGCCGGGTGCTGCGGGTAGACGCAGAGTATCACAAATTCCGGAAAAACGGCCCTCAAGTTCATCTGCATTGTAGATCCCGCATTGCGCAAACGCAAAGAGGATGAAGAAGTGCTGGTGGGTATGCAAACCAATTCCGCGACAAAACGTTGACCTCCCCGCTTACTTTATTTTATCCGCCCCGCCAAGCATTTTTTGGTCGAGTTTTTCGGAGGAAGAGCACGGAATGTTCTTTGCGATGCTTTTCTTTTGCAGAGAGTTGAAGATCATGTCCAGAACATCTTTTTGGCGGCCCTCGCTCTTGTTGAGCACCGCAAGGCAGCTCCCCATCGGGAATCGCTCATGCAGATATTCGGCGTCGCGTCCCGAAAGGATGATGATCCGGTTTTTGTTCACCCCCCGGGAAACGGCGTAGGAGAGGACCTTGGAGCCGTCCAGGCCCGGCATCTCCAGATCGACAAGAAGGAGATCGAGGTCGGCGGTTATGGAAACAAGGCATTTTACCGGGTCATGACAGGTCTGGATATTCAGACCGGGATAATGCTCTTCAACATACTTTTCGAGCAGATTCAAAAAAAGCGCATCATCATCTATCAGTAAGATCTTACCCATGGTAATTTACTAATGTCTCCTCGATCCCACTTACGTTTTCCTGTCTTTCAGCAACGCTTCGAGTGCGGCAAAGGGCTTGTGCGTGCCAGGCGAGCCCTTATCTTCGCCGGGCGTTGTCCTGCCGAAAGACTCCTCGTCCAGGTACTCCTGGTGCTCATTGTCGTGGCAGTAAAGGCAGAGCAACTCCCAGTTGCTGCCGTCGGGCGGATTATTGTCGTGGTTGTGGTCCTTGTGATGGACCGTGAGTTCACGCAGTTTCTTCCCTGCAAATTCACGGCCGCACCGGGCACAGATCGAAGGGTACATTCTGAGCGCCTGTTCGCGGTATGTCTTCTCCCGAAGCTCCCGCGTGCGACGCACTTCGGCAATGATCTGTTCCGGGCCGCCCCGTTCCGTCCCCGGTTTTTTTAACGACATATGCGAGCCCTCCGGTGTGTTGTCGGGGTCAAGCTGAAGATGAGCGAAGTGTCACGCCTCCTGTGGAGCAGGCGCGCCGCATTTCAAGCCTTCAAAATAATCGCGGATCTCCTGTTTCACATCCGCAACCCCGGATATATAGTTTACCCTTGTCCTGAACTCCGCTCCGCCATGCAGGCCCTTCGTATACCAGCAGAGATGCTTCCGCATTTCGCGGACCCCGATTTCCCCGCCGAGCAGTTTGACCATGTCGCTCAGATGACGGAGCATGACCGCCTGGCGGGCTTCCAGTGGGGGATGGGGCGGTGTTGTTCCGGTCTCGAGGTACTGCTTCGCTTCCAGAAAAAGCCAGGGATTTCCCTGCGCCGCACGGCCGATCATGACACCGTCGCACCCGGTTTCGTCCAGCATCCGTTTCGCGTCCCCGGGGGAGCGCACGTCGCCGTTACCGATCACCGGGATCTTCACTGATTCTTTCACGAGCCTGATCATGTTCCAGTCCGCATGTCCGGAAAAGCTTTGGACCCGCGTACGGCCATGGACAGTCACCCCCGCGATACCGAGGTCTTCCGCCATGCGCGCGAGTTCCACGGCCACAATGGAATCAGCATCCCAGCCGATGCGGATTTTGATTGTGACCGGGACCGATGTGGCCTCAACCACCGCTTCCATGATCTTCTTCGCGAGACCCAGGTTGCGCAGCAGCGCCGCGCCCGCGCCGCATTTCAGGACCTTCGGCACGGGGCAGCCCATGTTGATGTCGATGAAGTCGGGCTCGCCGTCCGAAAGAATGCGCGCCGCGTCGGCCATGGAGTCGGGCCTGGAACCGAAGATCTGGAACGCGACCGGCCGCTCGGCCGCGGACGTCTCAAGCATGCTGTAGGTCCGCTTGTGCTCGCGTATCAGCGCCTCGACGCTCAGCATTTCGGAAAACACTATCCCGGCGCCAAGCTCTCTGCAGATCAGGCGAAAGGGGAAGTCCGTGATCCCTGCCATGGGAGCGAGCACGAGAGGGTTTTTGTCCAGAATTTCCTTGAGGCGCATGAGGGCATTATAACCGAAAGCCCGCGCGGAACTAAACGTTTTTTAAATAAATGACTCATCACTTCAGACTATGTACCAGCCGATACAGTTCCGGGTAGTCCGCTTTCGCGGTCTCAGTTTCTTCCCGCAGCAGCCGAAGCGCATCCGGAATGTGTTTTAAGAAATAATGCTTGCCTTTGACCTCCGACAGGAAACCGTATGCGCCGAGGGCCTGCATGTGTCGCTGGAGACGGCACGGGATAAGGCTGTTCAACAAGGACTGTTCGCTGAATGCGGGCAGCATGTTCTTTAATTCAGCGAGATAATATCCGATCAGCCGTTCGCGCATGGGCTCATCAAGCCGGTAATAGGGGTCCCAGAGGATCGAGGCGAGATCGTAGGCCGGAGCTCCCATCCGGGCGCCCTGGAAATCGATGACGCGCGGGATAGCGTCGGCTGTGATCATAATGTTCTGGCATTGAAAATCACGGTGCATCACTGTTTTAGGACAGGCGTCAACGACGCGCGCGAGTTGGTGGAAATCATTCTTCAGAGCCGGCATTGCGCCCTCGGACAATTTGTTTACGCCAAGAACGAATTTATCGACAAAATAACTCGTTTCCCACCGGAGATAGTCATAATCGAAGATCCGATCCCGGAGAGGCGGACATTCATGGACGTGCTCTGTGACGCGGGAATGGAGTTTGACCAGAATATCAAGCACGCCCCGATAGAGCTCCTCCACCTGTGCGCTGTTGCGGGGGACCTTCAAGTATGAGTAAAGGCTCGTGTCGCCCAGGTCCTCGAAGAGCGCCCGCTTTTTTGCATTTTCACTTGCGAGAAGGCCGGGTACGGGCACCTCATGCGCCTCGAAGAAGCGGGTATAGACAAGGTGCCGCCCGTAGTCAGGGTCCTCCGCCGCGCACTCCATGAGCACTGCTGTTTTGCCGTTGTTCCGTACGCGGAAATAGCGCCGGTCAGAGCCACCGAGACCGATCAGGATAGCGTCGCTCCAAAATGGCGAGTCCGGAGTCAGTGGCGTATCTTCGCGTACGGCGCTGATTCCGAAGTGCCTCGCAAAGAGAGGATCAGAAAGCGATACCCGCTTTTTTTCCGCGGCATTAAGAGAGGGCTGCATGTCCGATTCGGAAAGTGTGATCGTATAATCCGGGCCGAGAATGCAGTCCGTATGGCTCCCGGATACGCGCGACCCCGGCATGACGATGCAGTTCCTGATGCGCGCGGTGTCTCCGACCTCGCTCCCCGATTCGATGATTGTGTACCCGTCCGCCGATATCTGCCCGCATTTAGATGCTTGCGAGATGAATACGGTCTCCCCCTGCTTCAGTAAAGCATCCATGACCCCGCGCGCATAGGTCACTGGATTGCCCACGTCGTTCCAGTATGCGCCGGTCACGTCAAAGCTCCGGACCCTGCGTCCAGCCTTTGAAGCAGCGATCCACGCTACAGTGGCGTGTGAGACGCCCATTGGCAAAAAATGCAGAATGTCCGGCGAATAGACGGCAATTCCCGTGTAAGCGACCTTGTCCGCCGTGGTCTGGGGGTCGGGCCGCGAGTCGCCCGGGTTCTCCACGTCAAGCACCTGGCCATGTTTGTCTATCACTACGTTGCTCAAATGCGGCAGGTGATGACAGGCGAGTGTTGCGATGTTGCCCGAGGCAAGGTGCTCCTCGATCAGGCGGGAAAAGTCGATATTGAGCAGGATGTCAGAGTTATGGACGATAAACGGGCCGCTTGACAGAAAGGCCGCGGCGTTCTTGAGCGCCCCGCCGGTGCCGAGGATCGGGTCTTCGGGAAAGAATTGAATGCGGTCCGTCCAGCGGGACGTTGCGGCCCAGGAACGTATCAGCTCGGGCTTGTAATGAAGATTGATGCCGATCCCTCCATCGCAGACACCGGTCAGCTTTTCAAGAATGCCCTCGATGATCGGCTTGCCGAGGATTGGCAGCAGCGGCTTCGGCAGGTGGTTCGTGATCGGCCGGAGCCGCTCGCCGAGACCGGCCGCGGGAAGGAAGATGTTGATATTGTATGCGCTCATGTTAGAAGTGAAGATTATCAGAGAGCGGCAATGAATGCAAATGAAAATCGCATGACAGACAGTGAATCATACCGAAATATGCCTATAAGGCATTCAAGATCGCGTCCATTCTGATTACATTGTGGAGTATCCGCATTGCAATAAATATTGCAAATTAGAAATAATACGTCTATAATACAAGAATGCATTTGGTAAAGCGCGACATTGCCCCCAGGCTTGCAAAATACCTCACGCTGTTCCCCGTTGTGGTGATAGTGGGACCGCGGCAATCTGGAAAAACCACATTCGCAAAAATGGAATTGCCGGACTGGAGATATTTTGACCTGGAAAAACCGTCCGACCATGCAAGGATTTCCTCGGACATAGAGTTCTTTCTCGGCCAGTACGGCGAGCGATGTATTATTGATGAGGCTCAGGTCATGCCCGAATTGTTCCCGGCGCTGCGCAGCCATATTGATCGGGCGCGCGCCGGGAAAGGCCGCATTGTACTGCTGGGTTCAGTCAATCCGCTGCTCGTCAAGAACATCTCCGAGACCCTTGCGGGCAGGATCGGATTCATTGAAATCCACCCCTTCGGCTATGCCGAGGCAAAGGTCTTCGGCAAACTACGGTTGGAGGAGTTCTGGCTGCGCGGCGGCTATCCTGAACCGCTCCTATGGAATGCAGCCGACCATTTTGCCTGGATGGAACAGTATGTGAAAACGTTCGTGGAGAGAGATGTGTTCGGTTTGTTGAGGACGTCCCTTTCTCCTCAGCAGCAGATACGGCTGTTGACCATGATAGCGCACGGCCATGCAGGTCTCTGGAATGCGTCTCAGACAGCCTCGGCTTTCGGGGTTAGTTATCATACGATCAACCGCTATATAGAATTGATGGAAACGTTTTTTCTCGTAAACAGGCTTATCCCCTTTCATCAGAATGTCGGAAAACGGCTGGTAAAGAGTCCCAAGTTGTATTTCCGGGATACGGGACTGCTCCATTATTTATTGAACATCCCGAATATCGAGGCGCTGCACACGTCTCCATATCGGGGCCACAGCTTTGAAGGGTTTGTAATCGAGCAGCTGAAGCATAAATATATGCAAGGGTTGTCTGGCGGCGCGAGTTTCTATTTTTACCGGACAGCTCAGGGGGATGAAATAGATCTCCTTGTTCAGGATGGAAAAGGGCTGCACGCCTTCGAAATAAAGACAGTGACCTCGATAGAGCCCGGTCAGTTGAAGGGCTTCAAGAGAAGTCTTGAACAGTTGGGTCTTAAAAAAGGGACGGTCGTGTATTTCGGCGGGGAGGATTATCGTCTTGACGGTCAAATCGAGATGAAGGCGGCGGTAAACCTGCTTTCGGCATAATGGCCTCGGCGATTTATTCCAGACGCCGGTCTTTTTGCGGAATCTATTTATAGAGCATATACTTTCCCCGAATCTTCTCAAACCCCTTCGTCTCCGCCTTCCACCACTTCTCCATCTCATCAAGGTCCTTCCACGCTTCGATGTCTTTTCTGAGGCGGTCGCTTCCTGCAAGGATGTCTATCGGGAGATTGATCTCCTCGTATTCATAGGGCGGCTGTTTCCACTTGAAATCGCGCGGATAGGTGTTGTGGATCGCTTTCAGGATTGCCACGCCCGTCTTGAAGGGCCGGAACTTCTCCCGGTCGGCAACGTGGATCTGAGCGCCGTTGCAGAGCTTTCCCGCATGTTTTTGAAAGGTCGGCAGGAAAGAGAGCGGCCGAAAAATAACGCCAGGCAGCTTGAACTCCCTGAGGACGTTCACGATGGTTTCCGCGTGGATGAACGGCGCTCCGAAGATTTCAAAAGGCCGTGTGGTGCCGCGGCCCTCGGAAATATTCGTTGCCTCGAACAGGCACATTCCCGGATAAACGAGCGCGGTATTCGGGGTGGGCATGTTGGGCGAAGGCAGGACCCAGGGCAGGCCGGTCCCGTCGAACCACATGTTCCGCTTCCACCCCTTGAGGGGGATGACCCGATAGTCCAGGTCGTGATGGAAAACATCACGAAGATACAGACCTATCTCGCCGATGGTCATGCCGTGGCGCACCGGCAGAGGTCTTAAGCCCACGAACGACTCGAACCCGGCATTGAGTACAGGTCCCTCGGCGACAAGACCATTGAGGGGATTCGGCCTGTCGAGCACGAGGACGGTCTTCCCCGCCGTTTCGCACGCCTGCATGCAGAGCTCCAGGGTCCAGATAAACGTATAGTAACGGCTGCCCACGTCCTGCAGGTCGATGACAAGCACGTCGACGTCCGTGAGCATCTCCGGCCTGGGTTTGCGCGTGTCGCCGTAGAGGCTGTAGACGGGGAGGCCTGTGGTCGGATCGCGAAAACCCTCCCACTCTATCATATTGTCCTGGGTCTGGCCGAGGATGCCGTGCTGAGGTCCGAAAAGAGCGGAAAGTCGGAAATTTTTCGATTTTCGAAGGAGCGGCAGGGCATGCTGAAGTTTGCTGTTGACCGAAGCCGGGTGCACGACAAGCCCGACCCGGGCGTCTTTTAAATTCCGCGGCCATTGCTTTTCAATGAGCTCGAGGCCGATAAGTATCCGATTATTTTTTGCCGGCATGGGCAGATTATATTGACAACAGCGTGTAATAGCAACAGGAAATTTGTCGATTTCCGCTGAGTTCGATGCTAATGCGCCCGCCTGAAAGACCGCAGGGGGAATTTTACTTGACGGTTAAGAGCGTATCTGAGATAGTAGTATATATTTTTAGCAACTATTCACCTACCCTAAAACCGGCACTCAGCGCCACCCAAAAGGTCATCCCCGAAGGGTTCTATCGGGGATCTGGTTTTACAGTTTTTCGGAACACCATATTCCCGATTACGTCCTCGGGAATGACAGGATAGGGAAATTGGTGTTGCAAGTGACACCAAATGTGCTGAATAGTTACTATTTTTATTGAAAGGGAAAAGCCATGGATTCGCCGCGCTTGAAGTTTCCCGGGGAACTTGAGAATGCCTTCCGTGATGATTACTTCGAAAAGTCACTGAAGCCGCTGCGGTTTGCGACGGTCTTCGGGATGTTCCTCTACGCGATCTTCGGCCTCCTCGACGCCTGGATAATTCCGCAGTCGAAACACGGGGCCTGGATCATCCGGTACGGCGTCATCTGTCCCGGCTGCCTCCTGACGCTGCTGCTTACCTATACAGTCCACTTCAAAAAATACATGCAGCTCATTCTCTCCTTTTCCATGATCATGGCGGGCGGAGGCATTCTCGCCATCATGGTGCTTGCGAAGGACGCGGGGAACTACTTTTATTACAGCGGGCTCGTGCTCATCATTTTCTATTCCTATACCTTTATCAAGCTCCGGTTCGTCCAGGCCACGATTGTTTCCTGGGTCCTGGTCGCGCTGTATGATATAACGGCCCTCTGGTTGACTGATACGCCGCAGCCGGTTTTTTCGTACAATAACTTCATATTTATTTCCGCGAACCTCATCGGGATGTTCTCGAGCTACCAGACGGAGAGGTATATCAGGAAAGATTTTCTGCAGACCCTTATGGTGAAGGAACTGGAGGAGAAGCGGCATTTTACGGAAAAGGAAAAGCTTCGCGAGGCAGTGGACAGGGCGACGGTGTCGTTGCGGGAGAGCGAGGAAAAATTCCGCTCGCTGGCGGAGACCGCCCCCGCGTCGATATTCATCCATCAGGGAGGCAATTTTCTGTACGCGAATCCGGCCAGCGAATCCATGATCGGCTACACGCATGAGGAATTCCTGAATATGGACTTCTGGGGCGTCACGCACCCCGAGGACAGGGACACGATCATGACGCGGGCGCGGGCCCGCCTCAGGGGCGACCGGGCCCCCCAGAGATACGAATTAAGGATCGTTACGAAAAGCGGCGAAACGCGCTGGCTGGACCTGTCGGCCGGCGTGATCGAATACCAGGGAAAGCCTTCGGTCATCGGGACGGCCTTCGACATTACGGCGCGTAAGAACGCTGAAGAGGAAAAAACGCGGCTGTACGAGGAGAGTGTCCGGCAGTACCAGCAAAGGCTCGACGAGGAAAAGCGGCACGCCGCTGAAAAGGAAGGGCTCTACGAAGCGCTCAAGAAAACGACCGCGTCCCTTCAGGAGAGCGAGGAGCGGTTCCGGACTCTCGCTGAGACCACCGCCGCCGCGATATTCATCACGCAGGGCGGCAAGCTATTGTATGCGAACCCCGCCGGCGAGACGTTGACCGGATACACGCACGAAGAGCTTCTGTCGATGGACTTCTGGGACTTCACGCATCCGGATTACCGCGAGCTTCTGCGCGAGCGTGGCCTCGCGCGGCTGAAGGGCGAGTCGCCTCCCCGGCAATATGAATTGAAAGTGCTCAGAAAAGACGGCGGGGAGCGCTGGGTGGATCTGACCGCAGGCCTCGTGGAATATGAGGGAAAGCCCGCGGTCATCGGGACCTTTTTCGATATTACCGGCCGCAAACAGGCCGAAGAGGAGCGGGCGAGCTTCCTTGAAGAGAGCGTAAGACAGACAAGGGAGCGAATGGAGGAGGAAAAACGCCATCTGCGCGAGAAGGAGAAGATCCTTCGCGATATACACGACGGCATAGGCGGCATTACCACGAATATAAACCTGCTGGCGGAACTGGCGCGGAACACCCCGGCGCCCGCGGACGTCCGGAAGACACTCTCCACGATCGCGGAGCTGTCGCGGGACGGAATTTCCGAGATACGGGGTTTTTTGTACAGTCTTGACAGCAAGGACATAACCTGGCATACCCTGTTCGCCGAACTCAGGAACCTCGGCAGCACCATGGTGGAGTCCCACGGCATCGCCTTCGAGGTCAAGACCGTGATCGAGGACGTCCAAGAACAGCCGGGCAGCCTCCTGTGCATGACCCTTTACCGGATATACAAGGAAGCGCTCACAAACGTCATAAAGCACGCTAAGGCCGGTGAGGTGAGGGCCGACCTGGTCATCACGAAAGAATGGCTTGAGCTTTCCATACAGGACAACGGAATCGGACTGGACAAAGGACGTACCGGGGGCAGGGGTCTTCTGAACATGAAGACCCGGGCCGAGGAGCTCGGCGGACGGGTAACGACGCATGTTGACGGGGGGACGCAGGTTCTTCTTCGAATCCCCCTGCCCGTGAACTACCCTGAACGTGGCGGGGCTTTACCACAGGTTCATTAACGCGCTTCTCTTCCGGAGATTTAGTCAGTTATAAATCAATTTCTTCTCAAAATGGCATAAAATTTTCTCGCAAAGCTCGCCAAGCCCGCCAAGAAAGGCCGAATCCCTGGTTTTTAAAACCAGAGCTTAAGATTTTTTTTGCGTCCCTTGCGAGCTTTGCGAGAGACGCCTTTTGGTTTTACTTCTGGTTCCGGTCTGTCTCCGGGACAGGGTATTGCGGTTCTATTTCTGCGGTTTTGTCCAAACCAAACCAGCGATTGAAAAACATTCGCGCATCATTTATAATGCCGCCATGAGTTATAAAGTCGTCGAGACCTCAATAGTCACTGATGAGGAAATAGAAAAAGTACTGAATCACTGGGCCGGCCAGGGCTATTTTTTCTCAAGCATCCATTTCGTCACGACCGAGTCGTCCCGCAGGCCGGCAATGGCCTTTATTTTATTCACCAGGGACGAGGCATGCGCGTTGGAGCCGGCAGTGGAAAGCCGGGGTCGGCGATGAATCCTGTCCGGCAGCTTAAACTGTCGATTCTGGTCCTTCTTTTGCTGGTTTCCCTGGGGACCATCGGCTACATGACGATCGAGGGGTGGCGTTTTCTCGACGCCTTCTATATGACCGTCATCACCCTCGGCACCATCGGATTTCAGGAGGTGCACCACCTGAGCGACGCAGGAAGGATTTTCACCATCCTGCTCATTGTATTCGGCGTCGGCACACTGGGTTACACGGTGGGCAAGCTCGTCCAGATCATGTTTGAGGGGCAGTTCCAGCGCTTCATGGGGAGGAAAAAAGTGGAGAAGTCGATCGGTCAATTGCGGGACCACTATATAGTTTGCGGGTACGGGAGGATCGGCTCGCTCATCTGCCGGGAGTTCTCGGCCAAGCCGCTCCCGTTCGTGGTCGTGGAGAGTAATCCGTCAGTGCTGGAGAAGCTGGAAGAGGAGAACATCCTGTTCCTTCGCGGGAACGCCACGGAGGATGAGAGCCTGCTCAAAGCGGGCATCAAGCATGCAAAGGGGCTTGTCTCCGTGGTAACTTCGGACACGGAAAATGTGTATATCACGCTCACGGCCCGGGGGTTGAACCCGGACCTCTATATTCTCGCGCGTTCCGGGGAGGCGGGGTCGGACATCAAGCTCAAGCGCGCGGGCGCGAACAAGGTTGTTTCTCCGTACCAGATCGGCGGGACCCGCATGGCCCAGGCGATCCTCAGGCCCAATGTGGTAGACTTCATCGAGATCGCCACCGGCCGCGGTCACATCGACCTGCAGATGGAGGAGATCCGCATTCCCGAGAGGTCGGTCTTTACCGGCCGGAGCCTGCAGGAGTCGGGACTCAGAAGGGACACGGGAGTGATCATCGTCGGCATCAAGAAGGCGACGGGCAGGATGGTCTTTAACCCCGATTCCGCCAGCAGGATCGATGCCAGCGACACTCTCATCGTACTTGGCCAGCCCTCATCTATAACGCTGCTTGAGAACCTGGTCTCGCGCAATATGCCCGCTGACGGGGCCGGGCGCGTTCAGGCTGCGGACCAATGAGCGTTCTCATCGTCAAGAACATATCCGTTGAAGGCCCCGGCACGATCGAGGACCACCTCCGGGAAGTACGCATGCCGTATTTGATCACGGACCTGAAAGCGGGCGAGGCTGTTCCCGCGCCCGGCGAATTCAGTCATCTGGTCGTCATGGGCGGACCCATGGCGGTGTACGAGATGGAACAGCATCCGTTCCTCAGGACCGAGGCCGCGCTCATCGAACAGGCAGTCAAGGCGAACAAACCCGTCCTCGGGGTCTGTCTCGGCGCGCAGATGGTGGCGCATGTTCTCGGAGCGAGGGTGTATGCGGGCGGCGGCAGGGAGATAGGATGGTACGAGGTGGCCTTGACGAAGGAGGGGATGACGGACCCGGTCATGTCGGAGTTGTCCGTTGACAACAGACCCGCGGCAGAGGTCTTTCAGTGGCACGGGGACACTTTTGATCTGCCCCAAGGTGCCGTGAGGCTGGCGTCCTCGGAGCTGTATCCGAACCAGGCGTTCCGTTACTCCGACCGGGTGTACGCGCTCCAGTTCCACATCGAGGTCACGCCGCGGATCGTCCTGGGATGGCTGAAACACGAGAAGGGAATCGATTTAAATACAATCGCGTCCGAATCAGAGCGGATATATTCACACTACCGAATGAGGGCAAATAATTTTTACAGAAAGTTTTTCAGCCTGCCGGGCGACCGGGGATAACAAAGTCTGATGTCCAATAAAAAACCCGCAGGGGAAAACCTGCGGGTTTCGGTGTGTTAATTTACTTGAATAATTTCCGGTTATTGGCCCGCCGCGGCCATGAGCCGTTCCTTGTCCTTGAACAGCACGTCGCATTTATTTGTATAGAGCTTTCGAACAACGCCCTTTCCGAACAGGTTGTGCAGCACAACATCTCCAATACGGTATTTCCCCGACATATCGTAGATTCGCTCTTTCCCCCTGGCCTCGGCCAGGCAGGCTTCCCAGTAAATCTCCGCGGTCTGCGCAGGGTCAACTTTTTTCGAGGCCGCACGCGGTTTTTTCTCTCCAGCGGGTTTTGGCGCCGGCGCTTCGGCCCTGAACTTGTGCGCGCTGCCGCAGGTTTTGCATTTCACCTTGCCGATTTCCCCCTTGACCATCGCCACAATTGCATGATCGAGGACGAGCTTGCACTTCGTGCAGTACGAGGCGATATTTCCCCCTGCTGAACTTTTATCCATGTAGTTTTCTCCTTTGTTACGCGAAATTGAAGAGTTGAATTGATCGGGCGCTCGCGCAAGGCGCAAGCCTGTCAGCTTGTCAGATGTTACTATACACCTTTTTGACAAGAAAAGCGCCATCTCTTTTTTCATTGTGGCATCGAAGCGGCAAGCGCGTGCGGCAGGGGGATAAGGAATCACAGAGTCGCGGAGAATAAGCCGTTCATCCGTTGAGCAGGGAGTGCGCGCAATATTACTCTCCGACATCCCTTAAGAACCAAAATAAATGGTTGGTAAAGTCCGCGGTTGCAATAAAAATCAAATAAAGCAACTATGTGCAACAAGTAAAAAATGGTTTTTTCACTTGATTTGAGTGTTACTTTTCTATACACTCTTTTGAGTTCTTAGCTCGATAGCATAATCACTTTTTTTAAAAACGAGCAGCGAGTGAAGGAGGTGATACTTTTTTAGGGTGCAAATTTCGAATTGTGAAGTCCATGAATAATCTAAAGGAGGGGTAACATGAAAGCATTGAGAAATACTGCAGCAGCCTGTTATGTTGTTTGTCTCCTCGCACTCATGTCCGTGCCATGCGTGGCACAGCAGATGGAGAAGTTCCAGATCACCTATCGGCTGGAGAACAGTTCGGCGGCCAGCGCAGGCGGCCTGCTGGTGACTGTGTACAACACCAGCGGCCAGGCGGTACGGGATGTGGCGCTCTGGATCGAAGCCGCGAACCACGTTACCTTCGACAACCACCGGATCATCATCCCTTCACTCCCGGATGGTCAGCGGGCCTCGGTTCTCGAACCCATCCGCGTCCCCTACGAGGCCATCCAATCGTTGAACCTTGACGATCAGGCCTCGTGGACCGCGGAGTTCACCGGCGTGGACGGCAAACACGAAATAACCCGGATCATCGGCCGCAAGATGCGCTAAACCACTATTCATTCTTTCCGAAAGGAGCTCAAAATGAACAGTTTCTTCAGATCAATATTCATCAGCCTGTTGCTCGCAACCTGCCTGATACTTCCCGGCGTCGCACCGGCTGATGTGGTTCTGCCCCCCGGCTATATCACGGGCACGGTGACGGTTGGGGATTATACCGTCAACAGTCTCTCGATCAACGCCTACGGAGGAGGCTATTCCTCCAGCAAATCGGTAAACGGCAATAATTACAGCCTCACGGTATTTGCGGGTGACTGGGACTACGGAGTCAACATGTACGCCTACTTTCAGGATCCCAGCACCTACTACCCCTACACCGGCATGTACTTCAAACCGCGCACCGTCAGGGTCTCCGAAGGCCAGACAGTGACCAATGACTATGCGGTCAATGCCGGGGCCATCCGGTTCCAGCTCACGATCAACGGTGACGCCTATTCATATTGGCAGGCCTCCACGAGTGCCTATCAATACCCCAACACGGGGGAGCAGACCCAATCGTACGGGTACACCTACTCCTATTACTCTCCGGAAAAGGTCTGGGACATGATGGTCGTCTCGAACGATCAAATCTCGGTCTCCGCCGGCATCTACATCGACAACGTGTATTACAATGCGTTCCCGAACGGGCTGACAGTCAATGTCGGACCGGGCGAAACCGTGGTGGTCCCAATCACGATCACCCACACGGCGGGGCAGCCCTCCCAGTTCGGCACGGTACAGGGGGTGGTGGACCTGGCGAATGCGAGCAACTTTAACGTTCACTACGTTTACGGGGGCAACTCCAGCGCGTCAGTAACGACAAATCCCGGCCCCTATACCCTGAACAATGTCTATGCAGGCAGCCAGTACTTCAACGCATACTCTTATTTTGATGACTACCGGACCTACCTGCAGTGGCCTTATGAAGGCGGCGATTACAATAATAGCTTAATTACCATCGAGCCGGGGATGACCTACAACAAGAACTTCGTCAACTCGGCGGGCTCGCTGTCGGGAGGGCTCAATCTTCTCGGAACGATACAAAATGCCAATCCCTCCAATACCTATACATATCTGTATGCCTATGGCGCCGGGTCCGTCTACGATCCCGGCCAGGGGTGGGTGGTGCAGCCGAGCAATGGCGGATATGCGCAAACCTACTCGAACGGCGTGTCCTCGTCTTATCGGATGGTTCTGACGCCCGGAATGTGGCTTCCATACTTCTTGTACACAAATGGGAACGACTATACCGACGGCTACTATCGCTCTTTCACCTTCTATATCTATGACTACAAGTATTACTACAACGGAGATTACTATAATTACGGCACACCGGCGATAATTACGGCAGGAGCATCGGTGACCCAGGACCGCAGCTACTGCACCGGCTCCGCGGCGATCCGGTTCCGCGTGGCCGGAGGCGGCACCGTAAGCTACCCCCAGATCTCGGGCAGCATGGCAACTACCCTGCCCGATGGAAAGCCCGATATCAGTGGGTATGCATATGGCTCCACCGGTGAGGTGAACGCCGAGGCCCCGGTCGTGGAAGTGCACGGAGTCCCAGGCCCCTACACGTTCTCCACATACGCCCAAACAGCGGACGGCAGCAACGTAAGCTTCGGGAACGTCGGCGTGGTTCTGGAATGCGGGGTGCGCAAGGGTCTGGACCTCTCCGGCCCGACGATTATCCTCACTAATCCGCCGGCCGGCCTGATCACCAATGCCGCATTGGTCAGTGTCACCGGTCTGGTCTCCGATGACGCGGGCGTATCAAGCATCACCGTGAATGGGAACGCCGTGAACTTCACGCCCACGAACAACCCGAATGCGCCAAACGAAGTAGTGTTCTCCTATGACCTGCCCGTGACGAACGGCGCAAACACCATCACCGTGGTGGCCACAGATGCACTGGCCAACGAATCCTCCGATCAGCGCACCATATCTGTGGACGGCTGGATGCCGTCAGTCGCCATCGCAACGCCGGTTGACGGCAGCGTCATCTCATCGACCACGCCCGTATCGGTCTCCGTTCAGGCGGCGGATCAGGGTTATGGCTACTTCCTGCGGGTTTACCTTGACGGCCAGCTCCTCGGCCAGGTCGTCGGGGCCGCTGATGCAACCCTGCCAGTCGTTATTTCCTTCGCGCAGGACCTCGGCGTTCTGTCTCCCGGCGCCCACGTGATCGCCGCGGTTGCCAGTGATATCGCGGGCAACACTGCATCAGCATCTTCGACGTTCACGGTTATTGCGCCGCCCACGGTCAGCGCCAACGGACCCTACACGGTCAACGAGGGCGGAACAATCGTCGTGAGTGCCACGGGAAGTTCCCCCAACGGAGGCCCCCTGAGCTATGCCTGGGACCTGAACAACGACGGCATATTCGAAACGCCGGGCCAGAACGCGACCTTCTCCGCAGCGGGCCTTGACGGTCCATCCGTGCGCACGATATCGGTACAGGTCGTTGACAAGATCGGCCTGGCGGCAATTGGCCAGACGAGCGTAACGATCCTGAACGTGGCGCCCGCTGTTTCCGCCATTACCGCTCCCATGGACCCGATCGCGGTTCAGACGTCGGTCACTGCCGGCGGCCAGTTTACTGATCCGGGTGTGCTGGACACCCACACGGCTGAGTGGACGTGGGGTGACGGCGGCACTTCGTCCGGCGTCGTGACGGAAGCGAACGGTTCCGGCTCAGTGAGCGGAAGCCACGCCTATTCCGCAGCGGGAGTCTATACGATCACCCTGACAGTGACGGACAAGGACGGGGCATCAGGCTCCTCGGTCTACCGGTTTGTCGTGGTCTATGACCCCGGCGCGGGCTTCGTGACCGGCGGAGGCTGGATCAACTCGCCGCAGGGCGCATATGCCCCGAATCCCTCGGTGACGAACAAGGTGAACTTCGGCTTCGTGTCCAAGTACCAGACCGGATCCGCTATCCCAAGCGGACAGACTGAGTTCAACTTTTCAGCCGCGGGCATGAACTTCCACAGTGAGCGGTATGAATGGCTTGTGGTCGCCGGAGCAAAGGCCCAGTACAAGGGCATGGGGACCATCAATGGGGCGGGAAACTATGAATTCCTGGTCACCGTCGTCGATGGCGACATCACCGGCGGCGCGGACAGGTTCAGGATCAGGATATGGGATGCCGCAGGCGTGGTATACGATAGTCAACCCGGCCAGGCCGAGGATGCTGAACCGTCGGCCATTGAAAAGGGCTCCATCGTGATCCATTAACACCATGAATAAGGAAGTGAAATGATATTTAAGGGCCGCCAACGATGGCGGCCCTTTCTTTTAGTCCCAAAATAAATCATCCATGCGCCGGCCGATTGTTCCGTGTCTTGAGACCGGTCAGGATAAATACCACGGTGAAGATCGTGGTTTCTCACAGCGTAAATCCGTGGTAAAATACCCTGAAATGACACTCGAGGAAAAACTCCAGCACCTCCCGGATTCTCCGGGCGTCTATATCATGCATGACAAGAGGGGCCATGTGATCTACATCGGCAAGGCCCTGTCCCTGAAGAGCCGGGTGCGTTCGTATTTTCAGAAGGGCGCCAAGGGCGAGAAGACGGAGATGATGGTGCGCCAGATAGCGGACCTTGAGACAATCGTCACGCATACGGAGCTTGAGGCGCTGATCCTGGAGGCCAACCTCATCAAGAAGCACCACCCCCGTTATAACATCATCCTGCGGGACGACAAGAACTATCCCTACCTCCGGTTCGACATAAAGGCTGAATATCCCCGCCTTGACGTGGTCCGGGGGCTCAAGAAGGACAAGGCCCTTTATTACGGACCCTATGTCCCAGCGGGCGGTATGTGGGAACTGCTGTCGTTGATCCGGCGCACATTCCCGCTTGCCACGTGCAAAAAGGAGCTCAACCGGGACAAGCCGGAGCGGCCGTGCGTGCAGCACCAGATCGGCAGATGCATGGCGCCGTGCTCGGCGGAGGCGGACAAGTCGGCCTATCAGGACATGGTCAGCCAGGTGCGCCTGTTCATCGAGGGCAAGAACCGAGACCTGATTGACCTGCTGAAACAACGCATGACCGAGGCGTCGGAAAAAATGGAGTACGAACGAGCGGCGGAACTCCGGGATCGGATTGCGAAGATCGAAGGGGCTTTTGAGAAGCAGAAGATCATCTCCCCGGGGTTCGAGAATCAGGATGTGCTCGGCCTGGCCTCGGAAGGCGGCCACCTGGACATCCAGGCGCTTTTCGTGAGGAACGGGATGCTGATCGGGCGGAAGGATTTCTACATATCCGACGCCCACGGCATGACGGACGAAGAAGCGTTCACGGACTTCCTTCACCAGTTTTACGCAAAAGAAATGCTTGTGCCGTCGGAGGTCCTGCTGCCGTTCGACGTGCAGGATCGTCCGGTATTCGAGGCGTGGCTCACGGAGAAGAGCGGGTCCAAAGTCGAGGTGCTCGTGCCGCAGCGAGGCAGGAAGCGGGAACTGGTGCAGATGGCCTCGGACAATGCGAGCCAGTCGCTGAAGGAGCATCTGCTGTCACGCAAGAGCAAGGAGCGCATCCTGCTCCGCCTGCAGGAGGAACTGGGGCTCCGGAACCTGCCGCGCAGGATAGAGGCCTTCGACATCTCGAACATCCAGGGAACGGAGTCGGTCGCGAGCATGGTGTCGTTCCTCAACAACCTGCCGGACAAGCGGAACTACAAACGCTACAAGATCAGGACGGTCACGGGCCCCGATGATTTTGCGAGCATGGCCGAGGTCATCAGACGCAGGTATACCAGGGCGAAGGAAGAAGGCATCCTCCCCGACCTGATCCTGATCGACGGCGGCAAGGGCCAGCTGAACGCGGCCTTGGAGGTGCTCTGGGAGCTGGGTATTATCATGCCTTCGCCGACCCCATCCCCACCCAGCCCTCCCCTTGAAGGGGAGGGAATAAGAATAGAGCCGGATGTCATCGGCCTGGCAAAGGCGCGTAGCGGCGAGGAAGGATCGATACGCGAGTTCGAGCGCGTTTTTCTTCCCGGCGTCGAGGAGCCTATCATCCTCGAACCGACAAGCTCGGTCACGCACCTGGTCGCCCGCGTGCGCGACGAAGCGCACCGCTTTGCGATCACCTATCATCGGAAGCTTCGCGAGAAACGGGCGATAAAGTCCGAGCTGGATGATATCCCCGGCATCGGCGAGGCGCGGAAGAAGGCGCTGCTGCGGCATTTCGGAAGCGTGGAAAAGGTCAAGCAGGCGTCCATGGCGGATATGGCAGCGGTACAGGGGATGTCGAAAAAAGCCGCGGAGGAAGTGATGGAGTTTTATCGAAAGAAGTCGTTAGCCGCGAATTAGGGTCGGGACACTGGTGAATAGCAATCAATATCCAGAATCAAATTCGAGTCGGGATTCACGGGAAAACCGGGGGAAACCTATGATGGAACCTGCCATGCGCCTTGGATGGCGAGGCTTGCTGATGGCTCTTTTGCTGTGTCCAATGATTGCCTTTGCCTCGTGGTCGGGGCCGGAGACGATCATACAGGGAGGATGGGGTCCTCATGACGATCAGTTCGGCTTCAGCTCCAATGAAATAGCGGACCAGTTCCCGAGGGATATCCTCGTGATATCGAGCGGACGGATCATCATTGCAGACTGGCAGAATGATCTCCTGAAAATATACAACTCCGACGGGACGCTCATGAAAGCTTTTTCGTGGCCCGGCCAGGGCATGGTCGAGCTTGATTCTGAAAGGATTGTCTGCTTTAAATGGAATGAGAAGACAAAGACCGAGAGGATCGGGGTCGTGAGTCTGACGAGCGGAGAGTGGCTCTGGGTGGACAAGGACAGGGCCTTCAATTCCTCAAAGGCGACTGTCGTGGTCGAGGAAGGAAAGATCTTTGTCTGGGATGGCCTGTCGAACGGTTATCAATACTCTACGGAGGGAAAGCAGCTCAAGACCCATACTGTCAAGCCCGAAGCGCTTGGGCTCGTTAAGCGCGTGAAAGCGGGTTTGAACAAGTTCCGATATACCGTGCGCTATCCCGGCAAGATCTTTTCATTCGCCTCGGAAAACAAATTCAGCAGGTTAGCAAAGGATTCAGCGGGGTATGTTTATGGAACCACAAAGGTTGACCGGGGGGAGGAATTCGGAGCTTTTCAGGTAAGCGGGTATTCTCTCTGCGGCAAGCTTATGGGCGAAGTAAGGTTTCCGGTGACACGGTTTGAGCCTGTTGCTGAAGAAAAACAGCGGGTGAACCGGGAACGCCCCAGGGCGGTCATCAATGAATACGGAGAGCCGGTGATCGCTCCGAACGGAGATGTCTATGCCTGGAAGCGGACGCCTGACAGTTACGGCGTTCTCAAGTGGACCCGGCGGGATGACCCGGCGGTACTGCCCGGGCCTGATGCGCCGGAGGGCCTTACTGTCACGACCTCGGACAATGGACTTTCCCTGACCTGGAAGGCGTCGCCCCAGGACCCCGGGTGCGTGACCGGCTATGAGATTGACCGCGCGCCGGCCGCAAACGGGCCGTACACTGCGCTTGCCGTGGTTGAGGCGGGAAAACGACGCTATACCGATGCAACGGCAACGGCGGAAACGATCTATTACTACCGGGTCCGAGCAAGGGCCGGGCACTACGGCTCGTCGTATACGCCCGCGATGCTCGGGGTGAAAGGCGAATGAACAGAAAAGGGGGCAGCGATGGACAATCAGGAGTGGCTCGACGTTTTTAAGGGCATCGGGAAAAAAATGCGCGAAGGCCTGCCCGCATTTTTGAAGAGGGAAGGCGGCCGGGTCCCGCTGGGGAAAGGCGCGGGAGGTGACAGGACCTTCCCCGTGGACAAATGGGCGGAGGATATCATCATCTCCGCCCTTGAGCAGGTCCATTCAAAGGGAGAGTCCTTTACGCTCATCTCCGAGGAGCACGGCATCAGAAAGTTCGGGGACGCCGGAAAGATCGTGCTGGCGGACCCCATCGACGGGAGCAATAACGCCAAGACCGGCATCCCTTTTTATTCCACATCGCTGGCGCTCTTGAACGACGAAAAGCTTTCCGGGCTCACAGTGGGATACGTTGCCAACCTTGCCGTGGGGGAGGAGTTCTGGGCTGTGCGGGGGCAGGGGGCGTACAAGAACGGAGCGAGGATCAGGACCTCGGCGAGCGAGGGTCTTACCATTGTGGCGTACGAGGCGCCGTCACCCGCCGCCGACCTGCCGCGCCTGATGCCGATTCTCCGACAGGCGAAGCGGACCCGGTGTTTCGGATCCACGGCCCTGGACCTGTCGTACCTCGCGTCGGGCGCCATCAGCGTGTTTGCCACGGCCACCGCGTCGCGCGCTTTTGATTATGCGGCAGGGATGCTGATTGTGGAGGAGGCGGACGGCGTGATCACGGACCTGTCCGGGGTTGCGCTGGATGAAATTGCGGCGGGCCTTGAACGGACGGTCCCGCTGCTCGCCTGCGCGAATGAGCGGCTGCACGCGCAGGTGTTGAATCTGCTCCCGGAACAAATATAAATGGCGCCGCAGTATTGACAGAGATTTCTATTTATGTAATTATGCTGACATGGCACTGGTAAATCATACGACCCGGGAGATCAACGCGAAGATCGTGTATTACGGTCCGGGTCTTTCCGGCAAGACGACCAACATACACCTCATCTACCACCGCATCTCGCCCAATCAGCGCGGCAAGCTCATCTCGCTTGCCACCGAGACGGACAGGACGCTGTTCTTTGATTTTCTGCCGGTGGAGCTCGGCACCATCAAGAACTACCGCGTGCGTTTCCACCTGTACACCGTGCCGGGCCAGGTATTCTATAACGCCACGCGCAAGCTGGTGCTCAAGGGCGCGGACGGCGTGATTTTCGTGGCGGACTCGCAGCGCGCCATGCTCGACGCAGACCTTGAGAGCATCGCGAATCTCCGCGACAATTTCGCGGAGATGGGCATCAGCGTCGACGACTTTCCCCTGGTGCTTCAGTACAACAAGCGGGACCTGCCGGACGTTTTGTCAATTGAGGAAATGAACACGGCCCTGAACCCCCGGAAGGTCCCGCATTACGAGGCCGTTGCAATGAGCGGCGACGGAGTGCTCAAGACCTTCACAGCGGTGTCCAAGCTTGTGCTTCAGGACATGCAGAAGAACCCGGACCGCCACAATTTCACGCTCGGCGACATCGTCGGCAAGAGCGAAAAGGCGCCGCTTCCTCCAAAAGAAACCGATGATACCCGTAAGGATCCTGAGGTCGACCCCTTTCCTCCCGGGGGGCCCACGTCGCCCGAAGGAGTGTCCATGGCCGAGGCAAAGCCGGAAATGGCCGCTCTTGAAGAGGCCGTGGAAGCGGGGGTGCGCGTGAATCTGGGCAAGCCGTTCATGGAAGACGGCCAGATCATCCTTCCCTTCGACGTTCTGGCGAAAGAAAAGGAAGACCAGTTTCAGCTTCGTGTCTCGATTGACATGGAAGCCCCGCTGGCAAAGCGCTTCAGGGTGGTTGTAAAGAATTTCAGGAAGTGACGCCGTTGAGATAGGAGTGTGTCATGTCCAGGGTAACCGTACTCATACCCGCTGCCGGAATGGGCAAAAGGATGGGCAAGGCCGTTGCCAAACAGTTTCTGCCGCTCGGCGACAAGCCCATGCTCGCCCATACGCTTCTGGCTTTTCAGCGCACCGCCGAGATTGATGAGATCATACCGATCCTCTCCCCGGAAGACATGGAGAGCTGTCTGAAGGACATAATCGAGCAATACCACATCACCAAGGTGAAGACGCTGGTTGTGGGCGGCAAGGAACGGCAGGATTCGGTTTATAACGGGATTCAAAAACTGGAACATGATGCGGCAATCGTGCTGGTGCATGACGGCGTGCGACCGTTCGTGACCCACGAGATGATCAGGGAAGCGGTTGAATGCGCCGGCAAGGGACAATGTGTGGCCGTGGGTGTGCCGATAAAGGACACGATCAAAGAAGTGAATGCCGACAGAATCATTCTCCATACCTTTGACCGGAGCAGGCTTTGGGCCATCCAGACACCCCAGGCGTTCCCGGCGAAGACTCTCAAACGGGTGTATGAGGAATCATTCGCGCACAAGATCTACGGCACCGACGACGCAACACTGGTGGAGCGGGCGGGAATCAAGGTGCGCGTGATAATGGGGAGCTATGATAACATCAAGATCACGACCCCCGAGGACCTGCTCCTCGCCGAGGAGATCCTGAAAAGAAGGTAAGTATGAGAGTTGGAACGGGGTATGACGTTCACCGCCTGGCGGCGGACAGGAAACTGATGATAGGCGGTGTCGAGATTCCACATGAAAAAGGGCTGCTCGGCCACTCGGACGCTGATGTGCTGCTCCACGCAATCTGCGACGCGCTCCTGGGCGCAGCCGGGCTCGGCGACATCGGGAGGCATTTTCCCGACTCGGCCCCGAAGTTCAAGGGTATTTCAAGCCTCACCCTGCTTGAGGAGGTCCGACGGCTGCTCGAAGGATCCGGCTTCCGCGTGAACAACATCGACGCGACCATTGTGGCGGAGCGGCCGAAAATGGCCCCCCACATTCCTGCGATGATCGCGCATATAGCCGCGGCAGCCGTTATCGACCGGTCGAGGGTCAATGTCAAGGCCACGACGACGGAGGGGCTGGGTTTCGCGGGCCGGGGCGAGGGGATAGCTGCCTACGCGGTCTGTACGCTCGTTTCGTTGCACTGATGTTTTCGCTCTATCGTATTTTAGTTGACGTTACGTCCATGAGGGGTGCCATGAACCTCCGCGCTGTTTTCACCGTTCCGGCCATCCTCCTGCTTCTGTCCGCGGCTGCATTTGCGGCGACCGCGGGTGATGACGAGAAAGAGGAGCCGAAGAAGAGTTATCTGTACGAATGGACCGACGAGAAGGGCGACGTGCATATTTCGGATGACGCGGGCAGCGTGCCCGAACAATACCGTCAAAAGGTGCGCAAAACGGAAGTTCGGAAGAGCGAAGGGGAGAACAGGAATTCGCGGGCGCGGGAAGGGGCCCCTCCTCCTGAACGTGGATATAGGAGGGATGCCGAGGAGGCGGGAAAGGCCGAGTGGCAGGGCCGGATCAGGGAATGGAAGGAAAAGCTTTCTCGCGCGGAGAAGCGATACCAGGACCTGGACGAGGAGTGGAAGACGCTGTACGGCAGATGGGGCGGCGCTGCGTATGCTCCTCCTGATACGAAGACCCGGGTGAAAGAGATTCAGCAGGAAATGGAAACGGTGAAGAAAGAGCAGGATGAAGCGAGGAACATGCTTGAATCCGTCATCCCGGAGGAGGCGCGCAAGGCGGGTGTGCCGCCGGGTTGGCTGAGGGAGTGACGAGGTAATTCGGGATCTATGATTTCGGATTGCGGAATAAAAGTGCGGCAAATGAAGACAGAAACTCCGACCAATCAGAAATACATGCTATGACTGAGACCTTTAATAGAATAAGAAAAGATTTCCATGCGGCCCTGTCGATGGACCCGGCGGCGACGAGCAAGGTCGAGGTTGTGCTGACGTATGCGGGTTTTCACGCGCTGCTCTTCTACCGCCTGGCGCACAGGCTCTGGAAATGGCGCGTCCCGTTCATCCCTCGCGCCTTGTCGCAGTTCGGCAGGTTCATCACGGGCATTGAGATCCATCCCGGCGCGACAATCGGCTCCGGCATGTTCATTGACCACGGAATGGGCGTCGTTATCGGCGAGACCAGCGAGATCGGAGACAATGTAACGCTCTTTCAGGGCGTGACCCTGGGCGGCACCGGCAAGCAGCGCGGCAAGCGCCATCCCACGATCGGCAGCCATGTGGTCGTGGGCGCGGGCGCCAAGGTGCTTGGTCCCATCAGGATCGGGGATTACGTGAAGATCGGCGCGAACTCGGTAGTGCTTCAGGATGTGCCGGACCACTCAACCGTGGTCGGGATACCGGGTAAAATCGTCAGGATAAAGGACGAGCGGGTGGCCGATGAGGCGCTCATGGACCATATCCATATTCCCGACCCGATCGCGGACCGGTTTATCGATCTGCAGGTGCAGATCGATGCGCTGAAAAAAGAGCTGGAGAAGTTGAACAGAAAAACATAAGGTGTGATTACATAGAGACTATCCTCCTTGTATTCTTTATGGTAAATGCGTGGCAAATCACTATTTTCATGCTATAATCCATCATGCGATTTATAGCGGACCTGCACGTCCACTCTCACTACTCCCGCGCAACGAGCCCGGACATGCGGCCGGAAGAGCTTTGGAAATGGGCGCAGCTTAAAGGCATCACGGTCATCGGCACCGGAGACGCAACCCATCCGGAGTGGCTGAAGGAGCTTGATAAGAAACTGGCGCCTGCCGGCAACGGGCTGTTCTCCCTCAAAAAGAAATACCAGCCGGATGATGTTCCCGATTCCTGCAAGGCCGACGTTTATTTCATCCTCTCAGCCGAGATCAGCTGCATCTACAGCAAAAACGGAAAGACGCGGAAGGTGCATTCAATCATTCTGTTGCCGGACTTCGCGAGCGCAAAACGACTTAACAGGACGCTGTCTAAGATCGGAAACCTCAAGTCCGACGGCCGGCCGATCCTCGGGCTTGATGCAAGGAAACTGCTGCAACTCACCCTTGAGGCTTCCCCCGACGCCATGCTCATTCCCGCCCATGCATGGACCCCGCACTTTTCCGTTTTCGGCGCGGCCTCGGGTTTCGATTCCCTCGAAGAATGCTACGAGGAGCTTGCCCCGAACATCCACGCCATCGAGACCGGGTTGTCGTCGGATCCGCTCATGAACTGGCGACTCTCCTCCCTCGACCGGATTACACTTGTTTCCAACTCCGACGCGCACTCGGCAGCGAAGCTCGGACGGGAAGCGAATATTTTCAACACTGAAATTTCGTATTCAGCCATGATGCAGGCAGTTAAAACCAAAAAGGGCTTCATAGGCACCATCGAGTTTTTTCCTGAAGAGGGGAAATATCATTTCGACGGACATCGCGCCTGCGGCGTGAGCCTGTCGCCGAAAGAGACCATAAACAACGGATGTCTCTGTCCGGTTTGCGGCAGGAAAGTTACCATAGGCGTCATGCACCGGGTTGAAAAGCTGGCGGACCGGAAGCTCGGGTTCAGACCCCAAAAGGCCCCGTATTTCCTGTCGATCATCCCTTTGCCGGAGCTTATCGCGGAAGGCTTGAAATGCGGGGTGAACACCAGGAAGGTGAAGGAACGGTATTTTCCCCTGCTCGAAAAGCTCGGGAATGAATTCAAGATACTTCTGGACGCGCCGTTTGATGAAATCGAACGCGCAGGCACGCCCCTCATCAGGGAAGCAGTCTCGCGCATGCGCGCGGGCAAGGTGCATATCGCGCCGGGGTATGACGGGGAATTCGGGAAAATAAGGATCTTCGGGGAAGACGAGAGGTAAAACGCCGGGGCGCAACCGAAGATGCAGTAGGTCTTTCCCGCAGGATCGGAGGCTGAAAAACAAAATGAAAAATACTATGAAGCTGAACGCTCTTCTGGATTATCTGGATAAAATGCCGAGACTTTTCATAACACTTCTCGGCTTTTTTCTGGTGATCATCATCGGATTGCTCGACAGGGCAACCGGATACGAGATTTCCGTTTCCCTTTTTTATTTATTGCCGATCCTGCTCATAGCCTGGTTTATCGGGGGAGGCTCAGTAGCAAGCATCTCAATTTTCAGTTCCCTTGTATGGTTCGCCGCCGACGTGTCGTCCGGCTACGAGTATTCTCACATGGCTATTCCCGTCTGGAACGCACTTATGCGGCTGGGCATTTTTTTGATCGTCGGAAGCTCGTTCGCAGCCATGAGGAAACTGCATGCGAGGGAGAGCGAGAACGCCCGCATCGACTATGTGACCGGCGTGTCGAATGCCCGGTCTTTTTATGAACAGGTGCGGCTTGAAGTCGCCAGGTCGGCCAGATATGGCCGTCATTTCACCATTGCGTACCTCGATATCGACAACTTCAAATCCGTGAACGATACGTTCGGACATGGCGCGGGCGACGAACTCCTTCGGACCGTGGCGGACACGATGAAGGGGACGTTACGGTCAACAGACGTCATTTCTAGGCTTGGGGGGGACGAATTCGCTATTTTCCTGCCCGAAACGAAGAATCCACCAGTGTTTGTCGCACTCAATAAAGTTCAGGAACGTCTCCTGGACTCAATGAGAAAAAACAACTGGCCTGTCACCTTCAGCATGGGTGTCGTAACGTGCTACGACCCGAATCGTTCCCTGGACGAAATCATTAAGCTGGCGGACAATCTCATGTACGCAGCCAAGGCAAACGGCAAGAATAATACTATCTACAAAACCATCGGTTCGCCGCAGAGAGGACCTGAAGTATGAACAAGACCGCCCGGGAGCTCAAACTGCTCATCCTGCTTGTCCTGTCATCGTTGTTTCTCCTGAACGATTTTCTTCTGATTCCCGCGAAAAGCTTTGTCACCTGGGTGCTCATCGATTACGCGACGAGGATCATGGCCCTGGCCATTATCTTCTTTGTGATACGGAGGGGCCTGTCCCGGCCCGGGGAGTTCGGGTTGAATAAGATCGGCCTGCGCCGCCTTGTTTTGTGGTCCCTGTTTCTGACCGTAACCGGAATCCTGATCGACCAGGTGGGTTGGCGCTATTTCAAGGCTGTCCTGCCGGAAACACAGTTGATGTCGTTTCCGAAGACCAGGAACCAGTTTTTAAACGCTTTCGACTGGACAGCCGGCGTCGCCCTGGTCAGCATTTCGGAGGAGCTTATCTTCCGGGGATATTTTTTCTCGGCCGTAAAAAACTATATTCGCAGCACAGCGGTCGTCATATTTCTTTCCGCGCCGGTGTTCGGGCTGATCCACTGGTCCATGGGCCTTCATGCCATTGTATCGACCGCCCTGTGGGGGATACTTCCCATGGTGGCGCTGGCGAGAACGGGGTCCATCCACCCCGCGGTCCTCGCCCACTTCCTGACTGACATTGCGGCGCTCTCACCGATCATCCCGGAACGCTGGTTCGATTTCATCCATTAATAAAGGGCGCGTCAGGGCCATATAAAAAGCGTTCTCATTATCACAATATAATTATTGACAAAAACTTCGTTCTGGGGTATATTTTTTACACTATCGTAAAACAGCCTATTCAAAAACCCCAGTTATTGCCAAATCCAGCATAATAACCAGGTTGAAGAAAGAAGCATTCCGCATTTGCTACAGAAAGGCAAGATCATCCGTATTATATTCACAGACTGACAGAGTCATCGTTTATAATCACACAAACAGTTAACCCGATGGCACACGCTCGCCTTTTAAAAATCATTGTTATTATTCACATTACTTCAGGAGCAGCATAAAACCTCAGTTTACCTCTCACCAGGGACAAACCACATGCACCCTCGAAGACCACAGGCCAAGGAGTAAAAAATGAATCTCGTAGAACTTAAAGGAAAGAACATCGCCGAATTGACCGAAATGGCCAATGACCTAAAGGTGGAAGGCGTCAGCGGCCTCCGAAAGCAGGAACTGATATTCGCAATCCTGCAGGCGCAGACGGAAAAAAACGGCATGATATTCGGGGAAGGCGTTCTCGAGATCCTGCCCGACGGCTTCGGTTTCCTTCGAGCGCCCGACTATAACTACCTTCCCGGTCCCGACGATATCTATGTGTCCCCCTCCCAGATAAGAAGGTTCAACATCCGCACCGGAGACACCGTCTCCGGCCAGATCCGGCCGCCGAAAGAGGGCGAACGCTACTTCGCACTTCTCAAGGTCGACGCCATCAACTACGAAGACCCCGAAATATCCCGGAGCAAGATCCTGTTCGACAACCTCACGCCCTACTATCCCGAAAAAAAGATAAAACTCGAAACGACCCCGACGGAATATACCACGCGCGCCATGGAGCTTGTGACCCCCATCGGCATGGGTCAGCGCGGCATGATCGTGGCCCCTCCCCGGACAGGCAAGACCATGCTGCTCCAGTCCCTGGCCAAGGCGATCATCAAAAACCATCCGGAAATCAAACTTATCGTACTGCTCATCGATGAGCGGCCCGAGGAGGTCACGGACTGGCAGCGCCAGGTCAAAGCCGAGATCATCAGTTCCACCTTTGATGAACCGCCCCAGAGACATGTGCAGGTGGCGGACATGGTCATCGAGAGGGCCAAGCGGCTTGTCGAACACAAGAAGGACGTTGTAATCCTGCTTGACAGCGTCACCCGGCTTGCGCGGGCGCACAACGCGATCATCCCCGCCTCGGGCAAGGTGCTTTCCGGAGGTCTGGACGCCAATGCGCTCCAGCGGCCCAAGCGGTTCTTCGGCGCGGCCCGGAGCATCGAAGGGGGCGGCGGCAGCCTCACCATTCTGGCAACAGCGCTCGTGGACACGGGAAGCCGCATGGACGATGTGATCTTTGAGGAGTTCAAGGGCACCGGCAATATGGAACTTCATCTCGACCGGAAGCTGGTGGAAAAGCGCGTGTTCCCGGCCATCGACATCAATGCGTCCGGCACCCGCAAGGATGAATTGCTTGTGGACAAGGAAGATTTGAACCGCATGTGGGTCCTCAGGAAGGTCCTGAACCCGCTTTCCACAGTGGAAAGCATGGAGTTCCTTCTCGAAAAACTGAAGCAGTCCAAGACGAACAGGGACTTCCTGGACTCGATGAACAAGTAAATATTTCTTGTAATTTTACGGCAATTGGTATATTATTCCCGCCTTGACGGATAAAGGGAATTAAAAAATACCATATTATTAACGGGATACACGGGGCGATCGAGGCAGGTTGCAACCTTGTCGCGTTCAGAAGGAGAAGAACCATGAAAGAAGGAATTCATCCGGATTATCAAGTGAGCGAAGTTCACTGCGCCTGCGGACAGGCGTTCCAGACCAGGTCCACCACGAACAAACTGAAGCTCGATATCTGCTCGAACTGCCATCCGTTCTTCACCGGCAAGCAGAAACTGATCGATACCGAGGGTCGTGTGGACAAGTTCAGAAAAAAATACAGCAAAGCGTAGCGCTTACGCGTAATGCGGCAAGAAAAGGCCGTCATTACCGAATGAGCTCACCGGGAACCCACTGTTGTTATATCCGCAAAAGTTAAGGCCGACAGCTCTCCCGGGCTTGGTGCGAGGTTCTGATTTTGTCTGAAAAATTGAACATAGGCGGTCAGGCGGTGCTGGAAGGCGTGATGATGCGCTCTCCCCGCGCTTTTACCGTGGCGGTCCGCAAGGGCGGAAAGCCGGACGCCGAGATCGTCGTTTTCAGGCAGACGATCCTGCCTATAGGCGAGCGGTTCCCGCTGTTTAAAAAGAAGATCATCCGGGGTTCGGCGGCGCTCTTTGAGGCCATGTGGCTCGGCATCAGGGCGCTCAATTTCTCTGCGAACGAGGCGCTCGAAACCGAGGACGGCAAGAAGGAAGAGATCAGCTCCCTGGCCATGGCGGGAACCATGATCGTGGCGCTCGCTTTTGCCGTGGGGCTCTTTCTGGCGCTTCCGCTCCTGCTTACCAACCTGCTCGGCATGAAATACGGCGCTGTAGGCAGAAGCAGCCTCCTGTTCAATCTTACCGACGGCGTCTTCCGGGTGGCCCTGTTTCTGGGCTATGTATCGGGCATCTCCTATATGAAAGACATCCGCCGGGTTTTCGAGTACCACGGCGCCGAGCACAAGGCCATCGCCGCGTTCGAGGCCGGCATCCCGCTCACGGTCCGGAACGCGAAGCCCTACTCGCGTATCCACCCGCGCTGCGGCACGAGCTTCCTGCTCACGGTGCTTGTGATCTCCATTATCATGTTCTCCTTCATCCCCGGCAACTGGCCGCTCTGGGCAAAGGGGATTTCACGGATCATTCTGCTGCCGGTGATAGCGGGGCTGGGATACGAATTCATCAAGTACAGCGCAAAACACGGCAAGAACCGACTGATCAAATGGCTTATGCAGCCGGGGCTCCTGCTCCAGCGCATTACCACGAGGGAGCCCTCGGACGATCAAATAGAGGTGGCCATCAGGGCGCTCGACGAGGCCCTCGCGATGGAACCCCGCTGAGGCGGGGTTTTTTGTTGGAAAAAACTTCTCACCACAGAGCGCACAGAGAAAACCCTCCTCCTGTTTCTTCTTATCTCCGTGACCTCTGTGGTTAAGCTGTATTCTTATGTTGAAAAAATTAGAAGCAGTTGCGGAAAAATATGACGAGCTGACCAGGCTTCTGTCCGACCCCGGAGTTGCCGCCGACCATCAGCAGTACCAGAAGTACTCAAAGGAGCGCTCGAGTATTGAGGAGGTCGTGCTTCGCTACCGCGAGTACAAGGACATCCAGAGGCAGTTCCAGGAATCCGATGAGCTCGCCAAGGACAAGAATGCGGACCCGGAGCTGCGCGCCATGGCGGAGACCGAGCTCAAGGACCTTCAGCCCAGGATCGAGCAGATGGACAGGGACCTCCGGCTCATGCTGGTGCCGAGGGACCCGCGCGACGACAAGAACATCTTTCTCGAAATCCGGGCGGGCGCGGGTGGCGACGAAGCCGGTCTCTTTGCCGCGGAGCTTTTCCGCATGTATTCGCGCTACTCCGAGAAGAAGCGCTGGAAGCTTACGCTCCTCGATATGAGTTCCACCGGCGTCGGCGGCGTAAAGGAAGTCATCGCCCAGATTCAGGGCAAAGGCGTGTACAGCAGGCTCAAGTATGAGAGCGGAGTGCACCGGGTGCAGCGGGTGCCGGAAACCGAGTCGAGCGGCAGGATCCATACCTCCGCGGTCACCGTGGCGGTGCTGCCCGAGGTGGACGACGTTGAGGTGCACATAGAGCAGAAGGATTTGCGCATCGACACCTACTGCTCTTCGGGGCCCGGCGGCCAGTGTGTGAACACCACGTACTCCGCGGTCAGAATCACCCACATTCCCACCAATGAAGTGGTTGCGGTGCAGGACGAGCGCTCTCAGTTGAAGAACCGCGAGAAGGCCATGAAGATCCTGCGCTCGCGCCTGCTCGAAAAAGAACGGGCGCGGCAGGATGCGGAGACCGCGCAGGACCGCAAGTCCCAGGTGGGCACCGGAGACCGGAGCGAAAAGATCAGGACCTACAACTTTCCGCAGAGCAGGGTTACCGACCACCGCGTCGGGCTGTCGCTTTACCGGCTTGATTCCGTGATGGACGGAGATCTCGATGAGTTCATCGAGGCCCTGACCGCCGCGGCTAACGCCGAACGGCTGAAGAATCTATAGAGGGAAAGAAGGCGGGAAGGCAGGAGAAATGCGGCCCTTGTCATAATTTTAATCCCTCTCCATCCCCCTTCCGCTCGTTCAAAAGTGACGCTCATCGAAACCATAAATAACGCTCATGCGCGATTGGCGGCAGTGAGTATACCCGATGCCAGGCGCGATGCGGAATTGCTTCTCTGCCATTCTCTCGGCAGGAACCGGGCCTGGCTCATCACCCATTTTCAGGTTGCTCTCGATGAGGGTATCCGGAGGATTTTTGAAGGCGCTGTTCAACGCCGGTCCGAACGAGAACCGCTTCAGTATATTATCGGCAGGCAGGAATTCTGGGGGCTGGATTTTACCGTTACCCCCGAGGTGCTCATACCGCGACCGGAGACCGAATTGATCATTGAGTCGGCGCTCAGGATTGGCGGAGGAAAAGACGCCTCTCTCACGATAGCCGACCTCTGCACCGGATCCGGTTGCCTTGCGATAAGCCTTGCAAAGGAAAGGGAACAGGCGCAGCTCTTCGCCACCGACATATCCGCGACGGCGCTTGTTGTGGCAATGGAAAATGCCCGCAACCACGAGGTTTCCGCGCGCATACGGTTTCTCGAAGGCGACCTGTTCGAGCCTCTCGGCGAGCTTGACCTCCGGGGCAGGATTGATATCATTGTTTCCAACCCGCCCTATATTCCGTCGGGCGACCTGGGCGCGCTGCAACCCGAGGTCAGGGATTACGAGCCTGGGATGGCGCTCATTGCAGGGCCGGATGGCACGGAAATTCAGAAGAGGATCATCAACGAGGCGCCGGAATTTATGAAAAAGAACGGCGCACTCATTCTGGAGATGGGGCTGGGCCAGGCAGCGGCGCTCGCGGCCTTTTTCAAGGAAAACGGCAAATATCGCGCTCCGGAGATTCTGAACGATCTCGCGGGAATTGAAAGAGTGATAGTCGCTAGAAAGGCGTAAGGGCTGGAAAGCTTGCAAGCCAGCCAGCTGACAAGCTGATACTGCCATGAAATCAATCATTATCAACGGCGGCAAAAAACTGAACGGCGAGGTCCTTATCAGCGGGGCCAAGAACGCGGCGCTCCCGATCCTCGCGGCGGGACTGCTGTGTGAAGGCGGGCACACAATATCCAATGTCCCGCAATTGGCCGACGTCACCACGTTCGGGAAGATTCTCCAGAACATGGGGGTTGCGTTCGAACGTCAGGGCCACGATATTTTTCTTGATTCGAGCGGGCTTGCCAGGCCCGAGGCGCCCTACGACCTCGTGAGGACCATGCGGGCCTCGGTGCTTGTGCTCGGCCCGCTTCTGGCGCGCATGGGCAGGGCGCGCGTCTCTCTGCCGGGCGGGTGCGCCATAGGCGCGCGGCCCATCAACCTGCACCTCATGGGGCTCGAAAAGCTCGGCGCAACAGTGGAGATCGAGCACGGCTATGTTGTCGCCAGCGCGAAGAAGCTGCGGGGCGCGCGCATATACTTCGACACGGTGACCGTGACGGGCACCGAGAACCTAATGATGGCCGCCGTGTTCGCGCAGGGGGAAACGGTCCTTGAAAACGCCGCGCGGGAGCCCGAGATCGCGGACCTGGCGAACGCCCTGATCCAGATGGGGGCGAAGATCGAAGGAGCGGGCACGGACATCATAATGATCCAGGGCGTTGAGCGTCTCCGGCCCATGAAGTATACCGTCATGCCTGACCGAATCGAGACCGGCACTTTCGTGATCGCAGCGGCGATAACCGGCGGGTCGGTCCTGATCAGGAGTTGTTATCCCGGCCATCTTGAGGCGGTGCTCTCAAAGGTGATCGAGGCGGGAGCGGACATCAAGACGGGCGACGGGACGATCCTGGTGATGGGACAGCGCCTGATCAAGCCGGTCAACGTCAAGACGCTGGAATACCCCGGGTTCCCCACGGACATGCAGGCGCAGATCATGAGCCTCATGGCCCTGGCGGAGGGGACAAGCGTGATAAACGAGACAATCTTCGAGAACCGGTTTACGCACGTGGCCGAACTCCGGAGGATGGGGGCGGAAATCCAGACCGACGGCCGCACAGCGGTAATCAAGGGCGTGCCGAAGCTCTCAGCCGCGCCGGTCATGGCCACGGACCTGCGCGCGAGCGCATCGCTCATTCTCGCGGGTCTCGCGGCTAAGGGGCAGACCGTCGTCTCGCGCATTTACCATCTCGACCGGGGATACGAGAATATCGAGCAGAAGCTTTCAGCGCTCGGAGCGGACATTAAGAGAGTATAGCGTCGAGCTTACAGGCCTGCCAGCTTATTAGGGAAAATATGAAGATCATCGACAAACAGCATCAGGACATAGCAGCCGAGCTCAAGCGCATCATCAACCGCGGCGAAACCGCGACCGAGGAAGTGGCAGCGGCGGTCAAGGAAGTCGTCGAACGTGTGCGCAAGCAGGGCGACCCCGCGGTCCTTGAATACACAGAGAAGTTCGACAAGGTGAAGCTCACACTCAAGGACATCAAGGTTTCTCCTGACGAGGTCAGGGACGCCTACACCAAAGTCGAGACGAAGAAGGTGGACGCGCTCAAACTCGCGGCACAGAACATCCGCGCCTTCCATGAGAAGCAGAAAATCAGCTCATGGGTCAGCCAGGAGGCGGACGGAGTGATCCTGGGCCAGCTGGCCCGTCCGATCCGAAGCGCAGGCATATATGTACCCGGCGGCAAGGCCTGCTACCCGTCGTCCGTGCTCATGAACGTTATTCCGGCGAAGGTTGCAGGCGTGGAACAGCTCGTGATGTGCTCTCCGGCGCCCGGCGGGCACCTGAATCCCTACATTCTCCTTGCCGCTGATATCGCGGGGGTGAGCGATATTTACAAGATCGGCGGGGCGCAGGCCATCGCGGCCATGGCCTACGGCACGGCGACGATCCCCAAGGTTGACAAGATCGTCGGTCCCGGCAACATCTATGTGGCCACGGCCAAACGGTATGTCTTCGGCCAGGTGGACATCGACATGATCGCGGGCCCGAGCGAAATACTGATCATCGCCGACGAAACCGCCGACCCGGAATTCGTCGCCTCCGACCTGCTCTCGCAGGCTGAGCATGATGAACTCGCGTCCTCCATCTTTGTCACGACCTCGCGCGAGCTGGCCGACAAGGTCGACGGGGAAGTTGAGCGACAGCTTGCGACCCTCTCGCGGAAAGAGATCGCCCGCAAAGCCATCGACCGGTTCGGGGCGATCGTTATCGTCGGGACACTTCGGGAAGCGGCGGAGGTCTCGAACTCGATCGCTCCCGAGCACCTGGAACTCGCCGTGGAAAAGCCGTTCGAGCTCCTGGCGCTGATCAGGAATGCGGGCGCCATCTTCCTCGGCCACTATACACCGGAGTCCGTGGGAGATTATATCGCCGGACCGAACCATGTGCTTCCCACCGGAGGCACCGCGCGGTTTTTTTCACCCCTTTCCACCGACAGCTTCATGAAAAAGTCCAGCCTGATTTTTTACACCAGGGAAGGGCTGGACAGGGTCGGCGAGGCGGTGATGCAGATCGCGGACGTGGAAGGGTTGGAAGCGCACGGGAATACCATCAAGGTACGGATGACGAAGAAGTGAAACTTCAGAAGATAGAAGACAGAAGACAGAAGTCAGAAGTCGGAAGAGAAGCGAAAAGCTGTTCTCTGACACCTGACTCCTGGCTCCTTGTTTACAAAGGAGACATTATGCCAACAGACAAAAAGAAAACAGCCAAACCAGCGGCGCCGGCGGTGCAAAAGCTGAAGCTCGGCCTTCCCAAAGGCAGCCTGCAGGAATCCACGTTCAAGCTCTTCGGGAAAGCCGGATATCGCGTGCAGGTCGGCTCGCGCAGCTACTACCCGAGCATCGATGACCCCGATATCGAGTGCATCCTCGTGCGCGCGCAGGAGATGGCCCGCTACGTGGACAACGGCGTCATCGACGTGGGCCTCACGGGCAAGGACTGGATTCTCGAACAGGGAGCGGACGTGGTGGAGGTCGCGGAGCTTCGGTATGCGAAGGGCGGCCTGACCCCGGTGCGCTGGGTCGTGGCCGTGCCCGAGGACTCGAAGATCAAGACGCTCAAAGACTTGAATGGCAAGCGCATCGCCACCGAGCTGGTGGGGTATACGAAGCGGTATCTCAAGTCCAAGGGCGTCAGGGCCGAAGTGGAGTTCTCCTGGGGCGCAACCGAGGTGAAGCCTCCGCAGCTTGCCGACGCCATTGTGGAGCTTACCGAGACCGGAAGCTCGCTCCGTGCGAACAAGCTCAGGATTATCGACGTGATGCTCGAATCCACCACGAGGATCATCGCGAACAAGAAGGCCTGGAAGGACGCCTGGAAGAAAAAGCGGATCGACAACATGACCATGCTGCTTCAGGGAGCGCTGGCCGCGGAGGAAAAAGTCGGGCTGAAGATGAACGCGCCCAAGGCGAACCTCAAGGAGATCTGCGGGCTGCTCCCCTCCATGCATGCGCCGACTATTTCCCACCAGACGGACCCCGCGTGGGTGAGCCTGGAGGTGATCCTGGACGAGAAGCAGGCGCGCAGCCTCATCCCCCGGCTTAAACGCAGGGGCGCTTCCGGGATCGTGGAGTACCCGCTCAATAAAGTCATCCCGTAAATGCGTCAAGGGAGGTGCGCTCAATGGCAGCCCACTCCGATATATGGTTCCTCCTGCTGAATAAACAGAGGCCGGCATTTTATTATGCCGGCCTGAAGTATTTTCGGATGGAAAAGTTCGTGGTGTACGTTGATTTCTGGCTTTAGTTTGGATACACTGAATATAGACAATGAATGTGAGAGACCACGATAAGACAAAAGAGCGGCTTATTCAGGAATTGACGGCCTTGCGGAACCGCATTGCCGATCTGGAGAAGTCCGCCGGGTCGACCAAGGAGCCGCAGCAGGCCCCGCCCGGGAACGGCCTGCCTTATCGGCAGCTGTTCGAAACTGCAACGGACGGCATTGTACTGTTTGCCGCCGACACCGGCCTGATCACCGAAGCGAACCAGTCGTTCATTGACATGTCCGGGCATGCCCCGGAGGAGCTTCTGGGAAAGCGTTTTTGGGAGATCGGCCCCCTCAGGGACATTGATGCGGGCCTGGTAGTCTTTCAGGAATTGCAGAAACAAGACCACATTTATTACGACGACCTTCCTTTTCATCCAAAAGGCCGGCCGCGCATCGATGTGGAATTGAGTTGCAGCATCCACACGGTCGGCGTCGGGAGAATCATTCAGTGCACGGTCCGAGACATCACCAGGCGCAAACGGACCGAGGAGGAGCTGTGGAAAGCCGAGGCGCGGTTCAGGGCCCTTTTTCGGGAAGCCGCGGTGGGGATTGCGATTCTGGACATCGAGGGACGGATAACCGAGAACAATCATAAGCTTGAAGAGATCCTCGGTTACCGGGAAACGGAACTCAGCAACAGATATTTCGCCGATTTTATTCATACCGAGGACAAGAGCGTCGACATCAGTCTTTTCAAGGAATTGCGGCACGGCGGACGGGAGAATTACCAGATCTCGAACCGCTCGATTCGGAAGGACTCCACGGAGGTGTGGGGAATCGTGAATGCATCCGTGGTGTGCGGAACCAGCGGAGAACCGCTCTTTATTATCCGTACGCTTGAGGACATCTCCGAGCGCAAGCGGGCGGAGGACGTCATCACGAGGTCGCGCAATTTTTATCTATCGCTGATCAATGCCCTGCCCAACCCCATACGTCTTGCGGATGTCGATGGAAAGTGCGATTATTTCAACAGAGCCTGGCTTGATTTTACGGGAAGGACAATGAGCCAGGAGCTTGGGGACGGATGGACCCGGGGGGTCCATCCCGAAGACGGGGAGAGGCTCATGAAGCGCTATCGCGGGGCCATTGCCGCGCGCAGCCCCTATACAACGGAATACAGGCTGCGTTCGGAGAAGGGGGCGTACCGGTGGCATGCCGAGTTTGGAAGGCCGTTCAACGATATTGACGGCAATTTCAGCGGATATATCAGCTCCTGCTACGACATCCATGACCGCAAGACCTTTGAGGAGACGCTCCATTCCGTATCAATCACCGATGACCTGACGGGGCTCCTGAACCGGCGAGGGTTTTTCGCTCTTGCGGAGCAGCAGTTGAAGATCGCCAACAGATCCCGGAAGGGCGCCGTGCTTTTTTATGCTGACCTGGACGGGTTAAAGGCGATTAACGACAACTTCGGCCATCCCGAGGGCGATCAGGCGCTGGTTGAGGTCGCGCTCATTCTCCGGGTGATTTTCCGCGAGTCCGATATCATTGCCCGCCTGGGCGGAGATGAGTTCGCCGCGCTGCTCCTGGAGAATAACGAGATACAGGACGAGGCCCTGATCATGAATCGTTTACAGGAATGCGTCAGCGCCCATAATGAGAATCCGGGCCGCCGCTATGCGCTCTCGATCAGCGCCGGGATCAAGCGCTATCACCCCGACCGTCCCGCGCTGCTCGATGAGCTTCTTTCCGAGGCCGACAAATTGATGTATGAAAGGAAAAGGAAGAAACCACGGTTGTAGCCCCCGGCGCCGATGGACGCCCTCCTCCGGAGGCCCGCCCCTCCAACTGCTGCGATCACAAGACCATGATGGACCATAAAGAATTGTCCGGTTTCAAAAACTGGTTTGCGGGTTACTGCGCATCCTTTGCCGTGTCTCACGAGGAAGACCAGGGAAATTTCGCGCTTAAGGAACAACATACCCACGATGTCTGCGCAAATATCGTACGGCTCGCGGCAGACCTGTCGCTGGACGGACGCCGGAGCCTGCTGGCCGAGGTCATCGCCCTGTTCCATGATGTGGGCAGATTTCCCCAGTATCAAATGTTCAGGACGTTCAATGACCGAAACTCCGCGAATCACGCGGCGCTCGGCGCGAAAGTACTGCTTGAGCACAGGGTGCTCGAGGCCCTTCCGAAGCGGGAGCGCTATCTGGTCGTCCACGTCGTGGCGATGCACAATGTATTTTCCGTTCCCAAAAATATTGACAACGATACCCTTCTCCTCCTCAGGATGGTCCGCGATGCGGACAAAATCGACATTATGCGGGTGATGATAGCATACTGCGGGAGTCCCGAGGAGGAACGGTCCGCCATCGTGGGGCTTGGTTTGCCGGATGCGCCCGGGTATTCGGCCGAAATCCTGGCGCAATTGGAGAACAGGGAGATGGTGCGGATGTCGAGTCTGAAGACTCTTAACGATTTCAAGCTGCTTCAGCTGGCATGGATCTATGACCTTAACTTCACGAGTTCATTGCAAATGGTGAAGGAGAGAGCCTACGTGCCGGCCCTGGCCGCAATGTTGCCCCCGGTTGATGAAATCAGCAGGGCAATCAGGCGTATCCAGGATTATATAAATAAAAAGACAGGGGACAATAACGGATAATTATCTTTACTCACCCGCGTATTTTTGATAAGATGACCACGTTTTTGGTCGGACAGCGAACACACGCTTTTTTGCGGCAATAATGACGCGGAATTCAGACGCAGGGGAATACTTATGAGAAACAACATCGTTTCAATCGGCGCGGATGAACTGAAATACGAGATCCGGGAGATCGTGGCCGTGGCCAAGGAATTCGGCAAACTGGGCCTCGAGATCATGTGGGAGAATATCGGCGACCCGGTGCAGAAGGGGGAAAAAATCCCCGACTGGATCAAGGAGATCGTGATCGAGGCGAACCGCGAAGACGACTCTTATGCGTATTCTCCGACCAAGGGCCTTGAGGCGACGCGGGAATTTCTGGCGCAGATGGCGAACAAGAACGGCAACGTCAGGATCACCAGGGAAGACATCATCTTCTTCAACGGTCTCGGCGACGCCATCAGCAAGATCTACGGACAGCTCAGGAAGGAGTACCGCGTGATCGGACCGAGTCCAGCCTACAGCACGCACTCGTCCGCCGAAGCCGCCCACGCTGGGGCCGAGTATATCTCCTACAACCTCGACCCGCATAACCTGTGGTACCCGGACCTGAACGATTTACGGATGAAGGTGAAGTACAACCCGGCCATCTCGGGAATACTCGTCATCAATCCCGACAATCCCACGGGCGCGGTCTACCCCAGGGAAGTGCTGCAGGAGATAGTGGCCATTGCGAAAGAATACGACCTGTTCGTCGTTTGTGATGAGATCTACATTAACATGGCCTACAACGGGAAAAAAGCCGTGCCGCTCGCCGAGGTGATCGGCGAGGTGTGCGGCATCTCGATGAAGGGCATATCAAAAGAGCTCCCATGGCCCGGCTCGCGTTGTGGCTGGATCGAGGTCTACAACCAGAAGAACGACCCGGTGTTTACCAAGTATGTAAAGAGCATCCTCGACGACAAGATGCTGGAGGTTTGTTCCACCACGCTGCCGCAGAAGGTGATCCCCAAGATCTTCTCTGACAAACGTTTTCCGGCCCACGTGGAAGCACGGAATAAAAAATATGAGCGCAAGTCGAATTTCGCGTATGAGCTCCTGAAGGACATCAAGGGCATCGTCGTCAACAGGACTAACGGCGCCTTTTATATGACGATAATGTTCGAGGAGGGCGTGCTGAACAGCAGGCAGTCGTTGCCGGTAAAAGACAAGGCGGTCAGGGAACTCGTCGAGAAGATCACGAACGGAGTGGCGCTGGACAAGCGCTTTGTCTATTATCTTCTTGCGACAACGGGGATCTGCGTGGTGCCGCTTACGGGGTTCAATTGCAGTTTGAAAGGCTTCAGGATCACGCTGCTCGAGAACGATGACGAGAAATTCGAGCGGATCTTCAGGACCATCCGGGAAAAGATCAACGAGTATCTGAAGAGCGCGTAGGAGCTGTTTCTGGGAAGTACGAAATAAAAAAGCCGCTGGATGGTTCCGGCGGCTTTTTATGTTGCTTGACCTGCTCCCATAATAATCAGATAACTCGGAGCCAGACCCCAAGTGCTATCCTGGTTGTAATAGGGGCTTATCCCCGGTTCCGGCCATGATGTTCACGAAGTGTGACCCATTTTCTGATGATACCCACCAGTGAGCTAAATAATATGATGAGGGCAAACCATACAATGAAATGAGGATAAGAGATCATATAGACAAGGGGAGTCAAGATCAGTCTAGTCGTGGCCCTCAAAAACGCATGGCGTCCTATAACGTCCGCAATGGACGGTGAAACCAGATAATAACAACGAACAAATGCCCTGCCGGCGGCATTGTTCAGAAGGTGGGCATCTCTGAATTTTCGTAACGCAACCACGTGGGGATGAAGATAGCTTCCATATGCCGCAGTTGCTATGAAGCACTTTGAGTTTGACCCTGCGTCGGCGGCTGTCGTCACTCGGAACGCGCTTTGGAACCCACCGACTCGGAACACAGCCTCCACTGAGGTGGCGGACCCGGAAGAGGAAATCAGTCGCACAACAATGCTGTCCCCGTTGCATACGCGGCCATTGGAAGATATAAAGGCCGCGTTGTTCGTCGAATACGCGCCACCCGTGATAGAACACGGCGCGCACGATGACAGACCAGATATCTGAACAGGATTGGATTCGATGATTGTGCTGCGCTGGACATTGCTTTTGTCGATGAATTCGAAGGCGTCCGGAAGAGTGTCCGCAGGGGCGGACGTATTCAGAAGGACTGATACGCTATGCCCTCCTCCCGAGGCGACAACAAGATCAGGCATGTTGTCATCATTAAATTTGCCGATACCTACGGAATAAGGTCTGCCTGCCGCGAATCTCTGTGCGGACTGAAAACTCCCGTCACGATTACCTAATAGGACCGATACAGCGCCGCCGTATAAATCAGCGGATATAATGTCGCTGATCTCGTCACCATCAAGATCACCGACTGCTAATGAAATCGGGGACTGCAATGGTCCAACTGGGTAGAAGACAGGCGTCTGAAATGTTCCATCCCCATTGCCGAATAAGACAGCAATACTGTCCGTGGCCCCCATTGCAGCCGCGACATCGAGCTTGCCATCAAGGTTGAAATCTTGAACAACAACGGCCGCATAGTAGCCGACCCCATAACTGCCACCAGGCTGAAATGTCCCATCGCCCGCTCCTAATAAAACAGTTAGATCACTTGAAGCGATCAGGTCCTGTTTTCCATCGCCGTTGAAATCACCCGCCGCAATATCATTCGTGGAAAAAGAGGTGCTGACCGGCGGCTGGAACGAACCGGAGCCGTTATTTATTAAAACGTCGATGCCGTCACCCGCAGCTATCAAATCGGCTTTTCCATCGTTATTGATATCAGCGGACAAAAGGGTCCATGGCCCGATTAACCCGGTTGCATAACTGACGGCGGGCCCGAACGTGGCGTCTCCATTGCCGTTCATTACAGTCACGTCGTTGCTCAGGTTGTTTACCGTGGCGAGGTCGATTTTACCGTCCTGGTTAAAATCAGACGCTATTATCTTTTCCGGCCTCGACCCGGTGGGAATTACCGAAGAAAAAACGAGAGCGCCGTTTCCATCTCCGGTAAAAACAGTAATGTCATTACTTGATAGATTAGCGGTAGCAACGTCAGTTTTCCCATCTCCGTTAAAATCAGCCAGGGCGAGCGATAAGGGGCATGGAATATTGTCGTTAAGAAAGCAGGACCTGACATCATACATTCGATTGCTACGGAATGTCCCGTTTCCTACGCCGAATAAAATGGATACGTTATTGCTCTCTCTATTGTCGATGGCAAGATCCGCAATACCGTCGCCATCGACATCGGCAACGACGATTACACTCGGGCGAATGCCGGCCCCATAATTGGTAGGCGTTCCGAACGATCCAGAACCGTCATTCAGCAAAATGGACACATCATTTCCCGTGGCATTCGCAACTGCAATATCAGCCATTCCGTCTCCATTAAAGTCACCGATAGCGCCCCGAAAAGGCCGAATGCCCGCTTTATAAGCTAAAGCGTTTTGAAACGTCCCATCCCCGTTTCCCAAAAGAACAGAGATGTTGCCAGGAGTGTAATTTGCCGGGCTATTACCTCCCGCGTTAGCAACGATAACATCAGGCTTCCCGTCAAGATCCAAGTCGGAAACCGCAACCCATGCCGCTCTTGGGCCCACCGGATATTCCACACCATTTTGAAACGTCCCGTCTCCTGTACCTATCAGAACCGTCAACGTAGAACTATAGTCGTTCGCCTCGTCATAGCTCACCGCCACGATGTCCATTATCCCGTCACCATTGAAATCACCAACGGCGACATCACTTGGATTGTCTCTGACAATATAAGACGTTGCCGGTAAAAAAGTGCCGTGGCCATCATTCAGAAGAACGTACAAGTAATCAGATACGTCTGAAGTTGCCACCAGGTCCATCCAGCCGTCTCCGTTGAAATCCGCAGCTTTTAGCCCATAAACTCCATACCCTGTCTGATAATTTAACGCCGGTTGAAAAGTTCCGTCGCCGTTTCCAATAAGAACGGAAATGTCATGACTTGATCTATTTGATATTGCAAAATCGACTTTCCCGTCTCGGTTAAAATCTGCCGTTATGACCGTGGTGGGGCTTGTCCCAACCCCATAGGTAGCCGCCGTTGAGAAGGATCCATCTCCATTTCCAAGCAGCACAGCGATATTATTATCATAATAATTTGCCGTTACGAGGTCTATTATTCCATCGGCGTTAAAGTCCTCTTTTGCAATTGAGAGAGGATATGCGCCGACAGAATAGGTTGGCGCGGAATAAAAGGAAACCGTGGAGGCTGAAGACTGGGACAGGATGATAAAGTGAGTCGTGATCAAATATAAGACAATAAAGGCAAGACGCCGAAGTATTATTGCAATCGGATTTTCGAGCGGCGTAGGCACATACATAATCCAACCCTCCTGATACGGAACTGCATCTTCCATGCGTGCAAGATTCAGCGAGATGCCAGTTCAGGCTCTCTTACTCGATAAGCCCATTACACCCAGATACCATGCAAGAATACTATAAACTGTGCCCAAATGGCAATAAGAATTGATTCTCCGTCTCATATCCGGGTCGGACCAAGACAACCGGCTGAAATACTTGGAGTATGATGAAATAAATGCCCGGATAGAAGCCTTAGAATGCTATTTTTAACCGTCAATTGGCCCTTCTCCATCCGACCCCTCGTTCCCCCGTTGCTTTATTGACAGCAATGGGTTCTCTGGGACGTTGTTGTTATCTGATACTTGGGGAACCTTTAGAGTCTTGCGGCTTGACATTGTCAGTTCTCTTGGATTTTGATAGTGTGATTCTTCGACATTCACCTCGAACAGTTCACTTCACGAACACCCGCAGGCTAATTCCGTTAACCTTCTTTTTTCTTGCTCCCAATACGGGAACATGGTATAAGTCCCTGTGCGTATAATCTCGCGGAAAACGCTGCGTGAGTTTTGGGAAAAGCATCCGGATGCTCAGCAGCCGCTGCAGGCATGGTATTTTGATGTTAAACATTCCTGGTGGAAAGGTCCGGCGGATATCAATAATATTTACCGGAACGCGAGTTTTTTGGCGGACAACCGGGTCGTCTTCAACATCAAGGGGAATAAATACCGGGTCGTCGTTGCTGTCCAGTATGACTTCGGGATTGTCTGCATCCGGTTTGTGGGTACGCACAAAGAGTACGATAAAATCGACGCGGCGACGATTTGAGCGGAGGGTTTATGGAAATCAAGCCTATCAAAACGAAGAAAGATTATGAATCAGCCTTGAAGGAAATTGAACGTCTTTTCGACGCAGCTCCGGGCACACGTGAGGGCGACCGGCTTGAGGTTCTGGCCACGTTGGTCGAGACCTATGAGGAAAAACATCACAGGATCTCTCCTCCGAATCCTATCGACGCCATACGCTATTACATGGAGAGCAGAGGGCTTTCTCGCAGCGATATGGAGCCATACATCGGTAGCCGCGCCCGCGTCTCCGAAGTGTTGAATAGGAGACGGGCGCTTACCATGGAAATGATCCGCAATCTGCACAAGGGCCTCGGTATTCCGGCTGAAGTATTGATCCAGCCTTACCGTATTGTGAAAGAAGCGGCTTGATACCATGGGTGCGTAATGGGGCACCCATTTGTCAGGGACCTATAGACATAATGGTTGACATTCCTTATCTTATTGTGTCGTTGCCGTTCACGTCTCATCCCATTCACATTGAATACTCCGATACTGAGTCCGACCTGATAAAGGCACTTGTGTAAATGTAGCTTATATGCTACATTGTTTCTCGTGGAATCCTTTTCCTACACGATATCATATTATCTGACTGCAGCGGGGGGGAAGCCGTTCAAAGATTGGCTCGATGGTCTCAAAGATATCGTGGCCCGGCAGAAAGTTCGTATTCGGCTTGACCGGGTTCGTCTCGGCAATCTGGGAAAGAATCGTTCTGTCGGAGAAGGCGTCTACGAATTGAAAATCGATTACGGTCCGGGGTATCGTGTGTATTATGGGCTGGACAAGAAAACCGTGGTTTTGCTTCTACTGGGCGGAGATAAGTCGTCTCAAAAGAAGGATATAACCCAGGCCCAAACGTACTGGGAAGACCACACAAGGAGAAAAAGGAATGGCTAGAAAAACTACAACCTATCAGGAAGACCTTGTCGAGGCTTTGAAGAATCCCCGCGAGGCTGCCGCCTATCTCAGCGCGGCGATGGAGGAAGGCGATCAGGCGCTGTTCCTTCTTGCCCTGAGGAACGTAGCGGAAGCGCATGGCGGCATGGCTGTCGTTTCCGAGAAGACGCAGTTGAACCGGGAGAGCATGTACCGGATGCTTTCATCAAAAGGCAATCCCGGGATCAAGAGCATCCTGACGTTGCTGCACTCCATGGGGCTGAAACTGACCATCGAGCCCAGGACCCGACCGTCATCGAGGATCAAAAAAGCCGCGTAAGAACAGCTGCCTCGTGTCCGGGTCGGACCAAGACAACGGACTGAAATACTTGAAGTATGATGAAATAAGTGCCCGGACATAAGCCTTAGAATGCTATTTTTACGGTCAATTGGCCCTTCTATAAATAGTTGGAATCAAAGGGCAGGGTCGTGTGGTGATTGGAGCGAACGGGAATATAGAACTGAGAGAATCCTCCGCCTCCAAACCATATTGGGGCCAGGTCTTGAAATATCAGTTTCGGGAAAGAACTGAGGGGGACCCGTTGCTTGGAATGTTACTCGACTGTGCTGATGCCTACTAAAGATAAAGTAAAACAACAGAGCTCCAAGGCAACGAGCAGCCGCAACCCGTGCGATACTGCGGTGACCGCGCTAAGGACGCCATTAAAGTCGGATCGCAGCACGACCTTTGCCGCCATCGATTTCGAGACCGCGAGTTACAGTCCGGACAGCGCCTGCGCGGTCGGGCTGGTGGTCGTGAAGGGCAGCCGCATCATCCGGCGAGAGAACCATCTAATCCGGCCGCCGGACAGGCGGTTCGACTTCACCTACATTCACGGTCTGACGTGGGAGGATGTCCGGAACGCGCCCACGTTTGCTGAATTATGGCCGACCCTGGGAGAGGCGCTTGCTGACATGGATTTCCTCGCGGCGCACAATGCCACATTCGACAGGAGGGTGCTGGGATCGTGCTGCCGGACGTACCGCCTCCCTGAGCCGTCCCTGTCATTCGTCTGTACCGTGAAATTGGCGCGGACTCTCTGGAGTTTGCGTCCCGCCAAATTGCCGGACGTATGCAGGCATCTCGAAATTCCGCTCGACCATCATGAGGCGGGTTCGGATGCCGAGGCGTGCGCACGGATCGTGATCGAGGCCCGGAAGAAGGGCTGGGAGTGGAGCAGTTCGCGGGTCGGGTAGGGCAACGCGAAACCCGGCACATTGCCACTCCACCGATGATACATAATAAAAGGAGATTAGCCGTGGATTCCCAGTTCGATCTGGAGGCAAAACCTCTGGCCAGAGCGCTGATTGCTTCTGCGGTGAAATCGATTGATCCCGTTGCAGTGCCGGGTGTACGTACACCAATAACTCACCAGGACCTGCTGGAACTCGGAATAACGCGGGTTGCGCAGGATATCTCGGATACGGCACTTCTGCTTCTGGGACGAAGCCGCATCTCCTGGTCGTTCCAAAAAGGAATCATGTCGGGAACTGAGAGAGTACGATGAATAAGCAACCCACTATCATTTTTACACAAGACAGCCCGTTCTTCGAAATGGTCGCGGCATTCCTCGCGGCAACCATGGGCATGGGACCTGTTTTTGAAAAGGAAACCCCGCTTTCTTCAAGTCCCGACAAGGTCGCATGGTATCGCGGCAAGGTCAGGCCCGACCTGGCCATAGATGTGGGGAAGGTTCACGCACGGTGCGCTTCCGGAGAACTTACGGCGGATGCAGTTATGAAGTCTCTTTGCTGCATGCTTATAAACACGGCCTACTCCGTGGCAGAGGCTCATAACGATCAATCTCCCGCGTTTGAGGTCTTTCGTCACCTGCGGAATGCGGCGTCTCACGGAAACAACTTCTTCTTCAAAAAAGACGAACCCAGGCTGCCGGCTTCATGGGGCATGTTTGTAATTGACGACAAACTCAAAGGAAGGTTCAATCCGCTATTCGGCGTCGAGTGCATCGGAGACACTTTTTCTCCCGCGGATGCCCTGGCCTTGATGCAGAACATCGAGCGCCGTTTTCCCAGGATCAGGCAGCTTGCGCAGGACCAGTAGCCCCATGAAAGGGAGACTCGGGAACGCCGTGTCCTGGACGGACAGCGTGGCTGAGTTCAGTTCGACGTTCTGATTGCAAAGAGACCGGGCGGTTCCCTTACTACGAACTTAGGAGCGATAAATGACATCAATAAGAAAACGACCAGGCTTCCGCATATCCGCTGCCGCGCTGTTCACATGCCTTAGCTTGTGCGCGGCGATTCTTTCACCGTCACCATCATGGGGATTTAAACCGCAGGCTGCGTCCAGTGAAGGAACGGTCTTCAGCGGGTTCCGCAAAGCCGTCGACTACTACGATGCGCAGGGCTTCCTCGTTCTGGGACAGTTCGTGAAAGCGCAATGGCCCGCCACGGTCATTTCGGAAAAAGAGGCCGACGACGAGATCAGTTTTTCGCTCCGCTCAGGGCCGCCCCATAGCTATCCCGGCTTTATCGGTTATCGCCTGAAGGTCGTGGTGTTCGAGGATGCATCTCATGAAGAGACCGTACTGGTCTTCCGGTCGAAGAAGAAGAGGGACGGGGTGGCGGAACAATCCGTTGTCGCCAAACCGTCGCGCGTAGCAGTTCCCGAGACCTTGCGCAGCGGCCTCGGTCTGGTTGCGAAGCAGCTGTCTGAGCAGGACCTGAGCGGGCCGAAACGACGCATCGCTGTCGTTGATTTCTCGGACATCAACGGCCAGATACTCCCCGCCGGGTCCGTTATCTCGGAAATGCTGATCGGCGAGCTCTTCAGGACGGGACGCTACGTTATCGTCGAACGCAAACTCCTGTCCTCGGTGCTCGAACAGCACAAGCTGAACATGACCGGCCTGGTCGACGAATTCACGGCCCGCAAGGTCGGCAAGCTGCTCGGCGTGGACTACATCGTCACCGGCACGGTTATCGATCTCGGTTCGGTGCTGAACGTGAATGCCAGGACCATCTCCATCGAGACCGGTTCGATCGAGGCCACGGGGTCGGTTGACCTGGCGCGGGACGCCTTTTTGCACCTGCCGCAGCCTGCCACCGGACCCAGCCCCACGGTTAAGCCTGTCGCCCTTCTCGCCGACGTGCCGCCTTCGACAGGGACGTTCAGCCAGTGGATGGAGGAATGCGTATTCACTAAGGAAGTCGACCGGTTGTGGAAGGACGGCTACTACCCCGCCATCGTGGAGGGGCGCCCCGGGGCCGCCACGAACGAGTACCGGGCGGTGATGCAGCCTTTCCCGAAGAAGGTGTTCTGGTTCTACTGGTGGTACGGGCAGCTCCGCAGCCAGTACGAGGAGCACCGGACGCGCATGCTTGCCGAAGGTTGCCGGGAGATCTCCCTCCAGATCTTCTCGGACAAGGACGGGATGAGAAGATACCAGACCTGCTGGCTCAAATACGGCCCTTGAGCTCGGCAATTACGCGCTTATGGTTTAACCTGTTCAACAAATCGTCCCTGATATCTGGCATGACCGTCGCATTTTTCAAATATGAACTGGCAGATCCTGGTGCCGGGATACAAAGCCAGCGGCGCATGTCCCAAATTTACTATTTCCAGAACCTGATGGTTGGAGATGCCGGGATGCATGAAGCCGGCTGTCACATGGACCGCCAGTCCGAAACGCGCGAACCTGCTTCTTCCTTCAAGCCGCCCCGATATATTGTCGGCAAGGGTGATTTTTTCCTTCGTTATCCCCAGAATCATCTCACCAGCCTTTATCACCATATATCCGCCGTCCTTCACATGAACGTCCCTCGTTATATCCTGGAAATGAGAATCGTTCTTCACGTGATATATCCTTGACCGCTTTTTAAAAATCCTGAAATCATTGCCGAGAGTAAGATCGATCGAACCGGGTCCGATCTGCGATTTTTCGAGCGGCTCGATATTGATGAGACCATTTTTTAAAGCCTTCCCGATTTCTTTTCCGATTAATACGCTCATAGTGTTTTAACCCTCATTGGATTCAGTCTTCCCGGTCGCCGACTTTTGCTTCTTAACCTTCCTTGTTCCGGCATACAGCTCATATTCCAGCAAGCGGCATTCGATCCCGCTGTTAAAGAACGGCACGCTTCGTTTTGGTTTCAGGCTCACTTTTTTTGCCAGGCCGGGATTGCCCGTGAACACGTAGCCCGTATATCCCCCGCACTTATGCTTGAAAAAGTCGCCGATCTCCCTGTAGGTTATTTCGAGTTCAGGAAGCTCGCCCATGCGCTCACCGTATCCGGGATTGAGCACGATCACCCCGCCGTTGTGCGATAACGGCGTATCAGCAAAAGCGCAGACGGCAAATTCGATCAGATGATCGACACCCGCGGTCATCGCGTTTTTCTTGGCCGACTCCACGGCATTGGGATCGAGGTCTGTTGCGATGATCCTGCCGGGGAAAGCTTTCCCTGCGTTCGCTTTTGCCTTCGCACGCAGTTCATTCCAGAGAGCTTCGTTGAAGCCCTTCAGGTGCATGAACCCGAAGTTGCTTCGCAAGAGCCCCGGCGCGCGGTCCAGGGCGATGAGCGCGGCCTCGACGGCAAGCGTTCCGCTGCCGCACATGGGATTCAAAAAGTTCCCTTCGCCTTTCCATCCAGTTGCAAGCACGACCGCGGCGGCCAGCGTCTCCTGCATGGGCGCCGCGAGCGGGATCTTCCGGTAGCCCCGGCGGGAAAGCGGTTCACCCGACGAGTCGAGGTAGACGACGCAGCGCTCGTCCTTCCAGTACAGATGCACCACGGACCGGTCCCGCTCCGGACCGGAATCAGGGCGAGAGCCCCGCGCTTCCTTGATCCGGTCCACGATTGCGTCCTTGCACTTCAGGCTTGCAAAGCGCGGGTCCCTGATGGTTTCATTCTCGACGCTCGAAGTGACACAGAGGTATCCGTGTTCGTCGATACGATCTTCCCAGGCGAGGGCGAAGACTTCCCGGTAAAGTTCGTCGCTATTCTGCGCCGTGAATTCCCTGAGTTGAAAAAGTACGCGATGGGCCGTACGGAGGAAAAGGTTCAGCCGCATGGTATCCTCGAGTGTGCCTTCCGTCACCACACCGGCAGTGACCTCCGACAGTACGGGGAAACCCAGGGTAATGAGCTCTTCCTTGAGATATGGCGGCATGCCTTTCGGGCAGGTAATGAGGATCGGCTGCTTTATCATGCGCGGCTAACGGAAGACCGGCGGGAGGGGGAGGGACTCATCGCTTTTTTGCGTCTCCGCCGCTCAGAATGATCGTGAAGTACCTTCCCGCGGCGGCGTCAAAGGCGTCTTTGATATATTTTATGCCATACGGCCGGGTTTTTTCCAGAACCTTTTCCAGGTTCCTCCCCCAGACGCTGATCGTACCGTCGGACAAGACAGCTACTGAATGGTAGGCTCCGGCCGCTATTTTCCTGACGTTGGCCAAGTCCTCGACCATGACCGCCAGGGACTCCTTCTTTTCCGGAATATTGATGCCGAGCTGGCCGTATTCATTACTTCCCCAGGCCCAAAGGGTCCCATCCGCCTTCAGTGCGATTGAGTGGTCCAGGCCCGCAGCTATGGCCGTGATGTTAGACAGGCCCCGCACCTGTACCGGAAGGTGCTTGTCCTCCCGCGTGCCGTCGCCCAGGAGTCCGTACGAGTTTTTACCCCAGGCCCAGACCGTACCGTCCGACTTCAGTGCGATGGTATGGTTCTGGTTGGCGGAGATGTCGATAACTTTAGTGAGATTCTTAACCTGGACCGGCGCCGTCCTGTTGACCACCTCGCCATCGCCCAACTGCCCGTTTAAATTCCGTCCCCAGGCCCAGACAGTTCCATCGGATTTCAAAGCGACTGTATGCTGCGCGCCCGCGGCTATCTTGATGACATGAGATATTTCCCTGACCTCCACAGGCGTATTCCGGTCAATGATCGATCCGTCACCGAGCTGGCCGAAGGCGTTTCTGCCCCAGGCCCAGACCGTTCCATCGGTAAGCAGAACAACAGAGTGGTTCATGCCCGCCGCCGCATCCATGGCTTTCCAGATGCCCTTTACCATGAACGGCACGGGAATATTCATGGTTGTCCCGTCGCCAAGCTGTCCATCGCTGTTCCAGCCCCAGGCCCAGAGCGTGCCGTCCACCTTGACCGCGAGGACATGTCCGTCGCCGGCCGCAATTGAAACCACATCGTTCAAGTCGGCAACAGGCATGATGGTCGCGCGGTCTTCCGTCGTACCGTCGCCGAGCTGACCATAATTATTGAGACCGCCGGTCGATACCGCGCCGGCCCGGGTTTTTTGCGTTTTCCACGTGCTCCGGACGGGCCAGAAGTATTTAAAGTTGCAGTAAGACGTATACTCCGGTGATTTTTCGCCGGTCGCCAGATTGAGCGCCAGAGCATATTCCATAATGTCATCGGCGCCCATGGAGGACGACCAGTAGATGCTGTTTTGCACGTTGACAAAGGGATGGCGCTCGGGCAGGGCCGGATTTTTCCGCGACATGTCAAGCAGGCTTTCCAGTTCGAGGATGGTGGGCAGACGCCAGTTTGTGTAACCATAATTCGGCCGGCCGCCGCTGTTCATTTCCAGAACGAACTGTTGCGCCAACTGTAGAGGCATCGGCGCCTCGTCGATATTGGCATTGCTCAGCCACATCAGGTCGGTTTTTTTATCCAGGACCGTTCCGGTTTGAGAGCTGACAAACCGGTCTGGCGGCTGGGAGGCGATATTCTGCGGAACTACAGGCGCGTTTGTGTCCTCGACGGCCTGCGAGGGACAGGAAGATGCGGCGATGACGACTATTGTCAACAGGGAAATAGCGGCAATTCGAGACGCTGCTTTTTTTAAATACCCCGGAAAGGGGTTGATGGCAAGAGAAATATTTTTCATGATTGATCTGTCGTGACAGCGAATTTTACTCACATCAGCGGGTAAAGTCAACTGTCTTTTCTTCTTAACGGAAACGTTCTTAAGAATCAGTCGTCTTCCAGGCAACTGATTTGCCATCCGGATCGATCTTTATACCACTTAACGCAATAGCCTGAGTAAGAACTGACGCAAGCCCATCGTATGCGCCGCCACTTCCGATCGTAAGAATATCAGGCATAACTTTGGTCAGCGGTCGCCTTGGTCTTTTCCATCTCGATTCTTGTCACCTATGCCTTCTGTTCTTCCTGGAACTGGGTAGTCTAATGATTGTTCCGCCCGCTGAAACCACGTTGATGAAATGTGAAAACAATCCATGTTGCCTACCTTTTTTCAATTTCCTTTGAGTTTGCCGCTCATCGCTATTTCCTATTTGTTGTCTATCACGCATGACGCGGGTGAGGGGCGCGTAGATCAGCGCCCCGCTCGACCCGCAGGTTGGATAAGGTGGGGTTCCATCTGCAGGTAGGACACTTCAGAAATGTTTGCCTTCTCTTTTGCATGCTCAATCGTCATGCTGATGAGATTGCCTTTTGCATCCAAGTCGATGTAAAGGTTTTCCGAAATTTCTTTTGTTTCAACGGCAGGGGCATCTGAAAAGTCGATGAGCGCCGTATCTGTATCTGAAAAATATCGTATTCTCATTTTTATTCCTCCTTAAAACTACGGTCAAAAAAAACGTTGTGTACTGTTTCGCCGTCTTCTAATAGGATAACGCGAAGATATTTGCCCGTCTCTGCGATGAATCGCCATTTTCATATTCTTCCGTCGGATTGCATTGCCGTTTTGACTGTTCCTTAATCGTTTTTGCTATCCATTCCTCTTTGATGACTGCCCTATCGGGGCGCTGTATCATGTATGAAAAATATTGAGTATATTTCATGATGTGTATTTTATCATGTATTTGAGCGTAAATGGAAGCAGTATTTAGAAAAGTGTGCGCAATGCAGAAGGAAACGGCGAATCTTATCTGGAAATAGGGGCGTGGCGTTTTATCCGGGCGCCTCGTTTCCTGTATTATTGCCTGTGAGCGTGCCGAAATATGACGTGATTTGCACTTGATTGCCATTACGGCTTCCATAACCAGAAGCTGGGGATGCGGTCAGTGTGTTGCTGCTGATTTGGTGTACAAGTGTTATAGTGGCAGCTGAGCCACCGGCCGCCATATAATATATGAAGTTGCTTCCATCAACTGAAACGGATTGGTATACCAGGATTGCGGTGATAAACGCGATGATTGTTCCGCCCGCTGAAACCACTTTGATGAAATGTCAAATATCCATGTTGCCTCCTTTTTTCAATTTCCTTTGAGTTTGTTGTTCATCGTTATTATCGGTCATCTATCACGCATGTATATACGCGCGCGTCACTCGCCGCAAGGCGAGTCGATGTGGACCGGCAGGTTGAAACTTGCCTTTAAGCCTCGAATTCAGATTTATTTAAGCCTGACTGGCGGATTATTGATTGAAGTGTGCCGATGCGTATTTCGGAATGATTCGGGACGGGAACAGTGATGGTTGTATCAGGCAGTCGCTTTTGCATCACGATATGACTGCCGCGCTGACGCACTTGAATGAAACCATGTTTCTCGAGGATATCGCAAACCTGCTTGCCAGAGAGGATGCGAAGTTTACCCAATCGCAACCTCCAATCTGGTCACGTAGACTTCTTCGTGCAAACGAGCCTTGATTTCGACGGGAGATGCCGTTTCAAAGAACAACTCGAGTGCCTCACGAAGATTCTGGCGGGCTTCTTCGATTGTGTTGCCTTGACTTGCAATATCAAGTTCCGGGCAAAGGGAAACGTATCCATCCTCTTCGCGTTCAATAATGGCTGTAAGTTGTTTTTGCATAGTATTTACTCCAATCAAGTAATAATGACGACCTATTCAATTGAACGCATTATATCACTATTCATTTCCAATTTCACGTTAACTTTTTGTCCTTTTTGGTGACCACGCGCCTACAGATTAACCCTCCTATCCAATAAAGCGCCACACCCCAAAGTAGACTATTAAGACCGGTCCAAATGAGAAGCGCTGCGTCGCTAGTAAAGGTTGATTTAATCAACATGCCTGGAAAGAAAACGATTCGTGGTAAAAAATGTTCGAAGGCGGTCGGGGCTGATGGCTTGTAATTTACTGCCGTTAGATTTAATGAGTGCGCAACTCCGTTCGCTATAACAAGAATGCTGATAATATAGTGAGTCACCGATATTCCGACTATGATTAAGTATTTTTTCATTACTGTCCGGTTAAAATAGAACCCCTTGTAGCGGCTCATCCCGAATGGCCAAGAGCCGTTCAGGTTTCAGTGTAAGAATATCGATAAGGTTCTTCTTTTTAAAAAGCGTTTCCCTGACAAGGCGACTCAACGTCAGCAGGGAATGAGCATATTTCGTCTGGTACTTGATATACGTGAGCAACAAGTAATAGCTCATCGCCACCCATATTTGAGACATTACGGCGTTTTTGCTAGTCCCGAGGAATGATTTGATCTTCAGGTTCTGCTTGATCCACTTGAAGAACAGTTCAATTTGCCACCGGGACTTATAGATCGCCGCTATCGTTGAGGCCGCGAGTTTCATGTTGTTGGTGAGGAACATCAGGTGCTTCTTGGTTTCCTCATCGTAGAACGCGATCATCCGAAGTTCTTTGGGATAATAGTTCTTTGTCCGGGGTCCGGTTAGAAGGATCATTTGGTCTTTCAGGACCCCTTTTCCGAAAACCGGATGCTGTCCGGTAACGACGCAATCAATATTGGACTTGGCGCGAGTGACGAACCAAACGCGCTTTTCGTCCAGTGAATACAGCCATTTGTAGTCGATATATGCCCGATCTATGGAAACGATGCTGTCCGGGGACAGCGGAAAACCAACTTCCTTGGCCACCGTGACATCATGCTTCTTGCCATCGGTGATCGTTACAAACGACGGCAGTGCCCCGGAGTGGTCGTAAAGGCAATGCATCTTGATCGCCCCTTTGGTCTTTCTGAACTTCGCCCAGGGAAAGACCGAGAGGCAAAGATCGATCACTGAAGCGTCGATCGAATACAATTCGTTTTTGAACTTGAACCGATGTTTCGGCGTCAAGTCTTTGCAGCGAGAGAGAAGATGATAAAACAAATCTTCAAATATCTGAAAGCTTCGTTTGTTGTTGGCATCCGAGAAGGTGCTCCGGTGAATGCCGGTGAGCCCCAGGTGATACCATCGGGACTCGTTAGCCTCCAGTCCCGTTACGATGTCCCGGATACTGTCTTTTTGCTTGATCTGGGAGAACAGAATTGTGATATACTGGTGCCACGTCGTATAGGACTTAACGTATCGTTCTCCCTGGTACTGCTTTACGGCTTTTTCGAACTGATATCTCGGTACAAGTTTCAGCAGCTCTCCGAAGATCGTTTCCAATTTGCGCATGGCTTGTTCCTCCTTGCTGGAATAGTGTTCTGGCGAATTCTATTATCCAACAATCGAGGTATTCAGGCCATGCCTTTTTAGTTTTTACCGGACACTAATGATGCACCATATTAAAAATAAAGAGCGCAATATATCCGATCAAAATTGATAAGAAAATAATCGAGATTAAAACGCGGACCTTGCTTTGTGAAACAGGAATTACAATTCGATCGCTTGGCAGTTTATTTAGCGCGGCGACTTCTTGACCGGCCCATCCGTATCTAAAGATTATGAAAATAGATAATAGGGCAGAGCCAACGAGGAAAAGGGATGCCAGATAGCGAGAGGTGATTGCAAGTGAGGCTCCAATAACGAGAATGATAAAAATGGGCACAAGCGTCAGATAGGCAATTATCTGGGCTATTTAAGTAAATCGATACTCGGCATATTTATGACATTCTTGGCATTCGAAATAGTTATAAATGGTGCTAATCGAGTAGCCGCAAAAGCGGAGCTTTGGAGATCCGCAGTGTGGACAGTTTCTCTTTATCAGTAGATTATGCAATCTTTCACCTTTTATAGAATTAACGAGTCTGTAGAAAAAGCCGGTTTGAAATAGCTTTCCTGTTCCCCGTTATATTGGCTTTCATATACACTGGTGTA
>Ga0334722_10000404_pt1 | contig 64722 bp, 52 predicted proteins | sample C3_bottom_MG_FD_207210 | JGI IMG/M metagenome (GOLD analysis project Ga0334722, IMG submission 207210) | Sediment microbial communities from Yellowstone Lake, YNP, Wyoming, USA - C3_bottom | ecosystem: Environmental > Aquatic > Freshwater > Lake > Sediment | place: USA: Wyoming | collected... | reverse complement strand
AGCCACGAACGGAGTCCCCCCTCCGAGGAGGCGCAGCCGCATGGGGACCTGCGCAACGAGTCGTCACGGCTTCCGATATGTGAGCATCCTTGGAACGGCGGTTGCACTTCACGCATGAATGGATTATCCGTTCCGGGGGCACGGTCCCCTGTACCTGCTCCTCCTGGCATACCTCGCGGGATTGTTTCTTGCGCTCGCCGCGGGGCCCGTCTGGCTCCCCATTGCAATTGGCGCTCTCTTTCTTTCCCTCCTATGCGTAGCCTTCCGTCTGACGGCTATCTGCACCGCGTTGTCGGTCATGTCCCTTTGCGGGACGCTTGCGGCGGGGAGATTGCCGCTTGTCGAGCCCGAAGACGCACGGAGGTTCCTGGATAACGAGGTCGTCCTGCACGGGATCATAGACGAGGGGGATCCCACCGATACCGGATGGAGAGGCATTGCGGCGGATGCCCGGGTCTCCTTCATCGATGGATCGGGATCGGCGGTCATAGGAAAGGTGCTCCTCTACGTCCGGACATCGGACGCCCCGGTCTGCCGGCGGTCCGAAGTTCGTGCCACGGGACGCCTCCATCCGATCCGTAGCCGCGGCAACCCGGGAGAGATCCCGCGGGAATGGGGCGCCATGGCGTTGGGCCTCCAGTACGTTTTTTCGACGGACGCCACCCGGTCGGTCTTCCTGGCCCGGGAAGACGGGAAAGGGTTCATGGAGATTTTCCAACGCGCCCGCCGAAGGACGTCCCTCTGGATGGAGAAACACGCGGGAAGGTCCGACGGGGCTTTATATCTTCGCTCGCTTACGACCGGAGAGGTTCCTCCCTCCTCCCACCCGATGGTGGCCATGCTCAGGAAAACTGGGCTGGCGCATCTGCTTGCCATATCAGGAATCAACGTGGCGATCTTCTTCGCGGTGCATTCATTCCTCGTCAGGTGCGTGCTCTGGGTCTTCAGGAGAAGGTTCGGGTCGCCTGACCTGAATCGGACCTCCTCGCTCCTGTCCGTACCCGTCTGCTGGGCATACGTCCTGATGGCGGGGGCGCCTGTTCCCGCCGTGCGCTCGGCGGGGATGATCACTCTCGCCGTCATGCTCTGGAACGCGTGCGGCATCAGGGGAGCGGACCTCTGCTGGACCCTCCTTTTCTTCCTGACGATCGTCGCTTCACCCATGCAGATATTTTCCCCGTCTTTCCTGCTTTCATACGGTGCGACGTTTTTCCTGATCGCGACGTTCGCAGCGAGACCGCGAGGGGAGGAAACCATAACTAAAATAAGTCTGCTGCTGCGGTGGGGGAAAGACGCCCTCCTCGCATCCGCGGTGGCGTTTTTCGGGACGGTGCCGATCAGCGCCGCCTTCTTCGGCGCATTCCCCGCCGGCGCCATCCTGTGGAACCTGTTGTTCGGGCCGGTCCTGGGAACCGCGGGGGTCGCAGGCGCGTTCCTCGCTGCGGTGGGAGGCGCGTTCTCGATCGATTTCCTGGGTCCCCCCGTCCGCCTCGCGGCCCAGGGGCTCACGGAGGCGCTTTCCCTGCTCGCACGCGTTTCAGGAAACGGCTGGGGATATTTCCCGCTTCCACCGTCGGGAGTGGTTGCGCCGTTCTGTTGCGTCGGGGCCGTCGTATTCGGGACGCTTATGCTTCGGCGGCGCGGAAGGAATCCATGGCCGGCGGCGCTGGCGGGCGCTTCCGGCTTTCTGTTATGGATCCATCTTCCGTACGCGGCCCTTCCCGACTACCGGCTGACCATCACGGCGTTGAACGTGGGAAAGGGGGCCGCCCACGTCGTCTCCTTCCCCGGCGGCGGACACATGCTCATCGACTGCGGCGGGGCGGCGCATGGCGATGCGGGGGAAAAGATCGTGGCGCCCTTCCTCAGGGGATCGGGAATCCGCAAAGTGGACGTGCTGGTCCTCACCCATCCTCACGAAGACCATTACGGCGGCGCGAAGGCGGTTCTGGAGGAGTTCCAGGTCGGCGAGATCTGGATACCGGAAGGGCCGCCCCTTTCCTTATTCGGCGAAGCGGTGGAGCAAAGAGCTTCCCTCGTGCGGCGGAAACGCGAAGGAGAGTTTTTCGCGGCCGGTGGGGCGGAGGTGGTCGTAAAAAGCGCCGGAGGCGGCGGAAACCAGGGCGATCCCAACGAGCAGAGCCTTCTCCTGGAACTCCGGTACGGAAGACTTTCCGTATGGTTGCCGGGAGACGTGGAAATGGGTCCCGCCGCGTGGGGCAAGGCTGAATCGCCGCCCGGAGAGGAGAGGGTCCTTTTTCTTCCTCACCATGGTTCCGTCGGCGCGAAGCCTTTCATGTGGATGGCCGCGGCCATGCCTTTCATTGTCGTCTCCCAAAATAGAAATTGTTTCACGGGGAAAAATCTGTTACCCTCGGCTGAGTTTTTTCTCTTGGAAAACGGGGCATTTACTGTGCAATCGGACGGGAATGGGATATACTGCGGGCAAGAAGGCATATCACTGATTTGGAAGCGGATATGGCGCCTCCTCTGATCATCGACGGAAATCAAACTCGCGGTTGTTCAACAGGAATGAGGCTTTGGCGAAACAGCGCATATTGATCATCGCCCCCGATCCGGGGAGCATCGCAATGAAAGTCCGGCAATCCTCTTTTGCCGACATCCCCGTGAAAATACTGTCCGATTGGGATAAGGGGGTTTCGGTTCTCGCGAAGGAAAATTTTTCCGTCATCGTCGCCCGGAAAATATCGAAACGTCAAAGCGCGGAAGAATTCGTGCGCAACATCATCCAGCTGGCCCCCAAGACACCGCTGGTGCTGGTCCTTCCAAAGAAAGGCGGACCCTCCGTGCTGGGCGCCCTTCGGGGCGGCGCCTCCGAGATCCTTTTCGAGGAGGACCTGGACACGGATCTCGCCTCGACTCTCGAGAAATACCTGTTCCAGGGGTACGGCCTCCTTCGCAAGACATCGATTGACGAGCTGTTCGACTACTGTTTCCCCGTCATAACCACCACCGACATGGATCTGCTGTCCCTGACCGTGATCGAGATGTTCAAGGAATCGCTCGGAGGCTCCTTCGGGATGCTGTTCCGCGAGCAGGAAGGTAGGGGGTCCGGTTATTCCATCGTCGCCTCCGCCGGTTTCTCCGACGATACTCTCGCCGGGGTCTTCCTCCTCCGGTTCGGCGCCGCGCTTGTCCGGAAAAGCAAAAACACCCCGACGATTCTGGCGGCCGAGGAGCTTGGAGCTATCCGGCCTGACGACGACGCCATACTCGGGGAAAACCTCACATTCTTCGCTTTGCGTTTCGATCTTTCCCCCGGCTCGCAGATGTACGCCGTCCTGACGATGCGTGGTGTCCCCGGCACGGGCGTCATCGACAGCCCGTTCCTGAATTTCTTCTACCGGCAGGCGCGGTTCGCCCTGCTGAACGCGGAGCGCAACGCGCATGCCCAGAACCTCATCTACATCGACGACCTCACGAAGCTGTACAACAGCCGCTACCTGAACGTCGTGCTCGACCGGGAACTGAAGCGTTCGGAAAGATACCGGAACTTCTTTTCGGTCCTCTTCATGGACGTCGATTTCTTCAAGCGGGTGAACGACGCGTGCGGACATCTCGTGGGCAGCCGGGTTCTCGTCGAGGTGGGCGGGGTTCTTCGCACGTGCGTCCGCGAGACGGACACCGTCGTGCGCTACGGAGGCGACGAGTTCGTCGTATTGCTTGTGGAAACTAACGCGGAAGACGCGCTGCTCGTCGCGGAGAGAATGCGCAGGATGATCGAGGGGAAATCGTTCGGGCAGGATTTCGGCCTTTCCATACGTCTCACAATATCCATCGGCATCGCCGCCTTCCCGGAGCATGCGTCCACCAAGCAGCACCTTCTCAGCATGGCCGACCAGGCGATGTACCGTGGAAAAGACTCCACGCGCAACGTGGTCTATCTCGCCACCCCGCAAAAAGTGCCATGACAATTCCCTCGGTGCGGGGGATGAAGGATGTTCTTCCCCCCGAATCGGCAAGGTGGGCCGCGCTCGAGTCCGCCTTCCTGGCGCACGCCGCGCGCTTCGGATTCAGCGAGATCAGGACGCCGATACTGGAAAGGACCGAACTGTTCTCCCGCGCGGTCGGGGAGACCACCGACATCGTGGAAAAGGAGATGTACACCTTCACCGACCGGTCGGGGGAAAGCCTCACGATGCGGCCGGAAGGGACGGCGTCCGTCGTCCGCGCTCTTCTGTCCCACAGGTCGGAGCTCGGCGAGTGGCCGGTACGGCTCTGTTATGCCGGACCGATGTTCCGCCACGAGCGGCCCCAGAAGGGGCGCCTGCGCCAGTTCCACCAGTTCGGGGCGGAGCTGTTCGGAACTGATTCGCCGTATGCGGATATCGAGGTGCTCGCCTTCCTTAACGGGTTCCTCGCGGCGGCCGGGCTTTCCGGCGTATCGCTGGAGATCAACTCCCTCGGCGACCCCGCGTGCAGGCCGGAGCACCACAAGAAACTGGCGGCCTTTCTTGCGTCGCGTGAAGATCGGCTTTGCGACGACTGCCGCAGACGGCGCGTGCAGAATCCCTTGCGCGTCCTTGACTGCAAGTCCGACCGGTGCGTGGAGGCCACGAAGGACGCCCCGTCGATCCTGGAATCGCTCTGCGAGGGATGCAGGACGCATTTCGAGGCCGTCGAGAAAGGGCTCGCCGCCGCGGGAGTCCCGTTTTCGAGGAATCCGAGGATGGTGCGCGGCCTTGATTACTACCGGCGGACCACGTTCGAATTCGTCATCCCCGGAATGGGGGCCCAGAACACCGTTGCCGCCGGCGGACGGTACGACGGGCTGGCGGAGGTTCTCGGCGGGAATGAACCGATCCCCGCCATCGGTTTCGCAATCGGCGTCGAGCGGCTTCACATGCTCCTCGAGGGAGGTAAGGATGCCGCGCCGGAGGCCGACGTCTTCCTGGTGACGTCCCACAAGCGGTTCCTCGACGAGGCGTTCCGCTGGAAGATGGATCTCATCGGAAAGGGTGTGCGCGCCGGGATGGACTACGAGGGGCGCAGCCTCAAGTCGCAGTTCAGGCGGGCGGACAAATCCGGAGCCAAGTACGTCGTCGTCTTCGGAGAAGCCGAGGACTCCCGTGGATCCGTGGTCATCCGCGACATGACGGCCGCAAGCCAGGAGGAAGTGTCGAAGGACGAAGCCATGCGCAGGCTGACAGCCGGCGCGAACAAGGAGGTATGACGTTGGACGCGTTTCTTCCGGAACATAAAAGGACTCTATACTGCGGACAGGTGCGTCCGGAGCACGTGGGCACGGAAATCGTCGTCTGCGGGTGGGTTCATCGCCGCAGGGACCACGGGGGTCTCGTGTTCGTCGATCTCCGCGACCGCGAGGGACTGGTCCAGGTGGTGTTCAACCCCGGGGATTCCCCGGATTCGCACGCCAAGGCGGACGAACTGCGTGTGGAGTACGTTCTCTCCGTCCGCGGGACTGTACGAAGGCGGCCGAAGGGCACGGAGAACCCGAACCTTCCGACCGGAGAAGTCGAAGTGGCCGTATCGAATCTCGCCATCCTCAACGAGTCGAAGCCGATCCCGTTCGCACTCGAGGACGAATCCGACGTCGCTGAGAACGTCCGCCTGAAATACCGGTACCTGGATCTGCGGCGGCCTGCTATCCAGAAAATATTCCGGTCTCGCGCCGTGCTGGCGCGTTCCGTCCGCGAATATTTTTTCGAGAATGGTTTCCTCGAGATCGAAACGCCCGTCCTGACGAAGAGCACCCCGGAAGGCGCAAGGGACTACCTGGTACCGTCGCGCGTCAACGAGGGGATGTTCTATGCGTTGCCGCAGTCGCCGCAGCTGTTCAAGCAGATTCTCATGATCGCCGGGTACGACCGGTACGCACAGATCGTGAAGTGCTTTCGGGATGAGGACCTGCGCGCCGACCGCCAGCCGGAGTTCACGCAGATCGACGTGGAGATGTCGTTCATCGATCGCGAGGACCTCTTCGTCATGATGGAAGGGCTGATGGCGAGGGCCTTCAAGGACGTCCTCGGAATCGACATTCCGCGGCCGTTCCCACGATTGAGCTACAGGGAAGCCATGGACCGTTTCGGCGTCGACAAGCCGGACACCCGGTTCGGGCTCGAGATCACGGATTACACGGACCTGATGAAGGACACCGAATTCCGCGTCTTTTCTGAGGTGGCTGCCAAGGGGGGAGTGATCCGCGGCATCACGGCTCCGGGGCTGGGGGACTCCAGCCGCTCCGAGCTGGCGGCCTTGGAAGAAGTGGCGAAGATCGGGGGGGCGCGCGGCTTGTCCACGTGGAAGGTGACATCCCAGGGACCTGCCTCCTCCCTTGCGAAGTACTATAAGGAAGAGCAGCTGAAAAGCCTCGTCGCCCGCAGCGGGGCGAAGCCGGGAGACCTGATCCTGATGATCGCCGACGAGTTCCTTACCGCTTCCGATTCCCTGGGGCGGCTGCGCCTGCACCTGGGCGAGAAGCTTGGCCTGATCGATAAATCCCTGTTCAACTTGCTGTGGGTGGTCGATTTTCCGCTCCTGGAGTGGGACAAGGAGGAGAAGCGCTGGGGGGCGATGCATCATCCGTTCACGGCTCCCCTGGATGAGGATCTTGCGCTTCTGGATACCGATCCGGGGAAGACGCGCGCGAAGGCGTACGACATGGTGCTGAACGGCTCCGAGATCGGCGGGGGGAGCATCCGTATCCACCGCCAGGACGTCCAGTCGAAGATGTTCCGGCTGCTGAACATCGGGCCGGAGGAGGCGAAGGTCAAGTTCGGCTTCCTGCTGGAAGCGCTGGAGTTCGGGGCCCCGCCGCACGGCGGGATCGCCTTCGGGCTGGACCGCCTTTCGATGATCTTTTCCGACGCGCGATCGCTGCGGGACGTGATCGCCTTCCCCAAGACGCAAAAAGCGACCTGCCTTATGACCGACGCACCCTCGCCGGTGGACAACCGGCAGCTCCGGGAGCTTCATATACGGGTGACGACGCCCGAGAAGAAATGAGGCGAATACATTTGTAACGTGACCCTGGACGCGCTGTTCCAGCCTGATTCCGTCGTCGTCGTGGGCGCCTCCCGAAACCCGGAGAAGGTGGGCTACGGCGTGTTCGCCAACCTCGTTCACGCCGGTTTTCCGGGGGATATCCGCGGCGTCAATCCTTCCGGAGGAGAATTACTCGGCAAGCCCGTCCATCCCTCCATCGAAGAAATCCCAGGCAAAGTGGACCTCGGGGTCTTCATCGTACCTCCGGACTCGGTGATCGATGGGATCCCCCGTCTGGCGCGGAAGGGAATGCGCGCCGCCATCGTCATCTCCGCCGGCTTCAAGGAGATGGGAGGGGAGGGAGCCGGCCGGGAGCGCGCCCTTCGCGAGGCCGCCCGCATGGCGTCGGTGCGCCTCCTGGGCCCCAATTGCCTGGGCCTGATAAATACGCACGCAAGTCTTAACGCCTCCTTCTCGGCGGGGACCCCGCCGACAGGCGCGATATCCTTCTTCTCGCAGTCCGGCGCATTGTGCACCGCCATCCTGGACTGGGCGATCGGGGAGAACGTCGGGTTTTCGAAATTCATCAGCCTCGGGAACCAGGCGGATATCTCGGAATCGGACGTCATGGAATACCTCGCGGACGACCCGGAGACGCGCGTGATCATGGGATACGTCGAGAGCATCGACGACGGGATCCGTTTCCTTCGCGTCGCGCGGGAGGTGACGGCGAAGAAGCCGGTCATCCTGGTCAAGGCGGGCTCTACCGCCGCCGGTGCGCGGGCTGCATCCTCGCACACCGGGAGCCTGGCCGGTTCGGACCGCGCCTACACCGCGGCCTTCCGGCAGGGCGGGATACTGCGGGCGGAGACCGTTGAGGACCTGTTCGACTTCGCCCTCGGATTCGCGCTTCAGCCCATGCCGCGCGGCGATCGTCTCCTGATCCTGACCAACGCGGGAGGGCCGGGGATCCTGGCTGCGGACACGGCCGAGAAGATCGGCGTCCGCCTTGCGGAGGTCTCACCGGAGCTTCGTGGACGGCTGGCGGAGAAACTCCCTTCCACCGCGAGCCTCGGGAACCCGGTTGACATCGTCGGGGACGCGCGGGCCGATCGATACCGTGATGCGCTGTCCGCGATCCGCGAGGATCCCTCCACGGACGCTGTCCTGGTGCTTCTGACGCCGCAGGCGATGACCCAGCCGGAAGAGACGGCGCGGGCCGCCGTCCATGCGCTGTCGGGATCCGGAAAAACCGCTTTTGCGTCGTTTCTCGGAGAGGCGTCCGTCAGGGAAGCCCGAAGGATACTCTTCTCGGGCGGGATCCCGCAGTATCCGGTGCCCGAGCGAGCCGTCCGTTCGCTGCATGCCATGCTCCGCTACCGCAAGATCAGGGGAGGGGTAGAGCCGTCGCACGCGGAACCGGCGGGAATCCGCGCGGCGCAAGCCAGGGCGGCTATCGACGCCGCCCTCGCGAAAGGGAAAAAAACGCTGGGCGAGGAGGAAAGCAGGGAGATCATGGAGGCCTACGGGTTCCGGTTCCCGAGGCATGTCCTTGCGCAGACCAGCCGGGAGGCGGTGGGTGCGTACGAGGAGATGAGATGCCCCGTGGCCATGAAGATCGTTTCTCCGGATATCCTGCACAAAACGGACGTCGGGGGGGTCCGGCTGAACCTGTCGGACCCGGGAGCGGTGGCTGATGCTTTCATGGAGATCACCTCCTCGGCGCGGCGCATGGTTCCCGACGCCTGGATCGCGGGCGTGTCGGTGCAGGAGATGGTGTCCGGGGGACGGGAGTTGATCCTGGGAATGAGCCGGGACCCGCAGTTCGGCCCGCTGCTGATGTTCGGGCTGGGAGGAATCTACGTGGAAGTGCTGAAGGACGTGTCGTTCCGCGTGGCCCCGCTGTCGCGGGAGGAAGCCGTGGAGATGGTGCGGGAGATCCGCGCCTACCCGCTGCTTTCCTCCTACCGCGGAAGCGTGCCGGCGGACGAAGGGGGGATCGTGGATGCATTGCTCCGGATTTCACGGTTGTCGACGGACCTTCCGGAGATACAGGAACTCGATATCAACCCGGTCATGGTGATGTCGAAAGGGCGCGGCATCCGGGCGATCGACTGCAGGATGACCATCGCGGAGGCGGGACCATGAGACTGTACGTAGCGTCGACGTTCGAGTACGCGGGGAAGACCCTGATCGCGCTTGCCCTGGCGAAGCTGTGGGCGCGGGACGGGGTGTCCGTTGGGTACGTAAAGCCGCTCGGGAAGATCCCGATGGTCGTGGACGGGGGAGTGGTCGACGAGGACGCATGCTTCCTGGCGGGTGAGCTCGGTTTGCCGGGGCCGCCGGAGGCCGTATGTCCGGTTGTGATCACACAGGACCTCGTCATGGCCGCTTACCGGGGGGAATCGCTGCGCCTGCGGGAGCGGGTTCTCCGCGCCGTCGAGGATCGCTCCGCCGGCTGCGACGTCGTTCTGTTGGGAGGCGCGGCAAACCTGCGCGATGGGGTTTTTCTGGGTCTCGCCCCGCTCGCGCTGGTTTCCGAGCTCGACTGCCGTGTACTCCTGGTGGACAGGTTCTCCGGCGAGAAGTCGATGGACCAGGTGCTGTGGGCCGCCGGCGCCCTCAAGGAGAGGCTCCTGGGTGTGGTTTTCAATCGCATAGCGGCGGAGCAGGAGCCGTTTTTCCGGCAGACCGTCCTCCCGTACTTCGACGCCCGGAACATCCGGGTGTTCGGGGCCGTTCCGTCGGATCCCTTGCTCGAAAGCGTAAGCGTGAGAGCGCTGTCGGACAGCCTTTCCGCGGAAACGGCTTGCGGGGAGGACCGGATGGAAACGATGATCGAGCGGTTCTGCGTGGGCGCCATGGACATGGACGGCGCGCTGCGGGTCTTCCGGCGAATCCCAAGAAAGGCGGTGATCACAGGCGGCCACAGGGCGGACATACAGCTGGCCGCCCTGGAAACGGACACCCGCTGTCTCGTGCTTACCGGGGGCGTGTGGCCCAACGAGCTCATTCTTGCCCGGGCGAGGGAGAAGGCGGTGCCGATCCTCGTCGTGCAGGAGGACACCCTTTTCGCCGTGGATAAATTCGAGAACCTACTGGGACGCCTCCGCATCCGGGAGAAGGAAAAGATCGAGCGGGGCGTAAACCTGGTGCGCGAAAACGTCGACGTGCGGGGGATTTTATCGGCCCTGCGGGGAGGGGGAGCGGGCGGGAAATAGCGGCCCGGAGGGGTCGTGCCGATCCCTGTGGAAAATACCCGGTTTTTCCTTGACATCCCCGGACCCTTTGTATACTGTATGCTCGGTTTGGGGGACAATCACCCCATCCGTAGTAAATCACCCCATAATTTTTTCGCCGACGGAGGACGGTGTGCCGACACGAGCCTTTCCTCATGCAGGAAGGACGTGAAAATACGATGAGCCGGAAGAAGATATCGGTTATCGGCGCCGGAAACGTCGGGGCGACCACCGCTCAGCGGCTTGCGGAAAGGGACTTCTGCGACGTCGTGCTGGTCGATATCGTGGAGGGGATGCCTCAAGGCAAGGCGCTGGACCTTATGCAATCCGGGCCGATTTACGGATACGACAGCAATGTCATCGGCACCAACGGATACGAAGAGACGGCGGGTTCGGACATGGTGATCATCACCTCGGGTCTGCCGCGCAAGCCCGGGATGAGCAGGGACGACCTGCTCAAGGTGAACGCCGGGATAGTGAAGGATGTCACCCTCAAGGCGATCGCAAAATCCCCCAACGCTATTATCATAGTTGTTTCAAACCCCCTGGACGCGATGACCTATGTCGCCTTCAAACACAGCAAGCTCCCGGCGCATAAAGTGATGGGAATGGCCGGGATACTCGACTCCGCCAGATTCCGGTGCTTCATCGCGATGGAGCTCGGAGTTTCGGTGCAGGACATCACCGCTTTCGTCCTCGGCGGACACGGCGATACCATGGTCCCTTCCACGAAGTACACGACTGTGGCGGGAATACCGGTGGAGGATCTTATACCGAAAACCAGGCTCGATGCGATTTTGGATCGTACCCGGAAAGGCGGGGGCGAGATCGTCGCGCTCCTGAAGACCGGGTCGGCGTATTACGCTCCGTCGGCCGCCTCGGTGCAGATGTGCGAATCGATAATCCTCGACAAGAAGATGATCCTGCCGTGCGCAGTGCTATCGCAGGGCAAATACGAAGGTTGCGACGGCCTTTTCGTGGGTCTCCCCGCCAAACTGGGGGAGGGCGGCGTGGAAGAAGTGGTGAAATTCAGGCTTTCCGCGGAGGAGTCCGCGGCGCTCAAGCAGTCCGCCGGCACGGTGAAGGAGCTGTGCGATGCGGTGGACCGGCTGGGTTTTTAGCATCTGGTATAATAAAAAGGATTTATCGTGACCTGCCGCGTTTTTCAGGAGTCGTCGGGCATCACCAAGGGCATTCAGTGACGGGCGACACCCATCCGGTCACACTTCATTCGGGAGGAGCCGAAGGGATATGAACATCCACGAGTATCAAGCGAAGTCGGTGCTGGCGAAGTACGGCGTGGCCGTTCCGAGAGGCAAGGTCGCAGACACACCGGGCGAGGCCGAGGACATCGCCAAGGAGTTCGGAACTCCGGTGGTGGTAAAGGCGCAGATCCATGCGGGAGGCCGCGGCAAGGGCGGCGGCATCAAGCTCGCCAAGACGCATGACGAGGCGAGGGAGTACGCAAAGCAGATCATCGGGATGAACCTGGTGACCCACCAGACAGGGCCACAGGGGAAGAAGGTGAAGCGGGTCCTCGTAGAGCAGGCGAGCGCGATCAAGAGGGAGCTCTATCTTGGGATGGTCATCGACCGCGCGGTGTCCCGGGTGGTCATGATGGCCTCCACCGAGGGCGGCATGGAGATCGAGACTGTCGCCGCAAAGACCCCTGAAAAGATCCTGAAGGAGCACGTCGACCCCGCGGTCGGTCTCATGCCGTACCAGGCGCGGAAACTGGCATTCGGCCTCAATATCCCGCCCGAACTGGTCGGCAAGGCGGTCAAGTTAATGATGGCGCTCTATAACGCGTTCGTCGACACGGATTGCTCGCTGGCGGAGATCAACCCGCTCGTGATCACCGAGGGCGGCGACGTAATCGCGCTGGACGCGAAGATGAACTTCGACGGGAACGGGTTATTCCGCCACAAGGACATCCAGGGGTTGAGGGACTTCGACGAGGAGGACCCGACGGAGACGGAGGCCTCCAAGTTCGACATCACCTACATCAGCCTCGACGGCAATATCGGCTGTATGGTCAACGGCGCCGGGCTCGCGATGGCGGCGATGGACATGATCAAGATGTGCGGCGGCTCCCCGGCCAACTTCCTGGACGTCGGCGGCGGGGCCAGCACGGAGCAGGTGACTAACGCCTTCCGTCTTATACTGTCCGACCCCAAGGTAAAGGCGATCCTGGTCAACATCTTCGGCGGGATCATGCGGTGCGACGTGATCGCCGAGGGCGTCGTCCTCGCGGTGAAGACGCTCGGCCTCAAGGTGCCGCTCGTCGTCCGCCTTGAAGGTACAAACGTCGATAAGGGGAAAGAGATTCTCGCCGCATCGAAGCTGAACATCATCGCCGCGTCGGACATGAAGGACGCGGCACAAAAAATCGTGGCCGCCGCCGGCCAGGCGAAGTAGGGGGGACGAACATGAGCATCTGGATCAACAAGGACACCAAGGTTCTCGTCCAGGGAATCACCGGCGCGGTGGGGGCTTTCCACACCAAGCAGATGCTGGAATACGGCACGAAGATAGTCGGCGGGGTCACCCCTGGGAAGGCCGGCTCCAAGGTGGAGGGCGTTCCCGTATTCAACTCCGTGTCTGATGCCGTTAAGGCGACCGGAGCCAACGCCACGGTCATCTACGTCCCTCCGGCATTCGCCGCGGACGCGATCTGCGAGGCGGTCGACGCGGGAGTGGATATCACCGTATGCATCACCGAGGGCGTACCCATCCTCGACATGGTGAAGGTGAAGCGGTTCATGGAGGGGAAGAAGACACGCCTTATCGGCCCCAACTGCCCGGGGGTCATCACCCCCGGTGAATGCAAGATCGGGATCATGCCGGGCTACATCCACAAGCCGGGAACGGTCGGGATCGTTTCCCGCTCCGGAACGCTAACATATGAGGCGGTCCACCAGGTGACGACGCTGGGGATGGGCCAATCGACGTGCGTGGGCATCGGCGGCGACCCCGTCAACGGGACGAACTTCATCGACGTCCTGACGGCTTTCCAGAACGACCCGAAGACCGAATCGGTCATCCTCATCGGGGAGATCGGTGGGACGGCGGAGGAGGAAGCCGCGGCGTTCGTCAAGTCGAAGATGAACAAGCCGGTCGTAGGCTTCGTCGCGGGCCAGACCGCGCCGAAGGGAAAGCGTATGGGGCACGCGGGCGCCATAATCTCCGGCGGGAAAGGGACGGCCGCGGAGAAGATAGAGGCGTTCAAGGCGGCCGGGATCTCGGTTTCGGAAGCCCCGTCCGACCTGGGCATCACGCTGGCGAAGCGACTTGGAAAGAAAGTCCATTAATAAAGGAAGGACGGAAGCGATGGCTAACGTTCAGGGACAGACCGCGGAAAAGATCGAGGCAACCGAAAACCAGAAGGTGAAGATCAGCATCATCCCGCGTTTCTGCAAGGGATGCGAGATCTGCGTGAAGCTCTGTCCCACGCAGGTGCTCGGAATGGAGATGTTCCTCGTGAAGGTGGTCGACATCGACAAGTGCAACGCCTGCATGGCGTGCGAGCTGCGTTGCCCCGATTTCGCCATCTTCATCGACAAGAAATGACGGAATCCAAAGAAATCCTAAAAGGAGAGAAACGGTGGGCACGTTAAAACTGCTTCAGGGAAACGAGGCGTGCGCGGAAGGGGCGCTCTACGCGGGATGCACCTTCTTTGCCGGGTACCCTATCACCCCTTCCACGGAGGTGGCGGAGTACATGGCGCGGAGGCTCCCCCAGATCGGCGGGGCCTTCATACAGATGGAGGACGAGATCGCGGCGATGGCGGCGGTGATCGGCGGGTCGCTTGCGGGGGCCAAGACGCTCACGGCCACCTCGGGGCCCGGGTTTTCGCTCAAGCAGGAGAACCTCGGGTTCGGGATGCTCTGCGAGGTCCCCTGCGTCGTCATCGACGTGATGCGCGGCGGGCCTTCGACCGGAGTTCCTACCGGTCCCAGCCAGAGCGACATCATGCAGTGCAAGTGGGGGACGCACGGCGACCACCCGGTGATCTGCCTGACACCCGGCTACGTGCAGGAGATCTTTTCTGAGACGGTGCGGGCGTTCAACCTCGCGGAGAAGTACCGCACGCCGGTGATCGTCGCCTTCGACGAGATCGTGGGCCACATGCGGGAGAGGATCGAGATCCCAGACAAGGGTGTCCTGCCGATCGAGAACCGCCGCAGGCCGACCTGTTCGCCCGCCGAATACATGCCGTTCGACGAGACGAAGGGTGACGTCCCCCCGGTGGCCGATTTCTTCAGCGGCTACCGGCAGCACATCACCGGTCTGAACCACGCTTCCGACGGCTTCCCGGTCAACGCCAGCCCGCGGATCCATACCGACGAACTGCGGCTCATGCGGAAGGTGGAAGCCAACAAGAAGGACATCATCCGGTACGAGGAGTACCTGCTGGAGGACGCCCAGGTGGCCGTCTTTGCGTACGGCGTTTCGGGACGCTCCGGAAAGAACGCCGTGGAGCAGGCCCGCGCAGCCGGGATCAAGGCGGGGCTCTTCCGTCCGCTCACCATGTGGCCGTTCCCCGAAGAGGAAGTGGCCGCAATCGCTTCCCGCGTCAAGGCGATCGTGGTGCCGGAACTCTCCTTAGGCCAGATCATCCTCGAGGTGGAGCGGTGCGCGAAGGGGAAGTGCAAAGTGGAGGGGATCTTCCGTGTGGACGGCGACCCCATCAATCCCACCCAGATCCTCGAGAAGATCAAGGAGGTGAAATAGATGTCCTTCAACTACGACCAATATATCCGTGGGGGGAAGCTCCCTCACATCTGGTGCCCCGGATGCACCTACGGGATCGTCTTCAAGTCGCTCCTGCGCGCCGTTGATTCCCTGAAGATCCCCAAGGACGACATCGCGCTCGTCTCGGGGATCGGGTGCGCGTCCCGACTCCCCGGGTACATCGACTGGAACACGCTGCACACGACGCACGGCCGGGCCCTGCCCTTCGCTACGGGCCTGAAGATGGCCAAGCCCGACAAGAAGGTCATGGTCGTCAGCGGCGACGGCGACGCCACGGCGATCGGCGGGAACCATTTCATCCACGCCTGCCGGCGCAACATCGACATCACCGTCATCGTGCTGAACAACTTCATCTACGGGATGACCGGGGGCCAGCACTCGCCGACCACCCCGATCGGGCACTTTGCCACGACGATGCCGTACGGGAACGTGGACCCGAACTTCAACATCCCGGATCTCGCCAAGGGGGCAGGGGCCTCCTGGGTGGGGCGGGGGACGGCGTACCACGTCCCGGCGCTCGACAAGCTGATCATAGAGGCGATAAATCACAAAGGACTGTCGGTGCTCGAGATCATCAACGCCTGCCCCACGACGCACGGCCGGCGGAACAAGTTCAAGAGCCCGACCGACATGCTCCTGTGGATGAAGGACAACTCGCTGCCCATCACGGCGTTCGACAAGCTTCCCCCTGAGAAGACCGCGGGCAAGTTCCCCACGGGCGTACTGTTCAAGAAGGAAGCGCCGGAGTATTGCGAGACGTACTACGGCGTGGTGGAACGCCTGAAGGCCCAGAAAGCGAAGGGGGTATGACGCGATGAGCGAACGCTACGAAATCCGGTTTTCCGGTTCGGGAGGGCAGGGCCTGATCCTCGCGGGGGTCATCTTCGCCGAGGCGGCCACGATCTTCGACAAGATCAACGCGGTGCAGAGCCAGTCCTACGGCCCCGAGGCCCGAGGCGGCGCATCCAAGTCGGAGGTGATCATATCCGACAAGGTGATCGATTTTCCTAAGGCCCAGGCGATCGATCTTCAGCTTTCCCTGACCCAGGAATCGTGCACCAAGTATTACAAGGACATCAAGCCCGACGGGACGCTCCTCGTTGACGAGGACTTCGTCCGTGATATCCCCAAGGGGACCTTCAAGGTGATCAAGATGCCGATCATCAGGACGGCGTCCGAAGAGATAGGGAAGGCGTTCGTCGCCAACATCGTCGCGATCGGGGCCATTACGGCCCTCACGGGGAAAGTGACGATCGAGTCGGTGGAAAAGGCCGTTCTCTCGCGGGTTCCCAAGGGGACGGAGGAGATGAACAAGAAGGCCCTCCGCGCCGGCTACGACATGGCTAAAGCGAAGATGAACTAAGGTCTATGATGCATCGCATGAATAAAAGCGCAAAGCAGCGCACCCTTTCGATCGTAAAGCCGGACGGAGTCGCGAAAGGCTTGATCGGCGAGGTAGTCCGCCGTTTCGAGAAAGAGGGCATCCGGGTGGTCGCGATGAGGATGCTCCACCTTGGCAAGAAGCAGGCGGAAGGGTTCTACGCCGTCCACCGCGAGCGGCCGTTCTTCTCGTCGCTCACCGACTTCATGTCCTCGGGCCCCATAGTGGTGATGGTGCTGGAAGGTGACGACGTGATCGCCCGCAACCGGAAGATAATGGGCGCGACCGATCCGGCGAAGGCGGACAAGGGGACGATCCGGGCAGACTTCGCTGGATCCATCGAAAAGAACATAGTGCACGGCTCCGATGCCCCGGAAACCGCAGCAACTGAAATACATTATTTCTTCAGCGATTTAGATATCGTAGCTTAAGGCATAACATCAAGTTTGGGGAAAACCCCGGCACGCCTTTTTGTGGCGTGCCGGGGTTTTTTTTGTGGGCGAGCCCGCAGTCCGCTTTTCGGATATGATTAAAAGATGAGTACCGATCCCCGCACCGACCTGAAAGGCATCCCCCTTCAGGAACTCGAGACGTTCCTTTCCCGATGGGGAAAGGAGCGATACCGCGCCCGGCAGATCTCCCGGTGGATATACCAAAGGTTCGTCGAGGAATTCGACTCGATGACCGACCTGTCGAATAGTTTCCGCGAAGAACTGTCGAAAGTCTGCCGGATTTCCTCTCCGCCCGCGGAACGGGTGGAAGCGTCCTCCGACGGGACGGAGAAGTACCTGTTCCGCTTGGAGGACGGGGAATCGGTGGAGAGCGTCCTCATTCCGGAAGAAGATCGAAGGACGCTGTGCATCTCGTCGCAGGCCGGCTGCGCACTGAAGTGCGTATTCTGCGCGACGGGTGCGATGGGGTTCCGCCGGAACATGCGCTCTTCCGAGATCGTTCACCAGGTGTGCTTCGCGGTGAAGCGTCTCGCGGAGCGAGGGGAGCGCCTGACCAACGTCGTCTTCATGGGAATGGGAGAACCTCTTGAGAACCGGTTGGAGGTTTCCCGCGCGATCGCTATCCTGCTTTCGCAATTCGGCTTCGGACTGTCCGGCAAGCGCGTGACGGTATCCACGGCCGGTGTTATACCGGAGATGCTCGCGCTGGCCAAGGAATTCCCCGTGAGTTTCGCCGTCTCGATCAACGCGCCGCGGGACGATCTCCGCTCGCAACTGATGCCCGTCAACCGGAGATATCCTCTCAAGGACCTGGTCGCCGCGATGAAAAAAATCCCGTTGCAGAGCGGGCGGAAGGTGACTGCGGAGTATGTGCTGCTTGCGGGTGTCAACGATTCCGAAGGAGATGCCCGGGACCTGGCGCGACTGTTGAAAGGCGCGAGGGTCAAGGTCAATATCATCCCCTTCAATGCGCACGAGCACGGCGATTTCGAGCCCCCGTCCAGCGAAGCCGCGGACCTGTTTCGCGATGTTCTCATGGCGGCGGGGATCCAGGCGATCACCCGCGAGCGGCGCGGGGCGGACATCCGCGCGGCATGCGGGCAGCTCCGCGCGGCGGCGCTGACAAAAAGACCTTGAGCAGCACGGACGATCTCCATACTATCTAACATGGACGACGTCGGGGAGAGGCCTGCGGAGCAGCCGCAGGAGGGGGGCGCAGTGAGGTTAAAGCGCAGACGGGCGATTTGGGAACGAGCGCCCGGCGAGCCACGAACGGAGTCCCCCCTCCGAGGCGGCGCAGCAGTAAACGGGTATACTGGTGCAACCGATATTCCGGAAGGAGATCGAAAGGGAATGGGAGATATTCTCGCCGTGATCGGAGGCTCCGGCCTCTACGAAATGGAAGGGATGAAGAACGTCCGCACCGTCTCCGTGAAGACGCCTTTCGGAGATCCGTCGGATTCGATTGTGGTTGGGGAGATAGAGGGGAAGACATTGGCGTTTCTCCCGCGACACGGGAGGGGGCACCGGATCCTTCCATCCCAGATCAACTACCGCGCGAATATTTACGCCCTCAAGAAGATCGGGGCGAAGTGGGTGCTCTCCATCTCGGCTGTGGGGAGCATGAAGGAGGACATCCGTCCCGGGGACATCGTCGTCGTCGATCAGTTCTACGATCATACGAAGTTCCGCCCCAACACGTTTTTCGGAGACGGAGTCGTCGGGCATATACCGTTCGCCGACCCGGTATGCCCCGGCCTGGCCGGCATCGCCTACTCGGCGGCTAAAAAGGTCGTGAAGCGGACGCATAGAGGGGGGACATATATATGCATGGAGGGCCCCGCGTTCTCCACCCGCGCGGAATCGCAGGTCTACCGGAAGTGGGGGGCGGACGTGATCGGCATGACCAACATGCCCGAGGCGAAGCTGGCCCGCGAGGCCGAACTCTGCTACGCGACTCTGGCTCTCGCCACGGACTACGACTGCTGGCACGAATCGGAAGAGGACGTGTCCATCGAGGCGATCCTCGCCATCATCAGGAAGAACGTGGAAAACTCCAAGAAGATCGTCCGGGATGTCGCCCGCCGCCTTCCGGGATCGGATTCATGCGGATGCGGGGAGGCCCTCAGGCACGCGGTGATCACGGACCGGAAGAGGATCCCGGCGGCAACACGGAAGCGACTCTCGCTGTTCCTGGAGAAATACTCATGAACCGCCGGATCGCGTTGACGGTCGCCGCATGCGCCGCGCTTCTTGCATGCTCTGCGGCCCCCTCGCTCGAAATGCAAAGGGAGGCCCAGGCGCGCATGCAGATGGGGATGACATACCTGGAGCAGCGAAACCTGTCTTCGGCGATGCGCGAACTTACAAAGGCATCGGAGCTCGACCCCGTCAACCCGGAAATCGACGTCGCCCTGGGGCTTGCCTACCAGGCGCGTGGAGACCTCGGGAAGGCTGCGGAGTATTTCAGGGGCGCGATCAGGAAAAAACCCGCTTACGCGGAGGCGCACAACGATCTCGGGATCGTGTTGAGCCAGCTCGGCAGAGGGGAAGAGGCGCTTCGGGAATTCGAGGCCGCCGCGTCCGATGTCATGTACCCGACGCCTGAATGGGCATACTACAACATGGGAGAGGAGTTTCGCCGCCAGGGGAACGCGGTAAAAGCCGAGGGTATGTACAGACGGTCCATAGCGTTGAATCACAGGTATCTGGATTCCTATCTCCGGCTGGCGATGATCCAGGGCGACCGCGGGCGTTGGGATGAGGCGGCAAGGACTCTTGAAGCATGCGTCGCGGCGAGCCCGACGTACGCTCCCGCCTGGATGGACCTCGGGAAGGCGTACCTGTCCCTCGGACGGAAGCAGGATGCGGAAAAAGCGTTTCAGAACGTATTGACCAATTCCGCCGATCCAGCCTTGCGGAAGCAGGCGACCGATTTCCTCGGCGCTCCTGGAAGCGATAATAAGTAGCGGCCCCCGATGAACGCGGGAAATGCATGGAAGGAGGATCGCGAGGCGAGGGGAATGACCCTCGATGAAGCCGCGTCCGCGATCCGCGTCAGCCGGAAGTTTCTGCAGGACATCGAGGACGGGGACTACGCGGGATGGCCGGCGCGGGTATTCTCCTCCGGCTACATCCGCGCCTACGCGAATCTCCTTTCCGTGGATCCCGAGCCGGTTCTCACCGAATATTTCATTTTTCTGGAAAAGATGACGGCCGATAAGCCGCGTGCGTGTTATTCGTTGCCTTCATGGGCGGAGAAGGAGAGGGAACGGGGGAGCCGGAAGGCGAATTACGCGATTGCCGCGGCCGTCGTTCTCATCGTGGGATTGACGCTGGCGTGGTTCAACGCGCGAATGTCCTCGCGCCGGGTTCCCGCTTCACCACCGGTGGCGGTCGCCCCTCCGGCGCCCGCGCAGCAGGAGAACGCGGCGACGGGAGCCGGGACCGATGGCCCCGACAATTCGGCGCAGGCAGCCCAGGCGGGCGGTGCGGCCCCGCCGGAGGCATCTCCTTCCGTGCAGCAGGGGACGGTGTCGACCGCGGGAATCGCCGGGCCGGTGACGTCGCCTTACCAGCTGTTCATCGAGGCCAGCGAAATGACCTGGATCATGTACAGCATCGATGATGGAGAGCCGGTGGACGTCATGCTTTATCCTCGCGACAGGGTCAGCATCCAGGCGCGAAAAAAGATATTCCTGAAACTGGGAAACGCCGGGGGGGTGATTGGAACCCTTAACGGCAAGCCTCTCCCCCCTTTCGGGGCGAGGGGGCAGGTTAAGGAAGTACGGTTCGGGGAGTAGAGGGGCTTGTCATCACAGGGGCCGCGTTCCTTCAAGTCCTCGCGCGCATTCCTGGTCCGATCGGCGGACGTCGGAGAGATCGACCGGCGCCTTTCCTTTTTCACCGAGTCCGAAGGTCTTGTCCACGTGACTGCGAAAGCCGCGCTTCGGAGCCGAAGGCGATTCGGCGGCAGCCTGCAGAAATATTTCCTGCTCGACGTTTCGTGGAACGAGACCCCCGGGAGGACGGCGATCCTCGATTCGGTTTCGCTGGTTGCCAGTTATTGGGAGATAGTGGCCGACTGGGAGAGGGTCAGGCACGCCGACTATCTCCTCGAACTCGCGGCAGCCATGTTCCCCCAGCCGGGCCCCAAGCCGAAAGCGTTTCGAATACTTCTTGCGGAGATGAAATCGTTAGCGGGGGGAGAGCCTCCGCCGGCCGGCGCCAGAAAGGCGGAAGCGGCCTTCCTCTCGGTAGGGGGTTGGGGACCCGATCTCGGGGGGTGCCGCGGCTGCGGGCGGGCTTCAGGCACCATCGGGAAAGGGGAAGCAGGCGCCGTGCGGTTTTCACTGTCCGAGGGGAGGTTTTCATGCGGGAGTTGCACCGGCCATGGCGGGATCTCAATGTCCCTCGGAGCGGTCAGGACCTGGAAAGCTCTCCAGTCATCCTCTCCCTCCCTTCTTCGCAGGCTGCGAATTCCCGAACGTATTCTTGAGGAATTACAGCAGGTTATTCCTAAATATCTCGAGTTGCACTTGGGTAAATCGTTCAAAAGCCTTGGGGGTTATGAGAAGGGATAGAAGTCGTAAACCCCCTGTATTTATAGTGATTTTTCTTGACACCCCGTTCGGGGGAGTGATATGTAACCGTATCACTTTTTCAACGGGAGGGCGTCTTGTTATACCAGGATCTTGTTCTCGCCCTGGAAAGATTCTGGGCGGACAAAGGCTGCGTCATCCACCAGCCATATGATATAGAAGTCGGAGCGGGGACCTTCAACCCAGCGACGTTCCTCCGTGCGCTTGGACCCGAGCCGTGGAACACCGCGTACGTCGAGCCCTCCCGGCGCCCGACCGACGGCCGTTACGGCGAGAACCCGAATCGTCTTCAGCACTATTACCAGTACCAGGTCATCATGAAGCCCTGCCCCTACAATTACGTCGAGATGTACCTCGACTCGCTTCGGGCGGTGGGGATCGACCCGTTGAAGCACGACATACGGCTTGTGGAGGACGACTGGGAATCTCCGACGCTCGGCGCCTGGGGTCTGGGATGGGAGATCTGGCTGGACGGAATGGAAATAACCCAGTTCACATACTTCCAGCAGTGCGGCGGTATCGATCTGAAGCCGATATCCGGCGAGATCACCTACGGCATCGAGAGGATAGCGATGTACCTGCAGAACGTGGAGAACGTGTTCGACCTTAAATGGGTCGGGAACGTGACCTATGGAGACGTCCACCACAGGGGAGAGGTGGAGTTCTCCAAATACAATTTCGAGGCGGCCGACATCCAGATGCTTTTCTCCCTGTTCACCATGTACGAGAAAGAGTGCCTCCAGCTTATCGAAAAGAAACTCGTTCTTCCCGCATATGATTACTGCCTGAAGTGTTCCCACACGTTCAACATGCTGGATGCCCGCGGGGCCATTTCCGTGACCGAGAGGACGTCGTACATCGGCAGGGTTCGCAACCTGGCGAAGCTGTGCGCGGAAGGGTACCTCAAGTCCCGCGAAGAGATGGGATTCCCGCTGATGAAGAAGTTCCCCGGCCGATAATCCATTACGAAGAAGAGGGAATATGGAACGCGATTACCTGTTGGAGATTGGGTGCGAGGAGCTACCGGCCGGGTTCGTGGGACCCGCCCTTTGGTTCGGCGGCCAGCAGTTCGCCGAGATACTCAAGAAGAACCGGTTCAACTTCGACCGGGTAGACATATACGGAACTCCGCGCCGGCTCGCCTACGTCATCAGGAACCTTTCCGATCGGCAGAAGGCCGCAGAAGAGACGGCTATGGGGCCGCCGAAAAGCGTGGCATACGACAAGGAAGGGAAACCGACAAAAGCGGCTCTCGGGTTCGCCAAGGCGCAGGGAGTGGAGATTTCAGCCCTCAAGGTTTTCTCCACCGACCGCGGCGAATACCTGGGCGTAGTGAAGGAGCAGGTCGCAAGGCCGGTGGCCGAGGTGCTTCCGGACGTGGTCGCCGGATGGATCCCGAACATCCCGTTCAAGAAGTCGATGCGCTGGGCCGATCTGGATGTGAGATTTGCCAGGCCTGTTCATTGGATCGTGTCGCTGTACGGTGACCAGGTGCTGCCCCTTTCCTTCGGGAACGTGAACGCAGGCCGTACGACCTACGGGCACCGCTTCCTTTCCCCGGGACCCATCGATCTTTCCGGCACGGAGGAGTATTCGGAGAAGCTCGCGGCGGCAGACGTGTTCGTCGACCTGGAGGTCCGCAAGGATAAGATTCGCGCGGGGATAAGGGAGGCGGAAAAACAGATCGGCAGAAAGTGGATCGAGGACGAGCCGCTTGTCGAGACGGTGGCGAACCTCGTGGAGTACCCCGTGGTTATGGTAGGGCGCTTCGAGGAGAAATTCCTTGCCCTCCCGCGCGAGGTCCTGATCACCTCGATGCGGGTAAACCAGAAATATTTCGTGTTCGAGGACGACCGCGGGAACCTGTTCCCGGGCTTCGCCTTCGTTTCCAACATGCGCGTCCCCGACAACCGCGTGGTTATAACCGGCAACGAGCGCGTTATCCGTGCCCGCCTGTCCGACGCCGAGTTCTACTACGGGGACGACCTGAAGGTCCCCTTGTTCGATCGCGCGCAGAAGCTCAAGAAAGTCCTGTTCCAGGCGGATCTCGGCATGTACTGGGAAAAGGTCGAGCGGATGTCCGACATCGCCGGGTACGTCGCTTCCATCGGATTCCCCGCGAAGGAGAAGGACTGCCGTCGCGCTGCGTTCCTCACGAAGGCCGACCTCACAACTGGCGTGATCAAGGAGTTCCCCGAGCTGCAGGGTGTCATGGGCCGCCATTACGCCCTTAAGACGGGCGAGACGGACGAGGTTGCGCAGTCGGTATTCGAGCATTACCTTCCAAAAGGTCAGTCCGACGATCTGCCGGCCACCGATATCGGAGCCGCCGTGGCGATCGCGGACAAGATCGACATGGTGTGCGGCTGCTTCGGAGTAGGGTTGATCCCGACCGGCACCGCGGATCCTTACGGCCTGCGGCGCCACACTCTGGGGATCCTATCTATCCTTGAAGCGAGGGGACTGCGCGTGCCGATCGAGGGTCTTGTGGACCGGTCGATGTCATCCCTGTCCGGCAAGCTGAAGACGCCGGCCGAAGAAGTGAAGCGGAAGGTGATGGAATTCATCCAGGGCAGGCTCTTCAATCTCTGGACATCCCAGGGCACCCCCGGGGATCTCGCGGACGCCGTCATCGCCGCGGGACTGACGGACATGACGGACCTGCGGGCGAAGCTGAACGCGCTGGTGGCGTTCCGAAACGAGGCGGCGTTCGAACCGCTTGCGGAAGTGTTCAAGCGGGCGATCAACATCACGAAGGCGTACGCCGGACCGCTTGACGTTTCCGAGGCCCTTTTCGAGCACAATGAGGAAAAGGCGCTTTACAAAGCGGCGCAGGAGGTGTCCGGAAGGGTGTCCGCAGCCGCCAGGGACGGCCGGTACGCCGAGGCGTTCGGCGAGATGGCGCGTCTGCAGCCGCTCGTCTCCGCCTTCTTCGAGAAGGTGCTCGTTATGGCGAAGGACGAGAATGTGAAGAACAACCGCCTGGCGCTCCTCAAGAACCTTTCCACGGTGTTCGCCGGCGTGGCGGATTTCTCCAGGGTCAGCGCAGCCAAAGCGTAATCAAAGGATGCGGGAGGGAAAGCGGATGACGTCAAAACGCGTCTATTTCTTCGGGGGGGGAAAGGCCGAGGGTCACGGAGGAATGAAGGACGTCCTCGGAGGGAAAGGGGCCGGGCTCGCCGAGATGACCAACCTGGGCGTCCCCGTACCGCCGGGCTTCACGATCTCCACGGAGGTCTGCAACCTTTTCTACAAGAACCGCGGAAAGATCCCGCAGGACGTCAACAGGGAGATCGCCGCGAACCTGGGCCGCCTCGAAAAAATCGCGGGGAAGAAGCTGGGCGACCCGAAGAACCCGCTCCTGGTTTCGGTCAGGTCCGGGGCCAAGTTCTCGATGCCGGGGATGATGGACACGATCCTCAACCTAGGCCTGAACGACAGGAGCGTCGAAGGCATCGCGCAGAAATCGAAGAACCCGCGGTTCGCCTACGACTCGTATCGCCGCTTCCTGATGATGTTCTCGGATGTGGTGCTGGGGATCGACAAGGAGAATTTCGAAGAGGTCTTCGACCACAAAAAGAAGGAGCGCAACGTAACCAGCGACGTCGATCTGACGGCCGCGGACCTGAAGGACCTCTGCGGAAAGTTCAAGGCGCTCGTCAAGGGTCGCCTGCGGAAGGAGTTCCCCCAGGATCCTGCGGTGCAGCTGGAACTGTCGCGGGACGCGGTCTTCAAGTCCTGGAACAACGACCGCGCGAAATACTACCGGAAGGCGAACGGCATCCCGGACGACATCGGCACCGCCGTCAACGTGCAGGCCATGGTGTTCGGCAACATGGGCGACGACTGCGCCACGGGCGTCGGCTTCACGCGGAACCCCGCGACGGGGGCGAATGAATTCTACGGGGAATACCTGACCAACGCCCAGGGCGAGGACGTGGTGGCCGGCATAAGGACGCCGAAGCCGATCACGGCCTTGAAAAAGGAGATGCCCAGGGTTTTCGCCCAGCTCGTCAAGATAACCGGCAAACTTGAGAAGCATAACAAGGACGTCCAGGACTTCGAGTTCACCGTCGAGAGCGGCAAGCTTTTCATGCTGCAGACGCGGAACGGTAAGCGTACTGCGACGGCCGCGATCAAGATCGCGGTGGACATGGTCAACGAAAAGCTCATCACGCGGGAAGAGGCGGTGATGCGTCTCGATCCGCAGCAGATCGACCAGCTCCTGCATCCCGTGATCGATCCCAAGGCGAAGCTGGAGGTCATAGCGAAGGGCCTCCCCGCTTCTCCCGGCGCGGCGACCGGCGCGGTCGTTTTCCACGCGGATCGCGCGGTGGAATGGGCCATGGAGGGGAAGGCGGTTATCCTGGTACGCAAGGAAACGAGTCCCGACGACATCCACGGGATGGACGTGGCGCGTGGGATTCTCACCGCCAAGGGCGGCATGACCTCTCATGCCGCCGTGGTGGCCCGCCAGATGGGAAAGACCTGCGTCGCCGGCTGCGAGGCGATAGACGTGGACGAGGGGACCCACCGCTTCATGGTGGGAAGCCGCATGATCCGCGAGGGGGAATTCATATCGCTGAACGGCAGCACCGGCGAGGTCATCCTGGGGCAGGTGCCGCTGATCGCACCGAAGATGACCGGTTCCTTCGGAACGCTTATGTCGTGGGCGGATGGAATCAGGCGCCTGAAAGTCCGGGCCAACGCGGACACGCCTCGCGACGCGCGCACCGCGCGGGAGTTCGGAGCCCAGGGAATCGGGCTGTGCCGCACCGAGCACATGTTCTTCGCCGAGGATCGGATTCCGCTGATGCGTGAGATGATCCTCGCGCGGACCCGGGAGGAGCGCGAGGCGGCCCTGTTGCGGCTGCTTCCCCTGCAGAAGGAAGATTTCAAGGGCCTCTACCGGGAGATGAAGGGGTACCCGGTGACCATCCGGCTCCTGGACCCGCCGCTCCACGAGTTCCTGCCGAAGCGCGAGGACCTGATGGTCGAGGTTACAAAGCTCGACCTCGTCCGGGCGGACAAGACGATCATTGAAGAAAAGCGGCGGCTCCTCGAACGCGTCGAGGAGCTCCACGAGTTCAACCCGATGCTGGGACTGCGCGGCTGTCGCCTGGGCATCCTTTACCCGGAGATCAGCCGGATGCAGGCCCGGGCTATTTTCGAGGCGGCCTGCGAAGTCACGCGGGAAGGGATCCGCGTGCAGCCCGAGGTGATGATACCGCTCGTCAGCATGGTCCAGGAGATGAAAGCGCAGAAGGAGCTTATCGTCGGCATCGCCGAGGAGACGATGAAGCGCTACAAGCGGAAGTTCCCATATACGGTGGGGACCATGATCGAGCTGCCCCGCGCGGCGGTGACCGCGGACGAGATCGCGCTGGAGGCGGAGTTCTTCTCCTTCGGAACGAACGACCTCACACAGACGACGTTCGGATTCTCCCGGGACGACTCCGGGAAATTCATCCAGTACTACATGGCCCGTTCGGAACTCTGCACCCGTTGCGGCACAAAGCTGGAGAAGGACCTTTCCTGCGCAACGTGCAAGATCACATACCAGAAGCGCCCGGAGAACATCCTCGAGGCCGACGTGTTCGCTACCCTCGACCAGACGGGCGTCGGGCAGCTCATTCGGATGGGTGTGGAAAAGGGACGCGCGGCGCGTCCAGGTCTGAAGGTTGGGATCTGCGGCGAGCACGGCGGGGATCCCAAGTCGGTGGATTTCTGCCACAGAGCGGGGCTGGATTATGTTTCCTGCTCCCCGTACCGCGTTCCCATCGCGAGGCTATCGGCTGCGCAAGCGGTGTTGAGGGAGAGGGAAGCGGCGGCTAAGCAGCCCAAGAAACAGTAATAATTCCTTCTGATTCGTTAGGCGGCCTCCCTGGGGGTCGCCTTTTTTTTTGCCTTTACATTTCCCCAGATACACAATATATTGCGTTAAACGGAGGGAGCGTATACATTATGTTGAGGATTTTGCGGTAGATTACCGTCCGCGGCAGCAAGGGAGCGATGAAACTCAAGAAACTCGAACTATTCGGCTTTAAATCCTTCTACGACAAGACTATTTTCGAATTTTCCGACGGAATAACCGCAATTGTGGGTCCGAACGGCTGCGGAAAGTCGAACATCGTCGACGCCGTCCGCTGGGTGCTGGGAGAACATGCGCCCACCTACCTGAGAAGCAAAGCGCTGGAAGATGTCATATTCGCGGGGTCCGACGCGGCAGGACCGCTCGGCATGGCGGAAGTTTCGCTGACCTTCTCGAACGAGGAGGGCGGCGGTCCCCCCGGCTACGAGTCGTACGCCGAGATCCAGGTAACCCGCAGAACCTTCCGCAACGGCGATAGCGAGTTCCACATCAACCGCATCCCATGCCGCCTGAAGGACATCGCGGAACTCTTCCTGGACACCGGCGCGGGCGCGCGCGGGTACGCGATCATCGAGCAGGGCAGGATATCCACGATCGTCAACGCCAAGCCGGACGAGAAGCGGCTGATCATAGAGGAAGCGGCCGGGGTGGCGAAGTTCCGCGTGCGCAGGAAGGAAGCGGAAAGGAAGATGGAGAGCACGCGGCAGAACCTCGCGCGCGTGCGGGACATCCTTGAAGAGGTGAAGAGGCAGATCGGGAGCCTGGACCGGCAGGTCCGGAAGGCGGAAAGGTACAAGGCGCTTAAGGAGGAGCTGCGCGGCCTGGACCTGCGGATCGCGGCCAGGAAGTTCAGCGAGCTGACGATGATGCGCGCGTCGGGAGGCGCGGAGCTTTCCGCGCTGGAGGATTCACTGCTTTTCCTCCGGGCGGAGCTGTCACGGATCGAGTCCGAGGTCGAGTCCCGGCGGTTGCGACATGCCGAGGCGGAGAGCGCCGTGCGGGACATGGGGATGACTCACGGATCCTTGAAGGAGGAGGTCGCCCGCCGCGAAGAGGAGTGGAAAGCGAACGTGCGCCAGGCCGGCGATCTGCGCGGCCTGATCGAGGAAGCGGCCACTCTCGCCGCGGGGATCGACAGGGAGATAGCAGATCTTTCCCGGAGGCTCCAGGAGGCCCATGAGGCCGAATCGCGCAGGCGCGAAGTCGTCGAGGCGGCCCGTGCCCGGTTTGCGGAGCTTTCGACGGAGGCCGATGGGTCGGACGGCGAATACCGGCAGCACAGGGATCTGTCTGACCGCGCGAAATACGATCTCATGGTTCGCGTGAACCTCCATTCAACCGCCATATCCAGCGCGGGATCGTATCAGCGGACCATCGAAGACAACGAGCGGAAGCTTTCCCGCATTGAAGAGCAGGCCGGGTATGCCGTGACGGAGGCGGAAAAGGCGGAAAAGGATTTCGCCGAAGCGTCCGCGGCGGAAGCGTCCTCCCGGGAAGCGCTGGTTATCGCCGAGCGGTTCTGGGAGGAAACGGGCGACCTCCTTGTCAAGGCCGTCGTGCGCATGGACGAGGTGGTTAAGGAACGGGGCGAGGCGGAAGGCCGCCTTCAGGTGTCTTCTTCGCGGCTCGAAACGCTGTCCCGCCTGTATGAGAGGAAGGATTGGGCCACGTCCGGCGTACGCGCCGTCCTGCGGCATTTCAACGGCCGGGGAAACGGAGGCGACGCGGAATTGGACCACGGGATCTTCGGCGTCATCGGGGATCTCGTGGAAACGGACGCGTCGTTCGAGAAAGCGGTCGAGGCGGTGCTCGGCGAACGGATGCAGTCCATCGTCGTCCGCGGCCAGCATGAAGGGCTCTCCGCTCTCCGATACCTGAAGGAGACCCGCGAAGGGCGGGGGACGTTCGTGCCCGTGTCCCTTCGCACCCGGGAGGATGCGCCGGCGTATGCGGGAGAGGAAGGGGTCATAGCCCCGCTGACGGATATCGTCAGGGTCCCCTCCGAATGCCGTGATCTCGTCCAGGGCCTGCTCGGGGGAACGCTTCTGGTCCGCGACATGGACATCGCCCTGCGCCTTTGGAACCGCAACGGCGTCTGGAACACGTACGTCACATTGGACGGGGACATGGTGACCGCGGAAGGAGCTCTGGTGGGCGGCTCCATGGCCGACGGCGGGTCGGGCATCCTTGCGGTCAAGCGCGAGATCCGCGAGCTGGAAATAGAGATCGCAGGTCTTGCCGCGGAGGCGGAGAGGCTCAAGGCTGACGAGGAGGAAACACGGCGCAGGAAGGCAGATCTCGAGGAGCGGAAGAACGATGCGTTCCGCCGGCGCGAGGAGTGCACGGGCGGTTTGCGGCAGGTCGAACAGTCGCGTGCAAGGCTCGAAGCCGCTCGCTCCCAGGCGGCGGAGAAGCTGGACGGTCTCGTTCAGGAGCGTGAATATCAGAAGGCGGGGCTTGCGCGGATCCACGACGAGTATCGCGTCTCGCAGGAGGCGGCGCAGGTCTCGGAGCAGGCCAAGGGCGAAGAGGAGGAACGCGTCGGGCGGCTCATCGCCGTCCTCGAGGAAAAGCGCGTAGCCGCCGAGGAGGCCCGGAAACTGTCCCACGCGTCCGAGATCGAGCTGGCCGAGCTGTCCGGAAAGGACGATGCCGAGCGGAAGGCGCTCGAGGGGCTGTCGCAGGCGATAACGGAGAAAAGCGCTCTTTCCGCGGAGTGGACCCGCAGAAAGGCATCGTACGAGGAGCGGCTCGGTGCCCTTGAGGAAGCGATCGAATCGGGACGCGCGGCCGTAGAGGAAGGCGCGGCGGAGCTGTCGCGGCAACAGGAAGCGATCGACCGTCTCCTCGAGGAGAAGTCGGCCGCCTATGCGCACATAGATTCCCTGGAAAGCGTTGGAAAAGGGATTCGCCGCCAGGAGCAGGAAGCTGCCGACCGGCTCTCCGATCTGCGCCTGTCCGTCCAGAGGATCGAAGGAGACCTGGCGAGCCTCGATATGCTTACATACCAGCGGTACGAGGCGCACACGGCGGATCTCCCCATGCCTGAAGCGGATGCGGAAGCGGGTGCGGATGGGGAAGCGGTCGAAACGGCCGGGTGGGAGGCCCGCGCAGGGGAAATCAGGGAGCGCATGGCCTCGATCGGCGAGGTGAACCTCGCCTCTATCGACGAGTACAAGGAACAATCCGAGAGGCATGCGTTCCTCGCCGGGCAGAATGAAGATCTCGAAAGGTCGCTCGATGACCTCGCGAAGGCTATCCAGCGGATAAACCGGACCACCCGGGAACGGTTTTCCGAAACATTCGACAAGATCAACGAGAAGCTCATGGAAGTGTTCCCGAAGTTGTTCATGGGCGGACGGGCATTCCTCGCGATGGTCGACGAGGAAAACCTGCTTGAAACCGGGGTGGAGCTCGTAGTCCAGCTTCCGGGAAAGAAGCTGCTGCCGCTGGCATCCATGTCCGGCGGGGAAAAATCGCTCGCCGCCGCGTGCCTCATATTCTCGATCTTCCTCGTGAAGCCGTCGCCCTTCTGCCTGCTGGACGAGGCGGACGCCGCTCTCGACGACGCCAACATCGACCGTTTCAACGCCCTCGTCAGGGAGATGTCGGACCGCTACCAGTTCCTGCTCATCACCCACAACAAAAGGACGATGGAACTGGCCGACAACCTCTACGGGATCACGATGGAAAAGCCGGGGATCTCCAAAGTCGTCTCCGTTAAATTCAACGCGTGACGGATTCCTTCCTCTCCCGCCTGAAAGCGGGATTGTCCAAGACACGCGAGCTGCTCCTCATGAACGTGGAGGCGGTCGCGCGCGGTATCGGCCCCGTGGACGAAAAGGTCCTTTCGGACCTGGAGGAGGCGCTCATACTTGCGGATGCGGGGGCGGAGCTGGCGCACGAATATGTGGAAGAGCTGCGCCGGAAGTGGCGCCGCGGGGAGCTGCCTGACACGGAGGCGCTCCGGTCGGCGCTGCGTGCGATGATCGCCGGGACGCTCGCTCCCAGGATGGTCCCCCTCGATGTAAAACCCCCGTATCCGGTCGTCATTCTCGTCGTAGGCGTGAACGGCGTCGGGAAGACGACGACCATCGGGAAAGTGGCGCATTGGCTGAAGGATCAGGGGCATCCAGTCCTGCTTGCGGCAGGCGACACTTTCCGCGCGGCGGCGATCGAGCAGTTGAAGATCTGGGCGGAACGGACCGGCTCCGAGTTCGTGCAGCACAAGGAGGGCTCCGATTCCTCCGCGGTCGCATACGACGCCGTCAGGGCAGCGAAGGCCAGGGGGCTCCACGCGGTCCTGGTCGACACCGCGGGGAGGCTCCACACGAAGGCCCACCTCATGGAGGAGATGCGGAAGGTGGTCCGGGTCATCGGAAAGGAAATGCCGGGAGCGCCGCACGAGGTGCTGCTGGTGCTCGACGCCACCAACGGGCGCAACGCGATAGCCCAGGCGAAGGCATTCAGCGAGGTCACGGGGGTGACCGGGCTTGTTCTCACGAAACTGGACGGCACCGCGAAGGGCGGAGTGGTGCTCTCCGTCACACGGGAAATAGATGCCCCGATCCGGTTCATCGGCGTCGGCGAGTCCGTCGAAGACCTGCGTCCTTTCGATGCTTCGGCTTTCGCCGAAGCGCTTTTCTGACCTTCCCCCCATCATGATCGACAACCTTTTCCTGCAGGTGGTTGGAGGGGCTTTCCTGCTCCTGTACGGCGTGCGCATCACGGGGCAGGGGTTCGAGCTCGCCTTCGGCGCGCGCATGAAGGGGTGGTGGGCCGAGCCCGGCCGCAGCCGCCTCGGGGGATTCGGCGCGGGAGTCGCCGGGACCGCGCTGTTGCAGAGCTCCGGGGCGGTCGTCACCCTCCTCGTATCGTTCGCGGAGATATCGCCTCTGCCCCTTGTCCAGTCCCTTTCGGTCGTCCTGGGCGCCGATCTCGGAAGCACGCTGATCGTACAGGTCCTCTCGTTCCGCATTTATACATACGCGTTCCCGGTGCTCTCGTCGGGCATTCTCCTCTACCTGTGGGGAAGAAAGCCCAAGGTGCGGGCGGTCGGGCAGGGCCTGCTGGGGATCGGATTCATGCTTCTGGCGCTGAGGTTCCTCTCCAGCGCGGCGGGCGGCATGGGAGAAGTGGCGAGCCTTCGCTCGCTGATGATGGATCTGGGCGGCGCGCCGCTGGTCGCGTTCGTTTGGGGATTGTTCCTGAGCGCTCTGTTCCAGAGCAGCACCGCTGTGATGATCCTGCTTATCGCGTTCACCCAGGATGGAGTGATGCCCGTATCCGCGGTCCTTCCGCTGGTCCTGGGAGCGAATGTCGGAGGTTCGTCAGTGGCGTTCATGGCCTCTTCGGGCCTGGCGGCGGAGGGGAAGCGGGTCGCGTGGGGGCACGTGCTGATGAAAATCGCGGGGGCTCTTCTGTTCCTGCCGTTCTTCGCCCAGACCCAGAAAGTGTTGTCCTTTCTGTCCCCCGATCCGTCACGTATCGTCGCGAACGCGCACACGCTGTTCAACCTTTCGCTCGCGGCGGTCTTTTTCCCGCTTGCCCCGAGAATCGCCTCTCTGCTTTCCGGGATGATGCCGGAAAAGAGGGAGATGGCCCCGAGGGGAAAGCCGATGTATCTGGACCGGAACACCCTTCCGGTCGCCGGGGCCGCGCTCGGCCAGGTGGCCCGCGAAATCATCAGGATCGCGGACATGATCCAGGAGATGCAGGTGATGGCACGGCAGGCGATACGCGAGGTCGGCGAGGAGATCACCGAACGCATCCGCATCATGGATGACGACGTCGACGGGTTGACGCGCGAGATCAAGGTGTTCCTGTCGGCGCTGGGAGAGGGCACTCTCGATTCGGAGCAGACGAACCGCGCCGTTGCGTACATCGCCATCGTCTCCGACCTGGAAAATATCGGAGACTTCGTCGACAAGACGCTGGGGGATCACGTGCGCCGGATGGCGGAGAGGGGCCAGCGCTTCTCCGAGGAGGGGGTGAAGGAGCTTGAATCATTCATGCTGGAAGTGGAGGAGATGTGCAGAGAGGCGATCTCCGCTTTCGTGACTCGCGACAGGAAAGCGGCGGGTAACGTGATAGCCCGCAAGAAAGCGATCAGCCAGGCGGAGCGGGACCTGCGTCTCGCCCACATCAACCGCCTTCGGAAGGGGACGCCGGAATCCCTCGAGTCGAGCGCGGCCCACCTCGACATTCTTTCCGCCTGGAAGGTGATCGCATCGCATTCCGCGGCCGTCGCGCACAGCATCATGCAGATGGAGGAGTAGGACGCAGGGCCCCTTGGCGATTGACCCTGCGGCCCGGAAGGGTTAATTTAAAACTGTCGTCGAACATCATGGAGGGAGAACCCGGAAGATGGCGGATGAATCCTTTGTCCTGATCGAAAAAAAGATAAGCGATCTCGTGGGGTTGGTGACGACCCTGAAGGGGCAGAACGCGGAGCTTTCGGCGCAGCTGGACCAGAAGAAGGCCGAGGCGAAAGAGCTCGCCCGCAAGGTCGCCGATTTGACCAATGAGCGCAACCAGATCCGGTCGAGAGTGGATAAGATAATGTCGCGCCTCGAAACCATTGAGTTGTGATTGATCGAATGTATAATGGGTAGTGGAAGGGGATGAACAACCGGTACGACGTGAACATCGCCGGGTACTCCCTGGCCGTGAAAACGGACAGGTCGGCGGAACATATGGCGCGCCTGAGCGAACTTCTGAACGAGAGGGTTCGCGAGGTGCAGAAATCAGGCGCGACCACGAACTACCTGAACGTCGTCATGCTGGCGGCGATGCAGCTGGCTGACGAGGTCCTGGAGCTTCGGGGAAAGCAGGACGAGGAGAAGAAACTCCTCGAGCAGAAGAGCAGGGATCTCCTGGACGCGCTGGACAGCGCGTTGAAATGAGTGTGGAGGCGAAACCGGTTAACCCCTGTCGTGCGCGTGATTGGCGGAAGAGTTTGAGCCAACACACGTAGAACGGGATCCCTTCCTGACGGCGGTGAGCATGCCCCCGCCGGGGGAAGCCTGAAGCCGTCACAATCAGGGAGCCCACCTGGTGAGAGCCAGGTTCGACTCGACCGGCGACACGGCACAGCGCAGGGGTTTTTACATGCGATCTCCGCTGAAGGCGGCGTTTATATAGATTCAGGGCGCAGGAAAAGGGTTTTATGACGTTCGTCCACGAATAAGGTCAGGTTGTTTCGCCATAGTTGTTTCGTCGCAGCGATGCGGGGTTTTATCCACCCGTCGCATCGCCTTATTCGCGGTTCCTGCCAACCCTGTTATTCCCGAAAACGGCGGTTCTTTCATGCTTATTCAAGATCGGAAGGCAGAGCTTCGCCGGTCCGAGCGCAATCGCGCCCGCGCGGGCGCGGGGGAAAAGGAACTCGCGAGGAGGAGCCTTGAGGTTCAAAGGCGGTTCCTCGATGGCTTTCCTCCCGGGCCAGGACGGGTCGCGTTGTATGCGGCCATCCCGGGGGAAGTCGGGACGGAACTGATCCGGGCCACGTATCTGGATGCCGGTGTCGAGCTTTTCTATCCCCGGGTCATGGAAGACGGGAAACTCTCCTTCTATCGGAACGGCAGCCCCGACATCTGGGTCCGCGGGAAATATGGTCTCATGGAGCCGCGCATCTCTCCGGGGATGGAAGGAGTGCGGAGCGGGTTCGACCTTGTTATCGTCCCGGGGGTTGCGTTCGACTCGATGGGCAAGCGCCTCGGAAGAGGATACGGCTACTACGACAGGTTCCTGGCCGATCTGACCGGCTCGGCGATTACGGTAGGTCTGGCGTTTTCTCGGCAGTTGCTGCCGGAAGTCCCTGTGGACGAATGGGACGTTCCGGTGGACGCGGTGGTGACGGAAGACGGCGTCATCCGGGTTCCCCGGGCGCGCCGCGATGGGCAGTTAAAATAGATGCGGTACCAAGGAGGCTTCTTTGAATACGGACATGATCGTCATGACGGCGCTTGCAGGTCTCGCGGCGGCACTCGGACTGGTCGTGGTATTCCTTATAGTGAAAAAGCGTTCGGCGGAGGACAAGGCGCGCGCGGGAGTGGCGCAGGCCGAGGAAATCCGGCAGAGCGCGAAGAAAGATGCGGAGAATATCCTCAAGGAAGCGGCCCTCCAGGCCAAGGATTACCAGCTCCAGGTCAAGCTCGACTTCGAGCGGGAGACGCGCGAACGTAAGCACGAGATCTCCCAGCTCGAAAAGCGCTTACTGCAGAAAGAGGACCAGCTCGACAGGAAGACCGAGGGGCTGGAGGCCAGGTCCCAGGAGTTCGGTAAGAAGGAAAAGGAGCTGTCTGAGCAATCGAAGAAAGTGGAGACGCAGCAGGGCGAGCTGCGCGAGGACATCAGGAAGGCGAAGGAGAACCTGGAGCGCATCGCGGGGGTGACCGCCGAACAGGCGAAAACGGAACTGGTCGAAATGGTGACCAACGATGCCAGGATGGAAGCCGCGAAGAAGATCCGCGCCATGGATGAAGAGTTCAAGGAGGAGGCCGCGCAGAAGGGGCGGAAGATGATTTCGCTCGCCGTGCAGCGGTACGCGGCGGATTACGTCGCCGAGCATGTCGTCTCGGCGGTGCCGCTTCCCTCCGAGGAGATGAAGGGGCGGATCATCGGACGGGAGGGGCGCAATATCCGCGCGTTCGAAGCTGCGACCGGGGTCGACATCATAATCGACGACACGCCGGAGGCCGTGATCCTGTCCGGGTTCAATCCCGTGCGCAGGGAGGTGGCCCGCATCGCGCTCACCCGGCTGGTCCAGGACGGCCGGATCCACCCTGCAAGAATCGAGGAAACCGTCGAGAAGGTCACAAAGGAAGTCGATGAACTTATCCGGGAAGCGGGGGAGCAGGCGCTCTTCGATCTCGGTCTCCACGGTATCCATCCCGAGCTGATCAAGCTTATCGGAAAACTCAAGTACCGGACATCCTACGGGCAGAACATTTACACGCACTCCCTCGAGGTGGCGTTCCTGTGCGGAATGATCGCATCCGAGCTGGGATTAAGCGTCAAGCTGGCGAAGCGGGCCGGGCTCCTGCATGACATAGGAAAGGCGGTGGACCACGAGGTGGAGGGGCCCCACGCCCTGATCGGGGCCGACCTGGCGAAGAAGTACGGCGAGCCGCAGCGCGTCATCCACGCTATCGCGGCGCACCACGAGGACGAGTCTCCGCATGACATCCTTCCGATCCTCGTGCAGGCGGCGGACGCCCTTTCGGGAGCGCGGCCGGGAGCGCGCCGGGAGATGCTGGCGAACTACCTGAAGCGCCTGGAGGACCTGGAGAAGATAGCCAAGTCGTTTCCCGGGGTCGATAAGTCCTACGCGATACAGGCCGGGAGGGAGGTTCGCATCATCGTCGACAACCAGAAAATCGGGGACGAGGCGGCGACGGTCCTTGCGCGCGACATCGCGAACAAGATCGAAGGGGAGCTGTCCTACCCCGGCCAGATACGTGTTACGGTGATCCGCGAGACCCGCGCCGTGGACTACGCGAAATAATGTGGGTCCTTTTCTTCGGCGACGTAGTCGGCAAGCCGGGCCGGAAAGCGGTCGGGGAATTCCTATCCCGCCTCGCCGGAAAGCGTGACGTCGATTTGGTGATCGCGAACGGGGAGAACGCCGCGGGAGGGGTCGGCGTAACCCAGCCTGTCGTCAAGGAGCTGTTCGACTCGGGAGTGGACGCGCTGACCAGCGGGAATCACGTCTGGGACAAGCGGGAAGGCCTGGTCCTGCTGGAAGGCGACTCGAGGATACTCCGCCCTGCGAATTATCCTGCAGGCGCCGAGGGGCGCGGTTGGGGGGTATTCCGCGGCCGCAGCGGAGCGCCGTACGCGGTGGTGTCCCTGATGGGAAGGGTTTTCATGGGACAGAACGATTGCCCGTTCCAATGGATGGACGCGAATCTTCCCGAGATCCGCCGGCAGGCGGCTGCGGTTCTCGTCGACTTCCACGCCGAGGCGACTTCGGAAAAGCGCGCGATGGCGTTTCATCTCGACGGGAGGGTGGCGGTCATCGCGGGAACGCATACTCACGTTCAGACCGTGGACGCGGAGGTCCTCCCCGGGGGTACGGGCTATATCACGGATGCGGGGATGTGCGGCCCCTCGAAGTCGGTGATCGGCATGGATCCCAAGGCCGTGCTTCGCCGCTTCCGCCTTCAGGTGCCGACGCGGTTCGAGGTGGGATCGGGCGAGCCGCAAGCCGCGGGAGCTTTTTTCGACGTCGACCCGGGGACGGGTATCTGCAGGGCCGTTGAGCCGTTTGTGATGAGCGAAAGCAGGATGAGGAGCGCGGACGAATGGAAGAGATTCTCAAGTCACTGAAGCGCGGAGTCGTGGAAGTCATCAGCGGGGAGGAGCTGGAGCGGAAGCTTGAGCGCTCCCGCAAGGAGGGGCGGCCCCTGCGCGTCAAGGCAGGGTTCGACCCAACAGCGCCGGACCTTCATCTGGGGCACACGGTTCTTATACAGAAGCTTCGGCATTTCCAGGATGCGGGCCACCAGGTGATCTTCCTGATCGGCGACTTCACCGGAATGATCGGCGATCCGTCCGGAAAGACGGAGACGCGCAAGGCGCTGACGAGAGAAGACGTCGATCGGAACGCGGTGACATACAAGGAGCAGATCTTCAAGATTCTGGACCCGGAAAAAACCGAGGTGCGGTTCAACTCGGAATGGCTCGCCGGTCTTTCCATCGAGGAGTTGGTGAGGATCGCGGCGCAGATGACGGTGGCGCGGATGCTGGAACGGGACGACTTCCGAAAACGCTACGAGGGCGAGCGGCCTATATCTATCCATGAGTTCCTCTATCCGCTCTTCCAGGGCTATGACTCGGTCGCACTCAAGGCGGACGTGGAATTCGGCGGGACCGACCAGATATTCAACCTCCTCGTTGGGCGCGACCTTCAGCGCGTCTACGGGCAGGAGGCGCAGGTCGTCATGACCACGCCGCTCCTGGTGGGCCTGGACGGCGTCAACAAGATGAGCAAGAGCCTCGGCAACTACGTAGGCATCACGGAATCCGCGGAGACCATTTTCGGAAAGCTGATGTCCATCTCCGACGACCTTATGCTCACATATTACGAGCTGCTTTCCGACATCAGCATGAGCGAGCTGGAATCCCTGAAGAGAGGAATTTCGGACGGCACACGTCATCCCATGGACGCGAAGATGTCCCTCGCCGAGGAGATCGCCGCAAGGTTCCACGGGCGGAACGCAGCCCGGGAAGCCGCGGATGGATTCCGGAAGAGATTTTCCGGCAAGGAATTTCCCGAGGACGCGCGCAAGGTTTCGGGGAGCGTGCTTGGAGGGAGGACCGACCTGGCGCATGTGGTCTCGAAGGTGTCGACGTCGTTTACCACGAAGTCGGCGGCCCGCAGGCTCATCGAGCAGGGGGGGCTGGAAGTGGACGGCGAAAAGGTGTCGGATCCCGCGCGGGAGATCGTTTCTAAAGGCGAAATACGCTTGAAAATCGGCAAGAAGGAGTTCGTGGTCGTAAATTTCGGTTAACCGCCGGAAACATACATTTTTCCCTTGCATCTAAACGTGGGTTCGGCTATATTTCCGTGTCCCCTGGAACTGTGAAGGGAAATTCCTCCCGCGCGATATAAAGGGGGAGGGGGAATAATCCCTTGACACTTTTTTCGCTCTTTCGTATATTAGCAAGTCTGCCTTGAGGGTCTCCCGAATAGGCGTAGCAACGGATCTTTGAAAACTGAACAGGGAATGCAGAGGTGCGTAAGGATCCTGTCTTTTCGATTTAAAGTGGAGAGTTTGATCCTGGCTCAGAACGAACGCTGGCGGCGTGCTTAACACATGCAAGTCGAGCGCGAAAGGGGGGGCAACTCCCTGAGTAGAGCGGCGCACGGGTGAGTAACGCGTGGGTAACCTACCTCCGGGCGGGGGATAACTACTCGAAAGGGTGGCTAATACCGCATGAGACCACGGGGTCTTCGGATCCTGAGGCCAAAGGTGGCACCGGCTTGCCGGTGCTGTCACCTGGAGATGGGCCCGCGTACGATTAGCTAGTTGGTGAGGTAACGGCTCACCAAGGCTGCGATCGTTAGCTGGTCTGAGAGGATGGCCAGCCACACTGGAACTGAAACACGGTCCAGACTCCTACGGGAGGCAGCAGTGAGGAATATTGCGCAATGGGGGAAACCCTGACGCAGCAACGCCGCGTGGGTGAAGAAGGCCTTCGGGTCGTAAAGCCCTTTCGGACGGGACGAACGCTTCGCGGGGCTAAACCGCGAAGCTTGACGGTACCGTAAGAAGAAGCACCGGCTAACTCCGTGCCAGCAGCCGCGGTAATACGGAGGGTGCAAGCGTTGTTCGGAATTACTGGGCGTAAAGCGCGTGTAGGCGGCCTTGCAAGTCAGATGTGAAAGCCCTCGGCTTAACCGGGGAAGTGCATCTGAAACTGCTTGGCTTGAGTACCGGAGAGGGAGGCGGAATTCCCAGTGTAGAGGTGAAATTCGTAGATATTGGGAGGAACACCGGTGGCGAAAGCGGCCTCCTGGACGGATACTGACGCTAAGACGCGAAAGCGTGGGTAGCAAACAGGATTAGATACCCTGGTAGTCCACGCTGTAAACGATGGGCACTAGGTGTAGGGGGTATCCACTCCTCCTGTGCCGCAGCTAACGCATTAAGTGCCCCGCCTGGGGAGTACGACCGCAAGGTTAAAACTCAAAGGAATTGACGGGGGCCCGCACAAGCGGTGGAGCATGTGGTTTAATTCGACGCAACGCGAAGAACCTTACCTGGGCTTGACATCCCCGGAACCCCCTGGAAACAGGGGGGTGTCCCCGTAAGGGGAAGCCGGGAGACAGGTGCTGCATGGCTGTCGTCAGCTCGTGTCGTGAGATGTTGGGTTAAGTCCCGCAACGAGCGCAACCCTTGTCCTTAGTTGCCAGCATTCAGTTGGGCACTCTAAGGAGACTGCCGGTGTTAAACCGGAGGAAGGTGGGGATGACGTCAAGTCCTCATGGCCTTTATGCCCAGGGCTACACACGTGCTACAATGACCGGTACAAAGGGCTGCAATACCGCGAGGTGGAGCGAATCCCAAAAAGCCGGTCCCAGTTCGGATTGGAGTCTGCAACTCGACTCCATGAAGTCGGAATCGCTAGTAATCGCAGATCAGCAGGCTGCGGTGAATACGTTCCCGGGCCTTGTACACACCGCCCGTCACACCACGAAAGCTGGCTGTACCAGAAGCCGCTGGGCTAACCCTTCGGGGAAGTAGGCGTCTAAGGTGTGGTCAGTGATTGGGGTGAAGTCGTAACAAGGTAGCCGTAGGGGAACCTGCGGCTGGATCACCTCCTTTCTAAGGAGTTCATATGTCGCGCGCTTCGGCGCGAGGCGTATGCAAGGTTTCCGAACGCACCTCTCATCCCTGTTCAGTTCTGAACGATCCGTTCACTCGGGCCTATAGCTCAGATGGCTAGAGCGCACGCCTGATAAGCGTGAGGTCGGTAGTTCAATCCTACCTAGGCCCACCACGCGATTACGGGGTGGGCCCGGGTTTCCGCTGAAGCGGAAGGGGCCATCCGCCACATAGAACGGGTTTTCCAGGGGGTGTAGCTCAGTTGGGAGAGCGCCTGGTTTGCAACCAGGAGGTCATCGGTTCGATCCCGTTCACCTCCACCAACGGCAGCAAGGTTTGTTGAACATAGACTGGATTATTGATATAGGAGCGCGCATCACGGCGCTCCGGCTCTTTGAAAACCGATCGAGAAGGCGTCCAAATTTCTTTCATGCATTGAGTAGTGGTCAAGCGAATAAGGGCGCACGGTGGATGCCCTGGCGTCAGGAGGCGATGAAGGACGTGGCAGGCTGCGATAAGCTCCGGTGAGCCGCCTAACAGGCTTTGACCCGGAGATTTCCGAATGGGGCAACCCCCCGCGGTAAACCCGCGGGATCCGCCGCTGAATACATAGGCGGCGGAGGCAAACGAGGGGAAGTGAAACATCTCAGTACCCTCGGGAAGAGAAAGCAATCGCGATTCCCTTAGTAGTGGCGAGCGAAACGGGAACAGCCTAAACCCGGCTTATGCCAAGCCCGCAAGCGTTGTAGGCCGGGGGTTGTGGGGCTTGTACTGGTGGCGTTGCGGTGCCGCCGGGAAGTCACAAACCGGTTCCGTAGTCGAAGCGGCTGGAAAGCCGTTCCATAGAGGGTGATAGGCCCGTAGACGAAACGGACATCGGCTTCCTCGTACAAGTTCCCAAGTAGTGCGGGGCACGAGAAACCCCGCATGAATCCGGGAGGACCATCTTCCAAGGCTAAATACTACCTGGCGACCGATAGCGCACTAGTACCGTGAGGGAAAGGTGAAAAGAACCCCAGCGAGGGGAGTGAAATAGAACCTGAAACCGTGTGCCTACAAACAGTGGTAGCCCTATGTCCGGGGCTTGCTCCGGACAGGGTGACCGCGTGCCTTTTGCATAATGAGTCAGCGAGTTACCTTACGTGGCGAGGTTAAGCCGCAAGGCGGAGCCGTAGCGAAAGCGAGTCCGAAACGGGCGATATAGTCGCGTGGGGTAGACCCGAAACTAGGTGATCTACCCATGGCCAGGGTGAAACAGGCGTAAAAACCTGCGGAGGCCCGAACCGGTGTTGGTTGAAAACAGCTCGGATGAGCTGTGGGTAGGGGTGAAAGGCTAATCAAACCTAGTAATAGCTGGTTCTCCCCGAAATATATTTAGGTATAGCCTCGGGGCATTCAGTGACGGGGGTAGAGCACTGGATGGGCTAGGGGTCCTACCAGACTACCAAACCCAACCAAACTCCGAATACCGTCAACTGCTATCCCGGGAGTCAGTCAGCGGGCGATAAGGTCCGTTGTCGAGAGGGAAACAACCCAGATCGCCAGCTAAGGCCCCCAAATGTGTGCTAAGTGGGAAAGGATGTGGAAACGCTAAGACAGCCAGGAGGTTGGCTTAGAAGCAGCCATCCTTTAAAGAAAGCGTAACAGCTCACTGGTCGAGTGGGTCTGCGCCGAAAATTCAACGGGGCTCAAGCACACTGCCGAAGCTGCGGGTGGACGGCCGAAGAGGCCGTTCGCGGTAGGGGAGCGTTCCATCGTAGGCCGAAGCCGGACCGTAAGGACCGGTGGACGAAATGGAAGTGCTTATGCTGACACGAGTAGCGATAAAGCGGGTGAAAAACCCGCTCGCCGTAAGCCTAAGGGTTCCTGGGGAAGGTTAATCCGCCCAGGGTTAGTCGGATCCTAAGGCGAGGCCGAAAGGCGTAGCCGATGGAAAACAGGTTAATATTCCTGTACCACCGTTCCCGCGTTATCACCGAAGGGGGGACGCAGAAGGGTAGACGAGCCAACTGACGGACGTGTTGGTCCAAGCCTGTAGGGGGGCATCCCAGGCAAATCCGGGGTGCCGCTATCTCCAAGAGGTGATGGGGAAGGGCTTATGCCCTATAAACTCGTTGATCCCACGCTGCCGAGAAAAGCCTCGTAGGGAGTTGGAATGGTGTCCGTACCGCAAACCGACACAGGTAGGCAGGGAGAGAATCCTAAGGCGCTCGAGTGATCCCTCGTTAAGGAACTCGGCCAATTTGCCCCGTAACTTCGGGATAAGGGGCGCCTGTTTGAGTGATGGGCTTCGCGCCCGGAGCTTCAGCAGGCCGCAGAGAAATGGCCGCGGCGACTGTTTACTAAAAACACAGGGCTCTGCTAAGTCGTTAAGACGACGTATAGGGCCTGACGCCTGCCCGGTGCCGGAAGGTTAAGGGGCGATGTCAGGGGGGGCAACCCTCCGAAGCGTCAAACCGAAGCCCCGGTAAACGGCGGCCGTAACTATAACGGTCCTAAGGTAGCGAAATTCCTTGTCGGGTAAGTTCCGACCTGCACGAATGGCGTAACGATCGCGGCACTGTCTCAACGAGGGGCTCGGCGAATCTGAAATACCGGTGAAGATGCCGGTTACCCGCACCTAGACGGAAAGACCCCGTGCACCTTCACTGCAACTTGGCATTGGATTTTGGAATAGCTTGTGTAGCATAGGTGGGAGGCTTTGAAGCCGGGGCGCCAGCTCCGGTGGAGCCGTCAGTGAAATACCACCCTGGTTGTTCCGGAATTCTAACCTGGGCCCGTCATCCGGGCCGGGGACAATGCCTGGTGGGCAGTTTGACTGGGGCGGTCGCCTCCCAAAGAGTAACGGAGGCGCGCGAAGGTTCCCTCAGGCTGATTGGAAACCAGCCGTCGAGTGTAAAGGCATAAGGGAGCTTGACTGCGAGACTGACAAGTCGAGCAGGTGCGAAAGCAGGTCTTAGTGATCCGGTGGTTCCGCATGGAAGGGCCATCGCTCAACGGATAAAAGGTACGCCGGGGATAACAGGCTTATCTCCCCCAAGAGTTCACATCGACGGGGAGGTTTGGCACCTCGATGTCGGCTCATCGCATCCTGGGGCTGAAGTAGGTCCCAAGGGTTTGGCTGTTCGCCAATTAAAGCGGTACGTGAGCTGGGTTTAAAACGTCGCAAGACAGTTTGGTCCCTATCTGATGTGGGCGTTGGATACTTGAAGGGAGCTGTCCCTAGTACGAGAGGACCGGGATGGACGCACCGCTAGTGTACCAGTTGTCCTGCCAAGGGCACCGCTGGGTAGCTATGTGCGGAAGGGATAACCGCTGAAAGCATCTAAGTGGGAAACCCGCCCTGAGATGAGGTATCCCGGGGATTTAATCCCCCTGAAGGGCCCTCGTAGACTACGAGGTTGATAGGCCGGGTGTGTAAGCGCAGCGATGCGTTCAGCTAACCGGTACTAATTGCCCGTGAGGCTTGACCACTATTCAACGGATGAAAGAATTCGGACGGCTTCGGACGCGATCGGTTGGCGCGTGAACCAGCGCGCATACGATATAGGCTTTCGGCGGCGATGGCGGAGAGGCAACACCCGTTCCCATCCCGAACACGGCAGTTAAGCTCTCCTGCGCCGATGGTACTGCGGGGCTACCCCCGTGGGAGAGTAGGTCGCCGCCGGATTTAATTGTCTGAAGCCCTTGCCCCGAGAGGAGCAAGGGCGTTTTTTTTCTGTTAATATCGATGGGAGCATTCTCCTCGCAGGATTCCTACAGGGAGCCGATCAATGTCAGGCCACAATAAATGGAGCTCGATCAAGCACAAGAAGGGGAAGGCCGACGCCCAGCGGGGCAAGGCGTTCACCAAGATCACGCGGGAGCTTATCACCGCCGCGAGGATCGGCGGGGGAGATCCGGGTGGCAACTCGCGGCTGCGCGCCGCGATGCTGGCCGCCCGCGGGGTCAACATGCCAAACGACAACATTGCGCGTGCGATCAAGAAGGGGACGGGGGAGCTGGAAGGCGTCACCTATGAAGAGTACCTTTACGAAGGGTACGGGCCCAACGGAGTAGCCGTCCTCGTCAAGGTGCTCACAGACAATAAGAACCGGACGGTGGCCGACATTCGGCACACCTTCACCAAGCATAACGGAAACCTCGGCGAGACCGGCTGCGTGAACTGGATGTTCGGCAAGAAGGGGACGATCGCAGTTCCCAAGGAAGGGATCGAGGAGGAGAAGCTCATCGATCTTGCGCTGGAGCTTGGGGCCGACGACGTTGACAGCGACCCGGAATCGCACGAGTACGAAATCCGCTGCGAGCCCGAAAGCTTCGACGATGTGAAGAAGGGGCTCGAGGAGAAGGGGATAAAAATATCCTCTGCGGAAGTCGCCATGGTGCCCCAGACCACCGTCCACCTGGAAGGAAAATCGGCGGAGCAGATGCTGCGGATGATGAACGCGCTCGAGGAGTCAGACGACGTTCAGAACGTCTGGGCGAACTTCGACATCTCCGACGAGGCGATGGAGGCGTTCGGATAATTGCGGGCACCGGCATGACGCGCGGCCTTCGCAGGATACTCGGGATCGATCCCGGGTCGCAGCGTACCGGCTACGGAGTCATCGATGTCCGCGGGAATAGCATGTGGTCCGTTGCATGGGGCGTAATCCGCACGGACGCGACGGACTCCTTCCCCGATCGGTTGTTTCAAATCCACGAAAAATTATCGGAAGTGATCCTGCTAACCAAGCCCACCGAGGCCTCGGTAGAGAACGTCTTCCTCGCCAAGAACGCCGCCTCCGCGCTGAAGCTGGGACAGGCCCGCGGGGCCGCGATCATCGCATGCCGCATTCATGGAATTCCCGTCCACGAGTACAGCGCCAAGGAAATCAAGATGGCCGCCACCGGGTTTGGTGCGGCTTCCAAGGAGCAGGTCGGCGGAATGGTGTGCCGTCTGCTCGGCATCCGCGAAGATGTCCCGCCCGATGCATCCGACGCCCTCGCCATGGCGTTCTGTCGGGCGGTGACGAGAAAAATAACCCCGTGATAATGGCATGTATAGTGTCTTAAAAGTGTTTTTGATGATAGGTAAACATTTTCACACAATGAAGGCGCAATTAAGATATAGGGTAATGCTTTACCTATAAGGGATATTGGCTTACCCGCATTATAAAATCAGTAATTTATCCTGCTCTGTTTTTATCCATAACCGATTGTAATCACACAAAAATATGTTTAATAAAGTTTTGGAACGGTGCTTGCTTTAGTATGCAGGTGTTTACGGACGAGCGCCATATCAGGGGTGATATGCGGTCATCCGATGATAGGTTGTACATTACAAGGGGGAAGGGCAGGACACCATGAAAAGATACATTTCGATTGTCATCGCAGCGGTACTGATTTTTATCGCCCCGAGCCTATCCCGGGCGAACGTGACAAACGGGGATTTTTCTGACGGTTTGGATTCGTGGTTAACAACCCCGGGAAATCCATTTGTATACGGAAATAATAATGTCAGCGTAACTTGGGCTACCGTCAATAACAACAATGGCAATAATCAGGCGGTTCTGAGAACGGCCGGACAAATTTCCGGAGAACCCCATTTATCTCTCTATCAATCTTCACCCAATCTTATAGATGGCCCATTGCGTTTGGAGTTCTATTACATGATCGGAAGAGATGGGGCGGATGCTATTCCTTTCGGTTGTTCGACCGCAGATTGTTCAAATATTCCCGGCTACACGCCCGACCGAGATAATCTTGAGGTCATATTTGAAGACGGTGTGGGAACAAGAAGAATTTTCGATTTTTATTCATCTGGTTTGTTCAATGGTGGTCAATTGACCCGGTATACCGTCGATATAAATAACGTATCTGCAGGGGATGAAGGGATCGGATGGATTTCATTCGAGTTATATGATCGGGACGACGGATACTTCACGAAGGTTGCCCTGGATGATGTTTCACTAACACAGGGTGGCCCCGGCCCTGCTCCTGTTCCCGAACCAGGGACAATGCTGTTGCTGGGAAGCGGCCTCGCGGGACTTGCGGGGGTCAAAATGAAGCGGAAAGAAAAAACACAGTAACCGCAATCCACATATCTAAATTACTGGGATGCCTGATGTAGCCTGCAACCGGCCACTGGAGGCGTCCCTTTTTTTTATTAGTCTTCCGCCCAGGAGACCATCCAGGGACAAGGACTTTGCGGATCGTGCTATGATTCCGTTCATATGATCGATCACCTGCGCGGGCGCCTCGCGGGAGGCGGCAAGGATTTCGTGGTGGTGGAATGCGCCGGGATCGGATTCCGCGTGCACGTGTCAGCCGCTACCCGCAAGGAACTTCCTCCTGAAGGCGAAAGCTGCATCATACGGACCCACCTTGTCTCCAGAGACGGCGGGGCCGATCTGTACGGGTTTTCATCGGAAACCGAACGCGAGATTTTCCTGGCGACGATAGGTGTGAGCGGGGTTGGCCCGAAATCGGCGATCTCCGTTCTATCCGTGCTCGGGGTTTCAGGCGTGCTTGCCGCGTGCGCCCGCGAGGATGCCGTGGCCTTCACGCGCGTTCCCGGCATCGGGAAGAAACTTGCGCAGCGCATCGCCCTTGAACTTCCGGACCGCCTGAGGAAAGTGGCGGTCGAGTTTTCCTCGCTCGCTCCCGGTGACGTCGAAGCGCCTCCTTCCGCGCCGGAGGCCGAAGCCGTGCAGGCGCTGGTTTCCCTCGGGTTTTCCCGGAGCGAATCGCAGATTACCGTCGCCCGCACGCGGAAGGAAATCGGCGGGGACAGCACATCCGAGGCCCTGATTCGTGAGACTCTGAAACGCCTGTCCGCCCCCGTCGGGCGGAAATAGGCGCGAGGAAAGGGTAGCAAGGGGATGGGGAAAAAGCCGGAAGACAACGTCGAAGGACGCATAGTGGACCCTACACCGGGCAGTGAAGACGGAGCGCTCGACCTGTCGCTGCGGCCGAAACGTTTAACCGACTTCATCGGCCAGCGCCCGATCGTCTCCAACCTCAAAACCTTCATCGACGCGGCCAGGAACCGGAACGAGCCGCTTGACCATGTTCTGCTTTCGGGCCCGCCCGGACTCGGAAAGACGACGCTCGCCTACATTGTCGCGCACGAGATGGGCGTGGGGATCCGGACGACATCCGGCCCTGCCATCGAGCGAAAAGGAGACATCGCCGCCATCCTGACCGCCCTCGAACCGGGCGACGTTCTCTTCATCGACGAGATCCACCGCCTGAGCCGCGTGGTCGAGGAACTTCTGTACTCGGCCATGGAGGACTTCGCACTCGACATCATCCTCGGACAGGGGCCTTCCGCGAAGTCGATCCGGCTTGCGCTTCCGCGCTTCACGCTGGTGGGGGCGACGACGCGCACTGGGCTTCTGACATCTCCGCTTCGGGACCGTTTCGGGGTTTCGTTCCGTCTCGAGTTTTACTCCAGCGAGGAAGTGGAAGAGGTGGTCCGACGGTCGGCGAAGACGCTGTCAATCCCCATCGACGGCGACGGAACCAGGGAGATCGCACGCCGTTCACGCGGCACGCCGCGCGTGGCTAACCGGCTCCTGCGGCGGGTCCGCGACTTCGCGCAGGTGGAAGGCGACGGACGGATCACTCGCCAGATCGCCGACCATGCACTTTCCAGGATGGAGGTCGACAAGGAAGGGCTGGACGTGATGGACCGGAAGATCCTCCGCGTCATACTCGAAAAGTTCCAGGGCGGCCCAGTGGGCGTCGAGACGATCTCGGCTTCGATCAGCGAGGAGCGGGATACGATCGAAGATGTGTACGAGCCGTTCCTCCTCCAGCAGGGGTTCTTGAAGCGTACTTCCCGTGGAAGGGTTGCAACTCCGGCGGCCTACAAGCATCTGGGCATTGCTGCCCCGAAATCGGCGGTGCAGGACGCCCTGTTCGGGCAGGAATAGGAAAGGAGGCGGGGGATGCGGAAAGCGGCGGTGTGCCTGATATCGTTGTTTGCGTTGTTGATGGTGTTTCCATGCCATGCGGATTTACTGGATGATTTTCTGAAGGGGGCGGCCGGAACGCCCGCGGCGAGCGGCCCAAGCAACGAACAGGCTGTTTCCGGACTCAAGGAGGCACTTTCGATCGGAACGGGAAACGCCGTGGGGTTCGTTTCCGCGAAAGATGGTTATTTCGGCAACCAGGCCATAAAGATCCTCATGCCGGAAAAGATTCAGAAGGTCGCGGACGTGCTTGGCAAGGTGGGTTACCAGAAGCAGGTGGACGAGTTCGTCCTCAGCATGAATCGTGCGGCGGAAAAAGCCGCCCCTAAAGCGAAAACCATTTTCGTCTCCGCGATTAAAGAGATGACTTTCGATGATGCGAGGAAGATCCTCGGCGGAGGCGACACCGCCGCGACGGAATTCTTCAAGGCGAAAACCAGCGACAAGCTTTATGCGGAGTTCAAGCCGATAGTTTCATCAAGCATGGACAATGTCGGAACGACCCGGCGATACAAGGATATGATGAAAAAATACAATACGGTGCCGTTCGCACGCTCGGAATCGCTTGACCTCGATCACCACGTGACGAACAAGGCGTTGGATGGACTTTTCTTCATGATTGGGCAGGAAGAGAAAAAGATCCGGACCGACCCCGCGGCCAGAGTAACCGATCTCCTGAAGGCGGTGTTCGGGAAGAAGTAGCCTCCCGGGACTTTTTACATGTAGTTCTCCGGCCACAGGAGTTGTTGCATAATTGCCACACTTGTCCGTCTCTCGCTGTTTGTATCCCGCTCAAGTATATGAATTAACAGATGATTATTAATAGAATTGTTGGTATGCGGATTGCTTAACTCCTTGTCGAGGTACAAGGAGGTTCCTTGTGAAGATTTATCAGCAGACCATTTCAACGTGGGTACAGTTTACCGGGATCGGTTTGCACACCGGGATGCCGTCTTTCGCCCGCATACTTCCGGCGGGACCGGATACAGGCATTGTGTTCCGGCGCCTGGATACGGGAACGGAGATCCGGGCATGCGTGGAGAACGTTGTCGAAACCGCGCAGGCAACCGTACTTGGCAACGGGTCCGAGAGAATATCGACCGTTGAGCATTTCCTGGCCGCCCTCTGTGGAATGGAGATAGACAACGCAGTTGTCGAGGTGGACGGCCCCGAGCTGCCGATACTGGATGGAAGCGCACGGCAGATCGCGGAGGCTATCGAGTTCGTCGGGACAACGGTATCTCCTGTCCGCCGCCGTTTCCTTTGGATTCCCAGGAATGAGAAATTCCAGCGGAACGGTTCGCTGGTGGCGCTTGCACCGTCCGAGAACCTCGATATCCTGTCCACCGTCGATTATCCCGGGACCATGATAGGGAAGCAGTGGTTTAAATTTTCCCTCACCCCCGAGAGATTCCTGAAGGAGATTTCGCCGGCGAGGACCTTCATCCTGCGGGAACAGATCGACGCTTTGTGGAAGGCAGGGCTTGCGAAGGGCGGCTCCCTGGAAAACACCATCGTTGTCGAGGGCGACAAGGTACTCAACCCGGACGGACTTCGGTTCCAGGACGAATTCGTGCGTCATAAGCTCCTGGACTTCATCGGCGACCTTGCGCTGCTCGGCAGGCCGGTGAGAGGCTTCTTCCTGGCCGTTCGCCCCGGGCATACCGTCAACCGGTGCCTTGTGGAATACCTGTCCGGCCTTACGGCGCTTTCTACCATCCCGGCGGCTGATGCCGGCGAATCGTTGGATCTTCGCGTAACCGCTTAGTCCACAAGCTTTTTTCCACTGTTGCAGATTTGCCTCAGTCGGTTATAATGACCGGGGAGGCATCTTTGCGCCGATTTATCGTTCCTTTCGCGTTGCTGGCTTTGCTTGTTGCCGCCAGCGGTAACGCCGAATCCAACAAGAAACCGCAGATAGCCGATATAGGCGGGCAGGTTCGCGGCCGGGAAGCGCGCGTCAATTTCACCCTGCAAAACGCATTTAATCCCGAAATGGTCGAAGCGCTGAAAAGCGGGATCGAAATTTCCTTCAAGACCGAGGTTCGCGTCGAGAGGGTTCATCGTAAATTCTTCTTCAATACGGTGATGGCGGAGCGGACGTTTTCACGGTCGGTGCGTTACGACGCCATCTCGCGTGTTTACCGGCTCAACAAGGGAGGAAAGGAGGAACACCTTCCTGACATAAACGCCGCCATTTCTGGGATGACGCGGTACGAGCTCTCCCTTCCGCTATTCATCGACGTGGAACGCGGGAAAAAGTACCGTGCATTGGTCAAGACGCGCCTGGACAGGGTGGGTTTATCGGAGCCGCTGCGGTCCTTCCTGCTGTTCTCTTCATACTGGGATGTTGAAACGGGTTGGGCGAAAGGGGATCTCGTCGCGCCATGAGTATCCCCGCCCCCAAGGCCCGCGGGATGCTGACCGATAGCGAGCGCGCCAAGCGGCGCCGCGAGCGTCTTGCAATCGGAATCGTGGCGATCCTGGTCGTCGGCCTGACCCTGCTCGAAGCCAACCTGACCGCCCTTGGCGGCTCTGTGGTTTTCGGGGGCAACATCATCATCTTCGCCCTCATAAACCTCAACATCGTCCTCATCGTATTGCTGATCTTCCTGGTCACACGGAACGTCTTCAAGGTGATCCTGGACCGGAAGCGGAATATCCTGGGCGCCAAGATCCGGTCGCGGCTCGTCCTCATATTCATCGGTTTCTCGCTTGCGCCTACCATACTTCTCTTCGTTGCCGCTGCGAACATCACGACAACGAGCATCAAGTCCTGGATCGGAGGAAGGGTCGGCGTCGCTCTCACCGGCGCTCTGGAGATGGCGCGAGGCAGGCTGGAATGGGAAGCGGGACAGCTTTCGGGGGTTGCGGAAGAAGCCGCCGCGAGTATGCCTCGGAAAGTGTCGGGCGCAAAGGCCGGAAAGATACTCGCGCGTATCCGCAAGGGGCATCCGGAAGGGACGACGCTTATTCTCGCGGACCGGAAAGGCGTCGTGGCTTCGAGCGGGAGCGCGCCGGCCGGCGTGGCGGAGGAAATACTGTCGCGGCTGAAGGGGATGAGTTTTTCGGAGCGATCTGAGAAGTCTACGACGCTGGTCGGCGACGTATTCGCTTCCGCTGTGCAGAAACTGCCTGACGGCCGGGTGGTTATCGCCGTTAAGACGCTTCCAAAGGCCGATTCGCAAAAAATACGGGAAATCGCAAAAGCATACGATGAATATCAACAGGTTCGCCTGCTCGACGACCCGATCCGCGCCAGCTATATCGCCGTGCTTATCCTCATCACACTGCTGATCGTCTTCGCCGCTTCGTGGATGGGAATCCACTTAGCCAAACAGATCACGGTGCCGGTCCAGATGCTCGCGGAGGGGACCGAAAAGGTGGCGGGGGGTGACCTGGACGTCCGGCTCGATTACCGTTCCGACGACGAGTTCGGGCACCTCGTCTCTTCCTTCAACAGGATGACCGGGGACCTCAAGGAGATGAAGCGGCACTTGGAGGAGGCAAACCTTTCCCTCTCCAGCACCTTCGAGGAACTGCGCAGGCGCACCCAGTTCATCGAAACGATCCTGACCAACATTTCCACGGGAGTCGTCGTCATCGACAGGCACAACAGGGTCGCCATGATCAACAAGGTCGCGGAGAGGATGCTTGGGATCGATGCGGAAGGAGTCATAGGCAAACCGTACAAGGATGTCATACGCGAGGAGCACTTCGAGGCCATCCGTGCGCTTACGCGGGAGGGCGAGGCGGGCAGGCAGGTAGAGAGGCAGATCGACCTTCCGCTCGGCGCCAGGAAGGTCTCGCTGCGCGTCAGCGTCACCGTTCTTCACGACGTCGCGGGCGAATACATGGGGCTGGTGGTGGCTTTCGACGATCTTTCCCAGGCGATGCGCCTTCAGAAGGTGCTCGCATGGAGGGAAGTGGCGCGACGAATCGCCCACGAAATAAGGAACCCGTTGACGCCGATCCAGCTTTCCACCGAAAGGATGGAGAAGAAATACGGAGCTGTCCACGAGGGGGACCCCGCGTTCGCGGAATGCACGCAGACGATCCTATCCGAGGTGGCGACGCTCAAACATCTCGTCGAAGAATTCACCCGCTTCGCTCGCATGCCCGCACCGGTCTTCAAGGAAGGCAATCTGACCGAGGAACTGCGTTCTGTGGTCGATGCGTCCAGGGCGGCGCATCCTGGGATCGCGTGGGAATTCGATGCTAAGGACATCCCGTCGGCATGGTTCGACCCGTTCCAGATCCGTCGCGCGGTGAGCAACCTGCTGGAAAACGCCGCCGCGGCGCTGGGCGGCAACAAGGGCACGGTCAAGGTCGCGTGCGTCCATGAGCCGGTACTGGGGCGGGTCCGGATAACCGTGGCGGATGACGGCCCCGGGATTCCAGCTGTCGACCGGGACCGGCTCTTCGAGCCGTATTTTTCACGCAAGGAGGGAGGGACGGGCCTCGGGCTGGCGATAGTGAGCGCCATCGCAAGCGACCACGGGGGGACCGCCAGGGTCCGCGACAACCTGCCCACCGGCGCCATCTTTGAAATGGAATTTCCGATCGAGCCGAGAGGAAGGGGGTAGAGGAGGATATGGCCTACTCGGTTCTCGTTGTTGACGACGAGGTCAACATCCGTAAAACCCTCGAGGGTGTTCTCTCCGACGAAGGGTACCGGGTGATGCTTGCGGAGACGGGGGAAGCGGCGCTGGAAGCGATCCCCAAATCTCTCGTGGACGCCGTGCTGCTCGACGTTTGGCTGCCCGGGATGGACGGGCTGGAGGCGCTCAAGCGCATCCGGGAAACGTATCCGCTCCTGCCGATAATCATGATATCCGGCCACGGGACCATCGACATGGCCGTGAAGGCGGTGAAGAACGGCGCGTTCGATTTCATCGAAAAGCCGATCTCCTTAGACAAACTCTTGATCACGCTTTCCCGCGCCATCGAGCGCGAGGCGCTAAGGTCTGAAAACGTGGAACTGAAGGAGCGGGTGGAGCGCAAGTACCGCCTCGTGGGGGATTCGGCGACGATGGGAAAGCTTCGGTCCGAGATCGCGGCGGCCGGGCCCACAAACGCCTCGGTCCTCATCAGCGGCGAGAACGGTTCGGGAAAAGAGATCGTCGCGCGTGAGATTCACCGCTACAGCCGCAGGGCGGGCAAACCCTTCATAGCCGTGAACTGCGCCGCCATCCCCGAAGAGCTTATCGAATCGGAACTGTTCGGGCACGAGCGCGGGGCCTTCACCGGAGCCGTCGGGAAGAGGCGAGGCAGGTTCGAGCTGGCGGATGGGGGGACGCTTTTCCTCGACGAAATCGGGGACATGAGCCAGCGGACGCAATCCAAGATCCTGCGGGTGCTGGAGGAGAGGGCGTTCGAGCGGATCGGGGGCGGGGAGAAGATAACCACCGACGTCCGGATCATCGCAGCCACAAACCGCAACCTCCCGAAGGATGTGACGGCGGGGCGGTTCCGCGAGGACCTCTACTTCCGGTTGAACGTTTTCCCGATTTTCGTGCCGCCGCTGCGCAATCGGAAGGAGGACATCCCGTCGATCGCGGGCCATTTCGTCGAGGAAATTTGCGCGGAGCAGGGGAAGGAGAGGAAGGCGTTTTCCGCGGAGGCGATGCAGCGGCTTCTCTCCCATTCCTGGCCCGGAAACGTTCGGGAGCTTCGAAACGTCGTCGAACGTCTTGTGATCCTCTCATTGGGGCAGCGCATCGAGGATGAAACCGTACGCCAGGTCCTCGCGGTCGACCTGCAATCTGCGGAAACACAGATTCCGCAGGCCCTCGACGAGGAGAATTTCCGGGATGCTACGCTGGCCTTCGAGAAAGCGTACCTGGAGCGCAAGCTCCACGAGAACGATTTCAACATAAGCCGCACCGCAGAAAAACTGGGCCTGGACCGCACCAGCATCCACCGGAAGATGAAGCAGTTGGGGATCTCCGGAGAGGGCGGGCGGCGGTGAAGGGTCTGAGGTCCCGATTAACATGGCGGACGAATACGGCGAGATGCCCCCGGCCCGCATAGGGAAATACGCCGTAATCCGCAAGATCGCCTCGGGAGGAATGGCGGAGGTATATCTTTGTCGCCTCCGTGGAGATGAAGGGTTTGAAAAGAAGGTCGCGGTAAAGGTGATTCATCCCCGACTTGGGGAGGACCGGCGTTTTAGGGACCTGTTTGCCCACGAGGCGCGCATCGCCGCGTCATTGATCCATCCGAATCTTATTCAAGTGTTCGACTTCGGCAGGGAGGGACAGTCCTGTTTTCTGGTCATGGAGTTTGTCGACGGATGGAACATGGCCCAGGCGATGTCCCAGGCACGCATAAGGTCCATTCCGATTCCGTTGCCCGTCTGGCGGTATTGGATGGAAGGGATTCTTGCGGGGCTTGGCCACCTTCATGCGAAAGGTATTATTCATCGGGACATAAGCCCGTCCAATGTGCTGCTCTCCCGCGGGGGCACGGTTAAAATAACCGATTTCGGCATCGCCCGAGGCGCACTTCAAGGGATGGATACGATTGAGGGTCTTGAAGGGAAATTTTCCTACATGTCTCCTGAACAGGCTCGCGGGGGCAGCTCCGATGCGGGTTCAGACCTCTTCGCCGCGGCCGTGATCGCCGCGGAATTCTATCTCCCCGGCCGAATGTTCGGCGGCGGTTCGGCGGAAGAGATCCTGTCGCGCCTGCGGCGTTATGACTCAAGGGGGCTTGACCTGGGAGGGCTGCCACCGAAGATTGCCGAAGTGGCGGGGAAAGGATTATCGACCGACTGCAGGGACAGGTTTGCAGACGCGGACGAATTTGCCCGAGCGGTGTGCGACGCGGTTCCCTCCCCCCTGGGGCGCTCCGAATTGCAGTCATTCTGGACCGTACTCTTCCCGGATGGCGCCGGCGAAGAAGACACTGTGATCGCGGACAATATATCCGCGGACCGAAAGGATATGGTCCGTGAAAGCAGGGAGGCATACGGGGGGAAAAACAGGCGCTTGGTGAAAGTTGGCATTCTGACCGCCCTGGCTGCGGTATCCGCAGGAGGGTGGATCGTCTTGAGGGAGACCGGGAAGCCTGCCGGTACCGTTGCACTACCCGCGAACGTCCCTGCGCTTCCCGTGACGCACTCCAGCTTCGCCGGCTCCACAACTGACCCGGGATCCGAATCCGTGGCTGTCATCTCCGTGGATCCGCCTCGAAAACTTGCGGGACAGGCTGCGGCCGGTAAGAGGCGTGAAACACTCCAACCGCCTTCATCAGGAATGATTTCTACCTCATCACCCGTGATTCCCCAACCGACTCCGGTTCCCGATGCGATACCGCGCGAGGTTCTCGTTGAAACGGATCCCGTTGGGGTTGAGGTGGCCCTTGAGGATGGATCTCCATTGGGAAAGACGCCGATCCGTCTCGACCTTGAACCCTGGAAGGGGAAGAAGCTCCTGTTTCAGAAGGATGGTTATGCCGGGAAAAGTGTCCAATCCGATGTAATCGCCCGGTTCAAGACTTTCCGGCTTGAAATGGATAGACAGGTGGGTACGGTGGAAGTGGTCCAGGCGATTCCGTGGGCGAAGGTGTATGACGGTGACAGGTACCTGGGGGAAACGCCGATTCAGGATCTGGTGTTGCCTGTCGGAAAACGCCGCCTCCGATTCGTCAATGAACCGCTCGCGATCGAGATCGTTCAGGAAATAACCGTCAACCCAGGCACCAATCCCAGACTTATCGTCCCTCTCGTGGGGAAAAGCCGGAAAACGGATTGATCCTTCCGGCCTTCTGCTGCCTTGCGACGCTGCGGTAATAGCGCAGGGCATCTTTTTTCTTCTTCGCTTCCGAAATGCGGATCTGCAGACGAACTTTCCCGGCGGGATGAAGGATGGTGAGACGGGCAGGGCGAGTATCTCCGGGAATCGCCGGTGACGCATGGATGATCAGAATGAATAGTAACGGAAACGCGAATTGCCGCATGCCGAATATCCTACCGTTCAAGATATCACCTCCCCATCAACTCAAGCAGATTGAGGATCACGGGGGATAGAATCACCAGGAATACGGACGGAAATATGAAGATCACGAGAGGAAAAAGAAGTTTCACGGCGGCCTTTTGAGCGATGGTTTCCGCACGGTGCCCCTGGCTTTCCATCATCCTGGAGGATAGTTCACGCAGGCCCTGCGACAGGGCGATTCCAAGCCGTTCGCCCTGCTGGACCAGGTTTAGGAATGTCCGGAAATCGTCTAAGGGAACGCGGGATCGGGATCGCTCGATTGCATCCGCGCGGGAGATTCCGATGATCCTGGAACGGGCGATTTCCCCAAGTTCGTTTGAAAGCGGACCGCGAGGCAGTGCAAGAACAACCTCCCGCATCGATGCGGCTGATCCCATCCCGGCTTCCATCATAAGGGACATGAGAAACGATGCCACCGGCAGCACCGCACGGATGGCGTCCATCTGTATACGAGCTTCCTCCCGAAATGAGAGGAAGATGGCAATCGCCCCGGCAAGTCCGCCGGAGACGAGCAGGAGAAAAGCGACAGGCAGTGTTGGTTTAACCGTTATGAGAAGGATTATAGTGCCCATGAATATCAGTTCGCCGGCAATCCAGGAACGTAGCGATGTCACAAGATGCGCTCCGGGAAACCGGAGGATCCCCCTTCTCAATAGCCATAAAGTCCACTTTTCATGGAATCGCACGATTCCCGCCGTGATCATCCGGATCTTTCCCGAGGTGACAGCCCGGTCCAGCAACCGTAATAGGATCGCCGATCCTGCAAACAGGAGAACACCGGCGGGAAGAAAACCGGCGACGCTCACGGTTTCACCGAAAGTATTTTCCTGATGGTCAGCCAGCCAAACAACTGGAGAATGACGGCGGTGATTAGGATTGCTCTTCCAGGAGCCGTTCCTATTGCGCGGGGAAGGAAATCCGGATCGATTTTTGAGAGGACGGCAGTGAATACCGGGGGAAGGAGGGTCAGTACTACCGCCTGCAAACGCGCCTGGGCTGTCATGCTCCGCAGTTTCTCCTGCATCCGGTACCTAGCTCGAAGAATATCCCGGGACCTGCATAGCAGTTCCACGAGATTACCCCCGGATGGAAGAGCCACACGAAGGGGACGGACCACAAGGGAGACCTCCTCGCAAGGCATTCGCTCTTCCCATTGGAGGAGCGCTTCCGAAAGAGGAGTCCCGAGACGGCACAACCGGAATACCCAGGATATTTCCATGCGGATCTCCCGAGGGAGAAGCGGGATCGTCTGGGACAGGGCTTCCTGCATGCTGTGACCAGCCTTGATTTGTCCGGAAAGGGTGTCGAGAAATCCAGGCATCTGTGAGACGACCTTCTTACGCCTCCGGGTCCGGTAGTATCTGGCTGCGAACCCCGAAAGAAGAATTGGGCCGATTCCAGCCGCAGCCGAGAAAATAATATTTCCAGTCGCCAAGATAACGATTGTCGCGCATAAGAATCCAGCCGCCAAAAGGACGATCAGTATTTTCCCTGGTGGAAGGAGGAAAAACTCCTCTCGCAGGTCCATGGCTCGTCTGTGAGCAGTCGCGTCGAGGCGATTCCGGAGGAACGGGGCGAAGCGGTGCGTGAAAAACCACGCCAGCAGCGCCAGCCCCGTTGCAAGGAGGACAAGCTCTATGGTCTTCATGTCCATGCGTCCTCTTCCGCCTGGTGAAACTTGGAGGGCACGCCCGTGGGACTCAGGCATCCCTTTACGGCTGTTCCTTCACCTCGTGACCAGCGGAATATTTCCTGTAGGAGGATTTGCATCTCCCCCATACCGGTGACCTCGCTTATCGTGTGGATAGCCCTTTTGCCGTCTCCAGTCCTGCTTATGTGGACGATGACGTCGATTGCCGAGGATATCTGCTCGCGGATTGCCCGGACAGGTATTTCGACTCCCGAGAGAAGAACCATGGTTTCCAGGCGCCGCAGCATGTCCCGGGGAGAATTTGCGTGGCCCGTTGTGATGGATCCGTCATGTCCGGTATTCATAGCCTGCAGCATGTCAAGCGCCTCCCCCCCACGGCACTCTCCGACGACAATGCGGTCGGGTCGCATGCGCAAGGAATTTCTAACTAGGTCTCTGATCGTGATCGCGCCGGCACCCTCTATGTTCGGAGGACGCGCCTCTAAGCGGACCACATGGGGTTTCATCAGCCTGATTTCCGCGGCGTCTTCGATGGTTATTATCCTTTCGCGATCCGGTATGAACTGGGAAAGGGCGTTAAGCAGGGTGGTCTTGCCAGAACCGGTGCCGCCGGAAATTATCACGTTCATCCTTCGAGTGACAGCCTCGCGAAGGTATTTTGCGGCATCCTCGGTGACGGTCCCGATTCGGATGAGTTCATCAAGGGAGTAGGGGGCTTTGCGGAATTTACGTATCGTAAGGCATGGGCCGGAGAGGGACACGGGAGGTATGATCGCATTCACCCGGGATCCGTCCGGTAGCCTGGCGTCCACGAAGGGGGAAGATTCATCCAGGCGGCGATTGACCCTTGCGACCATTCGGTCGATCGTCGAGCGAAGTGTTTCGTCGCTGAGGAACGCGACGCCCGAAGGCGATATGTTCCCTTCCCGTTCCACATATATGGAATCCTTGCCGTTGGCCATGATCTCGGATACGGCAGGGTCCTGGAGAAAGCAGGTTATGGGGCCGTAAGCGAAAATTTCATCCAGGATCCCGCAGCGGAGTTGATCCTTTTCCTTGTCGGAAAGAGAGAGTTGCTTCATTTCCGCACGCAGGCATTCTTCCGCTCGCGCAAGCCATTTTTCCTCGTCCCCAGTTGATAGCCCCGTATTACGGGTGTCGAGATGGTCGATCACTTTCTTGTGCAGAGACCTGCGAAGTTCGAATTGCATATGATGTTCTCCTTCAGTCGATCAGCTTTAAGCGCATGTTTTCACGCTCTAATATCGCTTTCTTTTCCCATGTTGCCGCTTCTTCCATGGAATCTCCCTTTGCTTCCGAAGGAGTGATAAAGATCGCAAGCTCCGACTGGTTCTCACGAAAGCTGCGGGATTTGAATAGCTCCCCAAGGATGGGAATTTGACCAAGAAGGGGAATTTTAGCCACATCCTTGGCCATTTCGCTTTTTATCAGCCCAGACAGCATGACCGTCCCCCCGGAAGGACTGGAAAAATTGGTTGTGACGCGTCTGGTGAGGAAGCCGGGTACCTGGGAACTGCCGCTCCCGTGATCAACTGTGCTGATTTCGGCCGTGATCTGCGTCCGGATCCTGCTCCCCGCATCCATCTTCGGTTGCAGCTTGAGAATGATCCCGTAGGTCTTCCATTCCACTGTTCTCGTTTCGGGGGTAACTATTACTATCGGGATTTCCCCCCCGGCAAGGAAGTCGGCGCTTTCGCCGGTTTCGCAGACCAGGCGTGGATTGGCCAGGATCCTGGCGCGCCCATCGGCAAGGAGAAGGTTAAGCCGGGTTTCGAAGTCGGAAGAGACGGTGAAAGCGTTTCCACCGCCATCTCCGGCGGAAAAGGATCCTTTGAGCGGGACGGAGTCCGGCCACCGGATACCCAATTGGGCGTTCGACCCCTTGCTTATTTCGATTATTTTCAGGTCGTAGGAGAGCATCGCTTTCTTCTCTTCCGGAAGAGAAAGCCGGAGATGCACGGAGGGTCTCGATCGGGAAAAATCTTCCAGCATCTTCTTTTCGGCGGCGGATGAGACGGCGCCTGAGACGATCATTTGGTTTCCCATCTCCGTAACGGTAATGCCGGGGAATGATGCTGCGAAGGCGCGAGTTTCATCGAACGAACTGTTTTTCCCCCGGACCGTGACTTCCCAGGAAGTCCTTTTATCCTTCTCCCAGATGACAAGATCCGTTTCCCCCTCCTTCTTTCCAACGACGAGGACCCCGTCGTTCCGCGGAAGGGACCGCGCCTCCACGACTTCCGGGTTGCCTATAGATATTCGCGTCACATTCTCATGCTCGATGATCCGTTGGAATCCGGGCCGCAGCATAAGGGTCCCGGCATGCGATGTTCCGGAAACCGAAAGGAAGGCAATAATCCAGAGGATGTTTCCTCTCCATAGGAAATTGTGTCGTTTCATCCAGGCTCCCCGCTTGCAATGGCAGGGTGACGTTCCTGTATACCGGCCTTCCATATTTCGACAATCATATCTGCCGTTTTCGCCGGCTGGGCGGAGGAGACAGCAGGCTTCAGGTTATCGGTGGGATTCCTGAGGAACCAGTGGATCCGTCCATCTCGCTCCGCCGCGGCAAGGCGCCTTCCTTCATCAGGGGATACGGAGACGGTCACGGTTGCGATATCCCGCGATTCCTCCCTGGAGGGCGCCATGCCGAAATGGCGATCCACCGAGATGACCGGGATTGCCCTGATCCAGGACTGAGACGATTTACCGGAATCCCTTTCGCAAAGCAGGTCCACGATGTCCCCGGGGCGGATAAGACCTGCAAAGGACGAGGAAGTATTCACATCCAGCGTGAAAGCCCGACGACCCGCCGGTATCGTCTGGGAAAACCTATCCGCATCGAACGGCTCCTCCACGTCGGTCCAGAGAATCGGTTCCCCAGGATCAAGGTTTCCCTTTGCGTGGGCGCCGATCAACAGTTCGAATTCCGCCGCGGGTACGTTGCGGCTGCTGATCCCCGTAGCAGGCACCGGTTTCTTCGCGAGGTTCTGATCGGAGAAGGCTTCCCCTGCCCGGATCGGAACCGACGGCACGACGATTTCGACCGGGGACACCTTTTGCTGAACCTCCCTCTCGGCGGCGTTGATCCTCTGCCGTGCCAGGAAGATGGCGGACAAGGTAAGCGCCAATCCTGCGAGCAGCAGGAGCAGATCCCTCGTTTTCCTACTCCGGCCCTCGCAGGAGGAGGAACTTTCCTTCTTTCTCTTCCAGAAGAACAATTGTTGTCTCTCCCTTCCTTTTCATAGTCCCCAGCGCCGAAATCCCGGTCCCTGGCTCGATGCATTCCCACCCTGAGGAAGACATATGGCGACGGATTTCGGGGGGGCGAGTCTTCATCGATCCGTAGACGATATCCACCTGTCCCGATTCCGACTCCAACCGGAGCGAATGTTCCATGCGCAAGCCTTGGGGAACAGGAATCTTATTTGGCGATGTCGACCCACCGGTATCCCTGAGTGATTCGGCGAAAACGGAATCGGTTTTCCGCACGTCACCGACCCGTTTTTCAACAAGGAAATTATTCCCGTCGATTGAAAACGATTTCGTGGAAGATAGGCGCGACCGGACATGTTCAGGCAGCGCCGGCATCGCGATCATAACGACGATAAAAAGCGCCGGAACGAAGAGATATATCTTTTTCACCGCAGTATCCCCGTCGCGACATAACCGCCGACCAAAACGCGTACTTTTTTCCCGGAGTCTGTTTGCATCCCCCAGCAGTCGACGCTTCCTTCGGCGGTGCGAGATGATCGGAGAGCCGGAAGATCCGCGTATCCGCCGGCTTCTTCCCACCTCTTCCTGATATCCGATGATGCTATTGTCCTGCCGGCAAGGGATGGAAAGGGGGAAGGAAGCAAGCGGCTCTTACCGTTCGTGTCGGATCGTATCGCGACGATATTCCGGTCTTCTGCGATCGACTCGGACATTTTCCGCTCTAAACCCGGCAGACCCCTCCCGGCGCGAAGCATCTCGGCGTGTGCGGCGGATTCCGCCGCCGAGAGCAGGAACGCGGATCGGCAGCAGACGTAGCTTCCAGCAAGTAGAAGCAGAAGCACAGGCAGCGCCACCGCTGTTTCAATCAGACTTTGCCCCTTCGATTGAGAAAGAACGGTCATTTTCCCGGTTTCTCCGTTATGCGGGATTTCCATGACATCAACGCGGTGCCGCCTCCATACGGCTCCGCGAAGGAGTCGGAAGGGAAGCGGTGTTTGTCCGACATTGCGAGATAAGGAATGGGCAGGGGAGAAACCGTTTTGAAGCCGGTAAATCGTACCTTTTGCCGGCTGGTGAAATCGTCTTCAGGCTCCAGCATGCGAATCGGCGCCCCTTCCGCTCCCAGAATGGAACGAATCGCCGGATCGATGATGCCCGTTACCGCGCGTATGATTCTACTCGCCAATTTCCATTTTCCGATACGTCCCGGGACGGCGGTTATCGGAGCCATTGCGTCAACAAGACGGATCGGAGCACCCGGTTTCAAGTGAAGTTCGAGGGTGTTATCGCCGTCATGCGGCCCTTTCGGATTGAATGGGATCAACGCACCGGTGACTTTAAGTTTCCGGGAGAGGCTTGCGGTTTCAGACAGAACTATCGATGGCGTGATGGCTTTTATTTTCCCCGCCCATTTCTCAAGCTCCTTGGCGGTATTCCAGTATGAACGGATCATCCCCGGCGCACGCTGAGAATACGCGATGAATGCAGGCATACCGGCGCCAAGGACCGCCGCAACCGCGAGGGACGCCCAGACCGTGCAGATCAATCGGATCGCGCGTATGCATTGCAGGATACCGTCATTAAGGGCCGCTATCAGGTTCAGTCCGCGGGCTTCCCAGGTGGCCGCGGACAGGGCTATCGAATCGACTGCGTTGGAAGACGCGACTTTTTCCGATCCGAGGTGGGATGTGTATACAACGGCGAATACCAGCGCAAGAATGGCAGTAATGGTTGTGATAAAAAGCACCGCCGCCTGTCCGAAGTCGTTGCGCCGGAGATGTCTTATCTGGCAGGTAAAGAAGGAGATCATGCTCATTCCACGGTCGCCCAGCGGGTTGTGTAGAGGAAGAGATAGTATTTGCTTCCGATTCTTGCCTTCGGCACGGGAGCAAGAACAAACAGCAATCGATTGACCCAGGGAACTATCAGTTCGACGCCGTGCGTGAGCCTGATACTGTAAGCTTCTCCGGCCGTGGGGGCGGCTTCAGGTGAATTGGCACCTTCCCGGGCAAAATCCAGATTAGTAAGCGCGACGGACTCCCAATTCCCGCCGGGACGGTTCCGGCAGAGGGATGACGCCTCCGCGAGCGCGGCTGTTTTGGCTTTCCTTAAATCCGTCCGGGCATTGATAGCGAATTTTCGCGCCGCGAAGTGCGCTGCGGTTTCGACGGCCCCCTGGCCTGCAAAAAGGAACGACAGCTGAATGATTGAAAAGATCACGGTCGCTATGACTACCGTTCCTATAATGAAGCCGATCATTGCGGTCCCGCGGTCACTTCGAGCCGGCATAGCTGGAAAGCGTCTTCTTGTTGGTTTCCTTTTGCGCGTCGTCCGCCAGCGATTCCACCTTGCTTTTAGAGCTGCCCGACATCGCGGTGATGATCGTGGAGAACTGGTTGCGCAGCTGGTTCCCGAATATGTTGACGATACCAATCGCGGCAATGGCCACAAGCGCAACGACGATGATGTATTCGGTTAGCCCCTGCCCTTTCCGATTACGGGACGACTTCCGATATTTACGATTCATGACTTTCTCCTTTCCTGAATTTGGTGACGGGATGGGGAGCAAAGAGCGTTCCGAGACCATGTGGAAAAGTGGGGCTTGGAAATCCACTGGAAACGGGAAGATGGAGGAGATGTGTCTGAATGAAAGGGCGATAGGAGACGGAAACAGTCCGATTAGCGGACCGTATGTCTTATTATCGGTCGGACTCCTGAGAGCGAATCCCGTACTTCTTCAGCTTTTCGAAAAGGGTGGATTTGGCGATGCCTAGCTCTTTCGCGGTGCGCGTCTTGTTCCATTTCTGGCGGGAAAGCTCCGCAAGGATGTTGTTCTTTTCTGACTGCTCCCAGCGTGAAAATGGAATATCTTTGACGGTCACGGCCACCGTCGGAGGCGTTGTTTCCAGCAGGAAGGAGAAATCTCCCGGCTGGAGAGGGGCGCCGTCGCTCATCACAGCCGCTCTCTGGACCGCGTTCCTGAGCTCCCGGACGTTTCCCGGCCAGTCATAAGCACACAGAAATTCGGCCGTGGCCGCTGCAAGTTCGGGCGCAGGCCGGCCGGCTTTCACATGGATATCGGCAAGGAAGTGAAGTGCTAAGGAAGGAATATCGTCTCTCCGCGTCCGGAGAGGCGGGACCGAGAGGATTATGGCGCTGATACGGAAAAACAGGTCTTCGCGGAAAGTTTTTCGGGCAAGTTCTTCCCTCAGGCTGCGGTTCGTTGCGGCGATAATCCGCACATCGACAAGGATGGTTTCGTTCCCTCCTACGCG
>Ga0334722_10000403_pt1 | contig 64728 bp, 65 predicted proteins | sample C3_bottom_MG_FD_207210 | JGI IMG/M metagenome (GOLD analysis project Ga0334722, IMG submission 207210) | Sediment microbial communities from Yellowstone Lake, YNP, Wyoming, USA - C3_bottom | ecosystem: Environmental > Aquatic > Freshwater > Lake > Sediment | place: USA: Wyoming | collected... | reverse complement strand
GCCCGGATGGTGGCGGCCGTGTCGTTGGTGCCGGTCCCGGCGATCACCTGGATGCGGGCCGCCGACGGTCGTTCGGTCGCGACCTCGACGGTCGCGCGGATGAGCAGCTCGCGCTCGGCCTCGGTCAGGGTGGGGGACTCGCCCGTGGTCCCGCACGGCACGAGGCCGTCGATGCCGGCCAGAATCTGCCACCGGACGAGTGTCCGGAAGGTAGCTTCATCGAGGGCGCCGTCCGGGGTGAATGGGGTGACGAGCGCGGTGTAGGCGCCGCGCAGCAGGGGGCGAGTCGGGCGGATCGTGGCGTTCATGTTGCGGTTCCTTTCGGGTCGGTGAGCTGGGCGTCGAGGAGTCAGGTGGGCAGTCGAATCAGGCGGCCACCGCGCCCCCAGTCAGCAGCGCGTCGACAATCGGATCGAACGGATGGAGTCCCGCCGGACGATCGTCGCGAACCAGCCAGTCGGCCGCGGCGAGGATCCCCGCCGCGAAGGCGGACCGGTCGCGCGCGGTCAGGCGGAGTTCGAGGGTCTCGCCCGGGGCATCGAAGCCGACCAGGTGCATCCCCGGTGACGACCCCGCGCGGATGGCCACGACTTCGAGGTCGTCCGAGGTAGCCAGGGCCGGATGACCGGCGACGATCCGGGCGGTGAGGTCCCGGGCGGTGCCGGATGGCCGGTCCCGCTTCGCCCGACGGTGCCATTCGACAAGGTACGGATCAAACCCCTCGATGTGCCCGAAGAGCTCTACCGCACGGTCCACGAGGCGTCCGAACAGCGCGACGCCGATGCTGAAGTTCGAGGCTGCGACAGCGGCAGCCCCATGGCCGACCAACAACCCCTCGACGAGGTCACGGTCGACCGTCCAGGCCGTCGTGGCGATGACGACCCGACGACAAGCCGCGTCGAGCGCCGCCGCGACATTCGTCGCGACGGCTTCGGGCCGAGACGCCTCGACGACCACATCGGACGCGACGAGGAGCGAGCGGTCATGTTGCCCGGAAAGTGGGCGGCCGAGGACGAGGACGTCATTTCCGTGCTCGCGGGCGGCGTCGGCGACCGCGCGACCGAGCGGGCCATCCCCGAGGATCGTGATCTGCATGTCCGTGCTCCCTCACTAGCGTGGTTCTTCGGTGAGGGGCCGCCGGATCGAAGGTGCCAGGCAAACGAAAAGCCGCGGTCACCGTCATTGGTGCCGCGGCCCCTGGAGCCTCCGTCCCTGGAGGCCCCGGTTCGTCTGTGGACGCGCCGTCAGAGCCCCAGGGCCCGTGCCTCCCGGCAGGGCCGCCAGAGCTTCTTCTTCGAATCGCTCGAGAAGAAACGGCCGTTCATACGGGGAACTATACGCATAATCGTAAATCGGGCGCAAACATTTCGGGCCCGCCTCTTTCGAGGGTGGTTCCAGGATCCCGTCACTGACCCGTCACTGTTGTGGCGCAGCCTTCGGGAGGAGATGATCCCGTTCATGCCACGCCAAGAGCCCGCACCCATCCTCGTCGTCGATGACGATCCGAAGATTGTCGCGCTTGTGAGGGCCTACCTGGAGCGCGAGCGGTATCGCGTCATCACGGCAGGCGATGGACGAGCGGCGCTTCAGGCGATCGAAGAGACGCCGCCGCGGCTTGTCGTCCTGGATCTCATGCTCCCCGAGGTCGACGGCCTGGCCGTGATCCGGCGCGCGCGGGCGATGGGCGATGTGCCCATCCTCGTGCTCTCGGCGCGTGGCTCGACGGGCGACCGGATCCAGGGGCTGAGCGAGGGTGCGGACGATTATCTGCCCAAGCCGTTTTCGCCGGCCGAGCTCGTCGCCCGCGTCCGCACGATCCTGCGGCGCACGGAGCGCGACGTCCTGGACTCGGGGATGGATATCACGTACACGCTCGGAGACCTTGTTGTCGACGTCGCCCGGGGGTCCGTCCGCGTTGGGGGGCACGAAGCCGGCGTGAGCGTTCTCGAGCTCCGGTTGCTCGTCGCTCTGCTCGCCGCGGACGGACGGATCCTTACGCGCGACCAGCTCCTGGACGCGATCCATGGCGCCGGCGAGACCGACGTGACCGACCGGGCGATCGATGTCTACATCAAGCGCCTGCGGGAAAAGCTCGGCGACGATCCGTCGTCTCCCCGGTACATCGCGACCGTCCGTGGAGCCGGGTATCGGGCCGTTGCGCCGGTCCTGGCCCGGGTCGGGGAGACATGAACATCCGCGGCATCGCCGCGCGGATCGCGGCGGCGGCCCTCGCCGTAGCCGGACTCGCTCTCGCGGTCGTCGCGGTCGGCGTCCTTCGCGTCGGTGCGGAGTCGTTTGCGGCGCTGATGGTTGCGGCCGGGGATTCCGCCGGTCACGCCCACGAGATGTTCGACGCCAGCGTCGCCGTCGTGTTCGGGCTCGCCCTGATCGTCGCCGCGATCGTGGCGCTCGTGCTCGCAGCCCTCTTTGCGCGGGTGCTCGCGCGGCCCATCGAACGGGTGGCCCGCGCCGCCGAGATGATCGCCGACGGCGATCTCACCGCGCGCGTAGTCGAGGAAGGTCCCGCGGAGGTCCGATCGCTCGCGGCGGCCTACAACTTGATGGCGGATCGCCTCGAAGAGCAGGAGCTGATGCGCCGCGAATTCGTGGTCAATGCGAGCCACGAGCTTCGCACCCCGCTGACCAACCTCCAGGGCTACCTGGAGGCCTTGCGTGATGGCGTGCTGCCACCGGATCCGGCGACCTTTGACTCGCTGCGCGAGGAAGTCGATCGACTCGGTCGCCTCGCTGCCTCCCTGGATGTCCTGGCGGGGGCGGAAGGAGAGCGGCCGCATCCCACCACGGTCGATCTCGGCGCCCTCGTCCGAAGCGCGACGGACCTGGCGGCCCCCGCCTTCGCCCGCCGCTCGATCTCCGTCACGGTCGAGGCCCCCGACGGCCTCCTCGTTCAGGCCCGCCACGATGAGCTCGCCCAGGTGATGGCCAACCTCCTCCAGAACGCATGGCGCTACACGCCGGCCGCCGGAACCGTCAGGGTCGAGGCGGTGCGAACCCCGGAGGGAGTCGCGGTCCGCGTGGCGAATACTGGTACCCCGATCCCACCCGACGATCTGCCGCGCGTCTGGGAGCGCTTCTATCGGGTCGAGAAGTCACGGGATCGCGAACGCGGCGGCGCGGGAATCGGGCTCGCCATCGTCAAGCGACTCGTGGAGGACGCCGGGGGTCGGGTCGGCGCGGCCTCGGACGCCGCATGGACGACGTTCTGGTTCCGACTGCCGGCGAGATCGTGAGCTGCCCTGACCTCAGGGCCCCGCAGTCATCGGGGCGTCATCGAGCGCCGCCACCGTTCGACTCATGAACCTGATCGGCGACCTCGAGCGCCTGTTCGCAACGAGCCTCTACCCGAACCGCGTCCCGATCGCGATCGGGATCGTCGTGTTGGCGATCGTCCTCTTCATGGTCGCCCGCCGGCGTGGCTGGTTCGCGGCGGCGCGCCGCCACCCCGTCCGTAGCGGACTCCTGCTGGCGATCGTGCTCGCCGTGGGCCTCCCGAGCGCGTGGTACCTCGGCTCGCCGCTGTTCATCCGGACGTCGCTCAACGAGCCGGCACCCACCGCGGCGACGCCACTCCCGACGGCCGCCCCGCTCCCGACGGCCTCGGCCGAGCCGGGCAGCGTGGCGACGACGGGCCCGACCCCTGATCCGGCCGCGCCGACCCAGGGGCCCACGCCCGCCCTCGCGACGGCCCGCACGGGCACCTTCACGGGCGCCGATGAGTTTCACTTCGGGAGCGGCACGGCCTCGCTGATCGAAACCGTGCCGGGCAGCTGGACGGTCCGGTTCGAGAGCTTCTCCGTGCGCAACGGGCCGGACCTGTTCGTCTACGTCTCCCCGGATGCGGCCGGCTACGCGGATGGCGCGATCGAGCTGGGGAAGCTCCCAGCCACCGATGGCAGCTTCAACATGGCGGTCCCGCCCGGCACCGACCTGAAAGATGCCGCCAGCGTCGTGATCTGGTGCAAGCAGTTCGCCGTCCAGTTCGCGGTGGCGCCGCTCTAGGGCTGATCTCCGCAGGCGGGTCGGGGGCGGATATCCCTCCCGCGATGCCCGGCTGACCCACGTACGTGATCGACACGTACTCACGAGACCCATCGAGGCACCTGACGGACGTGGATCGCGCTGGCGCGAGATGCCACCCGTCAGCCGTGAGTCTGGCTGTCAGAACGCAACGAATCCGCAGGGCGAGTGCGCTACCGAAGAATCCAGACGACGGAGCGGGAGCCACCGGAGGCGAGACTTGTATGGCCGACCGCGACGGGACCCGCCGGGCCCACCGCGAGATCTGACAGCATGGTTCGGAACTGACAAGGCCCGTCCACGCACTCACCCGCGAATTGGCCGTCGCCCTCGATGTCGGGTCCCGGTCCCCCTCGATTCCAGGTGCGTCCGTCGACCGAACGCATCTGCGGCACTCCGTCGAGGGCGATGAGTTCCGCGCCCCAGCGGACGACCTTGTGGAGGTCGCCGACGGCATCGATGATCGCCGCAGGTTCCCACGTCACGCCGTCCGATGACGTCCAGGCGGCCGAGGACGGGACCACGATTCCCTCCTCAGCGTCTCCGCCGACCGCGACGAGCACGTCGCCGTCAACCAGGACGTCCGCGATCCAGGGGTTCGCGAACGGGGCGGAGTCGAGCGCCTCGAATGTCCAGTGGAGGCCGTCCGGGGACCGCGCGATGGCCGCGCTCCATCGGTCACCCGCGTCGTAGGAGCCCCACCCGATGAGCTCGCCGTCGAAGACCGCCAGCCCGTCGACATAGACTTGATCTGGGTTCGAGATCGACGGGCTGCCCGCCGGCACCCACGTCTCGCCGTCGGTCGAGGTCCAGGCCCGGAAGGCAACCAAGGCCCGACCGTCCTCGTCATCGGATGATCCGACCGCGACCAGCCGATCGCCGACCCGGGCGATTCCGGCGACTTCGCTGAAGGCGAAGCTCGGCGGGCCGACAGCCTGTCGCCAGGTTACCCCGTCTCGGGAGGTCCAGATCGCCGCGCTTGACGACGTGCCCGCCATCGACAGGAACGATCCCCAGGCCACGTACCCGATCTGGTCGAAGATCACCCCTCCGATGCTCGCTCCTGCGGCCGACGGGACCACCACGCGGGTCCATGTCCAGCCATCGGTCGAGGTCCAGATGGCTCCCCTGAGAGTGGAGTCACCCACGGTGATTTCCCCGGTGGCGACATACCGCTCTACGCCGGCCGCGACCGCATACATCAGCGAGTCCCCGAACGAGGACTGGTCGGTCACCCGAACCCAGGTTGGCTCGGGTCCGAGCGTCGAGTCCGGCGTTGCCGTGTCGCGTGCCTGCGGCGGAGGAGGTGTGCCTGTGGGTAGAGCGGGAGTTAGCTCAGACGATGGCGAGGCGACCGTTGCACCTTGGCATCCGGCAAGGACAATCACCGTCAGGGCAACGAGCACGAGGACGACGATCGGGCGGAACGCTCCTGCTCGTACCGACATCGGTGTATTCCTCGGTCGCAGGCCCCCACCCGACTGAGTGTCGTCCGTTGTGAGTGTGAAGCCCGGAGCAACTGAGAGGTTACATTCCATTCCGGCTGCAGCATCAGCGTGGGCACCCCGACACCATCCCGCGATAGCATCCATCGGTGCCCACCAAACGGTTCGACTACGTCATCGTCGGCGGCGGCTCAGCGGGGTCCGTCCTGGCGAACCGCCTGAGCGCCGACCCATCCACGACGGTCCTGGTCCTCGAGGCCGGCCGGCCCGATTGGCGTTTCGATGTCTTCATCCACATGCCGGCCGCGCTCGCGTTCCCCATCGGCAGCCCCTTTTACGATTGGCGGTACCGGTCCGAACCCGAGCCCTTCATGCACGGTCGCCGGATCTACCACGCCCGCGGCAAGGTGCTCGGCGGCTCGTCGTCGATCAACGGGATGATCTTCCAGCGCGGCAATCCCCTGGATTACGAGCGCTGGGCTGCGGATCCGGGCATGGAGACATGGGACTTCGCCCACTGCCTGCCGTACTTCAAGCGGATGGAGGATTGCCTGGCTGCGCTGCCGGACGATCCCTGGCGCGGCCACGGCGGGCCGCTTCCCCTCGAGCGTGGCCCGGCGACCAACCCGCTCTTCGATGCGTTCTTCGCGGCCGTCGAGGAGGCGGGCTATCCACTCACGGCCGATGTCAACGGCTATCGCCAGGAGGGCTTCGCCCAGTTCGACCGGAACATCCGGCGCGGCCGGCGGATCTCGGCCGCGCGGGGGTACCTGCACCCCGTGATGGGCCGGAAGAACCTCCGCATCCGGACGAGTACGCTCGCGACGAAGGTCCACTTCGACGGCCGCCGCGCCACCGGTGTCGAGATCGAGCGCGCAGGGGGCGGCACCGAGACCATCCGGGCCGGCGAGGTGATCCTGGCCGGCGGCGCGATCAACACTCCGCAACTCCTCCAGTTATCCGGGATCGGAAGCGCCACCGAACTCGGAGCGCTGGGCATCCCCGTCGTCGCGGACGTGCCGGGGGTGGGCGAGAACCTCCAGGATCACCTCGAGGTCTACGTCCAGTACCGGTCACGACAGCCGGTCTCCATGCAGCCCGCCCTCCAGAAGTGGCGCCGACCGTGGATCGGGTTCCAGTGGCTCTTCCTGCGCCGAGGCCCGGGCGCCACAAACCACTTCGAGGGCGGCGGCTTCGTCCGGAGCAACGGCGACGTGGCCTATCCGAACCTGCAGTTCCACTTCCTCCCACTCGCGATCCGCTACGACGGCACGTCACCGAGCGGTGGCCACGGGTACCAGGTTCATGTCGGCCCGATGTACTCCGATGCGCGCGGCAGCGTGAAGATCCGGACCACCGATCCGACGGCGCACCCGGCGCTTCGCTTCAACTACCTCTCCACGGACCAGGATCGGCGCGAGTGGGTGGAGGCGATCCGCGTCGCGCGTGACATCCTCAACCGGCCGGCGATGTCGCCCTTCAACGGCGGAGAGAGCTCCCCGGGTCCAGCCGTCGAGACCGACGAACAGATCCTCGACTGGGTGGGCCGCGACGGCGAGACAGCCCTGCACCCGTCCTGCACCGCGCGCATGGGCACGGACGCGATGTCGGTAGTCGATCCGCTCTCGATGCGGGTCCATGGCATCGACGGCCTCCGGATCGTGGACGCCTCCGTCTTCCCCTACGTCACGAACGCCAACATCTACGCACCGGTGATGATGGTCGCGGAGAAGGCGTCCGATCTCATCGCCGGGAACACATCACTGTCGCCGGATCCGCGGCCGTTTTATCGCCATGGTGCCCGGATGCCGCTCAACGACGGAACCTGAGCGCGACCGCTCGCACTACTCAGGGAGCGTCCCCGCCACGCATCGTTGGTGAGATTCCCGTGGTATCCGAGCGGATCACTGCCGCTCGAGGTCCGGGTCCTCGTGGACCGCCTCGCCTTCGATCAGGGTCAGCAGGACCCGGGTATCGCCGATCGTTCGACGGTCGGCGGCAAGGATATCCCGGTCGAGGACCACGAGGTCGGCCAGCTTGCCTGCCTCGATCGACCCGGTCGACGCCTCGAGATGGTTGACCCACGCCGAGCCATTGGTGAAGGCCGCCAGCGCGTCGATCAGAGGGAGCGCCTCGCCGGGCAGGAACGGCGGGGCGGATCGGTCTTCCGGCGAGACGCGGTTCACCGCCACCTCGATCTCGGCCATGACGTTCGGCGTGCTCACCGACCAGTCGCTGCCGCCGACCAGGCGGACGCCGGCGCGCAGGAACGACCCGAACGGGTACTGGAGCGCGGCGCGGTCGGAGCGCAGGAAGGGCAACGTGAGCCTGGTCATCTGGGTGTCGTTGCAGGCCCAGTAGGGCTGCATGTTGGCGGATGCCCCGAGGGCCCGAAAGCGCGGGATGTCGGCCGGGTCCACGACCTGGAGATGCGCGAGGTGGGGGCGGCCGTCGCTCGGCCCATTGGCCGTGCGGACCGCCTCGATGGCGTCGAGTGCCTCGCGGACCGCGCGATCGCCGAGCGCGTGGAAGTGGACCTGGAATTCCTCGGCATCGAGACGGCTGACGACCCGCTTCAGGCGCTCGGGCTCGACGAAGCTGATGCCGCGGTTCCCCGTCGGCCGGCCCTCCGGGTCGAGGTAGGACTCGAGCATCGCGGCCGTGTAGTTCTCGGCGACACCGTCCTGCATGATCTTGACCGTGGTCGCCCGGAGGCGCCCGATCGTCGATACCCCGCGGGCCTCGATCATCTCGTCGATCTGCTCGTCACCCCGTTCCCGTTCCCACCACAGGCAGGCAATGGCGCGCCCGGTCAGGCCGCCCCGGCCGGCGAGGAGCCGGTAGGCAGCAAGGTCGTCCGGGGTCACCCAGGCGTCCTGCCAGGCGGTGATGCCAAGCCTCTGCAGGTAGGCTTGGGCCAGCGCCAGTCCCTGGACCAGGTCCTCGATCGTGGACGGCGGGATGAGCCGCCGTACGAGCTCCATCGCTCCTTCGTGGAGCGTGCCGGATGGCTGGCCCGAAGTGTCACGCTCGATTCGGCCATCGCCGGGATCGGATGTGTCGGCCGTGATCCCAGCCAGCGCGAGAGCGCGACTGTTGACCCAGGCGCCATGGCCGTCGCGATTCGTGAAGAACGCGGGCCGATCGGGCACGGCACGGTCCAGAACCTCCTTACCGGGCGTTCCCCCCGGAAAGGCCTCCATGTACCAGCCGCCCCCCGCGATCCAGGGCAGCTCCGGGTTCGCGGCCGCATACGCCCCGATCGTGTCTGCGTAGGCCTCGCCCGTCCGGGGCACGTCGTGGAGCGTGCAGCGCAGCAGGTCGATCCCGGCAAAGGCCGGGTGACAGTGGGCGTCCTGGAAGCCCGGAAGGACGGTCCGGCCGTACAGCTCGATCCGTCGCGAGCGCGGGCCTGCAAGCTCCCCGACGTCCCGGTCCGTGCCGACGGCCACGACACGCCCGGCGCGGACGGCGACCGCCGTCGCGGTGCTTCGGGAGGCGTCCATCGTGACTACGGATCCGCCTACCAGAACGATGTCGGCTTGACCCTGATCTCGAGACATTGGCTGCTCTGTACCCGGTCGCGGGCGGTTGGGCCGCGAGGCGCGGTCAGCCGCTCTTGCGCGGGCGACCGCCGCGCGCGCCGGGGATCGCGGTCCGGCTCAGAAAGATCGCGCCGCCGCGGACGCCCATGTTGATCGTCGCCGGGTGATTCTTGAGTTGACGGGCCACCGCCGCGCGGATGGTGACGAGCTTTTCATCGTCATCGAGCTCGATCTTCTTGATCGCGGACTGCGGTCCGACCGCGATCTCGTTGAGGAGTTTCAGGATTGAATTGTCACGCTTCTGAAGTGCGAGCTGACGGGGGGTCAGAGCGCGCACCTTGCGTACCTTGGGCGCCAGTTCTTCCGGCTTCGCGTCGCGGATGCGCATGCAGGGTGCTCCTTGCATCACCACGGGTGTACCGCAATTCGGCGGCCGCCTCGTCGAGGGATCGTGTCGTGATAGTAACAACGCCATCGACGAATAAGCATCGCGGATCATGGATTCTCGGGATCGTCTGCCTTGACGTTTGCCTCGGGATGGACCCGATCCGGTGCGGTCGTGCACCGTTCAATATCGCGGGCCGGTAGGCTTCGCCCAATTCGTGGCGTATCCTGCACCGACACTCATCTTCAGCTCGCTGCCCTGGAGGTCATCCTGATGCGTCGCACCCCCCAACGAGCCGCGTTCCTCGCGGCCTGTCTCGCGCTGGTTCTTGTCGTCCCGGCCTCGGTGTCGGCGAGTCACTCGTGGGGTGGTTACCACTGGGCCCGGACCGCGAATCCGTTCACCTTGAAGCTCGGCGACAATGTCAACAGCACGTGGGATTCGTATCTCGGAACGGCGTCGAGTGACTGGAGCCTTTCGTCTGTCCTGCACACGACGGTCGTCGCTCCGACCTCCGTGAAGCGGCTCTGCAGCGCCAGCACAGGGACCGTGCAGGTGTGCAACGCCAAGTACGGGAACACCGGATGGCTCGGGATTGCCCAAATATGGGTGAACGGCGTCCACATCACAAAAGGAACAGTGAAGGTCAACGACACCTACTTCAGCACGGGCAGTTACAACACGCCGGCGTGGCGGCAGATGGTGATGTGCCAGGAGGTTGGCCACACATTCGGCCTGGATCACCAGGACGAGAGCTTCGGCAACCCTGATGTCCTCGATCAGTTCGGTGCCGCGTCGTGCATGGACTACACGGACGATCCGAGCCAGAATCAGCATCCCAACCAGCACGACTTCGACCAGCTCGTTTCAATCTACGGGTCTCATTTCGACAGCACGACGACGGTGGCGGCAGCTCCCGCCGCCGGAGCAGCTGCCGCCGCAGATGAAGCCGCCGACGCGGCGTGGGGGAACCTCGTGGTTACCACGAACGGCGGGCACGGCGCCTGGTACGCACGCGACCTCGGGGCAGGGAATGCAATCCTGACCCACGTCTTCTGGGCGGATCGCTAGCCGCAATCCAACCGCGGGCCTGCGACCCGCCAGCGCCGTACAGGCACGACCCCCGTCGATTACCGACGGGGGTCGCTTCACGCGGCTTCGGCCTCAGCCGAGAATCTGGCGCAGCGCGAAGAGAACGTTGGCGGGCCGCTCGGCGAGGCGGCGCATGTACCACGGGTACCAGGCCTCGCCATACGCGATCAGGTCGCGGACGACGTAACCCTCGCGGGCCAAACGACGCTGCTGGTCCATTCGGATGCCGTAGAGCATCTGGACTTCGAAACTCGTCTTCGGGAGGCCGAGGGCCGCGGCGTGTTCGGCCACCTGCTCGATGAGCCGAACATCGTGCGTGCCGAGCCCGATCCGCACCCGAGCACCGGCCTTGAGGGCCTCGAGCATGGCCACGCACAGGGCGAGGTAGTTCGTATCCACATCATGGCGGGTCTGGTAGGCGATGGACGCCGGCTCCGAATAGGCGCCCTTGACGAGTCGTATCTCCGGGCTGAGCGGCAGAAGACGCTGGACGTCTGCTGCCGTTCGCATCAGGTACGACTGCAGGCAGATACCCGTGTTGGGCTGGGCGACCTTGAGGCGCTCATAGAACCCGATCGTGGGCTCGGCGTAGGCGCTCCCCTCCATGTCGATCCAGAACGTTCTGCCGTTTTCAGCCGCCTTCGCCGCGAGCGCTGAGGCGTGCTCGAACGTCCGCTCGACATCGAGGTCCAGACCCAGCTGCGTGAGCTTGACGCTGACCTCACCGTCGAGCTTGCGGGCCGCAAGCTCGCCCAGGACCCCCAGGTAATGGGCCGCCACTTCATCGGCCTCCTCGATGCTGGACAGGTTCTCGCCGAGACGGGTGTACAGTTGGGCGATACCCTCGATCTGGAACTTCGTGCCGGCCGCAAGGGCAGCCTCGAGGTCTTCCCCGGGCATGAACTTCCGGACCGCACGGCGTGCGAACCAGAGGCGGGGGAGTCGGTCGCGCAGCCAGCGATTGCCGGCCATCCAGAGGAGCAGTCGTCGCATACCGACAGGCTAGTGGGTCCACGTCGACCGCGTCCACCGCGCTGGCCGGCGACGCTCCCCGACCTTGACGGGCGACGACCGCGCGGACCACACTCACGCCCAAGTCGTTCGCACCCGTCCCTGTCTGCGTCCTGGTCCGGTCCGCCTGTCCACCGAGGAGCCCACGGTGGTATCGCCTGGTCTGATCGTCCGCAATGCGCGCGTCCACCCGACACCCGTTCGGGGTACAGAGCTGCGCGACGTCCACGTCGAAGGTGACCGCATCGCCGCGATCTCGCCGGCCGGCGCCACCGCGGGGGACGGGCGCCCGGAGCTCGATGCCGGCGGGCGCCTCCTCTCTCCGCCGCTCGTCGATCCCCATGTCCACATGGATGCGGTGCTGACGGTCGGGGAACCCAGGTACAACGAATCCGGCACGCTGATCGAGGGCATCCTGACCTGGGCGGAGCGCAAGCCGTTCCTGACCCACGAGGACGTCAAGTCACGAGCGCTCGAAGCCATCCGTTGGGAGGTGGCGCAGGGGACCGGGCTGATCCGGTCCCACGTTGACGTGTGCGACCCCAACCTCGTCGCGCTCAAGGCGCTGATCGAGCTCCGTGAGGAGGTCCGCGACATCGTGGACTTGCGGCTCATCGCGTTCCCCCAGGACGGAATCCTGTCCTTCCCGAACGGCAAGGAGTTGATGCGCGAGGCGATGCGCCTGGGCTGCGACGTGATCGGGGGCATCCCGCACTACGAGTGGACCCGGGACGACGGCGTCGAGGAGGTCCACTTCATCTTCGACCTCGCCAAGGAGACAGGCGCCCCGATCGACCTCCATTGCGACGAGACCGACGACGAGCAGAGCCGGTTCCTGGAAGTCGTCGCAGCGCGGACGATCCGGGACGGGATGGGCGGCCGCGTCGTAGCCGGCCATACGACGGCCATGGGCTCGTACAACGACAACTACGCCTTCAAGCTGATCCAGATCTTGAAGCGCGCCGGCGTGACGATCGTGGCCAACCCGCTCGACAACATCGTCCTCCAGGGCCGCTTCGACACGTACCCCAAGCGGCGCGGGATGACCCGCGTCAAGGAGCTGGACGCGGCCGGGATCAACGTCGCCTGCGGCCACGACTCGATCATGGATCCGTGGTATCCGCTCGGCCGCGGGTCGATGCTCGACGCGCTCTCGATGCTCGTCCACGTCGCCCAGATGACCGGACGATCCGAGCTGTACCGCGCCTACGAAATGGTCACGACGAACCCGGCGAGGGCCGCCGAGGTTCCCTGGGGAGTGGAGGAGGGTCTGCCCGCGAACTTTGTCGTATTCGACTGTGCGGACGAAGCCGAGGCGATCCGCCTGCGACCCGCAGCCCGATGGGTCGTCCGTCTCGGCCGGGTGGTGGCCGAGACCGAGCCGGCACGGAGCATCGTGCATCGTGCGGGAGCCGCGACGCCGGTCGCTTTCGTCAAGCCTGGCCAGAGCGCCTGAGGGAGGGGCCGTCGAGCGAACTTCGCCCACGCGTCATTGGTCCGGGCCCGCGGGATCGCGGGTCCGAGATTGGGAGTTGGAGGGACAACATGACGGCTGGAATGATCGATGCGGGGTCGATGCCCACCCACGAGGGCGACCTGTCGATCGAAGGGCGCGGGATCGAGGCGATCCCGGAGAACGCCCGCTATGGCTCCGTGAACCGGGTGTTCACGGTCTGGTTCACGCCGAACCTCGTGCCGGCGGCATTCTTCATCGGCTTGCTCGCCGGCTTCGGATTCCTGCAGATCGGGTTCGTATCCGGCTTGCTCGCGATCGTCGTCGGCAACCTCGTCGGGGCGGCGCTCGTCGGCCTGATGAGCCAGATGGGGCCGGCCACCGGCATGGCCCAGATCCCGTTGTCACGGCTCGCCTACGGCAAATCGATCGTCGTCCCCGGGGTCCTCAACTGGCTGTCATGCATCGGCTGGGACGGCATCAACTCCGTCTTCGGCGCGGCCGCCCTGTCGATCCTGACGGGCCTGCCGTTCATCGCTTCTCTGGTGATTCTGGTAGCGATCCAGGCGGGCCTGTCGATCGTCGGCCACGAAGCGATCCACCTGTTCGAAAAGTGGATGGCGATCGTGCTCGCGATCATGTTCGCCATCCTGACCGTCGCGATCGCCGGCCACGCCTCCACGGGCATGGCCCGGACCGACGGGATGTCCGGCCTCGACGGAATCGGCGCGTTCATCCTGTACACCTCGATCACCGCCAGCTTCGTGGTGGCGTGGAGCCTCTACGCGTCCGACTACAGCCGATACCTGCCGAAAGCGGCTCCCTCGTCGAGGGTCTTCTGGCTGACCGTCCTCGGGTTGACCCTGTCGGCCGGCTGGATCGAAGCGCTCGGGCTGCTCGTGGCCGACCAGGCGGCCGAGGGCGGCGCTGTCGACACAATCAACAGCATCCTGTCCGGCTCGATCTTCGCGCCGCTGGCGATGGTCGCGATCGCGATCGGCACGATCGCGGTCAACGCGATGAACGACTACACGGGCTCGCTGTCGCTCCAGGCCGCCGGCCTGAGGATCCCGCGGGTCTACTCCGCGGGCGCGGTTGCAATTCTCGGGTTCCTGTTCACGCTGTACCTGAACGACGGCAACCTGGCCGGGAAGTTCGAGAGCTACCTGTTGTTCATCCTCTACTGGGTCACGCCGTGGGCTGGTGTCGTGCTCGCCGACTGGTGGATGCGAGGCCGCAAGGCCGACGTCTCCCGCCTCGCCGACTACGCGTCACTGCCGTCAGGGGTCGTGGGCCTGGTGGCCCTCATCGTCGGCTTCGTGGTCTCGTTGCCGTTCCAGACCTCGAGCTTTGGCGGCGAGATTGCGACTGCGACCGGCCTGCCGATCAATGCCTGGGCCGCGACACTCCATTACGCCGATTTCGCCTTCGTCATCGGCTTCGTGGTGTCGTTCGCCGTGTACTGGGTGGCGGCGCGAGGCTCCGTCTCGCGCGCCTGACCCCCGCCCTCGCCGTTCAAGAGGCCCCCGCCGGCAACGCCGGCGGGGGCCGAACCACGTCATCCGGGCGCCGGGCGCGGGAACCATGCCGGAGACGGCCACGTCAGGGCGGCCATCGCAGGTGGCCGGGCCATCCGGGCCGGCACAGCACGGAGACCAGTCCCATGGCACGACGATGGCCCCTCATCCTCCCGGCAGTTTCAGCTCTCCTCTTCCTGACCGCGGCGCCTGCCCTTGCCTGCGGCGGCCTCATCGGCCCCAACGGGGCGGTCAACCTCCTTCGAACCACCACCTTCGCCGGCTACCACGACGGCGTCGAGCACTATGTGACCGCATTCGAGTACGCGGGTGGTGGCGGTGCCTTCGGCTCGCTGACCCCGCTTCCGGGGGTCCCGACGAACGTGGAGAAGGGTGGCGACTGGACGCTTCAGCGGCTCATCCGCGAGACCGACCCGCAGCCCGTGTTCGCCGAGGACGCCTCCCGCCTCTCGGCGGCTGGGTCCGCCGAGGAGCTCTTCAAGGTCCGGATCGACGCGCTCGATCTCACGGTGCTCCGAGGCGGCGGTGCCGAGGTCGGGACCTGGGCCGCGGACCACGGATTCCGGCTCCCTCCGGACGCGCCCGAGGTGCTCGACTTCTACGCTTCGCGTAGCCCGATCTTTCTTGCCGCGGCGTTCGATCCGACGGCGGCCGCCGAGCGGGGTCAGGCGGTCGGCGACGGCACCCCTGTTCACATCACCATCCCGACCCCAAACCCGTGGGTTCCGCTTCGGATCCTGGCCCTGGGCAAGGCAGGTGAGGACCGCGTGGACGCGGACATCTACCTGCTGACCGACCGACGTCCTGCACTCCTTCCCGCCCCGACCGGCCGCAACGGGATCTCGCTCGCCCACAGCCTCCAGGCCACCGACTCGCTCCTGGCCGATCTGCGAGCCGACCGTGGGATGGACTGGGTCGGCGGGTCCGGGTGGCTGACCAAGATCGAGGTCGGCGCGACCGCCGACCAGCTGCGCTACGACCTCGCAATCGACGCCTCCGGCCAGGATGCGCCGTCGCGGGTCCAGGCCGGGCTCGACATCGCGGCGGCCTCCGATCCGAACGGCGGGGTCAACGTCGGCCGCCTCGCCATCGCCGCCGGACTGGTCGTGGCCGGCTGGGCGCTCCTGGCGCTCCTCATGACGCTTCGACCGGCAGGCGGGAGGACGGTCCCGGGCTGATGCGCTCGAGGCCCTGGTTCGCCGCTATCGCCATTGCCGGGATGGCGGTCGTCGCCATCGGCGTGGGCCTCGGTCCGACCGAGGCATCCGATCGGACCGTCGAGATCGACATCCACTATTCGCACTTCACGCCCGCCGCCGTCTCCGTTCCAGCGGGGGTTCCGATCCGTTTCGTCATCGTCAACAGCGATCCGATCGATCACGAGTGGATTGTCGGTGACGACGCCGTCCATGCCCGGCACCGTCTGGGCACCGAGGCTGTTCACGGTGCGCGCCCGACCGAGCAGTCCATCGCCGCCGGCCGGCGCGTGGAGACGATCGTGACCTTTGCCTCGCCGGGAACCCTGAGCTACGTCTGCCACCTGCCCGGACATGAGGCGTACGGCATGGTCGGAACGGTCATCATCACCCAACACTGATCCCCGCTTGCGCCTGGCCGCGGGCCGGCTCAAGCCGAGGTGGCCGGCGGGTCGTGGATGACCGGCTCGAGCGGCAGGTTCGCGACGTGGGCGGCGATGTCGCGTGCGGTCGCGATCCACAGCCCGTCGATCTCCAGGGCGCGGGCGATCAGGCGCTCCAGGGCGGCCGCCCGCGATGCCCGGCCGCTCACGAACGGGTGATTGGTCAGCATGAACAGGCCGCCCTCGTCGACGAGCGCCTCCAGCTCCAGCGTCCAGCGGGCGATGACATCGGCCGGGCTGGCGATGACCCCGGAGCCGGTGATCCCCGGGAGGTAGTTGTAGGGCTCCCAGTCGTCGAGGGACCAGTGCGCGGGCAGCTCGACGATCGAGGGCGCCCCGGGCTCCGGGCTCGTGGCGAGCAGGTACGGGTGGTCGGCGTCCATGAGCCCGCTGTCGTACACGAATCCGTGCCGCGCAAGCAGGGCGGGGAGCCGGTAGGACAGCTCCCAGTTCGGGGCGCGATAGCCGACGGGCCGGATGCCGGCGACACCGCCCAGCGCCTCGAGGCCGCGCAGGAGCCGACGCTCCTCTTCTGCCTCGTCGGTGGCCGATCGAGCGCCCTCATGGAGGTACCCGTGATGCGCGATCTCGTGGCCGGCGTCGCGGACCGATCGGACGACATCCGGCCACCGCTCGGCCGTGTAGCCGGGGACAAAGAACGTCGCCTGAATTCCTTGCCGGTCGAGGACGCGGAGGAGCCGCGGGACGCCGGTGCGGGGCCCGTACGCCTGGTGGCTCATGACGTCCAGCCAGCCGGCTGCCTCGGGGTGATCGAACAGGATCGGGCTCTCGGCGTCGATGTCGAAGGTGAAGCAGGCCGCCGCGCGGATGCCGGGCGGCCAGCTGAAGCCGGGGGGAATCGGCCCGCGCCAACCCTCCGAGCCGGATGCGCTCTCCCTCGGTTCGTCGTCGGACATGACAGCCCGGATAGTAGCCTCGTTACACTGGCCGCCGATGCGTGCGGTCGTCCTCGAGCAACCCGGCCTGCCTACTCGTGTCGAGGAGCTCGCGCTCGATGGGCCTCGCGCCGGCGAGGTGCTCGTGCGGATCGCCGCGAGCGGCGTCTGCCACTCGGATCTTCACGTCCGCGACGCAGAATGGGAGCGCCCGGGTCCGATCGTCCTTGGCCACGAGGGAGCCGGCTTCGTCGAGGCCGTCGGTCCAGGTGTCTCGACGCCGCGCGTCGGTGACCTGGTCGCCCTGTCCTGGTACTACCCATGTCTTCGGTGCGCGAACTGCCAGGCCGGGCGGCAGTGGCTGTGTGACGAGAGCCGGGCCCTCGATCACCGTCTGCCCGATGGGACCACGCGGCTCCGTCGGGCGGATGGGTCCGACGTGATGTCCTACCTTGCCATCGGGACCTTCGCCGAGCGGACGGTCGTAGCGGCCGAGGCCGCCATCCCGATGCCCGCCGGTGTGGCGCCGGACGTCGCGGCACTCATCGGCTGCGCGGTGACCACCGGCGTCGGCGCGGTCCTCAAGACGGCCCAGGTGGAGGCGGGCTCGTCGGTCGCGGTCATCGGGCTCGGCGGAGTGGGCCTCTCGGTCGTGATGGGGGCAGTCCTCGCCGGGGCAAGCCGGATCGTGGCCGTCGACCGAGTGGCAGCCAAGCTCGAGCGCGCCAAGGATCTCGGTGCCACCGATGCTGTGCTTGCAGGACAGCAGGAGGAGACCATCGCCGCCATCCGCGCGGCGACCCGCGGCGGACCTGACTACGCATTCGAGGCGATCGGGCTGCCAGCCACGATCGAGCTGTCGATCGCGTGCCTGCGTCGCGGCGGAACCGCCGTGCTCGTGGGGCTGACCAGGTTCGGCGCCCGGGCGTCATTCGAGGCGTTCCCGTTCGTCGACGGCAGCCAGCGGATCCTCGGCAGCAACTACGGTTTTGCCGTCGCGGCGACGGACTTTCCCCGGTACGCCGAACTCCACCTCGCCGGCCGGCTCCCGATCGAGCGGCTGATCGACGCCCGGATCGGCCTGGATGACGTGGAGGATGCGTTCGACCGGATGCGGCGCGGCGAGGGCGTCCGCCGGGTCATCGTGCCGTGAGCCCTTGTGCCCGTTGCCGTCGGCCGTGGGACGCCTCGCCTCTGTCGGGATCGATGTATCGGACGTACGGAACGAGTACAGCCGGTTGACGCGGAGTCACCTCGCCCCTAGGATGCGCGACACAACTGAATAGCCTATCGAGAGTGGTGGAGGGACCGGCCCTTTGAAGCCACGACAACCTCTCGGCGGAGACGCCGAAAAGGTGCCAAGTCCGGGCAGGACAACCACCTGCGAGATAGGGATCACCCCATGACCCTTCCGCGCAGGAAGGGTTTCTTGTTTCCCGGTTACTCCTCGGTCAGGCAGGCCAACTCACGATGCGTCCCGCGCGCATGCCACGACCAGGAGCTCAGCCATGACGATCGACACGAGCACCACCGATTCCCGCCACCGGGCGTGGTCGATGATGTCCGTGCCGGTCGGGACCGGCGCTGCGCTGGATCCCGCGCTGCGCTCGCGAGTCACGGGCCTACGCTGTCGCAACTGCGGACGCCTGGAGGCCACGGGTCCCAGCTACGTCTGTCCACAGTGCTTTGGGCCGCTCGAGGTCGTGTTCGACCGTGAGGCGGTTCGGGCCCAGGTCAGTCGCGTCGCAATCGAGGCCCGCGGCCCGGGAATCTGGCGCTACCTCGAGCTCTTGCCCGTCGCGGCAGCTCCGACGCGCGGCCTCGCGGTCGGGTCGACGCCGCTCCTCCGGGCGGACCGCCTGGCCGGCGAGATCGGGCTCGCGCCAGGTCGCCTCCACCTCAAGGACGACACCCGGAACCCGACCCTCTCCTTCAAGGACCGCGTCGTCGCGGTTGCGGCCGCGCGGGCGGTCGAGTTCGGCTTCGACACCCTGGCCTGTGCCTCCACGGGCAACCTCGCCGGGGCTACCGCTGCGGCGGCCGCGGCACTCGGATTGCGGGCGGTCGTGTTCGTGCCGGCCGACCTCGAGCCGGCCAAGATCGATCACGCCCTGAGCTACGGCGCGACCGTGGTCCCCGTCAACGGCACCTACGACGACATCAATCGCCTGAGCCTGGAGATCGCGGACGAGGAGGGCTGGGCGTTTGTGAACGTCAACCTCCGGCCGTACTACTCGGAGGGCAGCAAGACGCTCGCGTTCGAGATCGCCGAGCAGCTGGGCTGGCGCCTGCCGGATGTCCTGGTCGCCCCGATCGCATCTGGCTCGCTGTTCACGAAGGTGGCCCGCGGCTTCGACGATCTCATCGCTGCCGGCCTCGTCGCGGACAAACCCGTCCGGTTCATCGGCGCCCAGGCGGCCGGCTGCGCGCCGGTTGCGCAGGCCTTCGCCGAGGGTTCGGACGAGATTCGGCCCGTGCGTGCCCCTGACACGATCGTGCGCTCGCTGGCGATCGGATCGCCCGCTGATGGTCGCTACGCCCTCGACCTGGCAAGGCGAACCGGGGGGTCGATCGAGTCGGTGCCCGACGACGCGACTGCCGGGGCCATTCGCCGGCTCGGCCGGACCGAGGGCGTCTTCGCCGAGACGGCCGGCGGCGTGACCGTCGCCGGCCTCGAGCAGGCGACACGACGCGGGCTCCTGGGTCCGGACGACGAGGTCGTCGCCCTGATCACCGGCAACGGCGTCAAGACCCCCGATGCGAAGTGGTTCGGGGTGGAAGCAGACGACGACGCCGGCCTCGGCGGTCGTGGCGCTCCCGGCGGCCTCGCCGCTCCGATCGAGCCGTCGTACGCGGCTTTCTCCCGCGCTGGGCTAGCGGCATGACGGCCCAGCGCATCGATCGTCGATCGGGGGCATACTCCCGCCTGATGACGCGTCCCACGGGCATCCCGGGCCGCTGCTCCTGTCTCCGGCGGGCCTGAGCCCGGCGGCCGACACCGGCCGTCCTTCGGTCCGCAACCCGGCGCCCCATCGGTCCTGATCGCTGCGTCCACTCCGGCGCCCGCGATCGGCCGTTGCCCGTCCCCACACGCGAGGTAGCTTCGTGTCATCCCTGATTCGTGTCCGCACCATCGACCCCCGCGGCCAGCGCTTCGGCGCCGGCCTGTCCGCGACCAGCCTCATTGCCGGCATCCTGCTCGACCAGCCGATCGTCGCCGTCGTCGTCGGGAGCTCGCTGGCGATCAGCGCCGCATTCGGCACGCAGTGGTTCCTGTTCGGCCGTCCCTGGCCGGCGATTCGGCAAAGGATCCGACTGGGTGCCCCGCCCTCCGTCGAGCCCGAACTTGGCCCGAGGTTCGCGCAGGCGTTCGGAGCGTTGTTCATCCTGCTCGGACTCGTGCTCCTGGCCGGCGGCGTCCGGCCGTGGTTCTGGCTCCCGATCGCCGCCGTCGCCGGGCTCCAGGTCCTCCTGGCCGTGACCGGCTACTGCCTCGGCTGCCGCCTGTACGGCCTCCACTGGTTCCTGCCGGAGCTGTTCGACCGTGTGGTGCTCCGGCTGCCGGTCGAGTCGAGAATCGATCTCGGGAGGCCCCGCGCGAGCTGACCCGGCGGATGGCACCATGATCGGGTGACGCGCACCGGGCGCCCGATCCCGTGACAGCGACCGCGACCGCCGACGCCGTCGTCGTCGGCGGCGGCGCCATGGGCACGAGCATCGCCTACCACCTCGCGGCCGCAGGGCTGGGGCGGGTCGTCGTCGTGGAACGCGAGGCGGGGCTCGGCCTGGGTTCCACCGGCCGCTGCGCCGGCGGCTTCCGTCACCAGTTCTCGAGCGAGATCAACGTCCGCCTGTCGATCGCGAGCGTGCGCATGATCCGCGAGTTCAGCTCCATCCATGGCCTGCCACTCGACGTTCATGTCGAGGGCTACCTCTTCCTCGTCCGCGAGGAGGTGGCCTGGGCCCAGCACCGCGCCGCCGCGGCGATGCAGCGCTCGCTCGGCGTCCGCGTGGACGAGCTCGACGCAGCGGCCGTCTCCGGGCTCATCCCCGGCGTCTCGACCGACGGCCTGGTTGGGGCGACGTTCGGGCCAGACGACGGGATCGCGGATCCATCCGGGCTGACAAACGGCTATGCGACCCTGGCGCGCCGGCTCGGCGCCGATATCCGTCTCGGGGCCCAGGCGACTTCGATCCGGACGACCGCGGATGGCGGCGCGGTCGTCGGAGTGGACACCCCTGCGGGACCCGTCGACGCTCCGATCGTGGTAAACGCGGCCGGAGTCTGGGCGCCGGCGCTCGGGGAGACCTGCGGCCTGGACATCCCCGTCACGCCGGAACGCCGTATCAACGTCGTAACCTCCAGCTTTCCCGGCCGACCAGAGCGGCGAACGCTGGTCATTGATACGTCGACGATGTTCTTCTTCCATCGCGAGGGCGCGGGCGTGCTGATGGGCGTGACGCCTCGTGATCGCACGCCGACGTTCGACACGTCGGTGGACCAGCGATGGATCGCCGATGAACTCCTGCCAATCGCTATCGGTGTCCTGCCCGGGCTCGCCGAGGCCGGCCTTGCCCGGGCCTGGGCGGGCTCCTATGAGATGACGCCCGATCGCCACGCGATCCTCGGTCCGGTGGACGGACTCGACGGCCTCTATCTGGCGAACGGCTTCTCAGGGCACGGCTTCCAGCACGCTCCGATCGTCGGCACGGTGATCGCCGAGCTCGTCACCGGTCGGCCGCCGACCGTCGACGTCTCTGCACTCCGCCTCGAGCGCTTCACCCGCGGTGAGCTGATCGAGGAGTCACACGTCGTCTGAGGATCGCCCCGTCAACCAGGAGGTGCGCAGCAGGCGCAGCCGTCCTCTGCGACGCCGGTGATCGAGGCGGCTGCGTCGCAGCACGGGCCGCCGCCGTCGAGGACGGCCAACGGCTGGCCCAGGTTCGGCCGCGGCGAGCCCATCCGGTTCGACGTCTCCGCCACGTGCCGTTCGAGATCCTCCAGCCGAGCGTCCAGTTCACGGAGTCGAGACAGTCGGAGCGCGACGTCAGCTCGCCGATCCGCGATCAGGCGTGGCAGCTCGTGGGTCGTGTCCGCGCAGTGGCCGGAGTGGCAGTACGAGGCCAGCCGCGCAGCTTCGTCGAGGGGTAGCTCGAGGCGACGAAGATCGATGAGCAGTCGGAGATGCTCGACGTCCGCAGGCGCGTACTCGCGATAGCCGTTCGCCTGGCGCGCGGGCCGCGGCAGCATGCCCGCTCGTTCGTAGAACCGGACCGTGTCGGCCGGAACGCCCACCCGCTGCGCAAGCTCTCCGATTCGCATCGGGTCACTCAACCTTGGAGTAACTCGAATGTCAAGATGCCGGGTCGGGGTCTCTGGCCGACTCGACCTCACCGGACGGGTGGTCCTCGAGGAGCACCTTGAAGCGCCGGATCTCCGTGGCCTCCCCCTTGCTCACCTCGCGGCCCATCATGGGCTCGAGGATCCGACGCCAGCCGCGAAGGGCCATCTCGCCGGCGTAGGTGACGCGCGTCCCGTGCTCGTCCGGCTGAAGCGTGGTCACGGCCAGCCAGTCGAGCGATGGGTGGGTGACCCGGATGGCGAGCCGCCGCTCGGGTTGCAGTTCGGTGATCTCCATGTCGAGCAGTCCCTTGATCGGGCCTTCGGCCATCCGGAAGCGGCCCCGTGAGCCGACGCGCGGCGGCCCCGAGTCCTCGAAGGACATGTCCACCATCGGCGTCCATTTCGAGTACAGCGCGGGGTCGAGAAGGGCGTCGAAGACTGCCTTCGGGGGCCTGGCGATGGTGATCTCGGACGAGTAGCGGATCATGCGATTGCCTCCTTCGTGAGCTGCCGGCGGGCCACGGATCTCCGTGGCCTCGAGGATTTGAAGACCGTGGCGAGGCGCTTGAGCGCGTCGGCCTTGTCGCGGCGAAGCCGCTCGAGGACGGCGGAGTCGAGGGCTTGCGTGCCGGCAGCCGCCCAGCGGGCGCGAACGACCGTCCCGCGAGGCTCCGGCATGAGGTCGTAGGACGCATCTGCAGCCCCCAGGCCCGGGACCGCCAGCCGATACGCGACATGCTCAAAGGGCTGCCAGTCGACGATCTCCTCGAGCGTTGCAAGTCGGCCGGTGACGCAGCGTGACCGGGTGCCCACGCCACGACGGGTATCCTCGACAGCCTCCGAGATGAGGATCGGACCTTCCCACGTCGGGCGCAGCCCCGGGGACGTGAGGTAGGCCCAGACCGTCGGCGGCTCGGCGGACACGACCGTTTGGAGATCAATGAGGGCGCGGCCATCGTCGATTTCGACGCGATGGCGCTCGGTCTCCAGCTGCCAGCGGCGCTCGAGGTCGAGGACGTGTGTGCCGACCGTCCCGATGTGCTCGATCTCCTCCGAGGACTCTGTGGCGCCCAAGCCCGTGGCGTCGAGGCCCATCGCCTGCACGGCGTCGGCGGTGAGCAGTGCGAACCCGGATGCTCGCCCATCGGCACCATGCGCGGCGGACGCGGTCGCGCCCTTGAGCAGGCGGTGGACGACGATGATCGATGTCCCGGCAAGTTCGTCCCGTCCCGCGATCCTGGTTCTGACGTACTCACCGTGGTGGAGGAAGAACTTCAGGTCGAGCCTGGGTGCGTGGCTACAGGCCGTGCAATCGCAGGCGGACGCCTGCTCGATGCTCCGCAGCCGACGGCGGAAGGCAAGATAGGCTGTCTCAACCGCGTCGAGTAGCAGCGAGCCCTCCGCTCGGCCGTCCTCCACGAACAAGAAGGCGGCGTCGCCCTCCAGCTTCGCCAGCCGGTACGGCGGCTCGAGCCGTCCGATGATCGTCTCGAGGAGATCGCCGGCGATCGTCGGCGCGTGCTCGATCTCGCCCCGCGACAGGTACGCGGTGTAGCCCGTGAGGTCCGCTATGAGGAGGTACCCGCGCTCCGGAATTGCAGCCATGGGTAGCACCTTAGACCTTGGAGTCACTCCAATGTCAAGCCCCGATCTTGGTCGTGCCGTCGCGCGCTCGGCGCCCGGTGCCCCGGCGGCCCCGCGCTCAGCGCCCCGGCGGCCCCGCGCTCAGCGCCCCGCCGGCCCCGCGCTCAGCGCTCAGCGCCCCGCGGTGAGTCGCGTGGAGGTGCACTTCGCATGGTCACCACGCTGGCCGCTACGCCACAGTCGCCCGGCCGGTACCGCCTGCGGAGCGTGCTCACCACGATTCTGATGCACCCCGGACTCAGATGGTCAAACGACACCCGCGGCCAGACGAGCCGTCGCGGACGCGAGCGATCCGACCGCGCCATACTCAACGGCGTGAGCGACAACCGCCTCGCCGCACCCGCGGCCACTCGCACCGAGTCCGACTCGATGGGCCCGATCGAGGTCCCGGCCGAGCACCACTGGGGCGCCCAGACCCAGCGGAGCCTCCACCACTTCGCGATCAGCCACGACACGATGCCGCCGGGGATCATCCACGCCTTCGGGATCCTGAAGCGCGCGGCCGCCGAGGTGAACGGCGAGCTGGGCCTGCTTCCCGCGGAGAGGCGCGAGTTGATCGTCCGGGCCGCCGACGAGGTCACGGCGGGGACGCTCGCCGCCGAGTTCCCGCTCCGCGTTTGGCAGACCGGGTCGGGCACCCAGTCAAACATGAACGTCAACGAGGTGATCGCGAGCCGCGCGAACGAGATCGCGACAGGGATCCGGGGCGGCAAGAAGCCGATCCATCCGAACGACGACGTGAACAAGAGCCAGTCGAGCAACGACACGTTCCCCACCGCGCTGCACATGGCGGTCGCGATGGCCATCGTCGAGAGCCTGATCCCGAGCGTCCGAGGGCTGCGCGATGCCCTTGACGGCAAGCGCGCGGAGTTCGACGGGATCGTCAAGATCGGCCGAACGCACCTCCAGGACGCGGTCCCGCTGACGCTGGGCCAGGAGTTCAGCGGCTACGTGGCGCAACTGGATGGCGGCATCGGGCGACTGGAGGCTGCTCTTCCTGGCCTGTTCGAGATCGCCCTCGGTGGTACCGCCGTGGGGACCGGGTTGAACGCGCACCCGGAGTTCGCCGTGCGAGTCGCCAGGCGCATCGCCGGCCTCACCGGCCTCCCTTTTGTGAGCGCCCCGAACAAGTTCCAGGCGCTGGCCGGCCAGGAGGCGACCGTATTCGCCTCGGCCGCGCTCAAGACGCTCGCTACGAGCCTGATGAAGATCGCCAACGACATCCGCTGGCTGGGCTCCGGCCCCCGGGCGGGCCTCGGTGAGCTCCGGCTCCCGGAGAATGAGCCCGGCTCCTCGATCATGCCCGGCAAGGTGAACCCGACCCAATCAGAGATGCTGACGATGGTCTGCGTCCAGGTCTTCGGCTACGACGCCGCGATCACGATTGCCGGCTCGCAGGGCAACTTCGAGCTGAACGTCTTCAAGCCGGTCATCGCCCACGACCTGCTCCACGGGATCGAGCTCCTGACCGACGGCTGCCGCTCGTTCCGCGAGTTCTGCGTCGAGGGGCTCGAGGCTGACGAGGCGGTCATCGGCGCGCACCTCGGGAAGTCGCTGATGCTCGTCACCGCGCTCGCGCCGTCGATCGGCTACGACAGGGCGGCCGAGATCGCGAAGAAGGCCCACCACGAGGGCACGACCCTTCGCGAGGCAGCGCTGGCGCTCGGCTATCTCACAGCCGAGGCCTTCGACGCGGCGATCGATCCCGTGGCGATGACGAGGCCGACCTCCGGCTGAGGGGCCCTACCGCTTCGGCGGCATCGAGCGGGTGAATTCGATCGCCTTCTCGAGCCAGGCGTCGACCGCCGCGTCGTCCGCCGCGACGGCCGCCGGCAGGACCACGTAGCGGCCCATCGAGCGGCCCGGCATCACCTCGAACGGGTGGGCACCGGGGATCGCCAGGAGAGCTTCACGATCGGGCTCGGACAGGCGGACCCACCAGTCCTCGGCGAACAGGCCGGTCAGCATGTTGCCACCGATCCATGCGCACGGATAACCGAACATCTGGCGCTGGGTCACATCGGGCGCGGCATTCCGGTCGATCGCCGCCGCGAATCGGGCGACCAGTTCCGGGGACGACTTCTCGAATTTCGGCAACGTTGCGAGAGAGGCTACAGCAGGGAGTGCCGAAGGCGCACCACTGCCCGGCGTTTGACGGAATCGGCCCGAAGCCCGAAGGTGGGCCCGGTCGCCATCGCCGGGCTTTCATTCGCCGGTCCGAAGCGCGCGACGGATCGGAATCCGCACCCATGGCTCGAACCTCCTTCAGTTCGCCTGCCGCGAACATCGTCGTGAGCACCGACGGCTACTTCGACGTCTACCCCTCGTCCGGCCGATTTGACGGCGACAAGCCCGCCTATCGAGGCGTCCTCGCGGAGCTGGGCGCGGGCATCCGCGGTGGCGACGACCGCCTCGCGGTGCGTCCCGGCTCCTCGGCCCTTGCCACGGCCGTCGACGCCTGGGCCGCGGCGAATGGCGCGGCCGCGATCCGGGGCGAGCTTGGCGCGGGCCGGGTCGGGAACGAAGCAGCGGCCTGACCCTTCCGGATCGCCGGATCGCTTCACTGGCATTACCCTTGCGATACACCACCCCGGAGGGGGCCAGATCGTGACTTACGGGACGAGCGACACTCACGCTGGGCCGGGCCCAGTGCCGCCCGCCGTCGCGCGCGCCCGCTGGGACACCCTGATCCGGAGCGGCGAGCCGGTCCTCGCCGACGGCGCGATGGGCACGATGCTGTTCGCTGCGGGGCTCCAGTTCGGCGACCCGCCCGAAATGTGGAACGTGGCCCTGCCCCAGGGTTCGATCGTCCGGCAGATCCATCGGTCCTACCTCGAAGCGGGCGCGAGGATCATCCTGACGAACACGTTCGGTGGGAACCGGCTCCGTCTGAGCCTCCATGGCAACGAGCGCCATGTCGGCGAAGTCAACCAGATGGCCGCGATGCTGGCCCGGGCCGAGGTCGAGGCAACCGGTGTCGACGCGCTCATCGCGGGCGACATCGGACCGTCGGGCGCAATCCTCGCACCCATCGGGACCCTTGCCTACGACGAGGCCGTCGACGTCTTCGCCGAGCAGGCTTCTGCCCTCGCCGCCGGTGGTGTCGACCTGCTCTGGATCGAGACGATGTCGGATCTCGAGGAGATCAGGGCGGCTGTCGAGGGGGCTAAGCGCGTAGCGCCGGGCCTGCCGCTCGTGACGACGATGACCTTCGACACCCGCGGCAGGACGATGTTCGGGGTGAAGCCGGCGGATGCGCTGCGCGCCCTGCGGGACTGGGGCGCAGACGCCGTCGGCGGCAACTGCGGGAACGGACCCGACGAACTCCTGCCGGTCGTGACGGCCATGCGGGAGGCGGACCCGGACGTCGTCATCATTGCCAAGTCGAACGCCGGCATGCCCGAGCTCGTCGACATGAAGGCCGTCTATCGCGCCGAGCCACCCGTCCTGGCCCGGTATGCTGTCGACGCGCGGGCACGCGGGGCCACGATCATCGGGGCCTGCTGCGGCTCGACGCCCGCCCACGTCGCGGCGATGGCGGAGGCGCTCAAGGTCCGCTGAGCCGGCGGCCTTACATCGACCGCCGGTCGATCGGCGAGAAGCGGGGTCCGAACCGGGGGGCCTCGATCCCGCTCAGCTCGAGCAGGCGGATCACCCGCCCGCGATGCCCCCGCCATGGCTCCAGCAGTTCGAGCATGTGCTCGTCGGTGCCGCGGGGCTCGCCAGTGAGGGCGAACGCCACGAGGTTCTTGAGGTGGAAGTCCCCGACGCTCACCGCGTCCGGGTCCCCGAGGGCCCGAAGCGTCACCTCCGCTGCGGTCCACGCTCCGATGCCGGGGATCGCCAGGAGGATCGTCTCGGCCGCCGCTCCGACCTCGCGCCGTGTGCCGGGCAGTTCCGCGAGCCGTTCCAGGCGCGCCGCCTCACGTGCGGCCCGGCGGATGACGTCGGCCCGGCGCTGCTCCACGCCGAATGGATGGAACGCGTAGTAGGGAAGGGCGGCCAGGGCCTCGGGTGACGGCTGGAGCCGAAGGCCGTGGGTGGCTGCGACCGGGCCGGGGGCCGGCTCCCCGTGCCGGGCGATCAGGCCACGGTACGCGGTCGCGGCCTCGCCGCCGGTGACCTTCTGCTCGAGGATGGCGGGGAGCAGTGACTCGAAGGTCGCGCCGGTCCAGCCCAGTCGGAGGTGCGGACGCCGGTGCGCCAGGTCGGCCACCACCCGGTGAAGCGACGGATCGAACCCGGCGGGATCGTCCTGGAGGCCGAGGAGGGCCGGCAGCCCGTCGAGGACGCGTTCCGCGCCGGGACCCCAGGCCTCGGCCTCCACCCGCGTGCCCCGGAGCTCGGCGAGCAACGTCGCCGGGCCATCCGGTGTTCGGCTGACGCGGATCGCAGAGCGCGTCGAGACTCGTCCGGTCGGGTCGCCCCGGCCGCGGAGGTGCAGCCCGAGGGTCGCGGGCAGGTCGAGCGGGGCGGCGAGGTCGATCGATCGGCGGGGCACGGCGGCCATTCTCGGCGTCATCGGGCCGTCACGCGCTCGGGACATGCTCGCCCGATGGCGCTCGTTCTTGTGTTCGCTTTCGTGGCCGGCATCCTGACGATCCTGGCCCCGTGCGCCCTGCCGGTCATTCCCCTCGCGCTGGCGGCCGGGTCGACGGGCGGGCGTCGGCGCGTGACGGGCCTGATCCTGGGGTTCGGTGTCACCGTGGTCGGCGCGACCGTGCTCTTCGCGGCGGCACTCGCGGCCGTCGGGCTCACCACGGACGGCCTGCGGATCGTGTCGGTCGTCGTGCTCGTCATCGCCGGCTTGAGCCTCGCGGTGCCGCGTGCCGAGGCGATCCTGGATCGGCGGCTGGGCCCGGTCACGGCCCTCGGTGTGCGGTTCGCGGGCAACCAGCGGGAGTCGGGCTTCGGCGGGGGCATCGTGCTCGGCGCCGCGATCGGTCTCCTCTGGGCGCCGTGCGTCGGCCCGATAATGGCCGGGGTCATCGCGGCAGCCGCAGTAAATGGGCCGAGCTTCGATGCCGTTGCGATCGCGACGGCGTACGTCGTCGGTGCCGCGGTCCCGATCGCCCTCATCGCCGGCTGGGGTCGCCGCGCGAGCGAGGCGATGCGCAGCCTGACCGCGCGGCTTCGGCTGCGCCGTGGCTTCGGCGTCGCGATGCTCGTGACGGCCCTGCTCGTCGGGACCGGGCTCGACCGCCGCGTTCAGGACGCGGTAGCGGACGCGCTGCCGGCCGGCTGGGCAGGCGCTTTGATCGCCATCGAACAGGAACCGGCTATCCAGGAGGAGATCGACATGCTGCGGACTGATCGGACCGGGGCGGCTGGAAGCCAGGCGCCGGGGGCGGTTGGCGGGGCGACCGGTGGGGGCACGGCGAACCTCCCGCTGCCGATCGCCGATTCACTGCCGACGTCCGTCGCGCTCGAGAACCTCGGGCCGGCCCCGGACTTCACCGGCATCACCGCCTGGATCAACTCGGCGCCACTGAGCGTCGCGGACATGCGCGGCAAGGTCGTCCTCGTCGAGTTCTGGACATTCGGCTGCATCAACTGCATCCACGTCGCGCCATACGTGAAGGCGTGGGAGGCGCGCTACGCCGACGCGGGCCTCGCGGTCGTGGGCATCCACACGCCCGAGCTGTCCTTCGAGCGCGAGATCGCCAACGTCCGCGACGCGGTGACAAAGGCCGGGATCCGCTACCCGGTCGCCTTCGATCCGAGCTTCGGCACCTGGAACGCCTATCGCAACCGCTACTGGCCCGCGTTCTACTTCATCGATCGGGACGGCATCATCCGTCACGTCCACTTCGGCGAGGGCGACTACGACGGTTCCGAGCAGGTGATCCGGCAGTTGCTGGCGGCCACGGGCTGACGGGCGACTGGGTGGCCGACCCGGACCAGGGCTTGTCGTGCCCTCACCTGAGCGGCTCGAACCTCGCTGTGAAGTGGCGAAGCGCGGGCGGCGCGGACATGATCTGCATCCCGCGCAGCTTGGAAGCACGTGCGGCCACGAAGCCGACGACCTCGATCGTGTAGTCGATGTGGCTCTGCGTGTAAGTTCGACGAGGGATGGCAAGGCGCACGAGGTCCATCGCCGCCGCCGACTCCGACCCGTCCGGGTGCTGCCCGAACATGACCGTCCCAATCTCGCAGCCGCGGATACCACCTACGCGGTAGAGCGCGACGGCCAGCGCCTGGCCGGGGTACTGGAGTGGCGGGATGTGCGGCAGCAGCGCTCTGGCGTCGAGGTAGATCGCGTGGCCGCCGAACGGCTTGACGAGCGGCACCCCGGCCGCGTCGAGCGCCTCGCCGAGGTAGGCCGTTGACCGGATCCGGTAGCGCAGGTAGTCCTCGTCCACGACTTCACGGAGGCCCTGGGCGATTGCCTCGAGGTCCCGCCCGGCGAGGCCCCCGTAGGTCACGAAGCCTTCGGTCAGGATCAGCAGGTTCCGGCACTGCTCGGCGATCGTGTCGTCGTTCATCGCCAGCCAGCCGCCGATGTTGGCGAGGCCGTCCTTCTTCGCCGACATCGTCATGCCGTCGGCGAGCGAGGCGATCTCGCGCACGATGTCGGGGATCGAGCGGCCGCCCTGGCCGGGCTCACGGAGCTTGATGAACCAGGCGTTCTCGGCGAACCGGCAGCCGTCGAGGAAGAGCGGCACGGCGTGGCGGTCGCAGACCACGCGCACGGCGCGGAGGTTCGCCAGGGAGACGGGTTGGCCGCCGCCCGAGTTGTTCGTGATCGTCACGAACACCACCGGCACGGAGCCGGCGTGGGCCGCCAGGAACGCGTCGAGGGCCTCGACGTCCATGTTGCCCTTGAACGGGTGGCTCGCCGATGGGTCTCGACCCTCCGGGATGACGAGGTCCACCGCCTCTGCGCCGGTAGCTTCGACGTTGGCCCGCGTCGTGTCGAAGTGCGTGTTGTTCGGGATTGCCTTGCCCGGCCCGCCGATGACCGAGAACAGGATCTTCTCCGCGGCACGGCCCTGGTGGGTCGGGATGACATGCTTGAACGGGAACAGGCTCTGGACGCTCTCGAGGAAGGCGAACCAGGACGGCGACCCCGCATACGACTCGTCGCCGTGCTGGATTGCGGCCCACTGGTCCCGCGACATCGCCCCCGTGCCGGAATCGGTCAGCAGGTCGATGAGGACGTCGTCGGCGTGGAGGTTGAACAGGTTGTACCCGGCGGCTTCGAGCGCGCGCTCGCGCTCCTCCGCGGTTGTCATCCGGACCGGCTCGACGGAATGGATCCGGAACGGCTCGACGATCGTCTTCCAGCGGTCCACGGTCTCCTTAGCCCGCGTCGCCGGGCGTCGGCCCGAAGCGGCCGAATTCGTCGCGCTCCGGCCAGCCGTTCCAGAGCGCCTCCGGCGCGAGAACGAGGCGGGAGAGGGCGAGCAGCGGGCGATCGTAGTTGACGCGCCAGCCGTTGAAGTCGAGGAACGCGGCGTCGCGATCGGCTTGCAACGGAAGACCTGCAGCCTCCAGCTGCGCGGCAACGGCGTCGAACTTCTCGCGGGTCACGCTCGTGGGGTCGCCCGGGTTCGGTGCCGCGTTGTACTTGATCCCGAAGAAGTCGGCGATCCGCCGCAGCGCGATGTAGCCGGCCCGGATCGCGAGGTCGGCCTGGACGTCCCGCGGGACGTCGAGCAGCGAGCGTGTCAGCGCAGCCGCGTCGAGGACGGCGCCCGCTGCGACGATCCACGAGTGCTCGGGTTGGGCCGACCGGTAGAACGGCAGCGCCGAGAGGGTCGTGTGCGACTCCTCGACCTCTGCGAACCAGGTCTCCCAGCGCCGCCACTCGCTCGTCAGGACGTCGAACCGGCCCAACCGGTGGTAGCGGATGAGCATGGCGGCCGCAGAGGCCGGCCGATCCGCCTGGACCTCGAGCAGGTTCACCTCGAGCTCACGGCGGGCAAACGCCGCATACATCGTCGGCAAGTAGCCCACGAGAAGGGCCGCCAGGCCGAGCCCGGTAATCGCCTCGACGAACGTGAGACCGGTCTCAAGACCGCCGGCCGGGGTGGCAAACCCAAGGGTCAGCAACGATGAACCCGAAAGCCGGATCGCCTCGCCGGGCGAGTGTGCCCCAAGGCCCCAGTACATCGCGGCGAACCCGATCGCCACGAGGATGAGCCACGTGACAGCGAGGATCGCAAGGGCCGCGGGAGCGTAGTACGCGAAGATCCGGTCCCGCCTCGGGTAGGGCAGGCGCTTCGGCGCGAGCAGGTTGAAGACCCGGCGCAGCTCGCGGAACACGAATCCGACTATGGCGTCGCGGGCACCGCGCGGCAGGATGAAGGCCTTGATGGCCGACAGCAGCGTCCGCGCGACGACGGCCATGCCGAGGACGAAGACGGCGATGTGCGCGGCGACCTCCAATGGCACGTTTCGCTGTCTCCTCGGGCGCGGATGGGCACGAGCGTACCCGAGGCGGTACGCTCCCGCCATGTGCAGAAGCATCAAGACCCTGCGGCGGCCGGAGACGGCCGCTACGACCGGCGAGATCGAGGCCGCGGCCCGCCAGTTCGTCCGGAAGGTGAGCGGCTATCGAGCGCCGTCGGCGCGCAACCAGGCGGCGTTCGACGCCGCAATCGATGAGGTCGCTGCCGCCTCGCGGCGGCTGCTCGAGTCGTTCGACGTGACGGTCGAGGACGGCCCTGACCGCTGGACGCCCAGGGCGGGCGGCCAGCGTCCGCGTGTTGCGGGCCCCGCAGACTCGACCGCGACAGCAGCCGGTGGCTGAAGGTTCGGCGATCGGACTGGACGCGACGACGCCCTGGGTTCGCCGCTGGCTCCGCGCAGAGGGCATTGCGGCGCTGGTCGGAGGCGCGGCAGCCTGGCTCGTCGTCGGCGGCGAGTGGTGGTGGTTCGCCATCCTCCTGCTTGCGCCGGACGTGTCGATGGCCGGCTACCTGCGCGGGCCACATGCCGGGGCGATCACCTACAACATCGTCCACAACTGGGCGACGGGCGGATTGGTCCTCGCCGTCGGCCTCGCCCTGAACGTTCCCGGCCTGGCACTTACCGGCGTCCTGTTGATCGCGCACACCGGCCTGGACCGCGCTCTCGGCTACGGGCTCAAGTACCCGACGGCCTTCCAGGACACGCACCTCGGGCGCATCGGGCGGAGGCGCTGACAACCTCCGCCTGCGGATTCGTGCCGGACGGCCGCTCGACGGTCTGCCGAGCGACGCGGGCTACACTCGGATCGTGACCACGCCGCTCGATCCCACGCTGCCCGCTCGCCACCTGACGAGTACGAAAGTCGTCGCCGTCCGGGGCGCGGAGCTCGAGGTGCGCGACGACGTCGTCGTTGGCGAAGAGCCGCTGGAAATTCGCGCCGCCGGACCCGGGCAGACGCCCGTGAATGTCGCGATCACGATGCGAACCCCGGGTCAGGAGAAGGACCTCGCCGTCGGCTTCCTGACCTCCGAGGGGCTGCTCGGCGACAACGAGGTGCGAGGTGTTGATGTCGGCGACCCAGGGTTCATGGCGGAGCCTGACGATACGGTTCTCGTCCGGTTGGCGCGGCGCTTTGATCCGACGATGGTGGCCCAGCGAAACTTCGTCGCCACCGCGTCCTGCGGGATCTGCGGCAAGGCCTCCATCGAGGAAGTCGTAGTCCGCTGCGAGCCGCTCCCGCAGGGCCTGCCGGTGGTCGCCCGGCAGGTGATCCTTTCCCTGCCCGACCGACTGCGCGCGGGCCAGGCGGCGTTCGAGCTGACGGGCGGCCTGCACGCGGCCGGCCTCTTCGAGACCGATGGTCGCGTCGCGGCCGTCCGCGAGGATGTCGGCCGCCACAACGCACTCGACAAGGTCATCGGGTCGCGGGTCCTTGCTCGGGAGCTGCCATTGTGGGATCGGATCCTCATGGTCTCCGGCCGGGTCAGCTTCGAGATCGTCCAGAAGGCCGCGGTCGCAGGGGTCCCGATCATCTGCGCGGTCTCGGCGCCGTCCGACCTCGCCATTCGCCTGGCCGAGCGTCTGGGCGTGACGCTCGTGGGCTTCCTCCGCGGCGACGGCTTCAACATCTACACCCACGACGAGCGCATCGACCTGCGGGACCTGATCGGAGCTTAGTCGGCGGGAACGCGTCGGCCGCGCGACGCACGCCGCGTCGCGCCACGCACAACGTGCGCCGCACCACGCCGCGTCGCGCCACGCACAACCGCCGCACCGCGCCGCGTCGCGCCACGCACAACCGCCGCACAACCGCCGCACACCGCCACCGCCCGCGGCACGCACAACCGCCGCTCCACGCCACCGCCCGCGGCACGCACAACCGCCGCTCCACGCCACCGCCCGCGGCACGCACAACCGCCGCCCGCGGTGTCTACCACGCACAATTTCGAGGTCCATTGGGCCGGGCATGCTCGGCGCGACAGCCCAGCGGGACCTACCTGCCCGTTGCGTGTCTGTGAGCCACCGATCGGACGCGAGCAGCCGCTTGGGGGCTCCGGACTCGCTCGGCGCTCGTGCCCAAGTCAGTTGAGCCACTGAATTGTGCTTCCCACGCACCGCCACGAGTTCGCGAACCGCGAGATACCTCGTGGATAAGCGCTCGGTCGTTCAATCCGGCAATGTCCTCGAGCGCGGTCCTTGGCGCCCGGGCGCTCGCCGCCGCGAAGCGCGATCTTCGGCGCGCTCTCGGGATGCAGATCCGGCAGCTCCGCGTTGACGCCGGCGTGACACAGACTGCACTCGGCCGGGCGTCGGGTGTGGACCGGAGCCACCTGTCGCGGATCGAGGCTGGCCTTGCCATCCCGAGCCTCGATGCGCTCATTGCCCTGGGCGCCGCCCTCGGATCCGATCTCAGCGTACGTCTCTACCCGGGATCGGGGCCACGCATTCACGATCGCTTCCAAGCTCCGATGGTCGAGGCATTGATCCGCCTCATCGATCAACCGTTCATCGTGCAGCCGGAGGTCGCGGTCTTCGGGCCGGTTCGCGGCGTCATCGACCTCGTCGTCCGTGATCCACAGCGCGGCCTGATCATCGCGTGCGAAGCGCAATCGGAGCTCCGACGACTTGAGGAGACGCTTCGCCGAGCGGGCGAGAAGGCCGACGCGCTATTCGCCCGATCCCAACTTGGGGATCAGGGCGCCCGACTCCTTCTCCTGCGATCGACCGCGGACACGCGAGCCCTGGCCAATCGCTTCGAGGCGACCCTCGGGGCCGCGTACCCCGCGGCAACGGCCGATGTCGTCAACGCCCTTCGCCACGCCCGCCGCCCATGGCCGGGTTCGGGCGTCGTTTGGGCCCGGGTCGAGCGTGGGGCGGCCACGATCCTCGATGCGCCCCCGCGGGGCGTGCTCCTGGGTCGAGGGTCGAACGGAAGGCGAGCGCCGCCACGTGGCTGGCCCGCACAATATCGAGGCCGAAACGTTTCGGGTAGGCGCCGCGATCGCCGCGATCGCCGCGCGACGGGTCCGTCCGGCTACATCCGTGCCTGCCAACCACGGATCCGGCCCCGAGTGCATCACGTCCGCGAGCCCGGCGAGCCCGGCAAGGTGTTCGAGGCCGTTCAGTCGGCGAATTGTGCGTCTGGCGCACAGCGGACGCGCAGGCCGGCACGGCCGAGGCCGAGACGCGCGTTGCGTCGCCCACGACTTCGAAGTGGCGCGCCGTCACCCGCCGCGGCGTCGCTCGTTCGTGAACTCGAAGCCGAAGCGGCCCTTGATGCACAAGTGACCCTCGGTGACCGTCGAGTCCATCGGTGAGGTGACCTTGACGATCGTGTTGTCCTGGACGTGGAGATCGAGCGCGCACCCGACGCCGCAGTAGGGGCAGATGGTCTCGGTCACGGTCTGAGCCGAAGCGTCCCAGGTTCCTTCGGCCCGCATGTCGTGCTCGGACTTGAACATGAGCGCACCCGTCGGGCAGACGCCGATGCAATTGCCGCAATACACACAGGCGGAGTCGGGGAGCGGCGTCGCCCACTCGGTCGAGATCCGGGCGTCGAAGCCGCGACCCGCCACGGCGATCGCAAACGTGTTCTGAGCGTCCTCTCCGCAGGCCTCGACGCACTTGTAGCAGAGGATGCACTTCGAGTAGTCGCGCACGTAGAGGTCGTTGTCGACCTTGACGGGCTGGGCGACGGTCGCGGCCCGGGTTGCCTCCGGGCCGGACGGCTCGTGATGGTGACCGGCCTCGTGCGTGTCCCGGACGCCGGCGAGCGCGGGCGGCGCCGCGGGACCGAATCGCGACGCATCCGCGCGGTAGCGCGCCGCCCATCGCGCGAGGTCACCGTCGGGTTCGCGAGGACCGGCCAGCGTCAGGTCCACCGACGACCCGAGGAACTCCAGCACAAGCTTGCGCGAATGGCGGACCCGCTCGGATTCGGTCTGGATCTCCATGCCCGGTTCGACCTTCCGGGAGCAGGCGGGGACGAGCACGCGTGACCCGGTGACCTCGACGACGCACACCCGGCACACGTTCACCGGGGCCAGGTTCTCGAGATAGCACAGGGTCGGCAGGTCGAGGCCCTGGCCACGAGCCGCCTCCAGGATGGTGGAGCCCGCGGGCACCGAAACCTCGACACCGTCGATGGTCACAGACACGGAGGCCGGCCCCTCGACCCGCGGTGCCTCGGGCGTCCGGGTTGCCCGCGCGGGCGGTGTCGTGAAGATGCGCGCCAGTTCGGGCGGCATGACGTAGGCCGGCGGGCGATGCTGCTCGGTCACAGGCCCACCAGCGCCGGCTGGCGCATCGCCGACTCGATGGCAGAGCTGGCGGTCTGGCCGAGTCCGCAGATGCTCGCGTCGCGCATCGCGCGGCCGATGTCGGCGAGGAGCACCAACTCTTCTTCCCGTGTTCGGACACTCGCCCCATCGGCCAGCCGCGAGAGCAGCTCTTCCTGGCGGACGGTGCCGACCCGGCAGGGCACGCACTGGCCGCACGATTCGTCGCGGAAGAACGCCGCGATCCGGCGCAGGGTGCCGACCAGGTCCGCGGTCTCGTCAAAGATCATGACGACGCCGGACCCAAGGCTCGCCCCGATCGCGCGCGTGCCCTCGAACGTGAGCGGCACATCGAGCGACTCCGGGCCGACGAACACCCCGGCCGCGCCGCCGAGCAGGATCGCCCGGATCGCGCGCCCGCCGGGCACACCGCCGCCCAGCGCAAGCAGCTCCCGGAGCGTCGTCCCGAACGGCACCTCGTACACGCCGGGCCTCGCGACGTGGCCGGACAGGCAGAACAGCTTCGGGCCGGTCGAGCCCTCGGTGCCGATGGCGGCATAGCGCGCGCCGCCGCCGACCCCGTCGCCCTCGCCGAGAATGAGCGGCACATTGACCAGCGTTTCGACGTTGTTGACCGCCGTTGGCTTGCCGAACAGTCCGACCTCGACCGGGAAGGGCGGCTTGTTGCGCGGCTCGCCGCGCTTTCCCTCGATCGACTCGAAGAGCGCCGTCTCCTCGCCGCAGATGTAGGCACCGGCGCCGCGACGGAGCTCGATGTCGAAGGGCCAGCCGGAACCGGCGACATTCGCGCCCAGGAGCCCGGCGGCTCGGGCGGCTTCGATGGCGACGGCCAGTCGTCCTTCGGCGAGCGGATACTCCCCGCGAATGTAGATGTAGCCCTTCGAGGCGCCGGTCGCGAACGCCTCGATCGTCATCGACTCGACGACCGCAAACGGATCGCCCTCCATGAGGACGCGATCCTTGAAGGTCCCTGGCTCCGATTCGTCGGCGTTGCACACGACGAGGTGGGGCTGCGCCGCCTGAGCCGCGACGGCGGCCCATTTGCGGCCGGTGGGGAAGGCTGCCCCGCCACGCCCCAGAAGCTTCGCCTCGGTGACCTCGCGGATCGTCGCCTCGGCGCCCATGGCCATGGCGTTCGTCAGGGCCCGGTAACCGCCGTGCGCGCGGTAGTCGTCCAGCGATGCGGGGTCCGCGACGCCGATCCGCCCCAGGAGACGGAGTCCCGCGCTCCCGGCCTGCGGGACCGACGCTGAAGCATCGATCGAGGCGCCCGCGCCGACCGCGGCGCCGGCTGCTTCGAGGCGTCGCACGATGGCAGCCGCGTCCACCGGGGCCACGGCCTCTCTCCTCGGCACCTGGCCCGCGATCGTCAGCAGTGCCGCGGGACCGCGCTCGCACAGACCGAGGCACGGGCTGCGCAGCCAGGTCATGCGGCCATCGCGGGCCGGGGTGCCGGCCGGACCGATCGCTCGCTCCAGGTCGGCGGCCACTTCCTCCACGCCGGTGAGCCGGCAGGCGATGTCGTCGCACAGATGGGCGACGGCCGGCGGCCGCGGTGTCGTCGCGAACAGCGAGTAGAACGTGGCCACCCCATATGCCTCGGCCGGCGGTACCGCGAGACGCCGGCAGACGTAGTTCAGGCCGGGCTGGCTGATTCGACCGACCCGATCCTGGAGCGCGTGGAGTGCAGGCAGGAGCTGGTCCCGTCGTGATCGCGCCGCGTGACCGCCCGTCGCGACGTGGCCGTCCGTTCGCGTGTCGCGGTGACCGCCCGACCAGCCGGATTCGGGGTGACCGAGGACGGCGTCGACGGCTTCACGCTCGACGGGCGACGCGAGCGGCCCGACGACGTGGAGATCCATAGGCGTCGAGTGTAGCGGCGGGCGAGGACTCGCTGGTTGCCCGGCCGAGGAGCAGACTCATGCCCCACTGGCCGAGAAAGATTGCCGTGCGTGACGGCGTAGGCGGCCCCGCATGGTACCGGTGTCGACAGCCGGGAATCGAAACGGCCCCCGGCGAACCGGGGGCCGTGGAGCGGCGAGTGTCGGGATTAGGCCCCGTCGGCCGCCTGGACATTCGTGGCCCGTGGACCCTTGGGGCTCGCCTGGACGTCGAACTTCACCATCTCGCCGCCGTTGAGGCGATCGAAATTGAGTGGTGCGACAAGCGAGTCGCGGTGGAAGAAGTATTCCTTCCCATCCTCCGCGGCGATGAACCCAAAGCCTCGGTCGGCGATGACCTTCTTGACATTTCCGGTGGTCACGGTGACCCCTTTCCTCTTCTCGAACGATTCTGCAGGCGCACGGCCTGTCGAGAAGCAGGACGACCACGCGAAGCATCGCCGCGCAGCGCGACGACCGCGTAAGGGTACGCGCGATCGGGATTCGGCGCGCTGGACTCCCGGCGGCGGCCCTCAGGCGCCCGGCGGGCGATAGGTAACGCTGGTTCCACGCGCCTCGTCAACCTCGGCGGCCGTCAGGAGGACGGTGGTCGTGATGCCGGCGATGCCGCTCGCTGCCACCCTCGTCGCGACCGCCGCCGCCGCCGCATTGCTCGGCAGCTTGGCGATCAGGATGAAGTCGTCGTCCCCAAAGGCCCAGTACGCGGTCTCGACGCGCCCGCCGACACTCGCGGCGAGCTCAGCAACGGCCTTCATCCTGCCTGCTGCGCCTTCCTTGAGCACGCCCTGGATGCCCGCCTGGGTGTAGTGGGCACGGAACAGATAGTGGCCCATCGGCCGTCCTCCTCGGTGACTCCGCCTGGCCGGAACCGGCCAGCTTGCGAAAGCCCATCGTGGGCCGCGGTTCCGGCTCCGTCAACCGTCAGACGACCTGGACGAGCACGCGCTGAACGAGGAACAGCACGATCGGCAGAAGGATCGCGGACGCGAACCCGATCAGCGCTCCGCTGCTCCACGGCCACGTTGGTACCCGGTTCACCACGTCGCGCGAGGCGACCAGTGTCGCCAGTGCCCGGTTCCTCGCCTCGATGGCCGGCAGATCCTCGGCATCGACGGCCGCCTGGACCTGGTCGAGCGTGGTCGAGATCCGCCGGCCGATCTCGCCCTGGAGGCGGCGCTTCTCGGCCACGAGCCGATCGTGCATGCCGCGCAAAGGGAGAGCAAACGCCGCCCCACTGACGGTGACCGCGAGGCCGTACCAGCCCGCAGTGATCACGACGTAGGAGATCCCGGCTTTCTGCGGGAACAGGAACAGGCTCGGGACCAGGAGGACGAGGAGGCCGACCGCCGTTCCCGTGGTCACCCGCGACATGGCGTACAGGCGTGCCTGGTCGAAGACGTCGATCCGGCCTACGCACTCGTGATCCGTGAGATCAGCCGAAGCTGGCGGAACGTGTGGTAGATGAGGATGAGAAAGACCGCCGTGATGAAGGTCTCCCACAGCCAGCGGAACAGCACGAGGAAAGGCGTCCAACCCACGATGCCGCTCCCGACCGGATCAAGCAAGTAGCTCACCGGCCCGGGGATGAAGGCGACAAGCGTGATGACCATGGCCTGGCGCGCCGGCGCGACCGTCATCTGATGGTGCGCGTCGGCAATCTCGGCGTCGTCCATCGAGAGCAACGGCCGAAGCGCGCGGAGCGCACCGCTCGCGGTTCGGTCCAGGCTGTGGATCAACGCGATGACGGCGAAGGGCAAGGCCCGTAATACAGGATCGCGCCTGCGGCAAAGCTCTGCTGCCCCGCGCCGGCCGACCCGGATGTGGCAGAGAAGAGGATCCCGGCCGCCATCGCGACAACGTAGGCCGCCCAGGCAGGCCCGGGCAGCGACTCGATCCAATTCGTCAGGAGATTGACCCAGCTTGGAGCGTAGGGTCGCGCCAGTTCGGTGGACTTGGCGGCGGTGAAGTCGGTCATCGGGCGGACAGTACCTCGAGGAGGAGCCGCTGGAGGAAGAACACGGTGATCGGCAGGAGAAGGGCGGAGCCGAACCCGCGGACTGTTCCACCGGACCACGGCCACGTGGGCAGCTTCGCCAGGACCTCGCGCTGTTGGAGCAGGCTGGTCAGGGTCTTCTGGATCGCGTCCGCGCGACCCAGTTCCACCGAGTCGACGTCCGAGTTGAGTTGGGCCAGGATCGCTTTCAGGCGCTCGTCGGCGTCGCCCTGGAGCCCCAGCTTGACCTCCTCGAGACGTCGGTGCATCCCGAGCAGCGGAACGACGAATACAGCCACCGCGAAGATCGTGAAGGCGGCGAGCCATGGGACCCAGAACGCGATCAAGGCGGCCGACGCAAAGATGGCCGGGTTGAGGACGATCCCGACGGCGTTGAACCCGATGAGGACGAGCCCGACCTGGGAGGTCAGGCGCGAGAATGCATGCAGCGGAACCGGGCGGAACGGGTCGAGCCCGTCCGCCGCCTCGTGGAGCCTGCCCACGATCCGCATCTGTCGAATGGCCTGGTAGACGATTCCCAACAGGATCGCCGACGTCGCCCCCTCCGAGATGATCCGGGGAACGAAGCCGGCCGCCGTGAGGCCCACGACCTGCGAGGCGACCGGGTCGGCGAGGTAGTACACCGGCGTAATGACGAGGCTGAACACGCCGATCAGCAGCATCGGCCGTGCGGGCATCACGGTCAGGGAGTAGCGCGCCTCTTCGGGGTCGACCGCCGCGTTTCCGAGAGCCGGACGAAAGTCGTCGAATGCGGCGCCGGCTACGACCTTGAGCCGATGCGACGCGGCCAGGAGCACCGCGGCCGCGACCCCCCAGCCAACCTGCACCGGTTCGAAGTCGCCGACCGGGCGCAGGCCGGACAGCCAGAACGCCGAGCTGGCGACGATGACGCTTACGACGGTGAGACCCAGGTAGGCCAGCCACGTCGGCCCGGGCAGGCCCGACAGGAACTCCAAGGTACGGTCAAGCCAGCTCGGGGGATACGGTCGAGACGGATCGACCGCCGACCGTACGGCGGTGATCGAATCTGTGGCCAAAGGATGTTCCTCTCACGCTGGACGCGGCACGATGGTACCGGCTCGCGGCAAGCGACGATTGTGCTACCATGTGCTACATGAGCGAGACCGATGCCCGGCCGGCGCGGGTGGGCGTTCGCGAGCTGCGCCAGAACCTGTCGGTCTACCTCGATCGGGTCAAGGCCGGCGAGACCCTGGAGGTGACTGAGCATGGGCAGCCCGTCGCGCGTCTTGGCCCGAACCCCCCGGCCAGGCTGTCGATCCTCGACCAGATGATCGCCGACGGCAGGGTTACGCCGGCGAAGCGCAGCCACAAGCTCATTCCACCCCCGCCTCCGGATCCGACACCCGGGTCGCCAACGCTGTCCGAGATTCTGCAGGCCATGCGCGATGAGGACGATCGATGACCGGACTCGCGTACGCAGACGCGTCTGCACTGGTCAAGCTGGTTGTCCAGGAGGCGGAGTCCGCGGCGCTTCATCGGTGGTACGTCGAAGCCGAACGAGTCATCACCAACAGGGTCGGCGTGGTCGAGACGCGTCGAGCGTCCGCCCGGCACCCGCACGATCCCGCCCATCGGGACCGGATCGTCGAGGATCTGGAGGTTGTCGAGCTCGACGAATCAACTGGGCGCCTTGCAGGGGCGCTCGAACCAGCCGGGATCAGGACGCTCGACGCCATTCATCTTGCGACTGCTCTCCAGATGCTCCCGCAGCTCGACGCATTCGTCACCTACGACGACCGGCTCGCGGACGCTGCGCGCGCCCTCGGCCTCCCCGTGGTCCGGCCCGCATAGGCACGCTTCGGGCCCGCTCCAGACCCGCTTCTCATCATGGTCGAAGGGCGCCCTCGCGGACCTCCCACAGGACGTTGACGATGAACCATCGATCGCCCAGCTTCGCGACCTGGAGATAATCCATGTAGGGGCTCGAAAGCACCGACACCGACGCGATGTGGCGAAACACGCTCTCGATGACGATCTCGAATTCCCGCTCCGCCGCCACGGTCGTCCGACCCTCGCCAGCGCTCGTGAACTCAATCATCATCTCGGCACCGGCAGGACGGCCGAGCCGCCAGCCGTCTGTCAACGGGTCATGCCAGATCGTCCGCTTCACCAGGTCGGGGTGAAGCGCCCGGCGCATTCGCTCGGCGTCACCATCGAACCAGCCCTCGACGTAATCGCGAGCGACGGCATCGATGGCTTCGAGGTCTTCTGCTGACGGCGGATCGATGGCGCTCATGCCTCGGCCACCACGGCGATCGAGATCCTGAGCCCATCAACCTCGAGTGGGTGCCTGGCGCCCTGGCGTGCGGGCGGGTTCGTCGGGAACCACCGGATCCACTCCTCGTTCATCCCGGCGAAGTCCTCCGAGTGGCGCAGGATGAAACTCGCGTTGACGACCCTGGCCATCGAGCTGCCCGCCGCGCGGAGGATGGCGTCGCAGTTCTGCAGTGCCTGGCGCGTCTGCTCCTGGATCGTCTCGCCGACGATTCTTCCGGTCGATGCGTCGAACGGGCCCTGGCCGGAGACGAACACGAGCCCGGCGGCCTTGACGGCCTGGCTGTAGGGGAAGCTGCCGTACGCCGCGGAACCCGGCGCATCGGGCGTGTTGACGATTTCGGCCACGCTCACACCTCCGCCGGCGCCGGCCGTGTTCCGGCCGCGTGGACGCTCGGCAAGATCCGCATCGTCGCAGGTCCCGATTCGAGTTGTCGGGCCGACGAGGTTCCTCTTAGCCCGTGACGACCGCCTCGAGCTTCTCGATCCGGATCGCCGTTGCCTTGAATTCGGCCGTGCCGGACTTCGGGTCCGTAGCGTCGATCGTGAGCAGGTTCGTAGCGACGTCATCCTGGAAGTGGAGGGTCATGAACGTCAGGCCCGGCCGAAGGCCAGGGTCGATGCGGACGGGCGCCTCGACCTGGCCGCGCCGCGAGATCACCCGGACCCGCTCGCCCTCGGCGAGCCCGTACCGCTCCGCATCCTCGGGCGAGATGTCCAACGATTCGCCACGGCGCATCGGGGAGCGGAACGAGGCGGTCTGCACGCCGGTGTTGTAGCTGTCGAGGCGCCGGCCGGTCGTCAGGCGGATCGGGAAATCCTCGTCCAGCCGATCCACCGGCGGGTCGTGATCCACCGGCACGAACGGGATCCGCGACCCTGGGACCGGGTCTTCCCAGAGCCGGGAGTGGAGGAACAATTCGCCCGGGTGCTTGTCGTCCCAGCACGGCCACTGGATCCCGCCGAGTGCCTCCAGCCGCTCGTAGCTCATCCCTCGATGAACCGGCGACAGGGTCCGAAGCTCGTTCCACGTCCGTTCCGCCGAGGCCTCGCCCCAGTCGTGGCCCATCCGTCGCGCGAGCTCGTAGATGATCCAGAGGTCCTCGCGCGCGTCGCCGGGCGGCTCGAGCGCCTTGCGGACGCGCTGGACGCGTCGCTCAGAGTTCGTGACCGTGCCCTCGGATTCGGCCCAGGCCGCGGCCGCCGGGAGCACGACATCCGCGAGCTCCGCGGTGGCCGTGAGGAACAGGTCCTGGACGACCATGAAGTCGAGGCTCCCCATGAGGTGGATCGCCCGCTTCTGGTCCGCCTCGGACTGGACGGGGTTCTCCCCGATGACCCAGGCGGTCGTGAGCTCGCCACGTTCGATCGCATCGAACATCTGGCTGAGGTGCCAGCCCTTCTTCGAGGGGACCGGGACGCCCCACGCGGCATCGAACTTCGCGCGGAGCGCGTCGTTCTCGACATGCTGGAAGCCCGGCAGCCGGTCCGGCAGCGCGCCCATGTCGCCGCCCCCCTGCACGTTGTTCTGGCCGCGCAGCGGATTGAGGCCGCTGCCGTACTTCCCGACGTGACCGGTGAGGGTCGCGAGGTTGATGAGCGCCAGGACATTGTCCACCGCGTTGTGATGCTCGGTGATCCCGAGGGTCCAGCAGATCATCGCCCGCGGGGCCGTCGCGTAGGCGTGGGCCAACTCGCGGATTGCGTCGGCGGGGACGCCCGTCTCGCGCTCGGCGTACTCGAGGGTGTAGCTCTCGACCCTATCCCGGTAGGCATCGAAGTCGAAGGTCGCCCGACCGATGAACTCGATGTTCGCCAGCCCGGCGTGGATGATCTCGCGCCCGATGGCGTTGGCGAGGGCGATGTCGCTGCCGACGTCGAGGCCGAGCCAGACGTCGGCCCACTCCGCGCTCGAGGTCCTGCGCGGGTCGACCGCGTACAGCCGGGCGCCGTTTCGGACGCCGCGCAGGAGATGATGGAAGAAGATCGGATGCGTCTCCCGGGCATTGCTGCCCCAGAGGACGATCAGGTCCGTCTCCTCAGCCTCTCGATATGAGCTGGTTCCGCCACCAGCGCCGAAGACGGTCGCCAGACCGGCGACAGACGGGGCGTGTCAGGTGCGGTTGCAGCTGTCGATGTTGTTGCTGCCCAGGACCACTCGGGAGAACTTCTGGGCCGCGAAGTTGACCTCGTTGGTCGCCTTGCTGCAACTGAAGATCCCGAACGGCGAGCCGGCGCCCGGAGCCCTGCGGGCCCCGGCCGCGCGGAACGCCGCGACGGTCCGATCGAGGGCCTCGTCCCAGGTCGCGGGACGGAGCTCGCCGCCCTTCGTCTCACGGACGAGGGGCTGGGTCAGGCGAACATACGACTTCGGCAAGGGGTTCGTGCCTCCGCGTCATGGCGCGCGCTGGCCGTCGCGCCGCGTTCGTCGCCGACCGGTCTGGCCGGCTCGGCGAGTGTAGCGCGGGTGCATGTAGGGAGCCGCCCGGCGCGGACGTGCGCACCGGCGCACCGAGTACAGGTTGGCACGAGTCCGGTGCAGTGCCCTTACGCAGCGCTGACAAATCTCCCGAGCGCAACGATGGCCTGCCGCCGCCACCAGCGGCCATTGTCCGGATGAGACGCCTGCCTTGGGCGCACATCAATGCAATCGAGGACCTGATTGACGGCCTCGGCGCCGACCTCGGCGTCGAGCTCGCGGCCGAATCCGGTGAAGGGAGTACAGAATGAACCATACCGTCACCCGCTTTGCCGGTCCGCTGACCGGCCTGTTCCTGGCCGCGGTCGTGGGGGCGAGTCCCGTCCTCGCAGCGCCCGCTCCTCCGAGCGACACCGGTGCCACGGTCGGCCAGAGCGAGGAGCTCAATGCCCGACGCTACTGCGCGCGGGAGTGGGCCGAGGCCAAGGCCCACCCGACCCTAGAGAACTACCAGGCGGTCGGCTCTTGCGAGATCGATCGCCGACTCGAGACGATCGAGCGGCTCCGGGACCTCGTTCGCGAATCCGAGGCGCTCACGGACTCGCATGCCGCCGCGCTCACGAGAATCCTGGACGCCTCGGCCTCCGGTCTCCGGGCGCTCCGCACGGAGATCGAGGGCGATACGACCGTCGACGCGGTGAAGGAGGACGTGCGTCGCATTTCGACGGACTTCAGGATCTACGTGCTCGTCGTTCGGCAGGTCGTCCTGGTTCGGGCCGACGATCGCGTCGAAGCAGCCGTCGTCCGTCTCACTGCTGCCGCCGGTCGACTCTCGCACGCCATCGAGACGGCCGCCTCGAGCGGCAAGGACGTCACCGAGGCCCAGGCGCACCTGGCCGCGATGAAGGCAGCGATCGACGCGGCGGCGTCCGATGTTGCCGGCGACGCCGACGCCATCCTCGCGCTCACCCCTGCTGCCTGGAATGCGGGCACGGCCAAGCCGATCCTGGATGCGGCACGTGCCTCGATCGCAGCCGCTCGAACCGACCTGCAGACGGCCAGGACCGAGGCGCGGGCCGTCCTCGCCGCGCTTCGCTGACGCCGTCAGTTCGACGAGAGGCCCGACGACTGCGCCCGCCGACCCCCGGCCGGCGGGCGCTTCGTCACGGCTAGACTCCACCCGATGAAGTCGATCCTCATCGTCGACGATGCCCCGAACATTGTGGAGCTGCTTCGGCTGTATCTCGAGGGGGCCGGCTACGCCACCCGGGTCGCGAGCGACGGCCCGACGGCCGTGGAGCTCCACCGGAAACACCGACCGGACCTGGTGATCCTCGACCTGATGCTCCCCGGGATGGACGGCTTCGAGGTGTGCCGGACCATTCGCCGCGAGGCGGACACACCGGTGATCATGCTCACGGCACGGACCGACGACGTCGATGCGATCGTCGGGCTCGAGCTCGGCGCCGACGACTACGTCACCAAGCCGTTCAACCCGCGGGCCCTGGTGGCCCGCGTCAAAGCCATCCTGCGTCGGACCGACGGGACGGTGCGCCTCGGCCGCCCGATTGAAGTCGGCTCGCTCCGGATCGACCCGCGCCGGCGCGAGGTGGCCGTCGGGGTGCGGCTGGTGGAGCTGCGGGCGAGGGAGTTCGATCTCCTGGCTGCGCTCGCCCGGGATCCGGGCGTCGTCCTCAGCCGAGGTGCCCTCCTCGAGGATGTCTGGGGCACCGACTTCCCGGGCGAGACGAGAACTGTCGACGTCCACGTCTCGGAGCTCCGCAAGAAGCTCGGGCCGGACGGCCCTTCGATCGAATCGGTTCGCGGCATCGGGTACCGCCTGATCGCCGATGCCTGACCGCGTTTCGGCGCGGATTGCCGCGGCGTTCGCCCTGGTCGGTCTCGTTGCCGTCCTCGCCGTTGGCGCCGGCCTGTTCGTCAGCCTGCGGTCGCTCCACCAGGAGGCGACGATCGCCAGCCTGGGCGACCTCGCCCAGCCAGCCCTCGCACGAGTGCGAGCGGTCGGAGCCGTCGCCGAGCTCCGGCCGGCCCTGGTGGCGCTCAAGTCCGAGTTGCGACCTGAGGTCGGGCTGTACGCGATCGTCGGCGCCCGGGTCCTGACTGCGGGGGCGGGCGAGTCGCCGGTGGATGTGGGCTCGATCTCGCTTGGCCGCGATCTCAAGGCGGGCGAGTCCGTCGGCGGTAGCCTGGCCGCGGGCGACGGTTCTCGCGTCCTGTACTCGGCGACGATCGTCCGCCGCGAGGGCGCCCTGCTCGGCCCGCTCGCCGTGGTCCTGGTCGTTCCTGATCGGTCTGGCTCGCTGGCGCTGCGAGACCTGCTCCGTGTGCTACCGATCGTGGCGCTCTTCATCGTGATCATCGGGACGCCGATCGCCTGGCTGCTGGCGCGATCGATCACCCGTCCGTTGCGGCGCCTGGCAGAGGCCACCGCGACGGTTCCCATGCCGGGCACCGCGACTGAGGCCGTCGAACCGGCAGGACCGCGCGAGGTCCGAGAGCTCACGCATCGCTTCAACGCGATGACCCGCGAGCTTGACCGGGTCCAGGGCGAGGAGCGCGAGCTTCTCGCCAGCATCCGTCACGACCTCCGCACGCCGTTGACCGTGGTGTCCGGCTTTGCCGAGGCGTTGCGCGACGGGACCGCGACCGGCGAGGCGATCGCCCGGGCCGGCGATGCGATCGCCCAGGAGGCGCAGCGCATGGGGAGTCTCGTTGATGACCTGCGGTCAATCGATGAACTCGGCACCGGTGGTCTCCCCCTCCGACCCGAACCACTCGACGCAGCCGGGCTTGTCCGGGATGCCGCGGCCCGGTTCGCGCCACGCGCGGCGGCTTCGGGGGTGGAGCTTCGGGCGGACCCCCGCGCGGAGTTGTCCCTTGTCGCGGATCGCGCCGCCGTCGAGCGAATCCTCGGCAACCTGATCGAGAACGCCCTCACGGTGGTTCGGGCAGGCGGGCACGTGCTGGTTGAAGCACATGGGTCCGGCGGCGGATCCGTGACGTTCCGGGTGAGCGACGACGGTCCGGGGTTCCCCCCGGGCGCGCTCGAGCGAGCCTTCGACCGTTTCTACCGTGCCGATCCGGCGCGCACCGGTCCGGGAACTGGGCTTGGCCTGTCCATCGTCAGGGCGCTCGCCCGCGCTCACGGCGGCGATGCGGTTGCCGAAAACTTGGCACCTACGGGAGCCCGAGTCACCGTGACGCTGCCGGGAGCGCCGCCGGCGGCGGGCTGATTCGGGGGCCGGAGGTCAGGCCAGGACGACCTGCGGTTCACGAGCGTCGAGCGAAGAGACGCGACCCACGCGCCAATGCGGCACGTCCCGGGCATCGAGGTCGGCCTCGACAGCCCCGAGCACGGCGGGCGGGACTGCGGCGAGCAACCCGCCCGAGGTCTGGGGATCGTGGGCCAGGGTCAAGAGCTCGGCTGGCACCTCGGCCGCGACGGCCAACGAGGCTTCGACGAACCGCCGGTTGTGCGCCGCCCCGTCCGTCTCGACGCCGGCCCGCGCGAGTTCGAGTGCCCCGTCGAGGGCCGGCAGCGCGGCCGCGTCGAAGGCGAATCCCGTGCCGGACGCGCGCGCCATCTCGAGACCATGGCCGAGCAGGCCGAAGCCCGTGATGTCCGTGGCCCCGCGGACGGCGTGGGCTGCGAAAACCTCGGCCGCCGGCCGGTTGAGCGTCGTCATCTGATCGATCGCCGCCTCCAGGTCCACATCGGACGTGCGCCCCTGACGCCGGCCGGATACGAGCAGGCCCGTCCCGAGTCGCTTCGTCAACACCAGGATGTCGCCGGCTCGCGCTCCTCCCTTCCGGAAGAGCCGGTCCGGATGCACTGCGCCGATCACTGCGAGTCCGTACTTCGGCTCGGGATCCCGGATCGTATGGCCGCCGGCCAGCGTGCCGCCCGCTTCGCGGACCTTGGCCGACGCGCCCTCGAGGATCGCCGCGAGCGTGTCGCGCGGCAGGTCCTCGGGGAACGCGGCGATCGAGAGCGCGAACAGCACCCGGCCGCCCATCGCGAAGACATCCGACAGCGCGTTCGCGGCGGCGACCTCCCCGTACCGGCGTGGGTCGTCCACGAGCGGAGGAAAGAAGTCGAGTGTCCCGAGGATCGCCAGGTCCGGCGACACCCGGTAGGCCGCGGCATCGTCCGGCGGGTCGAGCCCGGCGATCAGCTCGCCCGGCGCCGTCTCCGCGGCGAGCCCGCTGAGCGCATCGGCCAGGAGGTCCGCGCCCAGCTTCGCGGCACAGCCACCTGCCCCGGTGAGGTCGGTCAGGCGGATCTGGGGCGGGCTCGCGAGGGTCGGGAATTCGGGCGCCATGGGTCGGATGATAGGCGCGGTTGGAAGGTCACCCACCCCCGTGGAGCCGGGTACGATCCTCGCTGAGGAGGAGCATGTGAGCGACCGAGCCACCGAGCAGGACATCCTGACCGTCCCGAAGGTCGAGCTGCATGTCCACCTCAACGGGTCGATCACCGAGGCGACCGCGTCCGTCCTCGCCCGCCGGCATGGTGCCGACCCCCAAGGTTCGCTGCGACTCGTGAACGGCCGCTACTCCGGTCGATATGCGGATTTTGGTGGCTTCCTCGCGGCGTACATGGCAGCCGACAACTTCGTCAGGACGCCCGACGATCTCGAGCTGGTCGCCGCGGACTTCGCTCGCGCGCAGGCTGACCAGCGGATCGTCTATTCCGAGGCGATCTTCACGGCCATGATCTACATCCGCAACGGCATGGAGCCGCGGGCGATGTGGGCGGCGCTCCGTCGCGGGCTGGCGGCGGGCGGGCCCGGGACACGGGTTGCCCTGGTCGTGGACGCGATCCGCGACTTCGGGTCCGCGGAGGCCGAGGCAACGATCCGGCTCGTCGAGGATGCTGACGCGCCGATCGTCGGGCTGTGCCTGACCGGCGTCAGCTCGACCGAGCCGCTCGAGGCGTTCGCGATCCTGCGCGAGGCAAGTACGCGGCTCGGGATGGGCTTCGAGGTCCACGCGGGCGAGATGGGACCGCCCCAGAGCATCGTCGATGCCCTCGACATCCTGCACTCGGACCGGATCGGCCACGGGGTCGCCGCCATCCACGATCCCGGCGTCCTCGAGCGGGTGGTCCGCGAGCAGGTGGCGCTCGACGTCTGCCCCACGTCGAATGTCGGGATTGGTCTGTTCCCGTCCCTGGAGACACACCCCGTTGCCGCGTTCTGGCGCGCCGGCGTGAACATGACGATCTCGAGCGACGACCCCCCGTTCTTCGATACGACGCTGACCGATGAGCTGCGCCACGTCGTTCGGCTCGCGGGGCTGTCGCGCGACGATCTCGCCGAGCTCCAGCTGCGGGCGGTTCGGAACTCGTTCGCGAACGCCGACCGGAAGGTCGCGATGCTCGCAGCCGTCAACGCCTGGGCCAGGGGGGCGTGACGGGCTGATCCCCGATACGCTGCTCTCGGGAGTGGGTTCGGGCCGGTGCCCGGCCCGGTCTTCAAAACCGGTGGCGCGGCGCCAGGCGTCGCGCGGTGGGTTCGACTCCCATGCGCTCCCGCCAGCGAGCAGATCGATGTTCGAGGCTTCCGCAACATGCCCGACGAGAACAATCAACCGGCCACCAGCGACGGCCCGGACTGGCCCGCCTACTACCGTCGCACGCAGGGCCGGGAGCCGCGGCCACTTTTCGCGAAGGGCATGGCCGCGGTCGCGGCGGCCGGGACAGGGCCCGGCCAGGCGGTCGAGATCGGGTTCGGTGACGGCACCGAGACCCTGACCCTCCTGCGCGGCGGTTGGCGCGTGACGGCCGTAGACCCGACGCCGGCCGCCGCGGAAGCGTTGCGCGGCGCCGTCCAGCCGGGCGATGCCGATCGACTCGAGATCGTGACCGCGCTGGCCCAGGAGGCCAACCTGCCGTCGTTCGACCTGCTGTATGCCGGCTACGCGCTGTCGTTCGTCCGCCCCGGGGCATTCCGCAAGTTCTGGCGTCGTGCTCGGGCGCGGCTCCGGCCAGGCGGGTTCATCGTCGTCAACATCTTCGGCGTTCGCGACACATGGGCGGGAGATCCCGACATGACGTTCGTTGCCCGCGACGAGGTCTTCCGGATGGTCCAGGGGCTCGAGGTCATCGCGATCGACGAGGAGGACCAGGACGGCGACTCCTTCTTGGGGCCCAAGCATTGGCACGTCTTCGACACCGTCGCGCGACGTCCCATCGAGCAACCAGCGTGACGCACCCACCCAGCGTCGAGCGGGTGCTCGCCGCCGCGCGCGCTGGTGCCGGAGATCGCGATCCGGGCGCGGTGCTCGCGGTCGCTCGCTCGGTGGTGGACGAGGAACGGACTCGGCTGACGGCCGGGGCAGCGCCCCGGGACGCGGTCGCGCTCGGGGCGGCGGTCGTGGCGGCGCTGGCAGGGTTCGATGGGACGATCGGCCCCGGCGTCCCGACCAAGGTGATCAACGCGACCGGCGTTGTCGTGCACACGAACCTGGGTCGGGCGGCGTGGCCGAGGGCGGCGATCGAGGCGGCGCGCCGTGCGGCCGACGGCGCGACTCTCCTGGAACTGGACCGCACGACCGGCCGGCGCGGGGCGCGATACCGGGAGGCGGAAGCGCACCTCGTGGCCCTGACCGGCGCTGCGGATGCCCTCGTCCTTACGAACAACGCGGCCGCCGTCGCCCTCGCCGTCGGACTGGCTGGGCGCGGTGGCGGGGTGGCCGTCTCGCGGGGCGAGCTCGTCGAGATCGGCGGCGGCGTGCGGATCCCGGAGATCCTGCGCCGGGCCGGAGTCCGCCTGGTCGAGGTCGGGACAACGAATCGGACCCGGGTCGCCGACTTCGAGGCCGTGCTTGCAGACCCGAGGGCGCGGATCCAGGTCGTCCTGCGGGTCCATCCGTCGAACTTCGTCCAGTCGGGGTTCGTCGAGACGCCGGATGGCGCGGCCGTCGCCGAAGCGGCACACCGTCACGACGCAATCGTCGTCGACGACCTCGGCAGCGGCGCACTCCTGGCAACCGAACTAGTGGGCCTTGCCCACGAGCCGATGCCCCGGGAGCGCCTGGCGGCCGGGGCAGACGTGGTGACCTTCTCGGGAGACAAGCTCGTCGGCGGCCCGCAGGCAGGGCTGATCGTTGGGCGGGGCGACCTGGTCGCCAGGCTCCGGAAGGATCCGCTGGCGCGGGCGATGCGCCCCGACAAGACGATCCTCGCGGCCGTCGCAGCCACGCTCGCGCTCTATCGAGCCGGCCGGGCGATGACCGAGATCCCCGTCTGGCGGATGCTGGCGACGCCGCTCGTGACACTCCGGGAACGGGCGGCCTCGCTCCTGGCGGCGCTCCCGACCGGCGAGGCCGAGGTCATCGAGCTCGACTCCACCGTCGGCGGCGGCTCGGTGCCAGGTCAGGCGCTGCCGTCGCTCGGCGTGGCCATCGGCGCGCTGAACGGCCGGAGGGCCGCGGCCCTGCTGGCCCTGCTCCGAACCGGCGAACCCTGTGTCATCGGGCGGATCGAACGGGATCGGGTCGTCCTCGACCTGCGCACTGTCACGCCAGAGGACGGTGACGCGCTCGCCGGAGCGGTCACGCGCGCGATCGCGCGTTGAGGGGGCGATGACCGTTGTCGTCGGCACCGCGGGGCATATCGACCACGGCAAGACGACGCTCCTGCGCGCCCTGACCGGGATCGATGCCGACCGGCTGCCCGAGGAGCAGCGGCGGGGCATGACGATCGACGTCGGGTACGCCCACCTCGATCTCGATGACGGGACCTCGATCGATTTCGTCGACGTGCCGGGCCACGACGCGCTGATCGGCAACATGCTCGTGGGGGCCGGCGAGATCGACGCGGCCATGCTCGTCGTGGCGGCCGACGACGGACCTCGAGCCCAGACGTTTGAGCACCTCGAGCTGCTCGAGGCGCTCGGAATCCGGGACGCAATCGCGGTCGTGACCAAGGCCGACGTCGCGGGTGACGATCGGGCGGCCGAGGTCGCTGGTGCGGTGGCGAGCCTGCTGGCGCAGACCTCGCTGGCCGGGGCGCCCGTACTGACGGTCTCGTCGACGACGGGCGAGGGGATCGATGCGGTCCGGCAGGCGCTCGTCCGACTCAGGGATCGCGTCGTGATCGGGCAGGGGAGCCCAGTGTCGGTCGGCCCGCTGCGCATGTCGATCGACCGTGCCTTTGAGGTACGCGGGCGAGGGTCCGTGGTCACGGGATCGCTCCGGGGGGGCAGGCTCACGCCCGCCGAGCTGCTCCGGCTCGAACCCGGCGGAGTGTCGGTCCGAGTGCGCGGGCTGCAGGTCCATCACGAGGCCGTGAAGGCTGCCGAGGGCGGTCGAACGGCGATCAACCTGGCCGCAACGGACGCGCCGGTTGTTCGCGGGTTCGTCCTCACCGCCGGTCCCGGTGTCGAGGCGAGCGATCGGCTGCTCGTGGCGCTCTCGCGACCGGATGCGCTTCGGGCGCCTGCGGCCGCCCAGGCCTCGGCCCAGTGGCCGCCCAGCGACGGGGCGCGGCTCCGGCTCCATCTCGGCACCGCCCGGGTGGACGCCACCGTCGGCCGCCGCGGGCGCGAGTGCGTTGAGCTGCCCGACGGCCGAGTGACGATGATCCTTCGGCTCGCAGAGGCGGTCGCGACATTCACGGGAGACCGAGGCGTGCTCCGGCGAAGTTCGCCGGGCGACGTGGCAGGTGGTGTCCGGATCCTGGATCCGGCGCCGGCGACGGGGGTCTCGCGACGGCGCGCAACACCGGAGCGCCTGTCAGAGCTCGCGTCCGCCGTTGCCGACTTCGAGGTCGATGCCGCGGCCGACGCCCTCGTGGGTCTGCACGGCGCGGTGGCCGTGGGCCGCATTCGTGCCCTTGCAGGGGCGCTCTCGCGCTCCGGAGTCGTACCACCCGGAGAGAGCCGCGGGCTCGTGCTGGCACCCGATGTCCGCGACGCCCTCGAGCGCGAGGCGCTCTTCCTCGTGGCCGCCCATCACCGCGACCACCCGCTCGACGTCGGGATGCCGCTCGGGGCTACTCGGTCCGCGCTCCGCGCATTGCTTCGGCGACTCGCCACGGTCCCTCGCGACGCGGTGGACGCCTCCGATGATGCGATCGGCGCGCTCCTCGCGGGTCTCGAGACGCGTCATCGCCTCGTCCGCGACGGCGACCGGGTCCGCGACCCGGCTCGTGGCGCCGGCCTGACGCCGGCACTCGCTGCGGCGATGGACCGACTGGAGGCACTTCTGGATGTGCCTGCGCCCCCGGATCTTTCCGCCGCGGCACGGACCGCCGCCTGTCCGCCGGACGGCGTCCGCGCCCTGGAGGCAGCCGGCCGGATCGTCCGGGTGGAGGCGGACCTGGCCTGGGCCGCCGCGACATTCGACGCCCTGCTCGCACAGGCACTCCAGCTCGCGCGGCATGCCCCCCTGACACCGGCGGCGCTCCGCGATGCGACCGGCACCAGCCGCCGCTATGTCATGCCCTTGCTGGAGGATCTCAATCGGCGCGGGATCCTGGCTCGGACGCCGGCAGGCCACGTCCCGGGTCCACGGGCGCTGCGCGAGGGGTTGACTCCGAATGAGTGACGGGACGACGCCGCGCGCAGACGTGACGGGCATCATCCTCGCTGGCGGGCGCTCGTCCCGCTTTGGGACGGACAAGCTGATCGCCGAGCTCGACGGGCGCCCGCTTCTGCATCGCGCGCTCCTGGCCGTCGCCGGGGTGGCCGGCCCGTTGATCGTGGTGTCGTCGCCAAACGTCCAGCCGACGATCCCGAAGAACCAGGCCGCCCGCGTCCGCATCGTTCATGACCCGGAGCCGTATGGCGGCCCGCTCGTGGGGCTGGTTGCCGCCTTGTCGGCCGTAGAGACGCCCATCGCTCTCGTGGCGGGCGGCGACATGCCGCGCATGATCCAGGCCGTGCTTCGCCGTCTCGCGAGCACGGTCGGCCCGGAGCGACGTGCGGTGATTCTGGAGGTTCCAGGTCGGATCCAATCGCTCCCGATGGCGGTCGATACCGGTGCTGCGCTCCTGGTCGGAAGGGCGACCCTCCAACGAGGTGGCCGGTCCCTCCGCGAGCTGCTGGTGGAACTCGGCTCCGTTGCGATTCCGGCACCCGTCTGGCTCAGCCTCGACCCCGCTGGCCAGACGATCGACGACATCGATCGCCCCGCCGATCTCCGGTCGTAGACTCCCGGTCGTGGACCCGTCGATTCGTGCCTTGTTCTCGCCGGCGCCTGGCGTCACGTTCCTCGACAGTGCCACGTACGGTCTGCCGCCGGAGCCGACGATTCGCGTCCTCCGTGAGGCGCTCGATGCGTGGACCGCCGGGACCGCGGACTGGATCGAGGATTGGGACAAGGTCGGCGAACGCGGTCGGGCGGCGTTCGCTGCACTGCTGGGGATTCAGGCGTCACGGGTCACGCTGCTGCCGTCCACGTCGGTGGGCGTCGGCGTCATCGCCGCGGACCTGACCGCCGCCGATGACGTCGTCGTGCCCGGCGACGAGTTCACCTCGGTTCTCTTCCCGCTCCTCGTCGCGCGCGACCGCGGTGTTCGCGTGCGGGAGGTGGCATTCGAGGGCATCGTCGACGCGATCACCCCCGGAACGACGCTCGTCGCCTGCACACTCGTCCAGATGCAGACCGGCCGCACGGCGCCGATCACCCCTATCGTGGAACGGGCAGCCGAGGTTGGAGCTCGCGTCCTCATCGATGCCACGCAGGCAACCCCGTTCGTGCCGCTCGGAGAGCTGGCAGACCGGATCGACTACATCCTCTGCTCGGGGTACAAGCACCTCCTCTGCCCCCGTGGCGTGGCGTTCATGGCGCTCCGGACCGAACACATCGGCCGGCTCGCGCCGATCACCGCGAACTGGAAGGCCGCGGATCAGCCGTACGGGCGCTTCTTCGGCGGTCCGCTGACGCTTGCCCCTGACGCGGCGATGTACGACGTGTCGCTCGCCTGGTTCCCGTGGTTGGGGGCGGCGGCATCGCTCGAGCTTCTCCTTCGGTGGCAGGCGGAAGGCGCCCTCGCTGAGCCCTTGCACCTGGCTCAGGAACTGGCAACCGGACTCGGGCTGCCGTGGGGTGGAAACAGCCTCGTCTGTGCGCCGATCGAGCATGGCGATCGAGCCCGGGCGGCGCTCGCCGCGGCCAGGATCCGCGCCTCGTTCCGAGGGACCGGCATCCGCCTTTCGACCCACGTGTACAACGATGACGCCGACGTTGCCCATGCCGTCGAAGCGCTCGCCCCAGTCATTGCCCGGTAGCAGTCGAGGGAGGGAGCGATGGCCACGAGTGTCCACCTGCTGCACACCGGCTACGTCCGCGACGGGGGTCGCGTCGGCGGTTCCGTCACTCTCGTGCGCGACGGTGACGCCCTCATCGTGGCCGATCCCGGGATGGTCTCTTCACGCCGCCGGATCCTGGACCCGCTGCTCACGCTCGGTGTCCCGCCGGAGGCCGTGACCCACGTCTTCCTGAGCCACCACCACCCGGATCACACGCTCAACATCGCGCTCTTCCCGAACGCTGAGGTGGTCGACTTCTGGGCGCGCTACCGCGATGACCTCTGGCTCGACCACGACGGCGACGGGTACGCGCTGGCCCCGCGCACCCGGCTATGGCTCACGCCGGGACATACGGAGGAGGACGCGTCCCTGATCGTCGAGGCGGACGACGCGGTCTACGCGCTCACCCACCTGTGGTGGAAGGGCGACCGGACGCCGCTGATCGACCCGCTCGCCTGGGACCAGGCGGCGGTGGAACGCGGCCGCGAGCGGGTGCTGGCCGCCGCAGACATCGTGATCCCAGGCCATGGCGAGCCGTTCCGGGTCTGAGCTGACGACTAACAGCTTCGCCTGGGCGGAGCCGCAATCCCCGATTGGACGCCGAACCAGCCCGCGAGATCGCGGGGGCAGATCGTCGATCAGACCGATCGCGCGGCCTTGACCACCACCGTGTTCGCGTAAACATCGTGGAAGCCCTGCTTCGTCGGGCTCTTGGCGGTGGTGTACAGGAGGTAGAGCAGGTAGAGGAACACGCCGAACGAGACCAGGTTGCCGATCACCGAGAGGCCATTGAGCGCCCCCGACACGATCGACGGCCCCCACAGCGCGATCCAGCGCCTGGACGCCTGTTCCATGCTGAGCGTCTTGCCGTCGAAGGCGTTCCCCACCTGCATGCCGAGCACGCGCATCCCGACCGACGCCCGTATCTTCGTCCAGGAATAGATGAAGTAGCCGGCACCCACGATGAGGCTGATCGCGGCGTAGATCACGCTCCCGACGATGTCGGTCCTGGCCGTCAGGACGCCGACCTTGATCCCCACGATGCCGAGGCCGATGCCGACGACGATGAGAAAGACGCCCATGACGAAGGCATCGATGATCAAGGCGATGAACCGGTTGGGGACGTCGGCGTAGACGAACCCCGGAATGCCGTGGGTCGGCGGGGGAGGCGCCGCCTGCCAGCCGTCCGTGGGCGCGGAAGGCGGCTCCGCCGGCATGGACTCCGGTGCAGACATCGGCTGATCTGCCTTCGATTCCGATCCCCCTGCTCGTACGGGTCCGGCGAGACTGCCTCACCCCGTTGCGCCCCGAGGCGACAGCATAGCCAGTCAGTCCGCGGTGCTGTACGGCTCTTCAGCCGGCTCCGATGGCCTTGATGGGGCGTGAGCCGGCCACCCAGCGGGCGCTGACGATCGCACCGAGGAAGAGGAGTACGGCCGCCGCAATGACTGCCGCATGGAATGCGTCCGTTGACGCGAGCCGGGCGGCCGCGGCCACCACGGGGTCTGCGCCCGGCCCGGCCGGGTTGAGCGGCTGAATGCTCGCCCGAAGGGCCGTGTCGGCCGGATCGAGGCCGGGCACGCGCGATGCCATCGACGCGTAGAACCGCTCCGAAAGAACGATGAACGCGATCGCCGACAGGAGTGGTTGGCCGACTCTCGAAAGCGCGTTGTTGATTCCAGACCCGAGGCCGGCGCGGTGTACCGGGATGGAGCCCATCAGCGTCGTCGTGAGCGGGACGACATAGATCGAGATGCCGATGGCGAAGAGGAGCACCGCCGGCAGGACATCGACGAGGAAGCCGGCACTCGGAGCCAGGCTGCCCGGGTCGTCGATCCGCGCCAGCCATGGGCTGGAGCCCGGCGCCACGCGCAACCAGAGAAGCGCCCCGCCGGCCATGAGCAGTGGCCCCCCCACGAGGAACCGCCGGGTGCCGTACCGATTCGCGAGCGTCCCAGCTCGGGCCGACAGCAGGACGAGACAGATGCCCTGGGGCACCACCGATATGGCCGCTCCGAGCGGCGAATAGCCCAGGGCGTTCTGGAGGAAGAGGCTCTGGAGGTACAGGACCAGGAAGAGCGGTCCGTAGACCAGCAGCGTCGCGAGGTTGACGGCCGCGAACGTCCGATTCCGAAAGAGCTCGAGAGGCACCAGCGGATCACGTCGCCGGGCCATCAGCAGCGGGAATGCGAGCATGGCGATCGCGCCGACGGCCAGAGCCGCGAGCGCGGACGGCTGGCTCCAGTGCGTCTCCTGGCCACGGATCGAGCCGAAGGTCAGGCCGCCCACGGCCACGGTCGCGGCGAGCGACCCGGCCCAGTCAAAGCGACCTGCCTCGACCGACGCAGGGAGTTCCGGGATCGAGCGCCGTGTGAGGACGATGGCGACCAGCACGAGCGGCACATTGAGCAGGAAGATGCTTCGCCAGCCGACGGTCTCCACGAGGACCCCGCCCAGGGGTGGCCCGACAATCGCCACGAACGAGGTCACGGTGGCCCAGATCCCGAATGCGCGGACACGCATCGGACCCTCGTACAGCGCAGTCAGGATGGCGAGCGAACCCGGGACGAGGAGCGCTCCCGCGATGCCCTGGGCCACGCGGGCGACCACCAGCAAGTCCAGGCTCGGCGCGATGCCGCACAGGAGCGACACGGTCCCGAAGGCGGCCAGGCCGACGAGGTACACGCGACGCCGGCCGAACTGATCACCGAGGGCGCCCGCCGGCAGGAGGAATGCGGCAAGGGCCGCCATGTAACCCGCCACGACGTAGACCTGGCCTTCGAGCACGCCGATGGTGACGGAGGGCAGCTCGGCACCGATTCGCGGGAGGGCGATATTCACGACGGTGCCGTCGAGAAAGACGACGGCGGACGCCATGATCACGGCGCCCAGGGCGCCCTTGTGCGGGAGTGCCATCGAGGCCGAGTGTACCGGCAGCAGGCCGCCGACCGAGTTCCCCGGGACGAGCACCGGTCCGGCCGGAGGTGGTCCGAGGTGCCTCAGCTCCAGGCGCCGGATCCGCCGCGGGCTTCGCCCCGGAGCAAGATCAGTCCGGGCGGACCTTTCGGAAGCAGTCGGAGCAGTAGACCGGCCGGTCCATCCGGGGCCGGAAGGGAACCTGGGCCTGGTTGCCGCATTCCGAGCAGAGGACCGCGAAGTACTCCCGGGTCGATGTCGAGCTGTAGCCGCGCGGTCCGCCCAGGTCGTGGGCGTCCGCGCCGCCGTCGCGAGCCGCGCGTCGGCTTGCCCGGCAGGAGACGCAACGCTTTGGCTCGGACGAGAACCCCTTCTCGGCGTAGTACTGCTGGTCGTCGGCGGAGTGGATGAATTCCTGGGTGCAGTCGACGCAGGTGAGCGTGCGATCCACGTAAGTCACTGTCTGTCTCCCGAGCGCGTTGGTCTGCGTGGCGTGCCCCGCCGGGTCGGCGACGGAGCGGCGACAACGACTCGATCCGGGGCCGCGCGACCCGTGGTGCCGATGTGGAGTCCCTGGGCGGGGCGCACCGGTTCTGTTGGCGGGAGGATACATCGGATCGTCCGACCGCCTCGAATCCGACACGACGTGGCCGCCGGCCCGATTCGCGCTGAAGACGTGACAGGCTACCTGTCACAATGGCCGGCGACGGTTCCGGGCGACGGACGAGGAGCAATGGGGGCGCCTCGCCCGCCGGGACCCGTGGGGCCGCGGGGGCTGTCGATCTGGCAGTTCTCGCCGGCCCGGACGGGTCCGGCCCGCCGGGACCGGACGCTCGGAGTTCGAACCAGGGAGGCCGTCAGACTCGAATGCTCCGCGTGCTGCACACGGCCGATGTCCACCTTGGCGCCCGCCACGCGGATCTCGGAGAACAGGCCGCGGCTCAGCGCGAGCGCCAGTTCGCTGCGTTCCGGGCGAGCGTCGACCTCGCCATCGCCGAGCCCGTCGACCTCGTGCTCATCGCCGGTGACCTGTTCGATTCGAACGTGCAGCCGCGCCGGTCGGTAGAGCGTGTCGCCGCCGAATTGAAGCGGCTCGTCGAGGCACGGATCCGCACCGTCCTCGTCCCCGGCACCCACGATGTCTACGACCGGGCATCGATCTACCGGGCTCACGACCTGCCCGGCCTCGCCGGCGCCGCCGGGTCCGACCTTCTCACGCTGCTGACCCCGGATCGCGGTTCCGTCCGGCTGGAGCCGCTCGATCTGACCGTCCACGCGACGGTCTTCGCGACCAAGCGCTCGCCGCGCTCGCCGCTCGCCGAGCTCGCGGTCGGGGGCGATCCATCGACCTGGCAGATCGGGATCGTCCACGGCTCCATCGCCATCCCGAACCAGACCGAGCACGACGAGGTCGTCATCACGACCGAGGAGATCGCCGGGAGCGGGCTGGACTACCTGGCCCTGGGCCATTGGCACTCGTTCAGCAAGGGCAAGGCAGGCCGGACCGTCTATGCCTATTCGGGCGCGCCGGAGCCTGTTGCCCTCGACCAGGATCGCGCGGGAAACGTCGTCATCGTGACCCTGGACCATGAGAAGGCGACGAAGAAGGTGAGCCTCGAGGAGCGTCGCGTCGGGAAGACACGCTTCGAGAAGCTGGAGCTCGACGCCGCGAGCGTCGCGTCGCAGCCCGCCCTCGTCGAGCTGCTCGGCGCGCGGGCTGACGGGGACCTGGTGCTCGACGTCAGCCTCATCGGCGTTCGGCCGGACCTCCTCGACGTGCACGTGGACGAGGTCGAGGGAACCCTTGCGGACCGGTTCATGAAGGTGCGTGTTCGAGATCGGTCGATCCCGGCCCTGTCCGATGGACCGCTCCCGCCCGAGGACACCATCCTGGGCGCCTTCGTCCGGGACATCCAGGCCGGTATCGCCGAGCTGGAGGCCTCGGACGACCAGGACGGCGCCACGGAGCTGCGCGATGTCCTTCGTCTCGGCCGCCTCCTGCTCGCCGGCCAGGAAGTGACCCTGTGAGGATCACCCGCCTCCAGGTCTCGAACCTGCGTCGTCATGCCGCGCTGGACCTCGCCCTGGATCGCGGACTGACCGTAATCCGCGGCCCCAACGAGTCGGGCAAGACAACCCTTCAGCGGGCGCTCGAGCTGGCCCTCACGCGGCGTGTCACGTCGGCGTCGGCAGAGATGGACGGGCTCCGCCCGTGGGGTGCTCGAGACGAGGATCGGCCGGTCATCCGGCTCGAGTTCGAGCAGGACGAAGAGGACGGCATGCATCCGGGCCTCCTCGAGAAGGCCTTCAGGGGCCAGAAAGGGACCGTCCGGCTCGAGTACGACAAGCAGGTGATCACGGATCCGGCGCAGGCAGACCAGATCCTGACAGAGCTGTCGGGTATCCCGACCGAGGCATTCTTCCGATCGACGGCCTCGGTCCGCCACCACGAGGTGGCTGATCTCGCGCGGGACGAGGGCGCCCTGCGGGACCGGCTGCAGGCCTCGATCTCGGGTGCGGACCGGGGTACGAGCCGGGCACGACGGACGCTTGACAAGGCGCTCTACGAGCTCACGACCAAGGGCGACAAGAACCCAGGCCGGATCAAGGTCGCGGAAGCGGCCGTGGCCACGGCGTCCGCCGCAGTCGAGACTGGCGACGCGGCGCTCGCGCAGCTGGAGCGCGACCGGGACAGCCTGGTACTGGCCCGCGAACGGCGCTCGGATGCCGATACTGCGCTCGCGGAACGCCGCTCACTCCTTGAGAAGGCGCTCCAGGCGGAGCGACTGATTGCCGACCGCGAGATCGCCCAGGAGCGGTTCGAGCGGTATCGGACCGCCGTTGCCGTCACCGAGGAGATCGCCACGCTCCAGGAGACCCATCCCTCCAAGGACCCGCTCCCGATGCTGCGCGCCACGGTCGCCCGACTGCGCGAGCTCGACGCCCGCATCCGCGAACTTCGGGCGATGCTGTCCGGCGACGCCCAGGTGACGTACGAAGTCCTGGCCCCCACCCCGAGCAACTGGCGCCCGATGGCGATCATCGCGCTCGTGCTCATCGTCGTCGGGGCCGGCCTGGCCGCCGGGTCGGCCGTCGGCGCCGTGACACTGCCCGGCGGCCTGATCGCGCCGCTCGTGGCCGTCCTCGCGGGGCTCGGACTCGCGGTCGTGGGCCGCCGGCAGCGCATGTTCGCGACCGACCTTCGACGCCAGCGCGACCTACGCGACGACGAGATCGACCGCAGGCTGCGCGGACGGTCCCAGCTGGAGCAGGAGCTCCAGGAGAAGGACCTGGCCATGGCCAACCAGCTGTCCGGTCTCGAGTTGCCCGATCTCGCCGCCGTGGAGGATCTCCTGTCGCGCCAGGAGGCTCATGTGGCCGCGATCGACCGGCTGTCGGCTCAGCTGGAGGGGCTCGTCGGCCGGGAGCCTGGCTCGGTCCTGCCCGAATTGCGCGACTCGGCGGCCCTCGAGATCGAGCAGAAGACGCGGGCCCTGGAGCACCTCGGACCGATCGCCAAGGAGCCGCGCGCCCGCGAGCGCCTCGAGGTCGAGGTCCGGGACGCAGAGCGGGCCATCGAGGAGGCCCGCGACGAGGAAGCCAACGCGCGGGCAAAGGTTGAGGCCAACACGGTCGATGCCGAGACGGTCGCGGCGCAGGCTGAGCGCCTTGAGCAATGGCGAGAACAGCTCGCCGCGTTCGAACGCCGGCGGCGCGTCTACGACCGAACCCTGACGGCCATCGACGCCGCCGAGCGCGCCACGATGCGCCAGGCCACCCGCTACCTCGAGAAGCACATGGTCGGTGACCTCGAGCTGGTGACCGCGGGCCGCTACCGGCGGGTGCGCGTGGACGACACGAACCTCGGGATCGAGGTCTTTGCCCCGGAGCGCGGCGACTGGGTCGATGTCGAAGCGCTGAGCCAGGGCACGCTCGACCTCGTCTACCTCGCCGCGAGGATCGGCCTGGTGCGGCTCGTCACCGGGGACCGCCGCCCGCCGCTCGTTCTCGACGATCCGTTCGTGACGCTCGACGACACGCGGGCGGCGCGGGCGCTGGAGCTTCTCAAGCGGATCAGCGCCGACTTCCAGGTGATCTACCTGACCACCTCGGACCGTTACGACGCGGCCGCAGATGCGGTTCGGATCCTGGATGCGCCGACCGCGATGGACGGCCGACCGTCGAAATCGAGGTAGGCCGACCGGTCTCCGGTTTCCCACCCGGATGGCGGATGCCGCCAGCGCGCCATGGCCACGAGCCCGGCAATCCCACCAGCCCGACCGTGATCTCAACGGACGTCGCGGTCGCGATCGGCGCCTAGGAGTTCTCCCTGGACTGGACCACCCGGAAGGCCCCCACCGCGGCCGCGGATCGGAGCCGGGCGATCAGTGCGAAACCCTCGCGTCCCAGCGTCTGGTCGTCCGATCGCACCAACGCCCGCAACTGACGCCGGACCGCTCCTTCGGGGACGACCCGGTCCGGCCGGGCGGCATTGCGCGCGAGGGCAACGTTGGGCGGCAGGTCCAGGACGATTGCAACGACCGAGGTCCGATATCGGCGGGCTCGCGTGAGGAGCGCCGCCCGTGCACCCGGCGAGACGTTCGTGGCATCGACGACGGTAGTGAGGCCACGGGCCAACCGGTCCTCCAGGGCGCGATGCAGCGCCGCGAACGCCGGCCGCGTCGCGGACTGATCGGCCTCGCCGGCGCCGACGGCGGCCCGGAAGGCGTCCGAGGAGAGGACTGCCTCCCGGGGGAAGTGGCGCGCGGCAAACGTCGTTTTGCCAACACCCGCGGCCCCGATCAGGACGACGAGCGCGCCCCTCGGAATGACGAGCTGGTCGCTCAATCGACGCGCCGCCGCGCCTCCCAGGCGCCGGCCTCGGTCCGTCGAACTTCGTACGCCGGCTGGTCATAGACGGACGGACCACGCATCACCCGTCCGTCGGCGAGCCGGTATCGAGAGCCGTGCCACGGACACTCGAGACGGCCGTTCTCAAGGGTTCCGCCGGACAGCGGGCCGCCGGCATGCGCGCACTGGTCGTTCAGGGCCAGGATCGTGTCGCCCTGCCGGACGAGCGCCAGGGTGTTGATGCCGAGTTTGCCTTTGACCGGCCTGCCCTCGGGGATATTGCCGCTCTCGTCCAGCTCGCCGGGCTCGA
>Ga0334722_10000402_pt1 | contig 64779 bp, 62 predicted proteins | sample C3_bottom_MG_FD_207210 | JGI IMG/M metagenome (GOLD analysis project Ga0334722, IMG submission 207210) | Sediment microbial communities from Yellowstone Lake, YNP, Wyoming, USA - C3_bottom | ecosystem: Environmental > Aquatic > Freshwater > Lake > Sediment | place: USA: Wyoming | collected... | reverse complement strand
ATCGGGATCGCCCACCCGGACTTCCGCGACCAGCTGACCGCCCAGGCGCGCACGACTCACTACCTGTAGGTGCGGATCCGTCGCCGGCCCCCGGCCCCCTGGCGGGGACGGTCTCGACCCCGGACGGAGACAGCCTCGAACCCCTGGCGGGGACGGTCTCGACCCCGGACGGGGACAGCGTCGACCCCGGACGGGGACAGCCTCGACCCCTGGCGGGGAAGACCCTCGACGAAAAAAGAAACCGGCACCAAAGCGATGCCGGAGTTCTGGGTGGACGTCGGGCGTCCCCTCCGACGTCCACCGCGCCCCGCATGATCAGGCCCCGGCGGTGTCAGGGCACGGGCCGAATGGCCCGGTTCTTCGGGCACCATGTCGCTACGCTGCCCGGCTCGACCTGCCCACGATCCGGGCATGCTTGGCCGATCCAGCCATCCCTACGACCGCTCGGGGCCGCCCTGCCGACTCCTGCTGGTGAGCGACCGGCGGGCACCCTCGGAGGCCCTGCGCGTCCATCTCGCCTACCACGGCTTCGAGATCCTGGCCCACGAGTCGAGCGCACCGGGCGCTGCCGAGGCCGCCCGCCGCGAGCAGCCCGACGTGGTCCTGATCGATGCCGCCGTGCCGGGCGGGTGGCAGCCGATCGTGGCCGCGCTCGAGGGCATCACGCCTCACGAGCGGATCGCCGTCCTGGCCGCGTACTGGAGTTCCGAGGGTCGCGAGGCGGCACGCCGGTCGGGGATCGGTGCGACACTCCTGAAGCGGGTCGAGGGAGCCGAGCTGGTGACCCGCCTGCGCTCTCTGGCCGGGCTGGCGGACGCGCTGCCGAGCGCCTGATCGTCGTTGCCCTGCTGCGCCATGCGTCCCCATCCTCGACCCCCGCGTCCCGGGGCTGACAGCCCGCGTCCCGTCGTCGGCCCATGCCCCTCGGGTCCGACGCGCGGGCCGAATGGCCCCCACCTTTCGGGCAGCTCGCCCCTCGGGCGGCAGGCCCGCCGCGCGCACCCTAGAGGACATGGACACGATGGCGACTGACGGCACTCCGCCCTTCCCGGGCATCCCCGCGATCGTTGACGGCTCGGAGGCGATCGCCCATGTCGAGACCCGGATCAGCGAGGGCTCGTGCGCCTACCCGATCACGCCCTCGACGACGATGGCCGCGATCTACCAGGCAGCGGTCGCGGAGGGTCGGCCGAACCTGTGGGGGACCCAGCTGCGGTTCATCGAACCCGAGTCCGAGCACTCCTCGGCGTCCGCCGCCGAGGGCTTTGCGCTCGCCGGCGGTCGGGTCACGAACTTCACCGCGGGCCAGGGTCTGATCCTGATGAAGGAGGTCCTGTACGTCATCAGCGGCAAGCGGTTGCCGGTCGTCTTTCACGTCGGCGCCCGCGCCCTGACCAGCCAGGCGCTGAACATTCACGCCGGCCACGACGATGTCATGGGCGTGGCGGACGTGGGCTGGGGGATCCTCTTCGCCCGGAACGCCCAGGAGGCCGCCGACCTGACGGCGATCGCGCGCCGGGCGGCCGAGGACTCGGAGACCCCGTTTCTCGTCGTCCAGGACGGGTTCCTGACGACCCACACGCTCGAGAACGTCCGCCTCCCCGAGGACGAGCTCCTGCGCGAGTTCGTGGGCGATCCACGCCAGCGGCTGCGCGACTTCTTCGACCCGGCCGAGGCGCTGATGACCGGCGTCGTCCAGAACCAGGACAGCTACATGAAGGGCCGGATCGGGCAGCGCGTCTTCTACGCCCGCCTGGGCGACGCGATCCGGGAGGCGATGACCGAATGGGCTCGCCTGACCGGCCGGCGGTACGGCCTGATCGAGACGTACCGGACCGAGGACGCCGAGCAGATCGTGGTCGCCATGGGCACGATCGCGGACACGCTCCTCGACGTCGTCGACCACCTGCGCGGCCAGGGACGCAAGGTCGGGGCGCTGGCGGTCACGAGCTTCCGGCCGTTCCCGGCCGCCGAGCTGGCGGCCGCGGTCCGAAACGCGCGCGTGGTCGCGGTCGTCGAGCGGACCGACGAGCCCGCTTCGGCCGACAACCCGCTCACGCGTGAGACGAAGGCGGCCCTGGGCGATGCGGCGGTCGACGGCCGGCCCGTGCCCCGGGTCGTCTCGGCCTCGGCCGGGCTTGGCTCGCGCGACATCCCGGCCGGCGATCTCGTCGCGGTCTACGACTGGATCGCCGATCCGGCCGAGGTCGCCCGGCGCCGGTACGCCGTCCTCGGCATCCGCCATCCGCTCGCCCTCGAGCGAGCCCCGGTCGAGCTCCGCCCGAAGGGCGCCTACAGCCTGCGCGGCCACTCGATCGGCGGCTTCGGATCGGTGACCACGAACAAGCTCGTGGCCACGATCGTGGGCGAGACGTTCGGGCTCTACGTCCAGGCGTACCCGCGCTACGGCTCGGAGAAGAAGGGGCTCCCGACGACGTATTTCCTGACCATCGCCGAGGAGCCGATCCGCCAGCATGCCGAGCTCGACCGGGTCGAGTTCGTTCCCCTCCACGGGGTGATCGCCTTCGAGCAGGGCGATCCGCTCCAGGGGCTCGTCGACGGGGGGACCGTCTTCCTCCAGTCGACGCTCACCGACCCGGAGGCGATCTGGGCCAGCCTGCCGGCCCGGGCCCGGGCGGAGATCCTCGGCCGCCGGATCCGCCTGATCGCCCTCGACACGGCCGCCCTGGCGGCCGCCCATGCCCCTCGACCGGACCTCGTCGTCCGGATGCAGGGTGTCGCCCTCGTCGGCGTCTTCCTGCGGGTCGCCCCGTTTGCCGAGCGGGCCGGTCTCGACCGGGCCGGCGTCCTCAAGGCGGTCCGAAGCCACCTCGGACGCTTCTTCGGCAAGCGCGGCGGAGCGGTCGTCGAGGCGAACATGGCGGTGATCGAGCAGGCCTACGACGGCGTGATCGACGTGACCGCGGCGATCACCGGTCTCGCTCCGTCCGAACCTGCGGGCGGCGAGGCTCCGCCGGCCGCCGCGGAGCAGCTCACGGGGAACGCCCCCGTCCCGATGGAGACTGCACGATGAACGAGGCCAGGGCCGGCCGGACGGTCGGCGAGATCATGACCCGCGATCCGATCGTCATCCGGGCCGACGCGCCCCTCTCGGAGGTGGCCCGCCTGCTCGACCGGCATCACATCAGCGGCCTGCCCGTGGTCGACGGCAGCGGTGCCCTCGTCGGCGTCGTCAGCCACACCGACCTCCTGCGGGCGCGGGCGACCGAGCACCTGTGGGCCAACTGGCCGGGCCTCGCCGTGCGCCACCTGATGACCTCACCCGCCCTCTCGGTGGGGGCCGGGACGACGATCGGCGAGGCGGCCCGGCTGATGGAGCGCGAGCGGGTCCACCGGCTCGTGATCGTGGGCGAGGACGGCCGGACCCCGATCGGGATCATCAGCACCGCCGACCTCGTCCGGACGATGGCCGAGGAGGCCCGGCATGCCTGAGCCCAGAACCCTCGACCCGGACCTCGTCACCCACCCGCCCGAGCCGCAGAGCGAGCTGATCAAGGAGGCCGGCGAGTCGAAGGAGGAGCACGAGGCTCGCCTGGGCGCCGCGGCCGAGCCGGTATTCGACATCCACGCCTACGTCGACGAGTTCAATACCTCGATCGTCGGTGCCTACCGGCGCGGGATCGCCGACCAGGAGCTGCCGGCCGATCCGGGCGTGGCCCGGAGCATCATCCCGCCCGGGACGGCCGCCGTGCGCGACTTCAGCACGCTGGCGCCGCGCATCCCGGAATTCATCCTCGACCGCTGCGTCGGGTGCATGACCTGCGTCAACGCCTGCCCGGACAGCGCGATTCTCGGCATCGCCCAGCCCGAGCACGTGGTCGAGGAGGCGATCGCCTCGTTCGCGGCCGGCCAGCCCGACCCGGACCTCGCGGCCCGGACGGCCCGCGCCCACTTCGCGACGACGCAGAAGTACGCCGAGGTGCCCAGGAAGCGGGGGCTCGAGCCGGCGAAGTTCGGGATCTTCGTCGATCCGATCCACTGCAAGGGCTGCGCCGAGTGCGTCGAGGTCTGCCACGAGCTCGGCTACGACGCCCTGTTCATGGCCGACAAGGTCCCCGCCGAGCCATCGGGTGAGAGCACGATCGAACGCTACCGGCGCGACTTCGCGTTCTTCCGCAGCCTTCCCCCGACCCCGGTCGAGTACCGCAACGAGCGCGCCCTGGCCGACATCATGCTCGGCGAGCACGCCTTCGGTTACGTCGGCGGCGCCGGCTCGTGCTCCGGCTGCGGCGAGGCGACCGCGATCCGGATGCTCGTCGCGGCAACCCGCCAGGTGTACGGGCCGGAGTCGATGGGGATCGTGGCTGCGACCGGCTGCAACACGGTCTACGGGAGCACGTACCCGTTCAACCCGTACCTCGTGCCCTGGACGAACTCGCTGTTCGAGAACGCCCCGACCGACGCGATGGGCATTCGCGCCCGGTGGGACCAGGCCGGCCATCCCGAGCGGCGCCTGTGGGTGATGGGCGGCGACGGGGCGATGTACGACATCGGCTTCCAGTCCCTGTCGCGGATGGTCGCCTCGGGGATGGACATCAAGGTGATCGTGCTCGACACCCAGGTCTACTCGAACACCGGCGGCCAGGCCTCGACCGCCTCCTTCGGAGGCCAGGTGACGAAGCTGTCGGCCTTCGGCAAGGCGCTCCACGGGCGACCCGAGGCGCGCAAGGAACTGGGTCGGATCCTGATCGCCCATGGCGACGTCTACGTCGCCCAGACGACGCCGGCCCATATCAACCACTTCTACCGGTCGGTGATGGACGCCAATGCCTACCCCGGTCCGGCGGTGATCGTGGCCTACACCCCGTGCATGCCCGAGCACGGGATCGCCGACGACGCCTCGACCCGCCAGGCGAAGCTGGCGGTCGAGTCCCGGGCCTTCCCGCTCTTCACCTACGACCCCCGCCGGGGCGAGTCGATCGCCGAGCGGCTCTCCCTCCAGGGCAACCCCGCTCTCCGGGAGGACTGGGCGAAGCTGCCCGACGGGACGATCGTCGACTTCCTCGCCTTTGCCCGGACCGAGGGACGGTTCGCCCAGCACTTCGCGGCCGACGGCACGCCGACCCCCGAGATCCTCGCCACCCAGGCCGATCGGCTCCGGAACTGGCGGACGCTCCAGGAGATGGCCGGCATCCGCTGACCGGCAGCCTGGTGGAGGTCACCGTGCCGGCTCGCCCGGCGGCTCGTCTCCGCCGGGCAGGGGTGCCGGCGGGGCCGTGATGGGCCATTCCGGCCGATGAAATGGCCCCAACGGCCCTAGGCGGCGGCGACTCTCATCTTCATCCTCCGGCCATCGCCGGCCGCCCGGCGACGGCATTGGCAGGCATCGGGTCGCGTCCCACCGAGGTGATGGCGCGATGAGAACAGTCTTCGTCAACCCCGAGCGCTGCATCGGCTGTCTCCAGTGCGAGTTCGCCTGCGCGGTGGAGCACTCGCGGACGCGAGACCCGGTGCTCGCCCTGTTCGAGGAGCCCGCGCCGCGCAAGCGGATCCACGTCTCGGCCGGGCCGCTTCCCAACACGTCCTTCCCGAACCGGTGCCGGCACTGCGATCCGGCACCCTGTCAGCAGGTCTGTCCGACCGGCGCGATCTGGCGCGACCAAGTGGAGGACGTCGTCCTCGTCGACGAGGCGAAGTGCATCGCCTGCGCGATGTGCGCGATCGTCTGCCCCTTCGACGTGTTGACCTACTACCCGCTCGCCGACGGCGCCAATGGCCGGGCCGTGGCCGTCAAGTGCGACGGCTGCATCGACCGCCTGCGCGCCGGCTCGGTCCCGGCCTGCGTCGAGACGTGCAAGGTGGGGGCACTCGAGTTCGGTGATATCAACGAGATCACGGCCGCCGGGCGGCGTCGCGAGACGGCGGTCATCCTGGCGGCGGCGACGAACGCCGAGCTCGCCCAGCCCGTCCCCGAGACGGTGGCGAGCTGGCGAGTGCTGGGCGCGGCGGCCGCGAACGTCGGCCGGGCAGGAGGTGTGCTGTGACAGCCATGGACCGGGACGACAAGTCCTCGAACGGATTCGAGAAACTCACGATGCCGGCCGACGCCCAGGCAATGCTGGCCGTGGCGCGCGCCGACGGTATCACCACCGTCTGGGATCGCCTGGCAGCGCAGCAGCCCCAGTGCGGCTACTGCGCGATGGGGGTCAGCTGTCGCAACTGCGCGATGGGTCCGTGCCGGGTCGACCCGTTCGGCGAGGGGCCCCAGAAGGGCGTCTGCGGGGCGGACGCGGACCTGATCGTTGCCCGGAACCTCGGCCGGACGATCGCCGCCGGCTCGTCGGCCCACTCCGACCACGGCCGGGACATCCTCGAAGTGTTCAATGCCACCGCCCGCGGCGAGACGACCGGCTACCGGATCGCCGACGAACAGAAGCTCCGCCACCTGGCCGGGGAGTGGGGCGTCGAGACCGCCCAGCGGCCGGTCGAGGAGATCGCCCGGGACCTCGCCGCTGCGATGTTCGAGGACTTCGGCAGCTGCAAGTCCGAACTCGGCTTTGTCGACCGCGCCCCTGACCAGCGACGCGCCGTCTGGGCGCGGCTGGGCCTCACGCCGCGTGGTATCGACCGCGAGAACGTCGAGATGCTCCACCGGACGCACATGGGCGTCGACAGCGACTACGCGAACGTCCTGCTCCACGGCCTGCGGACAAGCCTGGCCGACGGCTGGGGCGGATCGATGATCGCCACCGAGCTCTCGGACGTGATGTTTGGCACCCCGACACCCGTGATGTCGATGGTCAATCTCGGGACGCTCCGGGCGGACCACGTGAACGTCGCCCTCCATGGGCACAACCCGCTCCTCTCGGACGTCATCGTCCAGGCGGCCGAGGATCCCGAGCTCGTCGCGCTCGCCAGACAGCGCGGCGCAGCCGGCATCAATCTCGTCGGCCTGTGCTGCACGGGCAACGAGCTGCTCATGCGCAAGGGTGTGCCGATGGCCGGCAACCACCTCATCCAGGAGCTGGTCATCATGACCGGCGCGCTCGAGGCGATGGTCGTCGACTACCAGTGCATCATGCCCTCGGTCACCGACGTCGCGCGCTGCTTCCACACCGTCGTGATCTCGACCTCGGACAAGGCGAAGTTCCCCGGTGCGGCCCACATGCCGTTCGACCCGCACCACGGGCTCGAAATCGGCAAGGAAATCATCCGCCGCGCAATCGAGGCGTACCCGAACCGCAATCCCGACCGGGTGCGGATTCCCGCCGAACCGGTGCCGATGATGGCCGGTTTCTCGGTCGAGGCGATCCTCGGCGCGCTCGGCGGGACCCCCGAGCCGCTTGTCAAGGCGATCGCCGACGGGTCGATCCGGGGTGCTGTCGGTGTCGTCGGCTGCAACAACCCGAAGATCACCCAGGACTACGCCCACGTTCAGCTTACCCGGCGGTTGATCGAGAACGACATCCTCGTCGTCGTCACCGGCTGTGCCGCCGTCGCCAATGGCAAGGCCGGCCAGATGGTTCCCGAGGCAGCCGCACTGGCCGGGCCGGGGCTGAGCGCGGTCTGTCGTGCTCTCGGCATCCCGCCCGTCCTGCACATGGGCTCGTGCGTCGACAACACGCGCATCCTCGTCCTCGCCGCAGCGCTCGCCGAACACCTTGGCGTCGACATCAGCCAGCTGCCCCTGGCGGGTGCGGCACCCGAGTGGTACTCGGAGAAGGCCGTCGCGATCGGCGCCTACGTCGTGGCCAGTGGGATCACGACCGTTCTTGGTGTCCAGCCCCCGATCTTCGGCAGCAGAAACGTCGTGAACCTCCTGGCCGATGGGCTCGAGGGCGTCGTCGGCGCAAAGTTCGCAGTCGAACCGGACCCTGAGAAGGCAGCCGTCATCATCCGCCGCCACATCGAGGCGAAGCGGCGCGGACTCGGTTTGCCGTTTGTGGATCCGGAGACGATCCACGAGCCGGAAGTGGCTCGACGGGGCGGGGTCGTGGCGGCCGGCCAGCAGCGATGAGCTGGCCGTCGGTCCCGACAACGCAGTGATCCGATGACCGTCGAGAGCGCCCCGAGTCCGCCTGACGCGGCGGCGGGTTCTGCGGATCTGTCCCGGATCGTCATCACCGGCAAGGGCGGCGTGGGCAAGACGACCCTCACCGCACTCATCGCTAGGTTCCTTGCCCGGCGGGGAATGACCGTCCTGGCGGTTGATGCCGATGCGCAGATGAACCTCGGCTACGTGCTCGGCCTGCCACCTGGCGAGGCGGCCGCGATCGTGCCGCTGAGTGACAACCTCGACTATGTCGAAGAGAAGACAGGCGCCCGACCCGGCACCGGCTGGGGGCTGATGCTGCGGCTCAACCCGGACGCCGGAGACGCCGTCGAACGGTTCTCCGTGCCCGGGCCGGACGGTGTCCGGCTGATCGTCATGGGCTCGCTCCATCAGGCGGCCGCCGGCTGTCTGTGCCCGGAGAACACCCTCCTCGGCGCCGCGATGGCCGCGATCGCCCTGCGACCGGGCGAGTTGATCCTGATGGACACGCAGGCCGGCGTCGAGCACTTCGGCCGGGCGCTCGCCCGCGGGTTCGGGCAGGCCGTGGTCGTCACAGACCCCTCGTTCAACGGCGTCGCGGTGGCCGTCCACACGGCGAGTCTGGCCCGCCAGCTCGGCATCGCGCACGTCCACCTCGCCGTCAATCGTGTCCGTGGCCAGGCTGACCTCGACCGGCTCGATCGTCATCTTGCCCTGATCGGCGGGCAGCCCTTCACCAGCCGTCACATGCTTCCGTACGACGATCGCGTGCTCGACAGCGAGCCGGCGATCGATGCTCTGCTGGAGGCGAGCTGGTCGCCGTTCACCTCGGCCGTCCTGGGGCTGGGCGATGCGCTGACACGAATCGCGGGGAGGGTGCCATGAGCATCATCATCATCGGCGCCGGTCCAGCCGGGATCACCGTGGCCGAGACGATCCGCCGCTTCGACCGATCGGTCCCGATCACGATCATCTCGGCCGAATCGTTTCCCCCCTATTCGCCACCAGCGATGGCCGACCACTTCCTGACTGGCCGTGAGGAACCGCTCTTCTGGAAAGGTCGTGATGTGGCCGATCGGCTGGCCCTCGACGTCCGCGAGGGGACGACCGTCCGAGCGGTCCGGCCGGCCTCGAAGGTGGTGGAGCTGGCGGACGGGACGGTCCTTACCTGGGAGCGGCTCGTCGTTGCCTCCGGGAGCGGCCTCTACGCTCCCCTCGAGGGCAACGAGCTGCCCGGCATTCACGACTTCAAGTCGTTGCGCGCCGCCCGTGCCCTCCTCGATCGCGTCCGGGCCGGCGAGGTCCGCACGGCGCTCATCGTCGGTGCCGGGTTCATCGGCATGGAAATCGCGCTGCTGCTGGTGGACCTCGGGGTGCGGGTCACGATGCTCGAACAGCAGGATCGCGTCATGCCCCGGATGCTCGACCTCGAGACAGCCGCGATCGTCGCCCGCCAAGCCCGCTCGCGCGGCGTCGAACTGCGCCTCGGGACCCAGGCACAGGCGTTCATCGGCTCGGCCGCCGTCGGTGGAGTCCTGCTCGCCGACGGCGATGTGCTCACCGCCGACGCGTACATTGCCGCCACCGGCGTTCGGCCCCACACCGAGTTCATGCGAGACTCGGGCATCGAGATGGCCTGGGGCCTACGGGTGGACGACCACCTGCGCACGAGTGTCCCCGAGGTGTGGGCGGCGGGCGACGTCGTCGAAGCGCCCGACCGGCTGACCGGCGAGCCGTACGTCCACGCGATCTTCCCGAATGCGGTCAGCCAGGCCGAGGTCGTGGGCCGGAACCTGGTCGGCCTCGAGACGGTTTATCCGGGCGCCGAGAGCATGAACAGCCTGAAGCACCTCGGGCTGCCGGTGATGGCGGTGGGGGCGGCCTCGGGTGACGAGGAGTTTCGCTGGCGGAGCGGCGACCTGCTGCGCAAGGTCTTCGTCAGCGACGGGCGGATCGTCGGCTTCCGCCTCGCGGGCGACATCCGGGCGGGCGGGATTCTCCACTCGCTGATGATCAGCGGTCGCGATGTGCGCGGGTTCGCGCACCGGCTCGCCGACCCCGGCTTCGGGATGGGGGAGGTCGTCGGGCGAGCGGCCCTCGCCTGAGGGCGCGCCCGCGACGGGCCGAACGGCTCCCGCGTTCGGGACGGCCACCACTTCCGGGCCCGGGCGGAGGATCGCGAGACTCGGAGCACAGGACCCACGTTCCTGGTCCGATGCGCCCGGAGGCAGAGGTGGTGGCGACCGAAGCAGCCGAGGTCAGTCGACTCGAGCAGGCGGAGCTGGCAGCGCGGGCGCGCCGGCTGGCGGCCGAGGCGGAGGCCGACCGGCTGATCGAGACTGCCCGGGAGGAGGCGCGCCGGATCGAGGCCGGGTCGGACGCCCAGGTGGCGAACGCCCTGGCCGAGCTCCGGCGGCGCTACCTCGAGCAGGCCGAGTCCGAGGTGGCCGCGATCGAGGCCGAGCTCGCGGGGCGGGCCGGCCAGCGTGAGGCCGCGGCCGCCACGGGTCCGGCATTCGAGGCTGCGGTCGAGCTCGTCGTGGCCGCCGTCCTGGGCGAGACGGGGAGGTGAGCCGGTCGTGCTGGCCCGGATGCGTCGCGTCGACATCATCGCCCCTCGTCGGTCGGCCGAGCGGCTCGTGCGTGCCATCCACCGGGCCGGGGTCCTGCACCTTGCCCCGTTCGCACCGCCCCCCGGCGCCGGCCCGACCCTCTTCACCGCCCCGGGCGTCCTCTCCGAGGAGCGGCCTCCGGCGGGCACGCGCCATGACGGTGCCCTGGCCGAGGTCACCGAGCTGGCCGGTCTGCTTGCCCTCCCCGAGGCCCCGCGCGAGCTCGTCCGCCAGCTCTGGGAGCTCGACGACGACGCCCTCCTGGCCGAGGCCGCGGCGCTTGGCCCGGTTCGCCTGCGGGCCGCCGAGCTCACCTCGGAGCGGCTCCGGCTGCGCGGCGAGGCGAGCCGGCTTGCCGGCTACCGGCGCCTGATCGAGGCGCTCCGCGGAGCGGTCGGGCGGCTGCCCTCGATCCGCGGCTACGGCTCGACCGGGATCGTGGTCAACGCCCGTTACCGGCCGGTGGTGACCCTGATCCGCGAGGAGCTCGAGTCGCTCACCGGCGGCCGGTGCGAGGTGATCGCCGCCGACCTCGACGCCGATCGGGTCGCGGCGATCCTGATCTACCCGCTCCGGCTCGCCGGCGAGGTCCGGGCCCTCCTCGGCGGACGTGACCTCGAGGAGGTGACCCTCCCCGAGTCGATGGCCGGGGTGCCGTTCGACGAGCTCGGCCCGCGCCTGGCGGCCGAGGAGGCGGCGGTCCGGGAGCGGCTGGCCCGGACCGAGGCGGACCTCGCCCAGCTCTCGGTGGATCACGGTCCCCGGGTGGCAGCTCTCGGGCTCGTGCTCGCCGACCGGGTGGCCGAGGCCCGGGCCCTCGCGGCCGCGGGCCGGAGCGAGCACCTCGTGGCGGTCAGCGGCTGGCTTCCCGAGCGCCGGATCGCCGAGCTGCGCGAGGCGCTCCTGCGCGAGGTCGGGCCCGAGGTCCTCATCCTCGAGCGAACCGGGGCGGAGTCCGACCGCGACGCCCCGGTCGCGTTCGACAACCGTCCCCCGGTCCGGGCCTTCGAGCCGCTGGCCTCGTTCGTGATGCTGCCCCGCTACGGAACCCTCGACCCGACCCCGATCGTCGCCTTCGCCTTCCCGGTCTTCGTCGGCCTGATGGTCGGTGACATCGGCTACGGGCTTCTCCTGCTCGCGATCCTCGCCGCGGCCCGCCGACGCTGGCCGAACTCACCGGCGATGCGCTTCCTGTGGCCGGTCGGCCTCCTGGCCGCGATCTCGACGACCTTCTTCGGGATCCTGTTCGGCGAGTTGTTCGGCGACGCCGGCCACCAGCTCATCGGTCTGCGGCCGCTGTGGTTCGATCGCCGCGAGGGCGCCCTTCCGCTCCTGCTCCTGGCCGTCTCGATCGGGCTTGCCCAGGTGGCCCTCGGGCTCGTGCTCGGGATCGTGAACGCGACCCGCCTGCGCCATCGGCGCGAGGCGATCGCCCGCGGAGCGATGCTTGTCAGCCTGGCCGCAATCGCGGCCGGGCTCGCCTTCGCGGCCGGGTACCTGCCCGCGCCGGCCGGGCAGCTGGCGCTCCTCGTCCTCGGCGGGGCGCTCCTCGTCCTGGCCGCGACGCTCGGCCTCGCCGGTCCGCTCGAGGTCATGGGCGCGGCGGGCAACGTCCTCAGCTACGCCCGCCTGATGGCGATCGGGCTGGCCTCGGTGATGCTCGCCCTCGTCGCCAACCGGCTCGGTGCCCTGTTCGAGAACATCATCCTCGGGGTCCTCGTGGCGGCCCTCTTCCACACCCTGAACTTCGTCCTCGGGTTCTTCGATTCGTCGGTCCAGGGGCTGCGGCTCCAGTACGTCGAGTTCTTCAGCAAGTTCGTCGAGCCGGGCGGGGTGCCCTACCAGCCGTTCGTCTCGGTGCTCGGCGAGGGTGGCCGGTCGGCCGGCCTCGAGCTGTCAGGAGGTGCGTGAACATGGATGAAGGACTCCGGTTCCTGGCCGCGGCGCTGGCGGTCGGCCTCGGCGCGCTGGGAACGGCCTGGGCCCAGTCGCGGATCGGGTCCGCCGGCGCCGGGGCGGTGGCCGAGAAGCCCGAGGTGACCGGGACGATCCTGATCCTCGTCGCCCTGCCCGAGACGATGGTCATCCTGGGCTTCGTGATCGCGGCCCTGATCATCTTCATGTGACCGGTTCATCCGATCGGGCCGCGGTTGGGCCGGCAGCACCGGCCGTACCGGCCGCGCGGGCCACACCGGCAGCGCCGGCCGCGCCGATCCGGCCCGGGAGACGCTGATGGGCATCGAGACGATCGTCCGGGTGATCGAGGCCGAGGCGGCGGAAGAGGCGGCGCGGATTGTCGGCGCCGCCCGGGAGCGGGCCGACGCGATCGTCGCCGAGGCCCGGGCGAACGCGGAGGCGCGCGTTCGCCAGGCCTGCGCGCGGGCCGAACCGGGCTACCGGGCGGAGGCGATCCGACTCGTGAACGCCGCCCGCCTGCGGCTCCTCGAGGCCCGGGCCGAGGAGGCCGCGGCCCTTGTCGAGGCCGTCTTCCGGACCGCGGCCGGGCAGCTCGAGGCGATCGCCGGTGACCCGGGTGGACCGCGCTGGCAGCGCGCGCTCGGGGGCCTGGTCGAGGAGGCGGTCGCATTCACCGGCCCGGGGGCCGTCGTCCAGGTTCGTGCGGTCGACGCCGGCACGGTCGCCGGTCTCGTCGAGCGTCTCGGTTGCCGGCTCGAGTCGCCGCCCTCGAGCCTGGCCCCGGGAGTCCTGGCCTGCTCGGCCGACGGGCGGCTGGAGATCGACGCGACCCTGCCCACCCGTCTCGCTCGCGCCCGCGTCGCCCTCGCCGAGCCGGTCGCGCGCCGGCTCGGGGTGGCGGGCTGACAGAGGCAGGCCGATGTACGACTACGGCAACGCCCGGGTCGCGGCCCTGCGCGGTCGGCTCCTCGCCCCGGCCGAGCTTCGGCGGCTCGCCGAGGCCGACTCGGCGGCCGCCTTCCTCGCCCTGCTCGAGCGGGCGGAGGACTGGCGCCCGATCCTGCGCGAGGTGGCACCGCTCGTGGTCGAGCCCCAGGGGGCGGTCGAGGCTTCGATCGAGCGTCATCGGAGCGCCCGCCTGGGCGCACTCGTCCGCTTCTACCCGCCGCCCGCGCGGGAGCTGGTCGAGGCGCTCGTCCTGCCTCTCGACCGCGAGCGGGTGATCGCTCTCGTCCGGCGCCGGCTCGCGGGCGAGGCGCCCGAGACGATCGGGGCGACGATCGTCGGCGGGGCGCTCCTCGACGCCACCGCCCTCGGTGCGCTGGCCCGCAGCCCGACCCTGGCCGGCCTCCTGCGGGCGCTTGGTCGGGCCGGCCTCGTGCCGCGCAGCGAAGCGGTCTCGATCGCTCGCGACCTCGACCACGGTCTCGGCCGTCCGGCGCTCGAGGCGCGCCTGGTCGAGCTCTTCGACCACGGGCGCGAGGTGCGTGCCGTGGGCCGCGACCCGAACGCGGGCACGGTCCGGGCGATCCTCGCCCGCGAACGGGCCGAGCGCCGGGCGGTGGCTGACGAGCTGCTCGCCGAGGGGCCCGGGGCAGCGGCGCTGCTCGAGCGGGCGCTCACCCTGGCCCGCCTCGACAAACTCGCCCGCAGCGGGCGGCGGGATCCGCTCGGGATCGGGTCGGTGGCCGGCTACGTCGCCGCCGTCGAGGCCCAGGCGATCCGGCTTCGGGCCAGCCTGGCCAGGGTCGTCGCCGGCTGGGGGCACGAGCTGGTCGGGTTCTACCTTGGCCCGGCGGGGACCTGAGCGATGGCCCGGCTGGTCGTCGTCACCACCCCCGCCCTGGCCGACGGGTTCCGCCTGGCCGGTTCGGCGACGATCGCGGCCCGGCCCGGAGCCGAGGCCGCGGCAGTCCTGCGCGCGATCGTCGGCGAAGGGGACGTCGGGCTCGTCCTCGTCGGCGCCGACCTCTGGACGAGTCTGGACGAGCGCCTCCGGGCGAGCCTCGAGCGCCTGCCGCGGCCGATCGTCCTGCCGATCCCGGCCGGGATCGTGACCGACTACACGACCCGGCGCCAGCTGCTCGGCGAGATGCTCGAGCGGGCGATCGGCTACCGGATCGAGCTGGGCGGAGGAGAGGAACAGTGAGCGCCGCGCCTGCCGGTCCGGGCCGCGCCGCCGCCTCGCCGGGCATGAGCGCCGTCCGCCGGCCGGGCTCGGTCGTGGCCGCCGTCGGGCCGGTCGTCCGGGCCTCCGGGCTGACCGAGGCGGCGGTCGGCGAGGTCGTCCACGTCGGACCGCGCCGGTTGCTGGGCGAGGTGATCGCCCTCGACGGCCCGATCGCCACGATCCAGGTCTACGAGGAGACGGCCGGACTCGAGGTCGGCGACGAGGTCGAGCCAACCGGTGCCCCGCTCCGGGCACGGCTCGGGCCGGGCCTGCTGGGAGCCACGTTCGACGGCCTCCAGCGGCCGCTCGACCGGCTGGCGGCGGCCGGGACCTGGCTCCTGCTGCCCGGTCGCACGGCACCGCCGGCCGGTGCGCAGGCACCGATCGGGGACGAGATCGCGGACGACCGACGCTGGCCGTTCGAACCCGACCTCGAGCCCGGCGCCGAGGTCGGACCGGGCGATGTCCTGGGCACGGTCGCCGAGGGGCCGCTGCGGCACCGGATCCTCGTCCCGCCCGACACGGCTCCCGGCCGGCTCCTGGCGCTCGAGCGCGGTACATACCGGCTCGACGAGCCGATCGGCCGGCTGGCGACGCCCGACGGCGAGGTCCTGCTCCGGCTCGCCCACGACTGGCCGATCCGCCGGCCGCGACCCGTCCACCGCCGGCTCGGCGTGGAGCGCCCGCTGGTCACCGGCCAGCGCGTCCTGGACATCCTCTTCCCGATCGCCCAGGGCGGAACGGCGGTCATCCCGGGCGGGTTCGGCACCGGCAAGACGGTCGTCGAGCAGTCGCTCGCCCGCTGGTCCGATGCCGACATCGTGGTCTACGTCGGCTGCGGGGAGCGGGGCAACGAGATGGCCGAGCTCCTGGCGAGCTTCCCCGAGCTCGTCGACCCGCGCACCGGCGAACCGCTCCTGGCCCGGACCGTCCTCGTGGCGAACACCTCGAACATGCCCGTCGCCGCCCGCGAGGCGTCGGTCCAGCTGGGGGTGACGATCGCCGAGTACTTCCGCGACCAGGGCCTCGCGGTCGCGCTCCTGGCCGATTCGACGAGCCGCTGGGCGGAGGCGCTGCGGGAGATCAGCGGGCGGCTCGAGGAGCTGCCGGGCGAAGAGGGCTTCCCGGCCTACCTGGGCAGCCGCCTGGCTGCCTTCTACGAGCGCGCCGGCCGGGTCGAGGCGCTCGGTTCGCCGGCGCGACGCGGTTCGGTCACGCTCGTCGGGGCCGTCTCTCCGCCGGGGGGCGACTTCAGCGAGCCGGTCACCCAGGCCAGCCTCCGGCTCGCCGGCACGTTCTGGGCGCTCGATGCGGAGCTGGCCCACGCCCGGCACTTCCCGGCCGTCAGCTGGACCCAGTCGTACTCGCTGTACGTCGATCCGCTCGAGCCCTGGTACCGGGCCAGCGTCGCCGAGGCGTGGGCGGCGCGGCGGGCCGAGGCGATCGAGCTGCTCGGGCGCGAGAAGCAGCTGCTCGAGATCGTCCAGCTCGTGGGCGCCGACGCCCTCCCCGATGAGGATCGGATCGTCCTCGAGGTCGCCCGCCTGGTGCGCGAGACGTTCCTCCAGCAACACGCCTTCGACCCGGTCGACGCGGCCCGGCCGCCCGAGGTCCAGTTCGCCCTGCTGGAGGCGGTCCTCGCCGCGCGGACCGGCCTCGGCCGGGCCCTCGAGCGCGGCCTCAGCCTCGCCCAGGCGCTCGAGGCGCCGGCGCTCGAGGAGCTGCGGCGGGCGAAGCAGTGGTCGGGCGACGACGTCGCGGCCCGGCTCGAGGCGCTCGCGGTCCGCCTGGCCGACCTGGCCGCGGAGGCGGCCCGATGAGCCTCTCGGTCCGCCGCCTGCGGGGCGTCGAGCGGCTGAGCGGGCCGCTCCTCGTCGTCCGGCGTGCCCCCGGGATGGCCCTGGGCGAGGAGGTGGGCGTGCTCGGCGCCGACGGGCGGCGCCGCCACGGCCAGGTGGTCGAGCTGCGGGCCGACCTCGCCGTCGTCCAGGTCTACGAGGGGACGGGCGGTCTCGGCCTCGACTCGACGCGGGTCGAGCTGACCGGGGAGCCGTTCCGGCTCGGTGTCTCGACCCGGATGCTCGGGCGGGTGATGGACGGTCGCGGTCGGCCGATCGATGACGGGCCGCCGATCACCCCGGTCCACCTGAGCGATGTGAACGGGGGCGCGATCAACCCCGCCGCACGCGATCACCCGTCCGACCTGATCGAGACCGGGATCAGCGCGATCGACCTGCTGGCCAGCCTCGTCCGGGGCCAGAAGCTGCCGATCTTCACCGGGGCCGGCCTGCCGGCCGACGAGCTGGCGGCCCGGATCGCGACCGGCGCCCGGATCCTGGGCGAGGAGCGGTTCGTGACGATCTTTGCCGCGATCGGGATCACCCGCCGCGAGGCGGACTTCTTCCGCGAGGCGTTCGCCAGTTCCGGAACGCTCGACCGGCTCGCCTTCTTCCTCAACCTGGCCGACGATCCGACGATCGAACGCCTGCTCACCCCCCGATGCGCGCTGACCCTTGGCGAGCACCTCGCCTTCGAGCTCGGGCTGAACGTGCTCGTCGTCCTGACCGACGTCCTGGCCTACGGCGAGGCGCTCCGGGAGCTCGGGACGGCGCGCGAGGAGATCCCCGGCCGGCGCGGCTACCCCGGCTACCTGTACACGGACCTGGCGACCCTCTTCGAGCGCGCCGGTCGAGTCCACGGCCGGCCCGGGTCGCTGACCGTCCTGCCGATCGTGACGATGCCCGACGACGACATCACCCACCCGATCCCGGACCTGACCGGCTACATCACCGAGGGCCAGATCGTCCTTTCGCGCGAGCTCCACGGGCGTGGCGTGGCCCCTCCGATCGACGTCCTGCCCTGCCTGTCGCGGGTGATGAACGCGGGGATCGGGGCGGGACGGACACGGGCCGAGCACCGTGCCGTGGCCGACCAGCTGTACGCGCTCTACGCCCGCGGGCGCGAGCTGCGCCGGCTGGTGACCGTGATCGGCGAGGCGGCCCTCTCGCCGGCGGAGCAGCGGATCCTCGCCTTCGCCGACCGGTTCGAGGCCGACCTCGTCGGCCAGGGTCCGGCCCGGCGCTCGCTCGACGAGAGCTTCGATGTCGCGTGGCGGCTGCTGGCCGGGCTCCCCCGGTCCGAGCTGAGCCGGATCCCGGTCGACGTCCTCGACGCGAACCTCGGCCAGCCCGAGCTGTCGCCAGCGGCCGGGGCCGAGTCCGGCGCGGAGACGACCTGATGGGCCGCCCCTCGACCCGGATGGCGCTCCTCGCCGGGCGCGCCCAGCTCGCCCTCGCCCGGCTCGGCCGGGAGCTCCTGGAGCAGAAGCGCGACGCGCTCCTGCGCGAGTTCTATCGCGAAGTGTGGACCGTCTTCGCCGCCCACGAGGAGCTCGAGGCAGCCGCCGGGGCGGCCCGGCTCGCCCTCGACGCGGCCCGTGTCTGGCTCGGTCCCGAGCAGGTCGCGGCCGCCGCCGCGGTCGCCACGGGCGAGATCGCGGTCGACGTCGAGTCGGTCTCGATCATGGGTGTCGCGGTCCCCGCGGTCGCCCCGCGCGAGCTCGTGCGGGCGGTTGGTGCCCGGGAGCGTGCCCCCGAGGCGTCGGGGCCGGCGCTCGAGCTCGTCGCGGAGCGCTTCGAGGAGGAGCTGACGATCGCGATCCGGCTGGCCACGATCGAGGCCCGCGTCCGTCGCCTGGCGCGGGAGATCCGGCGCACGAGCAGTCGGGTGAACGCGCTCCGGACGCGGGTGATCCCGGACCTGGAGGCCGAGACGCGGGCGATTGCGCTGGCCCTCGAGCAGCGCGAACGCGAGGATCGCTTCCGCCTCAAGCGGGTGAAGCAGGCGCGCGCCCGGGCGAGCAGCGGGACGGCGGGGCGGCCCGCGAAGCGGTCCACAGGCCCGACCGGCCCGGGAACCGTGGCAAGGCCCGGAATGGGCCGTTTGGCACTGGCGGCAGGGGATGAAACCGGGCATGATCCAGCTTGGCCCGGAGAGGCCGAGTAGCGAAACCGCACCGCGATGACATCAAGGAGCGGGCCGTCCGAGATCACATCAAAGGGCGAATCAGCGAAGGTTTCTCCGGGTCGCTTGCTGTCCCGGCGACAGCGATCGCGTTCCGGACCGAACGTGAGCCGGAACAGGAGGGCGAGATGAACGAGCAGGCCGTGACGGGCCGCCCGGTCCGTCGCCAGGAGATCCAGATCGGCGTCACGGGGCGTTCGCTGGCGGGGATCCTGTCGCTGCCCGAGACGCCCCGCGGGATCGTCGTCTTCGCCCACGGCAGCGGCAGCAGCCGGCTCAGCCCGCGCAACCAGGCCGTCGCCCGGCGGCTCGAGGTCGACCGGTTCGCGACCCTGCTGATGGATCTGCTCGAGCCGGCCGAGGAGCGCGACCGGAGCTACGTGTTCGACGTCGAGCTGCTCGCCCGGAGGCTCCTGGCGGCGACCGAATGGCTCGCCGCGGAGCCGGCGACGCGGCTCCTGCCGGTCGGCTACTTCGGGGCCAGCACAGGGGCCGCGGCGGCGCTGATCGCCGCGGCGCGGCAGGGCGAACGGGTGCGCGCGGTCGTCTCCCGGGGCGGTCGCCCCGACCTCGCCGGGCCGTGGCTTCCGGCGGTCGTCTCGCCGACGCTCCTGATTGTCGGCGGCGCCGACCACCAGGTGATCGAGCTCAACCAGGCCGCCCTGGCCGAGCTGCGCTGCGTGAAGCAGCTCGTGATCATCCCTGGTGCGGGCCACCTGTTCGAGGAGCCGGGGGCGCTCGAGCGGGTCGCCGACCTGGCCGCCGACTGGTTCGCGGGCCACCTGCCCGCGCCGCCGCGCGCCTGAGCCGGGTCGGAGCGCTGCCCGGGAGGCGTTCGATGACCACCGTCCGCCCGCCGCAGGCGGGCCGCCGAGCCCCGGCCGCGGGTGCTCCGGCCGGTCCGGAGGCCTCCGTCCGGTCCGGCGCCGCCTCCGGTCCGATGTCACCGGACCTTCGCGAGGCGTACACGAGCGTGCCCGTCGAGCCGTTCGAGGTCCTGCTTCCGGCCCACCGACCGTCCGACCAGCGGCCGGTCGATCCGGTCGATCCGGTCGAGCCCCCGCCGGCCGAGCCCCTGCCGGCCGAGCCCCTGCCGGCCGGTCGCCGACGGTCCGGGCCCGTGCCCGGCCGGGAGCCGGGGGTCGTGCCGGCGATCCTGGCCGAGGCGCTGCCCGACGGGAGCGTGCGCTGCCTCGCCTGCGCCCACCGCTGCCTGGTCCGGCCCGGCCGGCGCGGCATCTGCGGGGTCCGCGAGAATCGCAACGGGACGCTTGTTTCGCTCGTCTACGGCCAGGCCGTGGCGGCCAACCTCGAGCCGATCGAGAAGAAGCCGCTCTACCACGCCTGGCCCGGCAGCGCGGCCTACTCGATCTCGACGATCGGCTGCAATTTCCATTGCCGGTTCTGCCAGAACTGGGAGATCTCGCAGGCGCCCCGGGAGGGGCTGACGCCGTGGACGATCGACCTGCCGCCCGACGAGGTGGTCGCCCGGGCCCGGGCGACCGGGGCCCGGAGCATCGCCTACACGTACGTCGAGCCGACGATCTTCATCGAGTACGCGCTCGACACCGCCCGCCTGGCCCGGGCCGCGGGCCTGGGCAACGTGTTCGTCACGAACGGCTACCAGACCCCCGAGGCGCTCGAGGTGCTGGCGCCCGTGCTCGACGCGGCGAACGTCGACCTCAAGGGGTTCTCCGATCGCTTCTACCGGCGCGTCTGCGGAGCGCGGCTCCAGCCGGTCCTCGAGGCGCTCGCGCTCATGCGCCGGCTCGGGATCTGGGTCGAGGTCACGACCCTCGTCGTCCCGGGCCTGAACGACGATCCGGCCGAGCTGACGGCCCTCGCCGAGTGGATCGTGTCCGAGCTCGGGCCGGAGACGCCCTGGCACGTCAGCCGCTTCTTCCCCGCCTACCAGATGCTCGACGTCCCGCCGACGCCGCTGCGAACCCTGGCCGAGACGGCCCGGATCGGGCGGCAGGCGGGGCTGAAGCACGTCTATCCGGGCAACGCCCCCGAGCTCGGCGGCAACGACACCAGGTGCGCCGCCTGCGGCCAGCTCCTGATCCGGAGGCGGGGATACCGGATTGTCGAGAACGTGCTCGTCGACGGCTGCTGCCCGGCCTGCGGGAGCCGGCTGGCCGGGATCGGCCTGGCAGAGGCGCGGCGGAAGGGTGTCGCATGAGCCGCCCCGTGGAGCCTGAAGGGGCCGGCCAGCAGACGCCCCGCCCCGAGGCCCATGCCGGTACGTTCTACCCGGCCGCCCCGGACCAGCTGGCGGGCGAGATCGAGGCGCTGATCCGTGACGCCGACCTCGCCGCCCGGCGCGAGGCGCCGCCGCCCGGCCCCCCGGTCGGGCTGCTCGTGCCCCATGCCGCGCTCCACTTCTCGGGCCGAATCGCGGCCCGAGGCTGGCGCGAGCTCCGGGGGCTCGACCCGGCGACGATCGTCATCGCCGGCACGAACCACTTCGCAGCCTGGTTCTCCGGGGTCGGGGTCTGGGCAGGCGGACCGTGGCAGACGCCGCTCGGCCCGCGCCCGGTCGATCACGAGCTGGCCGCCGCGATCGAGGGGCTCGGCCGGCCGTTCGGGCCGACCGTCGACGCCCACCTCGACGAGCACTCGATCGAGGTCCAGCTCCCGCTCCTGGCCGCGGTTGCGCCGCGCTCGCGGATCGTGCCCCTGCTTGTCAGCCTGGCCGACCCGGCCGCCTGCCGCGAGGCCGGTCGGCGGCTCGGCCAGTTGCTGCGCGATCGGCTGGCGGCCGGCGAGCGGATCGTCCTCGTGGCCAGCTCGGACCTCGCCCATTACCCGACCGAGAGCCGGGCCCACGAGGTCGACCGCCAGGTCCTCGAGCCGATCCTCGCCCTCGACCCATGGCAGCTCGCCCGGCGCGAGCTCGAGCTGCGCCGGTCGGGGATCCCTGGCCTCGCCTGCGGCCTGTGCGGATTCGAGCCGGTCGTATTCACGCTCGCAGCAGTCCGCGAGATGGGCGCGCGGCGGGGCATCCTGCTCGCCCACGGCACCTCGGCCGACGTTCCCGGCGGCGACCCGGGACGGGTCGTCGGCTACGCGGCGGTCGAGTTCGTGGCCTGACCGGGGGAGCGTGGGTCAGGTGGCGCGCGCCCGGCCCCTGGCCGCCGCCCGGCCCCCAGCCGCGGCCCGGCCCCCGGCCGCCGCCAGCCCTGCCTCGAACGCGGCGAGGTCGACGGCCACCACCTCCGGTCGATCCGGTCCGACGGTGGTCTCGATCGCCCGGCGGACGGAGTCGGGCCTGACCAGGGGGAGGCGTCCGATGAGCGCGCCGAGGGCGACGACGCTCACGAGCCGGTCGTCGCCGGCGCTCCGCGCGAGCGCGGTGCACGGGACGCGCAGCTCGTCGATGTCCCCCCGTCGGCACTCGGCCTCGACGAGCGAGCTGTTCACGACCAGCAGGCCGCCCGGCGCGACGAGCGGCTCGAACCTGGCCAGCGAGGGCGGGTTCATCACGATCGCCGCGCTCGCCTGATCGACGATCGGGGAGCCGATCGGTTCATCGGCCACGATCACCGTGCACGAGGCGGTGCCGCCGCGCATCTCGGGTCCGTACGAGGGGATCCAGGACACCTCCCGCCCTTCGTCGACCGCGGCCTCGGCCAGGACGCGCCCGGCGAACAGGATCCCCTGGCCGCCGAAGCCGGCGATGATCACCGATCGTTCCACGTCTCAGCCCTCCGCCGGTGCCGGACCGGTCGCCCGTTGGCGCTCACCGGGCGCCTCGACCCGGCCGGCTCCGCCGCCGCGCGCCGCGGGGGCCTCCTTCAGGCGATCGACGAGGACGCCGGGCGGGTAGGCCGCGGCCACGACCGTTCTCAGGTGTTCGATCGACTCGAGCGGGGTCATCCCCCAGCCGACCGGGCAGTTCGAGATCACCTCGACGATCGCGAAGCCGGCCCGGGCGAGCTGGACCTCGCAGGCCCGCCGGAGGTACGCCTTCGTCCGGCCGATCGAGCCGGCGTCGGCGACCGACCCGCGGGCGGCGTAGGCGACCCCGGGCAGGAGGGCGAGCATCTCGGTGATCGGGATCGGGTAGCCGTGGAGGGCCGGCTGGCGGCCGGTCGGGGTCGAGGTCGTGCGCTGGCCGAGGAGCGTCGTGGGGGCCATCTGGCCGCCGGTCATCCCGTACACGCCGTTGTTCACGAAGACCGCCGTGATCGGCTCGCCCCGGGCGGCGGCATGGACGATCTCGCCGGTGCCGATCGCGGCCAGGTCGCCGTCGCCCTGGTAGGTCAGGACGAACGCGTCGGGGCGAACCCGGCGCACCCCGGTCGCGACCGCCGGCGCTCGGCCGTGGGGGGCCTCGATGAAGTCGAGCTCGAGGTAGTCGTAGATGAAGACGGCGCATCCGACCGGCGCCACGGCGATCGTCTTCGGTCCGAGCCCGAGCTCGCCGAGGACCTCGGCCACGAGGCGGTGGACCACCCCGTGACCGCAGCCCGGGCAGTAGTGCGTGGAGCGATCGGCCAGCAGGGCGGGCGACTCGAAGATCACCCGGGGCGGGGCATCGATCGTGCTCATCGTGAACCTCCTGCCGGGACCGGCACGGTCGCGGCCGCGAGGCGTTCGAGCGCGTCGACCACCTCGCCCGGGGTCGGGACGACGCCGCCGGCATGGCCCTCGAAGGCGATCGGGACGCGGCCCTCGACCGCGAGCCGGACGTCCTCGACCAGCTGGCCCATCGACAGCTCGACGACCAGGATGCCCTGGATCCGGGAGGCGATCTCGGCCAGCTCGTGGCTCGGGAAGGGCCACAGGCTGATCGGTCGGAAGAGGCCTGCCCGCAGTCCGCTGCCGCGGGCCCGGTGGATCGCGGTGCGAGCGACCCGGGCTGCGGTGCCGTAGGCGACGACGACGAGCTCGGCATCGTCGAGCTGCTCGCCGGCCCAGCGGACCTCGCGCTCGGCGATCGTCCGGAACTTCTCCTGGAGATGGCGGTTGTGGGCGTCGAGGTCCTCGTTGCGCAGGTGGAGCGACTTCACGACCCGGGGCGGACGGCCGTCGGCTCCGCCGACCGCCCAGTCGGCGGGCGCCCGCTCCGGGGCCCGGAAGCGCTCCTCGACCGGCTCCATCGCCTGGCCGATGATCCCGTCGGCGAGAATGATCACCGGGGTCCGGTAGCGCTCGGCGAGCTCGAAGGCGGTCGGGACGAGCTCGATCGCCTCGGCGACCGAGGCAGGGGCGAGGACCGGGGTTCGGTAGTCGCCGTGCCCGTGGCCCTTGACCGCCTGGAGGTAGTCGCTCTGGGAGGGCCCGATGCTGCCCAGCCCGGGCCCGCCGCGCATGACGTTGACCAGGACGAGCGGGACTTCCGAGCCGGCGAGGTAGCTCATCGCCTCGGCCATCAGGCTGATCCCCGGGCTCGACGACGAGACGAGGACGCGCGCCCCGGTGGCCGCCGCGCCGAGGGCCATGTTGATCGCGCCGAGCTCGCTCTCGGCCTGGACGAAGACGCGTCCGAGTTCGGGCATCCGCCGGGCCATCCACTCGAGCAGCTCGGCCTGGGGGGTGATCGGGTAGCCGAAGTAGGCGTCGCAGCCGGCCTGGATCGCCGCCTCGGCGATCGCCTCGTTGCCCTTCATCAGCGTTCGGCGCGGGTTCACCGGAGCGCTCCTTCCCCGGCGCCGGCAACGGCGGCCGACGCGGCTGCGCCCGGTCGAGAAGCGGACAGCCGCGGCGGCGCGTAGACCGTGAACACGGTGTCCGGGCAGACCCGGGCGCAGATGGCGCAGCTCGTGCAGGCGGCCGGATCGATCAGCCGGACCGGGTGATAACCCAGCGGGTTGACCGCCGATCTGTCGAGGGCGAGGGCCTGGTGCGGGCAGGCCGCGACGCACAGTTCACAGCCCTTGCACCGATCGGTGCGGATCGACAGGGGCCGGAAGCCCGGCGGTCGGCCCTCAGGAGGGTGCGGCGTCGGTGACGCCGCGGATAACGGGGAGCGCAGTTCGCTCGCCTCGAGCGGTGCCGTCAGCATCCTGGCACCTCCATGCTCCTGGCTGCCGTGCGACCGGCCTCTCTTAGCCGACCCGGCGCGGTCGCTGGCGCGGCGGTGGCTCGCCCATCCGGTCGCGCAGGCGGGCCACCAGCTGGCGCTCGGTCAGCGGTCGGGACGCGGCGGTCACGACCGTCCGTCGTCGCCCGTGGCGCAGGTCGTCGTCGCGCAGGACCCGGGCCAGTTCCTCGCGGACGGTGCCGGGCCCAAGGATCTCGACGTCCTCGCCCGGTCCGATCCGGCCGGCCACCTCGTCGAGGTAGGCGCGCAGGTGGCCGAACCGGTCACGCTGGATCCGGTCCTGGGCGAGACCCCCGCCACCGTGGCGGATCGTCGGGTCGTAGCGCAGGTGGCCGGTCGATTCGACGTGCGGCGGGACCTCGGACGCGATCCGCTCGATCCGGGCCTCGCCGTTCCAGCGGACGAGGACTGCCTGCTCGGCATCGATCCAGACGAGAAGCGAGACGCGGGCGGCCGGGGCGGCAGGCGTCTCCGGCACCGGCTCGGGCGTCAGCCCGATCGGGCCCGGAGCCGGCTCGGTTCCGGGGGTCGGGGCGACTGTCTCGGGCATCGTCTCCACCTCTCGCTCCTCGGTCGTGCGGGCCCGCACGTGCCTGTGGCGCGGGATCACGAGTTCATCCACGCTGGGCCGGCCTCGGTCTCCACGGCCAGGTCGCCGTAGACCACCCGGGCCGCCTTCTCCCAGGCCGCCCGGTCGACCGTGACCGTGTACCGGTGGCTGCCGGCATGGAACGTGATCTCGGGGTCCTCGCGCACGGCGTAGTCGGCGAAGACCTTGACTCCGAACAGCTCGCCGACGGGCGGGATCGTGCCCACCTCGCAGTCCGGGGCCAGTTCGACCAGCTCCGCCTCGTCGAGCAGGCGGACCAGCCCGGTGTCGAGCACCTTGCGCGCCCGGATCAGGTCGAGCTTGTCGACCGCGTCAAGGACGACCAGGGCGCGCGTTCCCTCGGCGGTCTCGACCCCGAGCGTCTTGGCGAAGCGGCGCGGATCGATCCCTTCGACCCGCGCGGTCTCGCGGGCGGTGATCGTCAGTGGGTGCTCGCGCAGCTCGTACTCGATGTCGTGGCTGGCGAGCCAGTCCAGGAGCCCGGCATGGGGACCGGCCTGGACGGTTTCGGTCGCGGACATCCTGTACCTCCTTCCCCGCCGGCCGCAGACGCCGGGTGGCGCCGGGGCCGAGGATGCTCGCAGCGGCGCGGCGGATGGTTACAGGATCGCCCGCCTGTGCGGCCAGCGCGAGGGTCCATCGTCCCCTCCCGGCGGGACCGACCGGCCCGAACGGTCGGGCCGTTGCCCGAGGCGCGCGGCGGCCCGACGCCAGGAACGACAGGAACGCCCGCCGGTCGCACCGGGGCCCGGGCCGACGAAGGGACGAACGTCACCCGAGGAGGTGCCCCGCGGCACGCGCCGCCAGGCTCGGCAAGGGCGCTGAATCGAGCCCGACACCAGGGCCCGGAACCGGTGACCGAGGGGTCGCCACGACCGTTCCCTGCGGCGCCGCTGGTCGGCAACGAATCCCCGCCGGCGGTCTCCCGGTCCGATCGAGGTGAAGCCGATGGCTGCGCTCGACCTGCCACCGTCGATCGTGTCCCCACCCCGTCCAGGTGGTGCGTCCGAGCCTGGCCTCGGGGCCCTTCTGCGCGCCCGTGGCGTCTCGCGCCGGACCTTCCTGAAGTTCTCGGCCGCGATGGCCGCCACGCTCGCCCTGCCGCCGGCCTACGGCCCGCGGATCGCCGCCGCGCTCGAGACGGCGCCCCGCATCCCGGTCATCTGGCGCGAGGGCCAGGATTGCGCCGGCAACACCGAGGGCTTCCTGCGCGCCTCCCACCCGACGGTCGCCGAGCTCCTCCTCGACGTCCTCTCGGTCGACTACCACGAGACGATCATGGCCGCCGCCGGGCGCCAGGCGGAGGAAGCGATGATCGCCACCATGGAGCGCTCCCCGAACGGCTATATCGCGGTCATCGAAGGCTCGATCCCGATCGCCGAGGACGGCATCTACTGCACGATCGGAGGCCGCACCTTCCGCGACATCGCCCGCGAGGTGATCGACGGCGCGCTGGCCACGATCGCGGTCGGAACGTGCGCCTTCGACGGCGGCCTGCCGGCGGCCCGGGGCGGCCCGACCGGGGCGATCGGGGCGAAGGACCTCGTGCCCGGGGCGACCGTGATCAACCTGCCCGGCTGCCCGATGAACGTCCAGAACCTGACCGCCACGATCGTCCACTACCTCGCCTTCGGCGAGTGGCCCGCTCGCGATGCCAGCGGCCGGCCGTTGTTCGCCTACGGCCAGCTGATCCACGACCAGTGCGAGCGGCGTGCCCACTTCGAGCGCGGTGAGTTCGTCACGGCCTGGGGCGACGAGGCGTCGCGCCGCGGCTGGTGCCTGTACAAGATGGGCTGCAAGGGGCCCGAGACGCTCGCCAACTGCCCGACGGCGCGGTTCAACGACGGCACGAGCTGGCCGGTCAAGGCGGGCCACGGTTGTGTCGGGTGCACGATGCCGGCCTTCTGGGACCAGATGAGCCCGTTCTACCGGCGCCTCCCCGGGCCGCTGCCGTTCGCCACCGATGTCACCGCCGACCAGGTGGGGGCGATCCTCGTGGGCGGGGTGGCCGCGCTGACCGCGGCCCACGGGGTCGCCAGCTATGCGCGACGCAAGCGCCTCGACCGCCGGGCGCCGCCCGCCGAGCCGCCCGCGCCGCCATCCGAGGCGTCGCCGCCGGAGCCGCCCACGCCGTCGCCCGGGCCGCCGGCGCCGTCGCCCGAGGTCGGCCCAGCCAGTGGGAGGAGCCGGTGACATGACCCGGATCGCGATCGACCCGATCACCCGGATCGAAGGCCACCTCCGGATCGAGGTCGAGGTCGAGGGAGGCGTCGTCCGGGACGCCTGGAGCACAGGCACGATGTTCCGCGGCCTCGAGCTGATCCTGAAGGGGCGCGATCCGCGCGACGCCTGGGTCTTCGCCCAGCGTGCCTGCGGGGTGTGCACGACCGTCCACGCCCTCGCCTCGGTTCGTGCCGTCGAGAACGCGCTCGGCCTGGTGATCCCGCCGAACGCCCGGATCGTGCGCAACCTGATCGCCGGGACGCAGTTCGTCCAGGACCACGTCATCCACTTCTACCACCTCCACGCCCTCGACTGGGTCGATCTCCTGTCCGCCCTGTCGGCCGATCCGGGCGCCACCTCCCGGCTCGCCCAGTCGGTCAGCGACTGGCCGCTCTCGAGCCCGAGCTACTTCCAGGGCATCCGCGATCGGCTCCGCGCCTTCGTCGCCTCGGGTCAGCTCGGGCCGTTCGCCAACGGCTACTGGGGCCACCCGGCCTACCGCCTGCCGCCGGAGGCGAACCTGATGGCGGTCGCCCACTACCTCGAGGCGCTCGACTGGCAGCGCCAGGTGATCCGCATCCACGCCCTCCTCGGGGCGAAGAACCCGCATCCCCAGACCTACCTCGTGGGCGGGATGGCGCTCGCCCTCGACCCAAACTCGCCGACCGCCCTGAACGCCCGCGGGCTCTCCGAGATCGCCGAGCTGATCGCCCAGGCGAAGCGGTTCGTCGACCAGGTCTACCTTCCGGACGTCCTCGCCGTCGCGGGCTTCTACCGCGACTGGGCCGGGATCGGGCAGGGGATCGGCAACTACCTGTCGTACGGCGAGTTTCCCGAGGACGACTCGGGGCAACCGTCGGCCTTCTACCTGCCCCGGGGACGGATCATCGGGCGCGACCTGTCGAGCGTCGCGCCGGTCGACCAGCTCGACATCGGCGAGACGGTCGCCCACTCGTGGTACACGTACGAGGGCGGCGACGAGGCGCTCCGGCATCCGTGGCAGGGCGAGACGCGCCCGGTGTACACCGGTCCGAAGCCGCCGTTCGAGCTGATCGACACCGACAAGTACAGCTGGCTGAAGGCGCCGCGCTACCGGGGCGAGCCGATGGAGGTCGGCCCCCTGGCCCGGATGCTCGTGGCCTATGCCGCCGGGCAGGCCGAGGTGAAGGCCGCGGTCGACCATGTTCTCGGGGCGCTCGGGGTCGGACCCGAGGCGCTCTTCAGCACGCTCGGCCGGATCGCCGCCCGGGCGATCGAGACGCAGCTGATCACGAACCGGCTCGGCGCCTGGCTGGCCGACCTCGAGGCGCACCTGGGGGCGGGCGACCTGGCCGCGGCCGACGTCTCGAGGTGGGACCCGGGGAGCTGGCCGGCCGAGACCCAGGGCTGGGGGTTCGAGGAGGCCCCGCGCGGCTCGCTCGGCCACTGGGTCCGGATTCGCGGCGGCACGATCGACAACTACCAGCTGGTCGTGCCCAGCACGTGGAACGGTTCGCCGCGCGACCAGGCGGGTCGTCGAGGCGCGTGGGAGGAGGCGCTCGTCGGGACGCCGGTGGCCGACCCGGCGAGGCCGCTCGAGATCCTGCGGACCGTTCATTCGTTCGACCCGTGCATGGCCTGCGCGGTCCACGTGTACGAGCCGGGTCGGGGCAGCTCGGTCGAGATCCGGGTCGCGTAGGGAGGCGCCGATGGCCGCGCTCGAACGGATCCGGGTCTACGTCTGGGAGGTCCCGGTCAGGGTTGCCCACTGGCTGACCGTCGCCTCGATCGCCGTGCTCAGCGTCAGCGGCGCCTACGTCGCCGACCCGTTCCTCCTCCCGGTCGGCGAGGGGACGATGAGGACCGTTCGCTTCGTCCACCTCGTCGCGGCCTGGACGTTCATGGCCGCGATCCTCCTGCGCGGCTACTGGTTCCTGGCCGGGAACCGGTTCGCTCGCTGGCAGTCGTTCGTGCCCACGAACCGGCGCCACGTGCGCGAGCTCGGCGCCCAGGCCGGCTGGTACCTCTTCCTGCGCCGCGAGCTGCCGAGCATCGTCGGCCACAACGCCCTGGCCGGGGCGAGCTATACGGTCGTCTACCTCCTGTACGCGGTCCAGATCGTGACCGGGTTCGGGCTGATGGCGGTTCACGGGACCGCTCCCTGGGCGACGCTCTTCGGCTGGGTGCCGGGGCTGATGTTCGGCGAGCAGGGGATGCGCCTCGTCCATCACCTCGTGATGTGGGCGATCCTCGTCTTCCTCGTCCATCATCTCTATGCCTCGGTCCTGGTCGATCACTGGGAGCGCAACGGGCTGATCTCGAGCATGTTCAGCGGCTACAAGTTCCTGCCCCGCTGGCGGATCGAGGCGGCCCGGGACGGCGGACCAGCGTTCAGCGACGCAGCACGAGAGCGGGACCTGGCCGAGTCGCTGGCGGAGGCGCGGGAGGCGGGTTTCGAGCCCGGGCCGGGTCTCGAGCCCGGGCCGTGAGCCGGCCCGACGCCCCGCTGCTCGTGCTCGGGGTCGGCAACCTCCTGCTCGGTGACGAGGGGATCGGGGTCCGGGTCGTCGGCGAGCTCGATCGGCGTGCCTCGGCCGGAGAGCTCGTTCTGCCCGCCGGGACCCGGATCGTCGACGGGGGAACGCTCGGACTCGATCTCCTGCCCCTGATCGAGGACGCTCGGGCCGTCCTGCTCGTCGATGCGGTCGACCTCGGCCAGGCGGCCGGAACGGTGACCGTGATCGAAGGCGAGGCGCTCGCGTCCGTCCTGGGCGGCCACCTGTCGGCCCACCAGGTGGGAGTCGCCGACCTGCTCGCCGCTGCCCGCCTGCTGGACGCGGCGCCTGGCGCGGTCGCCCTCGTCGGTATCCAGCCGGGCGAGCTGGCGGTCGGGCTCGAGCTCAGCCCGGCGGTCGAGGCGGCGATCGAGCCCGCGGTGCGCGCCTGTCTCCGCGAGCTCGAGATCCTCGCCGCGCTCGAGATCCTCGCCGCGCCGTCCACCACTGCTCGAACGGCCGGCGTGGGCGGCGCCCCGCGCCCTGGTCCTGCCCCGGATCGGTCCGTTCCGACCGCGCCGAGGGGCTGATCGGCACGTCGACCGACCGGCCCGGCGTGTCGGAATCAGCCTGCCGGGATGGGCCGCAGACGAGCAGGGGACGGGGACGGGCGATGCACGAAGCAGGATTGGCCGATGCGGTGGCCGGGGCGCTCCGGCGGGAGGGGATCGGGGCCGGCTCACGGGTGCAGGTCCGGGTCCTCGTCCGGGGCGGGCAGGCCGAGCCGGCCGACTTCGATGCCGCCTTCCGGCTTCACCTCGCGGCTGCGATCCCCGAGCTCGACCCGGCCGCGGTCGAGCTGTGTCATCTGCCCGTGGCGCGCCTGTGCGTCCGCTGCGGTGGCTCGTACCAGGCCGCCTCGGCCGAGGCTCCCTGCCCGGCCTGCGGTGGGAGCGGGTTCGCCGTCCCGGCCCCCGAGCAGATCGAGATCGAGCTGGTGCGCCCCGATGAGCCAGCGGACTGAGGAGCTCGGCCTCGTCGACGCCGGCAGGACCACTGCCGCCTGTGCCGTCGAGGTCGAGGGCGTCGTCCAGGGTGTCGGGTTCCGGCCGTTCGTCTACCGCCTGGCCCGCGAGCTCGGCCTTACCGGGGCCGTGCGCAACGCCGCCGGCCGGGTCGAGATCGAGGTCGCCGGCGACCCGGCCGCGGTCGAGGACTTCGTCCGACGCCTGGCCAGCGACGCGCCGCCCCGGGCACGGGTCGAGCGAGTGCTCGCCCGCGCCCTCGATCCGGCGGCGGTTGTCGCCTCGACCGGGGCCGGCTTCTCGATCGAGGAGAGCATCGCCTCCGACGCACCCGTCCGGCTCTTCCCGCCCGACATCGCCACCTGCGACGATTGCCTTCGGGAGCTCTTCGATCCGGCCGACCGGCGCTACCGCTACCCGTTCATCAACTGCACGAACTGCGGGCCGCGGGCGACGATCATCGACGAGCTGCCCTACGACCGTTCCCGGACGTCGATGCGCGACTTCCCCCTCTGCCCGGCCTGCGCCGCCGAGTACCGGGACCCGGCCGACCGGCGCTTCCACGCCGAGCCGGTCGCCTGCCCGGCCTGCGGGCCGCGACTCTCGTACCGCCGGCCGGGCGATCCGGCCCCGACCCGCCACGAGGAGGACGCCCTGCGCGCCGCCGTGGCCGACCTCGCTGCCGGGCGGATCGTGGCGGTCAAGGGCCTCGGCGGCTACCACCTCGCCTGCGACGCGACCGACCCGCTCGCGGTCGGGCGGCTGCGCGACCGCAAGCGGCGCTGGGCGAAGCCGTTCGCGGTCATCGTCCGCGACCTTGCCGCCGCCCGCGCCCTGGCGAGCGTCACCCCGGCCGAGGCGCGGCTCCTGTGCTCGCCGGCCCGCCCGATCGTCCTCCTCCGGCCTCGCCGGGACGCCCGGCCGGCGCTCGCCCCGGCGGTGACGAACGGCAACCCGCGGGTTGGCCTGTTCCTGCCCTACACGCCGCTCCACCATCTCCTGCTCGAGAGCTTCGGCCGCCCGATCGTGCTGACCAGCGGCAACCTCTCCGACGAGCCGCTCGTGACCGACGACGCCGAGGCCCTCGTCCGGCTGGCCGGCCTGGCCGATGCGTTCCTCCAGCACGACCGGGCGATCCGGGCCCGCTACGACGACTCGGTCACCAGGATCGCGGGGACGGGGCGGCGGGCGCGCGAGTCGGTGATCCGGCGCGGCCGCGGCTACGCCCCCGACCCGGTGGAGCTGCCGGTCGCGGTGCCCGACGGGGCGGTGCTCCTCGCCGTCGGGGCGGAGCTGAAGCACACGTTCGCCCTCGTCGCCGGTCCGCGGGCGCACCTGAGCCCGCACATCGGCGATCTCGAGGACCTCGCCACCCACCGCGCGTTCGAGGACAACCTCGCCCACCTGGCCCGCCTGCTCGCGCTCGAACCCGGCTTCGTCGCCCACGACCTCCACCCGGGCTACCTCTCGACCCAGTACGCCCTCGAGCGCTTCCCGGCTGGACGGCGGATCGCCGTCCAGCACCACCATGCCCATCTCGCCTCGTGCGCCGCCGAGCACGACCTGCGGGGGCCGTTCATCGGGCTTGCCTACGACGGCCTCGGGATGGGCGACGACGGCACGTTCTGGGGCGGCGAGGTCCTCGTCGTCAACCTCGCGGGCTACCGACGTGTCGGCCGGTTCGGGCGCGCCCCGCTGCCGGGGGGTGCGGCCGCGGTCAGGAAGCCGTACCGGATGGCGCTCGGCTACCTGTTCGGCGCCGAGCGGTTCGAGCTCGACCGGTCCGATCGGGGCCGTCGCGTCACCGCCGGCGGCGGGCCTTCGCCGGCCGAGCTCGAGGAGCTCGCCGGCCCGTTCCTGGCCCGGCTCGACCGGCGCGAGGTCGAGATCGTCCGGACCCAGGTCGAGCGTGGCCTGAACGCCCCGCTCGCCTCGAGCGCGGGGCGGCTGTTCGACGCCGCGAGCAGCCTGCTCGGCCTGCGCGACGTCGCCGAGTACGAGGCGCAGGCGGCGATCGAGCTCGAGGCGGCCGCGGAGACGTCGCGGGCCGGAGGCCACCTGCCCTACCGGCTCGTGCGGCACGACGGTCTCCTCGTCTACGACCCGCGCCCGACCCTCGCTGCCCTGCTCGCCGGGCTCGCCGGCGGGGCGGCGGTCGCGGACCTGGCCGCCCGCTTCCAGGCCACGGTCGCGATCGTCAGCCGCGAGTTCTGCGCGGACCTCCGGGCGGCGACCGGGCTCCGCCTCGTCTGCCTCTCGGGCGGCGTGTTCCAGAATGCCTGGCTGGCCGGGACCCTCGTGCGCGACCTCGGCCGGGACGGGTTCGAGGTTCACCTGAACGAACGCGTGCCGACGAACGACGGCGGGATCAGCTACGGACAGGCGGCCGTGGCCGCCGCCCGGCTGGCGGCGACGCGCGACCCGGCGGCGACGCGCGACCCGGCGGCGACGCGCGACCCGGCGGCCACGCACGGCCCGGCGGCTGCGTCGGCGAAGCGAACCTGAGGAGGCCGAGCGATGTGCCTGGGGATCCCCGGTCGGGTGATCGAGATCCGCGACGAAGCGGGGCTGCGGATGGGTCGGGTCGACTTCGGCGGCGTGCGCAAGGAGGCCTGCCTGAGCTACGTGCCCGAGGTCGAGCTCGGCGACTACGTGATCGTCCACGTCGGGTTCGCGATCAGCCGGGTCGACGAGGCGGAGGCGCTGCGCACGCTCGAACTGCTCAGCCGGATGGGCGACCTCGTCCAGCAGGAGCTGGCGACGATGGGGCCGGGGATGATCGCACCGGCGATCGTCGACGACCCCGGCCCGGGGCCGGACCTCCCGGCCGACGGCAGCGGGGGGCCGGACCGATGAAGTACCTCGACGAGTATCGCGACCCGGTCCTGGCCAGGAAGCTCCTGGACGAGATCCACCGGATCACGACCCGGCCGTGGACCCTGATGGAGGTCTGCGGCGGCCAGACCCACACGATCGTCAAGCAGGGGATCGACGAGCTCCTCCCGCCGGGCGTGCGGATGATCCACGGCCCGGGCTGCCCGGTCTGCGTCACCCCGCTCGAGCAGGTGGACAAGGCGCTCGCGATCGCCGCCCGTCCGGACGTCATCTTCACCAGCTACGGCGACATGCTCCGGGTCCCCGGCTCGACGACCGACCTGCTCTCGCTCAAGGCGCGCGGGGCCGACGTCCGGATCGTCTACTCGCCGCTCGACGCGGTCCGGATCGCGGCCGCCAACCGGGACCGGCAGGTCGTCTTCTTCGCTGTCGGGTTCGAGACGACCGCCCCGGCCAACGCGATGGCCGTCTGGCAGGCGGCCCAGCTCGGGCTCGACAACTTCTCGGTCCTCGTCTCGCACGTCCTCGTCCCGCCGGCCATGATCGCCCTGCTCGAATCGCCCTCGAACCAGGTCCAGGCGTTCCTGGCCGCCGGTCACGTCTGCGCGGTCATGGGCTGGACCGAGTACGAGCCGATCGCCGCGCGCTACCACGTCCCGATCGTCGTCACCGGCTTCGAGCCGCTCGACCTGCTCGAGGGGATCCTGATCGCGATCCGGCAGCTCGAGGCCGGGCGGGCGGAGGTCGAGAACCAGTACGTCCGGGCCGTCCGCCGGGAGGGGAACCGGCTCGCCCAGGAGACGGTCTTCCGTGTCTTCGAGATCGGCCGGCGGACGTGGCGCGGGATCGGGGAGATCCCCGCCTCGGGCTACCACCTGAAGCCTGCCTTCGCCCGCTTCGACGCCGAGACGAAGTTCGCGGTCGAGGGGATCCGCACCCGGGAGCACCCGGCCTGCATCGCCGGGGCGATCCTGACCGGCGAGAAGACCCCGCTCGACTGCACCGCCTACGGCGTCCTGTGCAGCCCGCAGCAGCCGCTCGGCGCGCCGATGGTCTCGGCCGAGGGGACGTGCGCCGCCTTCTTCGCGGCCGGGCGGGGGATCGGGGCGCCGGCCCGGCCGCTCGAGATCCGGCCGCTCGAGATCCGGCCGCTCGAGATCGCGCCCTCGCCTGCGGGCGCAGCGGAGGGCACACGATGAGCGAGCGCCGCCGATCACCCGCTCCGACCGGTGCGGCCGCCCCCGGCCCGCCCCCGGCCGCGCCGGCCCCCGGTCCGCTCCCGGCCGACTGCCCGGCGCCGATCCCCGAGCTTGCCCGGGTCCTCCTTGGCCATGGCTCGGGCGGCCAGCTCTCGGCGGCGCTGATCCGCGACCTGATCGCCCCGGCCCTCGCCGCGGCCAGCCCCGGGGGCCCGCTCAACGACGCCGCGATCGTCGAGGTCGGCGAGCACCGGCTCGCCTTCACGACCGACTCGTTCGTCGTCTCGCCGCTCGTCTTCCCGGGCGGCGACATCGGCCAGCTGGCGGTGAACGGAACGATCAACGATTTGGCGATGATGGGCGCCCGCCCGATCGCTCTTTCGCTGGCCTACGTGATCGAGGAGGGGCTGCCGTTCGAGGAGCTGCGCCGGGTCACCGAGTCGGCCGCTGCCGCCGCGCTCCGGGCCGGGACCCGGATCGTGACCGGCGACACGAAGGTCGTCGGGCGGGGGGCCGCGGACGGGCTGTTCGTGAACACGGCCGGGATCGGGCTCGTGCCGCCCGGCGTCGCGCCGGCCGCCGACCGTGCCCGCCCGGGCGACGTGGTCATCCTCTCGGGCCCGATCGGCCTCCACGGGGTGGCGATCATGAGCGTGCGCGAGGGTCTCGAGTTCGAGGTCGAGATCGCCTCCGACACGCAGCCGCTCGACCGGCTCGTGGCCGCGATCGTCTCGGTTGCCCCCGACGTCCACGTCCTGCGCGATCCGACCCGGGGCGGCCTCGCCTCGGCGCTCAACGAGATCGCGGCCGCGTCCGGCGTCGGGCTGACCCTCGACGAGCCGGCGATTCCGATTCCCGCCCCGGTCCGGGCGGCCTGCGAGATGCTCGGCCTCGACCCGCTGCACGTCGCGAACGAGGGCAAGTTCGTGGCGATCGTCCCTCCGGCGGCGGCCGACGCGGTCCTCGGCGCGATCCGGGCCCTGCCCGAGGGTGCCGAGGCGGCGATCATCGGCCGGGTCGTCGACGACCACCCCGGGCTGGTCACGATCCGGACCCTCGTCGGCTCGGAGCGGATCGTCGACATGCTCGTCGGCGAACAGCTGCCGCGGATCTGCTGAGCATGGGCGCCAGGGTGCGGGTCGACCTCGCCGGCGAGCCGGTCGCGGCCGGAGCAGCCGCGGTCGCCTCGATCCGCGACGTCATCCTCGGCGGCCAGGACGGCCTGGTCAACGTCCTCGGGCTCGTCCTCGGCCTGGCCGTCGCGACCGGCGACAGCCGGGTGATCGTGACCGCGGCGCTCGCCTCGATGTTCGCCGAGTCGATCGCCATGGCCGGAGTCGCCTACACCTCGCGCGGCGCCGAGCGCGACTTCGCGACCGGGATGCGGGCGCGCCTCGCGGCCGAACTCGCGACCGCCTCGGCCGAGCGCCTCGCGGCCCTCCGGTCGCGCCTCGCGGCGAGCGGGCAGGGCGAGGCCGCGATCGACCTCGTGCTCGCCGCGGCCGCCGAGGAGTCGCGGGCCTGGCAGGCCGGGTTCGAGCGCCTCGACCGGGCGATGGCACCGGTCCGCGAGGCCCATCCGGGTCGGGCGGCGCTCGTCGTCGGTCTGTCGACGATCGCCGGCTCGTCCGTCCCGCTCGTGCCCTTCCTGCTCCTGCCGGTGACGCTCGCGCCGGCTGCGGCGGTCGTCGCGGCGGCCGTCGTCCTGTTCGTGGCCGGCGTCGAGCGGGCCCGCCTGACCGGCGCGCCGGCCCTCCGGGCCGGCCTCGAGATGGTCGGGATCGGGCTCCTGTCGGCCCTCGCGGGCTACCTGATCGGGCGGGCCCTGCGCAGTCCGGCGGCCTGAGAGCCTGACCCCGCGCAGCGCCGCGGCCTGAGAGCCGGGCCCTGCGCAGTCCGGCGGCCTGAAGGCCGCCCGGGCAAGGCCATCCGGCCCTTGGCCACGGTCGCCCCAGCCGGGACAATCGCTGGCGTTGCAGGGAGGCGATCATGCGCACCTTGTCACCGCCGCTGACCGGCTCGCGTCCGCTCCCGCCGCCCCGGACGACGAGCCAGGTCCCGCTCGAGGCGGCGCTCGAGCAGCGCCGCTCCGTCCGCTCGTTCCTGCCCGACCCCCTGACCGAGGAGGAGATCGGGCAGCTCCTCTGGGCGGCCCAGGGCGTGACCGAGCCGACCGGTCACCGGACCGCGCCTTCGGCCGGCGCGCTCTACCCCCTCGAGCTGTACGCCGTCACCCCCGACGCGGTCCTCCACTACGAACCGGCGGCTCACGCCGTCGCCGTCCGCCTCGAGGGCGACTACCGGCCCCCGCTTCAGGCCGCGGCCTGGGGCCAGGATCCCGTCGGCGAGGCGCCGGTCACGTTCGTGATCGCCGCCGTCGTCGAGCGCACAGCGGTCAAGTACGGCGAGCGGGCGAGCCGCTACGTCCAGCTCGAGGCCGGTCATGCCGCCCAGAACATCCTCCTCCAGGCCGCGGCGCTCGGCCTCGGCGCGGTCCCGATCGGGGCCTTCCGGGACGACCAGCTGGCGGCCCTGCTCGAGCTGCCTCGTGCCGAACGGCCCCTCTACCTCGTGCCGGTCGGCCACGCGCGGTGAACGGTTCCGGCCCGGACGGCACCTCCCGCCCGGGACCTCCGGCTCCCGCCCGCAGGCCGATGTGCACTGATGCGCACGTGCGCATGCATGACATCCTGCCGGCGATGGACCCGATCAACACGCTCCAGGCCGAGATCCTGCGCACGCTCGCCAGCCCGCGCCGGCTCGAGATCGTCCACCAGCTCGCCGCCGGGCCGCGCGAGGTGGGACGCCTGGCCGAGGAGCTCGGGATGAGCCAGCCGAACGTCTCCCAGCACCTCGCGATCATGCGCGCGGCCGGGATCGTGGAGGCCGAGCGGGTGGGCCGCGAGGTCCACTACCGGCTCTCCGACCCGGACGTGATCGTCGCCTGCTCGATCATGCGCACCGTGCTCCAGCGTCGCCTGGCCCGGCTGGCCGAGCTCTCGGGCGGGGAGGCGAACGAGGTCGACCATCCCGCCGCACCTTCCGCCCCATCGTCCGCCCCCGTCGCACCAGTGAGGTAGTACCCGATGGACGAGCCCCTGAACCTGGTCCTCTTCTCCGGCACGGACGACAAGCTCCAGGCCGCGGCGGTGATGACCGCCGGAGCGGCCGCCCTCGGTCGCCCGGTCAACATCTTCCTCCAGTACTGGGCGCTCGACGCCTTCCGGGCCGACCGGATCGCGAAGGACCACGGACTCTCGCCGGAGGCCGGCGAGGCCGGCCGAAAGGCGGTCGAGGCGCTCGCCGCGGCCGGCCAGGCGAGCTGGGCCGAGACGTTTCGCCAGGCCAAGGAGCTCGGTTCGGTCGACATCCAGGCCTGCTCGCTGTCGATGGACCTGCTCGGGCTCGAGCAGTCGGACCTCGACCCGGTCGTCGACGGGGTGGAGGGCGTGACTGCCTTCTTCCTGAACGCCGGCGAGGGGAACATCGTCTTCATCTGAGCCACGCCGGCGCCAGCAGCCTGCCAGCCGGGCGGGCGCGATCGGCGCCGCAGAAAGGAAGGGACCGCAGCAATGACAACCGAGATCGCCCAGCGGGTGGACGCCCGGGGGCTGTCGTGCCCGATGCCGATCGTGAAGACCGCCCAGGCGATGAAGACGGTCGCCCCGGGTGCCCTCCTCGAGGTCCTGGCCACCGACCCCGGGTCGGTCAAGGACTTCACCGCCTGGGCGAAGACCACCGGCAACGAGCTCGTCGAGTCGTCGGTCGAGGACGGGGTCTACCGCTTCGTCCTCCGCCACAAGTGAGGCAGTCGAGATGACACTGACCGCTGAACCAGTCGCCGCCGAGACCCGGGTCCCGGCGCCCGAACCGGCCGCGCAGCCCGCCCCCGAGGGCGAGGTGAAGCCGCGCGACCTCCTGATCATCGACTACAGCGGCGAGCTGGAGAAGGTCTGGGCGATGACGATCCTCGCCTCGACCGCCGCCGCGATGGGCGTCAAGACCCGCGTCTTCGTTACCTTCTGGGGCCTCCAGGCGTTCGTCAAGGACGAGAAGCGGATCACCGGGCGCAACTGGATGCAGAAGATGCTGAGCTTCATGCAGCGGCCGGGGATCAGCCACCGCAAGCTCTCGAAGATGAACTTCCTCGGGATGGGGCCGTGGATGATGCGCCAGCTCGCCCGCCAGTACAACGTCGCCAGCCCGAAGGAGCTGCTCGAGATGGCTCGCGACATGGGCGTCGAGTTCATCCCCTGCCAGATGACGATGGACATGTTCGGGCTCACCCGCGACGACCTGATCGAGGGGATGGGTGAGCCGGTCGGCGCCGCGACCGTGATCGGCCTCCTGAGCGAGGGTTCGGCGCCGCTCTTCATCTGATCCGGCCCGGGTCCGATCCCGGACCGGCTCCTCCTCCCCGGCCGGGTCGGGTCCTCCGATCCGACCCGGCCGCCTGTGCAAAGGAAGGCAACCACGATGCCCGAGACCACCCCCGCCCCGCGCCTGATCGATGCCCGCGGCAGCTTCTGCCCGGGCCCGCTGATGGAGATGATCCGGGCGATCCGCGAGGCCCAGGTCGGCGACGTGCTGACCGTCCGCTCGTCGGACAAGGGTTCGAAGATCGACATCCCGAAGTGGGTCGAGAAGGCCGGCCACAAGCTGATCTCGGTCGAGTCGTTCGAGGGTTACGACGAGATCACGATCGAGAAGACCCACTAGGCGACCGGAGCGAGATGATGCAGCGGATCCTCATCCTGGGCGGCGGGGTCGGGGGGACCCTGGCCGCGAACCTGATCGCGCGCAAGCTCAGGAAGCCGATCGAGCGCGGCGAGGCGGAGGTGACGGTCGTCGACCTGACCGGCACCCACACCTACCAGCCGGGGTTCATGTACATCGCGATGGGCGGCGAGCGGGCCGAGAAGCTCCAGCGCCCCGAGCGCTCGCTCCTCGACTCGAACGTGCGCCTCGTCGTCGGCGAGGTCGAGCGCGTCGACGAGTCGACCCGGACGGTCGAGCTCAAGGACGGCCAGCGGCTCGTGTACGACCAGCTCGTCCTGGCCACCGGCTCGCGGATCGTCCCCGAGGCGATCCCGCACTTCGTCGAGGAGGCCCATCACTTTTACACCGCCGAGGCGGCACTCCGACTGCGCAAGGCGCTCGACGAGTTCAAGGGCGGCCGGATCGTGGTCGGGATCGCCGGGATGCCCTACAAGTGCCCGCCTGCGCCGCTCGAGGTGACGTTCCTGATCGAGTCCGAGCTCCGCGAGCGCGGCCTGCGCGACAAGAGCGAGATCCATTTCTGCTCGCCGATCGGTCGGGCGTTCACGATCGAGAGCGTGAGCGAGATGGCCACCCCGATCCTGGAGCAGAAGGGGATCGAGCTGCACACGTTCTTCAACGTCGACGCGATCGACCCGCAGCGCAAGGTCGTCCAGAGCCTCGAGGGCGAGGAGCTGCCGTACGACCTGCTGATCCTCGTGCCGCCCCACCGGGGCGCCCAGTTCCTGATCGACAGCGGGCTTGCTCCGGCCCCGGGCGGCTGGCTGCCGACCGACCGGACCACGCTCCAGGTGGGCGGCCGGCCGAACGTCTACGCCCTCGGCGACGCGACCGACCTGCCCCTCTCGAAGGCGGGCTCGACCGCCCACTTCGAGGCGCCGATCGTCGCCGAGCGGGTTGCCGCGGCGGTCCTCGGCCGCGAGCCGAAGACGAAGGAGGCGAACTACACCGGCAAGGTGATGTGCTTCTTCGAGATCGGCGACGGCAAGGGGACGCTCCTCCAGTTCGACTACGACCACCCGCCGAAGCCGCCCAAGCCGAACCGGGTCTGGCACCTGGGCAAGATCGTGTTCAACAAGACGTACTGGCACACCGTGCCGCGGGGCCGGGTCTGAGCCGGCACCAGGCCGGCGCCAGGCCGGCGCCAGGCCGGTTCCCCTCGCCGGGCGTCACATTCCGGGGGCCCGGGACCCTTCCACCGGGCACCAGTTTCGATGGCCGGGCGCTTCGGCGCCCGGCCATCGCGCGTCAGTCGGGGCTGCCCGAAGCCGCCGATCACCTGTCCGGACGGTCGTCGCCTGGGCCAGTCAGCCAGTGAGCTCCGGCATGAATCCAGATGTAAGCTGCGTCCGAGACCGAAACGACATCTTCTCGAACGTGCGTGTATTGGGCTGACATGACACTTGATTCAACGTGCGGGAGTGACGACTCCCACCCGAATGCGGCGCAGGTCATGGGCAAGGGTCCGGAAGGTCCGTGAGAAAGCAGCCGGCCCTCGTCACCTTCGGCCTGGCGCTTCTCGTTGTCGGGCTGGCGCTCTGGCAGCTGCAAGGTGGAGGACGATATCCAACGGACGGTCCGCTGCCCGTCAGCGGGGGAGTCGCGGTCACCTTCGAGGCCGCCGTCGGGAAGGCGGTGAGTTGGGGTATGCCGCTGGATGGCAGTGAGCACGGTGTCGCCATTGTGCAGCGCATCGAGCCGGAAGGGGTCGAGGGCCTCGATCTCCTGGGGGTTCGACTCTGTCACTCGAGCCCGGAGCCCCGCGCGGACGGGACGTACCTGAACTGCGCGCCCGTGAGCAGCCACAGCTGGCCTCCGGAAGGCGTTACGACAGCTGAGGTTGAGGGGACCGTACTCGAGGGACACCTGATCGGCCTTCTCATCGGGGTGCGTCGTCAACCGGTGGCCCCAGAGGGGACAATCTCGTCCGTGCGCATCGTCTACACGGTCGACGGTGTCACATACGAGACGGTCGAGCCGTGGTCCCTTCGGCTCGTGCCTCAGGGTGCCCTCCCCTCTGGTTGACGGCGTGCAGGGCCGGAGATGGGCGGGGATCCTCCTGCTGCTCGTCGCACCGCTCCTGATCGGACGAACCGATCCCCTCGCGGCGAACCGCAACGACCTGGCGACGGAGCATGGCGGCGGCAATCGGCTCCCGATGGCCGCCGTCGCGGTCCTGTTCGCCGGTCTCGCCGGGCCGGCGATCCCAGCTCGTCTCGTAGGCCGCCTACAATTACGAGGATGACCAGCCTCCCCACCTCAGCTATCACCGCGTCCGGCCGCGTTTTCCGCCGCTCGCTCGACCCGGAGCCGCCGGTCGCGGTCCGGGCCAGTGGATCGACGATCTGGGACGCCGAGGGCCGGGCCTACCTCGACGCGGCCGGCGGGGCGATCGTGGTCAATGTCGGGCATGGCCGCGAGAGCGTCGCCCGGGTGATGGCCGAGCAGGCGAGCCGGATCGCCTATGCCCACGGCAGCGCGTTCACGACCGAGTCGCTCGAGGCCTATGCGGCGGCGGTCGGCGTCCACCTGCCGGTCGAGGGGCCCGCGATCTACCCGGTGAGCGGCGGCTCGGAGGCGATCGAGACGGCGCTCAAGCTTGCCCGCGCGTACCACCTCGCCCGCGGCGAGTCCGGCCGCTGGATCGTCTTCAGCCGCTGGGGCAGCTACCACGGCAACACGCTCGGGGCGCTCGACCTCTCCGGGCGCACGCCGCTCCGGCGCCCGTACGAAGGCTGGCTGGGGCGGTTCCGGCACCTCTCGGCGCCGTATCCGTACCGCGCCGACGAGCCGAGCGCCCATGCCCTCGGCGACCCGCTCCTGCTCGCTGCCGAGTTCGAGCACGCGGTCGAGGCCGCCGAGCCGCGGACGGTCGCCGCGTTCGTCGCCGAGCCGATCGTCGGGGCGACGCTCGGGGCGGCTGTTCCCCCGGACGGATACTGGGAGGCGATCGCGGACATCTGCCGCCGCCACGGGATCCTCCTGATCGCCGACGAGGTGATGACCGGCTTCGGGCGGACCGGGCGCTGGTTCGCGATCGACCACTGGGGGATCCGGCCGGACATCCTCGTTGCGGCCAAGGGCGCCACGTCCGGCTACTGGCCGTTCGGCTTCGTGGCCGCCAGCGACGAGGTGTACCGGACCGTCCGGAGCGGCGGCCCGTTCGTCCACGGCTTCACCTACTCGCACTCGCCGGTCGGGGCGGCCGTGGCCGGGGAGGTGCTCCGGATCCTCGAGGCCGAGGACCTCGTGACCGCGAGCGCGACGAAGGGCGAACGGCTGCGATCGCAGCTCGAGGCGCGGCTCGGCGACCACCCGAACGTCGGCGAGGTCCGCGGCCGGGGCCTGCTGGTCGGGCTCGAGCTCGTCGCCGACCGGGCCTCGCGGCGCCCCTTCCCGCGGCCGGTCCGGCTCGTCGAATCGGTCGTCCGCGGCGCGCGCTCGCGCGGCCTGCTCGTCTACTCGGGCACCGGCAATGCCGATGGGGTCGACGGCGACCTCGTCCTGCTCGGGCCGCCCTTCGTCGTCACCGACGCGGAGCTCGCCGCGATCGTCGATCGCCTGGCCGAGGCGATCGAGGAGGCCGTCGCGGCCGCCCGGCAGGACCCGCTCGCCGGCCGCTGAGGCCGGAGCCGTCCCGCTCGGCGTCGGGCCGCCCCCGTCAGCGTCTCGCCGTCGGCGCCCCGCATCGGTCCGGCCGGCGGGCCGGCCCGCGCCTCAGCGTCGAAGCAGGATGACGAGGCCCAGGGCGAGCAGGATCGCCGCCCAGACGAGCCCGCCGACCTCCGGGTAGCCGGCCACCGCGGCGCCGCCGAAGATCGCCAGGATCACGCCCAGGAAGCCCTGCCAGCCGAACCCGCGCCGGTCCCGGAGCCGCGCGGCCGCCACGGCCAGGAGGCCGAGCCCGAGCAGGAGCGTGCTGTAGCCGGCCCGGTCGGGCAGGATGCCAAGGCCGATCAGCAGCCCGGGCAGCGAGAGCGAGCCGAGCAGGATGCCCGGATAGAGGCCCCAGCCGCCGCGGAACCAGGAGGCGAGGAACGCCGCCGCGAGCGCCACCCCGAGCGCGGCGACGAGCAGGTCGGCCGTCCCGGGCGCCAGCTGGTCGAGCAGGAGCAGGGCGCCGAGGGCGACCAGGAAGACCCCGAGCAGCGGAACGTTCGGCCGTCGGTGCTCGTACGACCACTCGCCGGACTCGTAGACCCGGATCACCCGAACCGTCGGTCGATCGTCGTTCATCGTCTCCTCCGCCGCCCGGGCGGGCGGACCCGACGGGCCCCGGGCCCGGGCGCCGATATCGTGCCACGCCGGACCGGCCCGGCGGGGGAGAATACGACGCGGGACCGGCGCACCGCCGGCACCGCCGGCAGCGCCGGCAGCGCCGGATCGACGTCCGCCTTGTCCGGCCCGGGCGTGCGCCCGACAGCCATCGATCGAGGGGAGCCGAGATGCCCGAAGCACAGGTCCAGACCGTCACCGGCCGTCTCCCGGCCGACGAGCTCGGGTTCACCCTCCCCCACGAGCACACCACGATCACCCTGTGGGGGATCAGGAACCGCTGGGACTACTGGGAGCTGACCGCGGACGAGCCGATCGTCGCGACCGAGCTCGAGGCGTTCCGTGCCCTCGGCGGGAGCTGCCTCGTCGACCTGACCCTGCCCGGCGTCGGCCGTGACCCGCTCTGGCTCCGGCGCCTGGCCGAGCGGACCGGCCTGCGGATCGTCATGGGCGCCGGCTGGTACCGCGAGGCCTACTACCCGCCCGAGGCGCTGATCGACCGCCGTTCCGTCGAGTCGCTGGCCGACGAGCTCGTCCGCGAGTTCCACGAAGGGGTGGGGGAGACGGGGATCCGGCCCGGGATCCTGGGCGAGATCGGGACCGACAAGCCGTGGGTCTCGGCCCAGGAGGAGCGCGTCTTCCGGGCGGTGGCGCGGGCATCGCGGGCCACCGGGATGGCCGTCACGACCCACGCCGTGATGTCCGACGTCGGGCTCGCCCAGCTTCGGATCCTCGAGGACGCGGGGGCCGATCCGGGGCGGGTCGTCATCGGCCACGCCGACTCGTATCCCTCGCTCGAGCACTACCTGCGGATCATCGAGCGCGGCGCGAGCATCGAGTTCGACTTCCTGGGCATGAGCTTCACGGTCATGGAAAAGTACGGCGAGGCGCGGGTGATCCGGCTCCTGCTCGAGCTCCTCGAGCGCGATCACGCCGACCGCGTCCTCCTCTCGCAGGACGTCTGCCACAACAGCCAGCTGAAGCCGTACGGTGGCAACGGCTACGTCTACCTCCAGGAGACGTTCCTGCCGCGCCTCCGCGAGGCCGGCGTGCCGGAGGAGACGATCCGGCGGCTGACGGTCGACAACCCGCGCCGGGTCCTGGCGCTGGCGCCCTGAGCCGGCGCCCGGCCGGCTGGAGGGCGGGGATCGGCTAGCTCTCGAGCGTCGCCTCGACCGAGAGCTCGACGTTGCCTTTCAGGGCCTGCGAGATCGGGCAGCCGTCCTTCGCCGCCTCGGCCAGCTCGCGGAAGCGCTCGGCGGTGATCCCGGGCACGACGCCCCGGACCGTCAGGGCGCTGGAGGCGACTCGCCAGCCCGCCTCGGCCTTGTCGAACGTGACCGTGGCGCTCACCTCGAGCCGGGTCGGCGGCGTGCCGGCGCGCCCAAGTCCGGCCGAGAAGGCCATCGAGAAGCACGCGGCGTGGGCGGCGGCGACGAGCTCCTCGGGGCTTGTCCGCCCGTCGGCTGCCTCGGTCCGCGAGCCCCACGTCACCGGCAGCCCGGTGAACGCGCGGCTCGTCGCGGCGCTCACGGTGCCGCTGCCGGAGAGGAGATCGCCGTGCCAGACGGCATCGGCGCGACGGATGGCGGCCATGGGAACCTCCGTTTCGATCGCCTGGTCGTGTCCGGTTGTCAGGCCGATCGTACGACGCGAACGGCGGGAGCGCCGATGGAGACACCAGGGTCCCGGCAGTGGCGCTCCACCCTCCGGGTCGGACGCTGCCCTCGGCACCATTCGCACATTCGTGTATTGCGTTTCCAACACATAGGCTGTACATTCGCACGCCTATGGACGTTCGCGAGCGCCGGGCACTGATCCTCCAGCTGATCGAGACCGAGGGCGAGGTGTCGGTCGCCGACATGAGCCAGCGAGCCGGAGTCTCGGAGATGACTGTTCGCCGAGACCTCGAGGCGCTCGAGGGTCGGGGCGCGCTCATCCGTCTCCACGGGCGCGCTGTCGCTCCGGTCTCGCGCAGCTACGAGCCCCCGTTCGACGTCCGGGTGGGCAGCGCGCCGATCGCGAAGGAGCGGATCGGCGCCCTGGCTGCAGGTCTGCTCGCGGAGGGCGAGACGGTCGTGCTCGACGTCGGCACGACAACGCTCGAGGTGGCGCGGGCCCTGAAGGGACGGCGGAACATCACCGTCCTGACTCCGAGCCTCCCGATCGCGAACGTGCTGGCCGAGGATCCGGGCATCCGCCTGATGCTCACCGGTGGCGTCCTTCGCCCGGGCGAACGCTCCCTGGTCGGCGATCTCGCGGTTGGGAGCTTCCGCGACTACCGCTTCGACACGGTCGTCCTGGGCGTCGGAGGGATCGACCTGGAGGCCGGGCTCACCGAGTACAACCTCGACGACACCCGGGTGAAGCGAGCCGCGATCGAGATCGCCCGGCGGATCGTCGTCGTCGCCGACGCTACCAAGCTCGGCAGGGTTGCGTTCGCCCGGATCTGCCCGCTGGCCCAGGTCGACGTCCTCGTCACCGACGCCGCCGCCCCGGCCGAGCTGATCGCGTCCATCGAGGACGCTGGAGTGGAGGTTCGACTCGCCTGATGGCACGGTTCCGCGATCTCTTCCCGGCCCGCAAGCCGATCATCGCCATGGCGCACGTCCCCCCGCTGCCGGGGACGCCGCTCTACGACGCGCGGCGCGGGATCGACGGCCTCGTCGACAGCGTTCGCACCGACCTGCGGATCCTTCTCGACGCTGGCGTCGACGCGGTGATCTTCTGCAACGAGGGCGATCGCCCGTACTCGCTCGAAGCAGGCTACGACGGCGTCGGGGTGATGACCCGCGTCGTTACCGAGCTGCGACCGACCGACCGACCGTTCGGTGTCGATTACCTCTGGGACGCGCGGGCTGCCCTGGCAATCGGAGTCGCGACCGGGGCCAGCTTCATGCGCGAGGTGGCGACCGGGGTCTACGAGTCGGACATGGGGCTCTGGAACACCGACGCGGCCGGGCTCCTGCGCGAGCGTCGCCGGCTGGAGTCCGAGATCGCGATCCTGATGAACGTCACCCCCGAGTTCGCCTCGCCGATCGGCGCCCGAAGCATCGGCGCGGTGGCCCGCTCGGCCGCCGTCTCCAGCCTCGCCGACGCGATTCTGATTTCGGGTCCGATGGCCGGCGCGGAGCCGGACCTGTCGGCTCTCCGGGAGGCGCGCGAGGCGGTCGATCCGGAGATCCCCGTGCTCGTGAACACGGGCGCGAAGTCGACGAATATCGGGGCCTTCCTGCAGGTCGCCGACGGTTGCATCGTCGGCAGCGACCTGAAGATCGACGGGTACACCTGGAACCCGGTCGATCCGGCCCGCGTGCGGCGCTTCATCGAGGCGGCGCGGACGTGACGCTCCTGCTCGGCCTCGACATCGGGACGACGGCGACGAAGGCGATCGTCCTCGACCCGTCGCGCGGGATCGTCGCCGAGGCCGAGTGCCCGACGGTACTCCACGCCGAGCAACCCGGCTGGGCCGAGGAGGACGTCGACGAGTGGTGGGCGAACGTCCGCTCGCTTTGTCGCGAGCTGGCCGATGGTCGCCAGATCGCGGCGGTCGGCGTGAGCGGCATGGTCCCGTGCGTGATCCTGCTCGACAGTGACGGCCGCCCGGTCCGCCGCTCGATCCAGCAGAACGACGCGCGGGCCGGCGCCGAGATCGAGGAGCTCCGGGCTCGGCTCGCGGGCGCGCGGATCCTCGAGCGGACCGGCTCCGCGATCACCCAGCAGTCGGTCGGGCCGACCCTTCTCTGGCTGCAGCGCCACGAACCGGCGGCCTGGGCGCGAGCCCGGACCGTGGCCGGCTCGTACGACGTGATCGTGGGCCTGCTTACCGGCGAGCGCTCGGTCGAGCGCAACTGGGCGCTCGAGAGCGGGCTCTACGACCTCGAGACCGACGACTGGGCTCGCGACGTCCTCGACGCCGCCGGCGTGGACGCGTCCCTGTTGCCGTCCGTCCGGCGCCCCGACGAGATCGTGGGGCGGGTCACGCCCGCCGCCGCAGCAGCGACCGGCCTGCGCGCCGGCACCCCCGTCGTGGCCGGCAGCGCCGACCACGTCGCCTCGGCCTTCGCGGCCGGGCTCGTCCGCGAGGGCGACCTGCTCGTGAAGCTCGGCGGGGCGGGCGACATCCTGCTCACGACCGCTGCCCCGATCGTGGACGCCCGGCTCTACCTCGACTTCCACCTCGTCCCGGGGCTCTTCCTGCCCAACGGGTGCATGGCCGCCTCGGGCAGCTTCATCCGCTGGTTCCGGGATCGCCTGGCCGGTGGCGAACCGCTCGCCCGTCTTGATCAGGAGGCGGCGGCGGTCGGTCCGGGCGCCGGCGGTGTCGTCGCGCTGCCGTACATGCTGGGCGAGAAGACGCCGATCCACGACCCCGATGCTCGCGGCGCCTTCATCGGCCTGACCCTCGCCACCGAGCGCGGTCACCTCTTCCGGGCGGTCCTCGAGGGGATCGCCTTTGGCTTCCGGCACCATCTCGACGTCTTCGCCGAGCTAGGCCAGGTGCCTCGCCGGGTGCGGGTCACGAACGGCGGCGCCCGGTCCGCCCTCTGGAAGCAGGTGACCGCCGACGTCCTCGGGCTGCCGCTCGAGACGCTCCGTTCCCACCCTGGTTCCGCCCTCGGCGCGGCGTTCGCGGCCGGCATCGGCACGGGGGCGTTCGCGGACTGGGGCGAGATCGAGCGGTTCGTCGAGGTCGGCGAGACGGTGGAGCCGCGTGAACACGAGCGCTATGAACGCCCGTACCGCATCTTCCGGGCGCTCTACCCGGCCCTCAAGGAGGTGAGCCAATGATCTCGGAGCCGGCCGGACCGCGGGGCGCCGGCGTCGTCCTCGTGACCGGGGGCGGGGCAGGCATCGGCGAGGCGATCTGCCGGACGCTCGCGGAGCGAGGCTGGCGCGTGGCGGTGACCGACATCGACCGGCCGGCAGCGGAGCGGGTTGCCGCGGCGGTCGGTGGGGTCGGACTCGCCCTCGACGTCACCGACCGGGCCTCGATCGCGGCCGCCGCGGAGGCGGCCGAAGCGGCGCTCGGGCCGCTCGATGCCTGGGTCTCGAACGCCGGCGTCTCCTCGATGGCCCGCTTCGTCGACATCACCGAGGAGGAGTGGAAGCGGAACATCGACGTCAATGCCAAGGGGCCGTTCCTCTGTGGCCAGGAAGCGGCGCGGCGGTTCATCACCCGCGGCACACCGGGGATCATCGTGAACACGGCGTCGATGGCCGGGAAGCGCGGAGCCGCGCCGTTCCTGGCCCACTACGTCGCGTCGAAGTTCGCCGTCGTCGGCCTGACGCAGGCGATGGCAGCCGAGCTCGCTCCCCACGGGATCCGCGTCAACTGCGTCTGCCCGGGCTACGTGGCGACCGGGATGCAGGAGCGCGAACTGCAGTGGGAAGCGGAGCTGCGGGGCACGACCGTCGACCGGGTCCGCGAGCTCTACCTCGCGGATACGCCGCTCGGACGGATCGAGACACCGCAGGACGTCGCAGGGGTCGTCGCGTTCCTGGTCAGCCCGGACGCGGCGTTCATCACGGGTGAGGCGATCGCCGTCAACGGCGGCGCGTTCATGGACTAGGAGGAGAGATGGCAGCACTCAGGTTTGGTGCACTGGCGCTGACGATCGCGCTGGTCGCCGGTTGCTCCGGCGGTACGACCTCGCCGTCCGCGTCGACCGCCCCGTCCGAAGCGCCAGCGAGCGCGGCACCGGCAGAAAGTCCGGGAGCGACCGCGTCCACCTCGCTCTCGGGCGACATCAAGGTGATCATGGAGCAGGTGCCCGACACCGACGTCGTGGCCTCGATGCTCACCGATTTCAACCAGGCCTATCCCAACATCCACGTCACGATCGACGGGATGACGTACGACCAGATGCGCGACCGGATCGTCTCGTCCTTCCTGGCCCCGCAGCCGACGTACGACATGATCATCGTCGACAACCCGTGGATGTACGACTTCGCCAGCGGCGGTTTCCTCGACCCGCTCGACGACCGGATCGCCGCGACCCCGGGTTTCGACTACAACGACTACGCCAAGCCGCTGCGCGACATCGCCGAGGTGAACGGCAAGACGTACGGCATCCCCTTCTACAACTACGGCCTGGGCCTGATCTATCGCACCGACCTCTATGCCGCGGCCGGTCTCACCCCGCCCGCGACGCTCGACCAGTTCGTCGCGGCGGCCAAGGCGTTGACGACCGGCGGGCGTGCCGGCCTGGCGATGCAGCCCCAGAAGGGCTACAAGATCTTCGAGGAGTGGGGGAACTACCTCTTCGCCGCGGGTGGCTCGATCCAGGGCCCCGACGGCAAGGTGACGCTCGATTCGCCTGAGGCCCGTCGCGCCCTCCAGGTCTACATCGACCTCTATCACACGGCAGCCCCGCCGGACTCGCTCAACTGGGCTTTCGACGAGGCGCTCCGTGCCGTCGGCGGCGACAAGGCCGCCCAGATGATCTCGTACAACTGGATGCTGCCAACCCTGAACAAGCCGGGCGGCCCCGGCGGCGATCTGGCCGGCAAGTTCGCGCTCGCCCCCGTTCCCGGCGGCAAGGCGATCCTCGGCTGCTGGTACTGGTCGATTCCGTCGAACTCCACCCAGAAGGACGCCGCGTGGGCCTTCATCAGCTGGCTGACCTCGAAGGAGCACGATGCCGAGCGCGTGATCGCCGGCGGTGCCCCGGTTCGCACCTCGGTCATGACCGACCCGACGGTCTGGGAGAAGGGCTTCGGCAAGGACTACTACGAGACGGCGGCGAAGATCCTTGCCAACTCGGCACCGCTCGCGGACGGTCCGAACGCCGAGGAATCGATCAACGTCGTGGGTGATGCACTCAATGCCGCGGTCGCCGGCCAGCTGAGCGTCGACGAGGCGATCAGGCAGGCCGCGACGAACATGCAGGCGGTCCTCGACAAGAAGTAGGTGGCGCAGACCGGGGGCCTGCCGCTCGGTGGGCCCCCGGGAGCACTCCGCCATCCCATCAGCCGACGACGAGGTCGATGTGAGCCAACCGAGTGCGCCCACGACTCCGCCCCACGGGCCCCGGGTTCCCGAGCCGACGCTGCCTGACAGCGGTCGCGCGGCCGCCTGAGCCAGGCGATGTTCCGGTTCGGGATTCGCCACGTCTTCCTCGCGCCGCTGCTGGTCGTCCTCGGCGGCATCGTGGCCTACCCGCTCCTCTACAGCCTCTGGCTTTCGGTCACGAACTTCAACATCCTCAAGCAGGGCCAGACCCGGTTCGTCGGGCTGGACCAGTACCTTGGACTGCCGGCCAACGAGACATACGTGGCCGCGCTCGTCAACACGCTCGTCTTTGTCGGCCTGGCCGTCGCCGTCGAGCTGCTCCTCGGCCTCGCCCTTGCCCTGGCGCTCCAGCAGGTGTTGCCGCGCCGTGGCCGGAACGTCCTGCGCTCGTTTCTCCTGACCCCGATGTTCGTGACCCCGATCGCCGTCGGGTTGATGTTCCGCTTCCTCCTCAACCAGCAGCTCGGACTGATCCCCGCCCTGCTGGCTCAGGCTGGCGTGCGGATCGACTTCTTCGGATCCCAGCTGGCACTCTTCTCGATCGTTGGCATCGACGTCTGGCAATGGACGCCGTTCATGCTCCTGCTGATGCTCGCCGGGCTTGAGAGCCTCCCGACGCAGCCGTTCGAGGCGGCCAGGGTGGACGGTGCCGGCACCTGGTTCACGTTCGCGAACGTCACGCTGCCCCTGATGCGGCCGGTGATCGCAGTCGCCGTCCTGATCCGCGGCCTCGATGCCTTCAAGGTCTTCGAGTACGTGTTCGCGATCACTCGCGGCGGGCCCGGCACTGCGACCGAGACACTCCAGTACGAGGTCTACCGGACCGGCTTCACGTTCTTCCGGCTCGGCGAGGCGGCAGCGATGGCGTTCGTGCTCGTGGCGATCGTTCTCGTCCTGATCGTGCCGCTCTATCGGCGGGTTGGCGAACGATGAAACGGCTGGCCGCCGTCTTCGTGTCCGTCTGGCTCCTCGTTGTCGCCTTCCCGTACCTGTGGGTTCTGCTCGCCTCGCTCAAGACGCCCCACGATCTGATTGACCCTCGCTCCTTCGTCTTCGCGCCGACCCTCGACAACTGGCGCGAGGTCGCGGCCTCGGGAATCGGGAACAGCGTCCTGTCGAGCGCGATCGTGGGGCTGGCGACGGTCGGGATCGGCGTCGTCGTCGCCGTGCCCGGCGCCTACGCCATCTCCCGCTGGCACGCAGGCGGCGAGGCAACCCGGTTCGGCATCCTGCTCTCGGAGGTGCTGCCGCCGGCGGTGCTCGTCGTGCCGCTCTTCCTGCTCGCCTACAACCTGGGCCTCCGTGACACGCTCGTCGCGGTAATCGCCTCCCATCTCACGTTCGTCCTGCCGGTCATGACCTGGTTCATGGTCGGGTTCTTCGACGCGGTGCCGAAGGAACTCGAGGAGCAGGCGCTCGTCGACGGGTACGGGCGGATCGGGGCATTCATCCGAATCGTGCTGCCGCAGGTCCTGCCCGGCCTGGGCGCGGCGATGATCTTCGGCTTCGTGCTCTCCTGGAACGACCTCTTCTATGCGCTCATCCTGGCCGGAGGGAAGGCGAGGACGCTGCCGGTCGCGGTCGCCGGCTACAACACGTTCCGAGGCGTGGAGCTGGGGCAGATGGCGGTCGCCATCCTCGTCTCGGTGGTCCCGGTCCTGGTGGCGAGCTTCGTGGTCCAGAAACGACTCATCCGCGGTATCTCCAGAGGAGGCCTGAAGGTCTGATGGCGAGCGTGCGCCTCGAGGCGCTGACCAAGCGCTACGGTGAGCTCGAAGCGGTCCGAGGGATCGACCTGGCCATCCCCGACGGTCAGTTCGTCGTCCTCGTCGGGCCGTCCGGCTGCGGCAAGACGAGCACGCTCCGGATGATCGCCGGGCTCGAGGAGGTCAGTGGCGGCCGGATCCTGATCGGCGAGCGCGACGTCACGAAGCTACCGCCCAAGGACCGCGATGTCGCCATGGTCTTCCAGAACTATGCGCTCTACCCACACATGCGGGTCCGCGACAACATCGCGTTCGGGCTCCGGGCACGCCACCTCGACCCGACCGAGGTGCGCCGGCGCATCTCCTGGGCAGCCGACCTGCTCGGGCTCGGCGAGCTGCTTGATCGCAAGCCCGGGGCGCTCTCGGGTGGCCAGCAGCAGCGGGTTGCGATCGGTCGGGCGATCGTTCGGGAGCCGTCCGTGTTCCTGTTCGACGAGCCGCTCTCGAACCTCGATGCCAAGCTCCGGGTCGAGATGCGGACCGAGCTGCTCCGCATCCAGCGTCAGCTGCGGGCGACCGTCGTCTACGTGACCCACGACCAGGAGGAGGCGATGGCCCTCTCGGACATCATGGTCGTGATGCGTGACGGGCGGATCGAACAGCAGGGCGCCCCGGGCGAGATCTACGCCCACCCACGCAGCGAGTTCGTCGGTTCGTTCGTCGGCAGCCCGGCGATGAACCTGCTCGACGGGATTGTCTCGGGCGGTCAGCTGCGGGCAGGACCGCTCGTCGCCGACGGCGTGTCGGCGGTCGACGGACCGGTTCGGGTCGGCATCCGGCCCGAGGAGGTCCTCCTCGCTCACGCGGTGCCCGTCGGCGAGCCGACGATCGCCTTCGAGGCCACGATCGAGGTGATCGAGGCGCTCGGCCCGCGCGTCGTCATCAGCCTGGCACCGATCGGCGGTCCGCCGATGAAGGCCGTGATCGAGGCCCGGCCCGCGGCCGCCCTGCGCGAGACGGCCAGGGCCCGCTTCGCTGTTCGCCCGGATGCCCTCCACCTCTTCCCGGCTCGCATCGGGGGCTGACGCCGGCCCGTCCCGAGAGGCGGGGACGGCCCCGACTCAGCCGGTCGCGACGGCGAGCCGGTCGCGGACGGCCCGGGCGAGGGCGCGGTGGCGGGCCGCGGTGGGCAGGACGACACGCTCCAGGTCGGCGAACCGGCGGTGGGCATCGAGGGCCTCGACGAGGGCCTCGATGAAGCCGGGCACGGCGAGCGGGTCGAAGCCGTCCTCCCACCACAGGCCGAGCACCCGGAGGCTGCCCGCCCGCCGATCGATCCGGGGTTCGATCCGGCCCACGAGCCGGTCGCCGAACAGGATCGGCAGGACGTAGTAGCCCCAGCGGCGCTTCGGCTCCGGGACGTAGACCTCCCAGATGTAGTCGAAGCCGAAGGCGCGGCGGAGGAAGTCCCGATCCCAGGCGAGCGGGTCGAGGGGCGCCAGGAAGGCGACCCCGGGCGCCGCGCCGCCGGGCCGGCCGGGCCAGGCGCCACCGCCGCGCGCCTGCTCCGGTCCCTCGGCGGCCAGCTCCCGCCCGGCCTGCTCGAGGAGCGGCAGCTCGGAGCCGACGAGGAACCGCCCGCCGCGCAGGCCCTCGACCTCGACCTCCACGAGCTCGCCCTCGGCCAGGAGCTCCTCGCGGAGCACCCGGCGTGTCTCGGCCGCCGAGGGTCCTTCGTCGCCGTCGGATGACCCTGGGAAGCGGATCCCGAGCCAGATCTCGGCCTGCCCGCCGCTGCCCAGGAGGCCGTGGGCGCGGTGGCGCGAGAGGAGCTTGTGCCGGAGCTGGTCGCGCTCGTCGACCCGGTGGGCGAGGAGGTCGGCCGGGAAGAGCCGCTCGACGAGGTCGTACGAACGGCGGTTGCCGGTCCGCCCGGCGATGCCCAGGATGCCGGCCTCGGCGAGCGCCTCGAGCAGGGCGCGGGTCCGGTTCGTCGGCCCCCAGTACCAGTCGATCGCCGCCCCGGGGGCGAACGCGCCCGAGTCGAGCGGACCGTCCCGGCGGACCCGGTCGAGGAGCTCCTCGAGCGGACCGGCGTGCTCGGGGAACGTCTCGAGGTGGTGGCGCCGGTGGGCCCGGTCCCAGCTGATCCGGTACCAGGGCAGCTCGCTCGTGGGCAGCAGGCTGAGGCCCTTGTTGTACGCCTCGAACAGGCGCCGCTCGCGGTAGAGCAGGGTCTCGGTCCATGCGCGCCGGTAGCCCGCGATCCGGGCCAGGAGGACGAGGTCGTGGTTCCGTCCGGCCACCTCGAGCGGGTCGAACTGGAGCGAGCCGAGGCGCTCGACGACGGCCATCACGCAGTCGGGGTCGGCCGGCAGCGAGCGCGGCGGAGCGAGCAGGTGGCGCAGGACGAGGAAGCGCCGGGCGGTCGGCAGGTCGATGCGCAGCGGCGGGCTCACGGCCCGATCGTAGCCGACGTGCCGAGGTGCCAGCGTGCCGGCGCGTCGGCACGGATCCGCTCGATGCGGTATCGTTGGCCGCGACCAGATCATCAGGTGAAGGCCAACGATTTGTCAGAGCCAAAGGATCAAGCCTCGGCGGACGCGGTCGGCCGCGAGGACCTCCAGCAACGGATCGTCGCCGGCTACGAGGCGATGATGGCCCGGCTGATGACGGCCCATCGCCCCGAGTTCCTCGAGATCGGGGTCACGATGCCCCAGGCGAAGGTGCTCTACCTGCTCGAGGCGGCGGGCGAGCTCCACATGTCGGAGCTGGTGACGATGCTCGGCGTCTCGCTCTCCACGGTCAGCGGGCTCGTCGACCGGCTCGTCGACCAGGGGCTCGCCGAGCGGCGCGAGGACCCCGTCGATCGCCGCCAGGTCGTCGTCGTCCCGACCGCGGCCGCCGCGACCCTGACCGACCGCTTCCGCGAGCTCAATCAGCGCCAGCTCCTGGCGCTCCTCGACGTCCTGTCGGACGAGGAACTGGTCGTCGTCGCCCAGGCGATCGAGGTCCTCGCCCGGGCCGCCGCGAGCGCCAACCGGACCGGCCGCGCCCCCGATGCCCCCGACGCCCCCGCCGCCGGCCCGGCCACCGATCCCGCCCCTGACCCTGCCGTCGGCCGCGCCGGCGCGACCATCCCCAGCTCGGAAAGGATTCGTCCGTGAGTGCGATCACCCGGTTCGCCGTCGGCCGGCGGAGCGTCACGCTCCTGCTGGCCACGGCGCTCTTCCTCGGCGGCTTCTACGCCTGGGGCAACCTCCAGCAGGAGCTGCTGCCGGACATCGAGTTCCCGGTCATCACCGTGATCGCCGCCTACCCGGGGGCCGGGGCCGCGGACGTCACCGACCAGGTGACGAAGCCGATCGAACGGGCGATCTCGAAGGTCGCCCGCCTCGAGCGGGTGCAGTCGACATCGGCCAACTCGATCGCCGTCGTCGTTGCCCAGTTCTCGTTCGGGACGAACGTGAAGGAGACGCGGGCGGCGATCGAGAGCAACCTCGCCGGCGTGGGACTGCCCCAGGGCGTCAGCCCGCAGGTCACGGCCCTGAACATCAACCAGTCGCCGGTGATCATCGCCTCGATCTCCGCCGACGGCGCCGACGGCCTCCAGGAGGCGGCCCGGCTGGCCCGGACCGACGTCGTCCCGGCCCTCCAGGGGCTCGACGGGGTCGCCTCGGTCGACGTCACGGGCGGACTCGAGCAGCGGGTCCTGATCACCCTCGACCCGGCCAGGCTGGCCGCGAGCGGTCTGTCGGTCGGCCAGGTGAACGGCGTCCTGGCCGCGAACAACCTGACCCTGCCCGCCGGCCAGCTGCCCGAGGACGGGACGAGCGTGCCGGTCTCGACCACGAGCCGCTTCGGCTCGCTCGACGACGTTCGCAACCTGGTCGTCAGGATCATCCGACCGAACGCCCCGACCGGCGCGGGCGCCGCCCCGACCGGTGCGGGCGTCGCCCCGACCGGCGCCCCGGGCGCGCCCGCGGCCCCGGGTATGGCGGGCGCGCCTGCCGGCAGTCCCTCCGGGGCTGGCACCACGGGCACTCAGCTCGCCGCCTTGGCGGGTTTGCTCGGCCTCGATCCGGCGAGCCTCCCGGCCGTGCTGCCCGACGAGATCCCGGTCACGATCGGGATGCTCGGCACGGTCGAGCTGGCCGGGTTGCCGACGACCGGCTACGCCCGGACCGACGGCCGGCCCTCGATCACCCTGACCGTCTCGAAGACCTCGGATGCGAACACGGTCAGCGTCGCTGACGCCGTCCAGGCCGAGCTGGCGGCCGCCCAGGCGCGCAACCCCGGCCTGCACATCCGGACCGTCTCGGACCTGTCGACGTTCATCAAGGAGTCGCGCGACGGGCTCGTCCGGGAGGGCGGCCTGGGTGCCGCGTTTGCGATCCTGACGATCTTCCTGTTCCTGTTCAGCCTGCGCTCGACGCTCGTCGCGGCGGTGAGCATCCCGCTCTCGATCCTGACCGCCCTCGTGCTGATGCTCGCGACCGGGGTGTCGATGAACATCATGACCCTCGGCGGCCTCGCGGTGGCCGTCGGCCGGGTGGTCGACGACGCGATCGTCGTGCTCGAGAACATCTATCGCCACCGGGCCCGGGGCGAGTCGCGCCAGCGCGCGGTTCTCGACGGGGCGCGGGAGGTCTCGGGCGCGATCACCGCCAGCACCGCGACCACGGTCGCGGTCTTCCTCCCGCTCGGCTTCGTCGGCGGCCTGGTCAGCCAGTTCTTCCTGCCCTTCGCCCTGACCGTCACGTTTGCCCTGCTCGCCTCGCTCGCCTGCGCCCTGACCGTCGTCCCGGTCCTGGCCTGGTTCCTCGTCGACCGGGTGAAGGTCGAGGTCGACGAGACCGGCGAGCCGAAGCGCTCGATCTGGGTCCGTGTCTACACGCCGACGATCCGCTACGCGCTCCGCAACCGCTGGACGAAGTGGGGGGTCATCGGCCTGGCCGGGCTCCTGTTCGTCGGCTCGTTCACCCTCCTGCCCCGGATCCCGACCCAGTTCATCAGCGCAGGCGGCGAGAAGGTCCTGACGATCACCCTCTCGCCGCCTCCGGGGACGAGTTCGCAGGCCGTCCTCGAGCGCACGGTCGCGGCCGAGCAGATCCTCGACGCCGACCCGAAGGTCGAGCTGATCGAGTCGACCGTTCCGGGCGAGGGTGACACGAGCCGCCAGACGCTCTCGGCCGCCTTCTCCGGACGGGCCGCGAACAGCGCCTCGATCCTGGCCCGGCTCGACCCCGCGGTCGACCTCAAGGCGTACGCGAAGAAGGTCGCGGCCGACCTCGCCCCGGTCGGGACCGACGGCTACGAGATCGCCGTCTCCGAGGTGAGCGGCTTCTCGGCTGGAGGGATCAACGTGATCGTCAGCTCGGCCGACCCGGCCAAGGTGGCGAGCACGAGCCAGGCGGTCGTCGAGGCGCTGCGCCGGAACCCGGACCTGCTGAACGTGAAGAGCGACCTCGCCCAGGCCGCGCCCACGGTCGAGATCTCGGTCGACCCGAACAGGGCGATCGGCGCCGGGCTGACGACGGCCCAGGTGGCGAACGAGGTCCGGACCGTGCTCGTGCCCCAGCGCGCGACCCGGATCCAGCTCGACGGGCAGCCCGCCCTCGACGTCTACCTCCGGGTCGACCCGGCCCAGGTGGGCTCGGTCGAGAAGCTCCGCCAGCTGCCGGTCGGGGCGCCGCGAACCGTTCCGCTCGGCTCGATCGCCGAGGTCGACCGGATCGAGAGCCAGGGGAGCATCACCCGGATCGACCAGCAGCCGGCCTCCTCGATCTCAGCCGAGATCACGAGCGCCGACACCGGTGCCGTCTCGCGGGCGGTCCAGCAGGAGATCGACCGGCTGCGGGCCGAAGGGAAGATCCCGACCGGGGTCGACGTCCGGCTGGCCGGGGTCACCCAGCAGCAGAACACCGCCTTCAGCGGCCTGTTCGTCTCGATGGCCGTGGCCGTCCTGCTCGTGTACGTGATGATGGTCCTCACCTTCAACTCGCTCGTCACCCCGTTCGTCATCCTGTTCAGCCTGCCGCTGGCCACGATCGGGGCCTTCCCGGCCCTGTTCATCACCGGCCGGCCGATCGGGATCAGCGCCCTGATCGGATTCCTGATGCTGATCGGGATCGTGGTCACGAACGCGATCGTCCTGCTCGACCTCGTCGAGCGGCTGCGGGCCCACGGCGAATCGACGACCGAGGCGCTCGTCGAGGGCGGTCGGACCCGCGTCCGGCCGATCCTGATGACCGCGATCGCGACGATGCTCGCCCTCATCCCGCTTGCGGCGGGGTTCAACGAGGGTTCGATCATCGCCGCCGAGCTGGGCACGGTCGTCATCGGCGGGCTCTTCTCGTCCACCTTCCTGACCCTGATCGTCGTGCCCGTCGTCTACTCCCTGGTCGACGACGGGAAGCTCCGGATCGGCCGGATCGGGCGCCGGGCGGCACCGGGCGGCGTCGTTGACGGCTTGGCCGCGAATTCCGATAATGTCACTCGGGATTAGGCGAGCCACCCCGCGCCCCCGCACAGCGCTCGAGACCCTCCAGGAGATCCGATGACTGCCACCCGGCCGATCGTCGACAACGACCGCTCGAAGTTCGACTTCAAGGACGAGATCGTCTACCTGACCGAGACGAAGCGCGGCCTGCGTCGCGAGACGGTCGAGGAGATCAGTGCGATCAAGAACGAGCCGGAGTGGATGCTCCGCTTCCGGCTCCGGGCCTACGAGCACTTCCTCCAGCGCCCGATGCCGCTCTGGACCGAGGGCCTGGACACGATCGACTTCGACCGGATCGTCTACTACCGCAAGCCCTCCGAGCGCGAGGAGAAGTCCTGGGACGACGTTCCCGAGAAGATCAAGCAGACCTTCGAGCGGCTCGGCATCCCGGAGGCCGAGCGCAAGTTCCTGGCCGGCGTCGGCGCCCAGTACGACAGCGAGGTCGTCTACCACTCGGTCCGCGAGGAGCTCTCGAAGATCGGGGTCGTGTTCATGGGCACCGACCAGGCGCTCAAGGAGTACCCCGAGATCTTCCAGCGCTACTTCGGGACCGTCGTCCCGCCCGAGGACAACAAGTTCGCCGCCCTGAACAGCGCGGTCTGGTCGGGCGGCTCGTTCGTCTACGTCCCGAAGGGGGTCGAGGTCCCGCTCCCGCTCCAGGCCTACTTCCGGATCAACGCCGAGAACACGGGCCAGTTCGAGCGGACCCTGATCGTCGTCGAGGAGGGCGCCAAGGTCCACTATATCGAGGGCTGCACCGCTCCCATCTACGCCACCGACTCGCTCCACGCGGCGGTCGTCGAGGTGATCGCGCTGCCCGGTTCGAAGGTCCGCTACACGACGATCCAGAACTGGTCGAACGACGTCTACAACCTCGTCACGAAGCGCGCCCACGCCCACGCGAACGCGACCGTCGAGTGGATCGACGCGAACACCGGTTCGCGCAAGACGGTCAAGTACCCGAGCATCTACCTGCGCGGCGAAGGCGCCACGGCCGACATCATTTCGGTCGCCGTCGCCGGCCGCGACCAGCATCAGGACACCGGCGCGAAGGCGATCCACCTGGCCCCGAACACCCGTAGCCGGATCGTCTCGAAGTCGGTCTCCAAGGACGGCGGGCGGGCGACGTACCGCGGTACGCTCAAGGTCGCGCCCGGCGCCACCGGCGCGGTCGCCTCGGTCCGCTGCGACGCGCTGATGCTCGACGACATCAGCCGGAGCGACACGTACCCCTACATCGACATCCAGGAAGACGACACGACGATGACCCACGAGGCGACCGTGGGCAAGATCAGCGCCGACCAGATCTTCTACCTGATGAGCCGCGGCCTGACCGAGAACGAGGCCCAGAACCTGATCGTCCAGGGCTTCCTCGAGGTGTTCACCAAGGAGCTCCCGATGGAGTACGCGATCGAGTTCAACCGGCTCGTCAAGCTCGAGATGGAGGGGTCGCTCGGATGACGACCTCGGCCGCGGAGACGACTCCCGGATCAGCCATCCGGGCGCCCCGCCAGGCGCCCACCGACCTGACGATCACCTTCGCCGAGGAAGCCGCCGTCCGGCGGACCTCGGAAGCACTCGGCGAGCCCGCCTGGCTGCTCGCGGACCGCCTGGCGGCGCTGGGCCGGTTCGCCGAGCTGCCGATCGAGACGAACCAGCTGTACACGACGTACGTCGACCTCCGCTCGGCCCGGCTGGGCGGCGTCGTCCCGTACGAGGCGCCGGCGACCGTCGTCGAGGCCGGGGGCGATGGACCAGCCGCGCTCCCGGACGGCGCCGACGGCCTGATCGAGATCCGCGAGGACCGCCTGCCGACGCTCGTCCTGTCGGGCGAGGCGCGCAGGGCGGGGGTCGTGCTCGAGACCTTCGGGGCGGCGCTCCGCCGCGCTCCCGAGGCACTCCGTCCCCTGCTCGAGGGCGGCTCGCTCCTGCCGACCGACGACAAGCTCGCCGCGCTCACCCGGGCGACCTGGAACCAGGGTGTCCTCCTCCGCGTCCCCGACGGCGTCCGGCTCGAGCGCCCGATCGTCGTCCGCTGGGCGCTCGGGGCACCCGGGCGCGCGCTCGTCACGCGCACGATCGTCGCCCTGGGCGAGGATGCCGGCCTCTCGCTCGTCGAGGAGCAGGAGGCGTCCGACGCGGGTGCCGCGGCCGGGGCGACCGCGGCCGGGGCCGAGGTCGGGCAGGCGTTCTTCGCCGGCACGACCGAGGTCGTCCTCGGCCGGGGTTCGAACCTGTCGGTGGCCAGCCTCCAGGACTTCCCGGGCAACGTCGTCGCCTTCGAGCACCGCTTCGCACGCGCCGCCGAGGGGGCCTCGCTCCACTGGGCGCTCGCCCAGCTCGGCACGCGGCTCGTGCGCAGCCGGGTGGACAACCGGCTCGAGGGCGACCACAGCTCGGTCGAGCAGGTCGAGATCGTCTTCGGCGGCGACGACCAGCTTTTCGACCTCACCTCGTACACCCGCCACATCGGGCGCGACACGACCGGCAACCTGCTCAGCAAGGGCGCCCTCCAGGACGCCGCCCGCTCGTACATGAAGGGCCTGATCACGATCGAGCGGAGCGCGGTCGGGACCGACAGCTTCCTCGGCGAGTTCGGGATGAACCTCTCGAAGCAGGCCCGCTCGGTCGCGATCCCCAGCCTCGAGATCGACCAGCCCGACTGCCGGCGCGCCGCCCACTCCTCGTCGGTCGGGCCGATCGACGAGGCCCAGCTCTTCTACCTCGAGAGCCGGGGCATCCCGCCCGACGAGGCGCGCAAGTTCATCGTCCTCGGCTTCCTCGAGCCGGTCGTGGCCCGGGTGCCCCTCGCCTCGGCCCAGGACCGGCTGCGCGAGCTGCTCGAGGAGAAGTGGGCCGCCGGCCGGCGCTCCACGGTCGCATGACCCGTCGGATCGACCTGCTCGGGGTCGACGAGGTCCCGCCCGGGACGATGAAGATGGCCTGGGCGAGCGCCACCGAGCCGGTCCTCGTGGTCAACGTCGAGGGCGAGCTGCGGGCCTTCCAGGGGGTCTGCAGCCACCAGTACTTCGAGCTCGACAAGGGGTTCCTGACCAGGGATTCGCTGACCTGCGCGCTCCACCTGTCACGCTTCGACCTGGCGACCGGCGAGGCGCTCGACCCGCCGGCGGAACTCCCGCTCGTCCGCTACCCGGTCGTGGTCGAGGGCGGCCGGGTCCTGATCGAGGTCCCCGAGGGCCCGCTCCCGGTGAACGAGTAGCCGACCGGTCGGTCGCCCGACCTGGGCCGGATCGCCCTTGGTCAGGGCGCCAGGGTGAGCGTGGCGGCGGCACTCGCCTCGACCGCGGCCCGGCTGAACGGCAGGGGCATCGTCTCGCCCCGGGCCCAGGGGGCGACGAGGTCGCCGTAGTGGCGGTCGAACGGGTTCCCGGCCTGGCCGGTCGTCTGGACGATCCGGGCGCCGTCGAGGTCGCCCAGGTCGACCGTCAGCCGGTAGCTCGGCAGGTTCGTCACCTCGAAGATCTCGCGCAGGTCAGTCGCCGGGCGGCTGGCCGGGTCGTACGGATCGGGGTAGGCGCGACTGAACCGGTAGTACGTGTTGTTCACCGCCCCGGCCGCACCCGGGACCGGGAGCGGGCCGACGTCGAAGTACCACTCGAGCGGTCCGATCCCGCTGCTGCCGAAGGTCGGCTCGCGGAAGGTCGCGCTGTGGAGGCGGCCCCACGTCCAGCCGTTCTCGTCGCCGAGGGCGGCGCGCAGGTCCCGGCCGGCCGCGTCGAGGGCGGCGGCGATGACCTCGGGTGCCGTCTCGACCCGGTCGGGGGTCGTCCGGTCGTCCCACCAGCGGTCGGTCGGGCGGTCGAGGAGCGCGATCAGCGCCTGCCAGGCGACCGGGGTGCCGACGTAGTCACGGGCGAGGTCGCCGAGGTCGTCGTCGAACAGGCCGCGCAGGAGCCGGTACTCGAACGCCATGTACGCGCTGCAGCCCCGGCTGTCGAGCTCGCAGCGGCCGTCCCAGGCCCGAATGTGCGAGAGGACGGCGGCCCCGTCGGCGGTCCGGGGCTCGGCCCGGCCGAGGCGCCGGATGACGAGCGGCGCGCGCAGGATCGTGGTGTCGAGCTGGATCCGGCGCATCGCCTCGGTCGTCACGCCGCCGGCGGCTGCCGCCTCGCCGAGCAGCTCGGTGATCCGCTTCGCCCGGTAGCCCGGATCCCACTCGTCGGAGATGAAGTAGCGATAGCCGCTGTCGACGACCGCGTTGTTGGCGGTCACGATCAGCCCGGAGGGCGGGTCGAACAGGTGCGGCAGCTCGTCGAAGGGGATCCGGTCGGCCCACTCGTGCGCCCCGTCCCAGCCGGGGACCGGTCGCGCCCCGCGGTCGTGCGGGTCGGCGCGGACGGGGATCCAACCCGGGACCTGGTAGCCGATGTGGCCCTCGACGTCGGCGTAGACGAAGTTCTGGGAGGGCGCGACGTACGAGCGGAGGGCGGCCCGGAAGTCGTCCCAGGAGCCCGCCCGGTCGATCTCGAGGAACGCCTGGAGGGTCGTGTCCGGGGCGGCCGTCGCCGTCCACTGGAGGGCGTAGAGGGTGGGCGAGCCCTTCAGCTCGTCGACGACGTCGTTCAGGATCGGGCCGTGGCGGGTCGATCGGACGGTGATCGTCTCGTCCGGGCCACCGGCGACGCGGATCGTCTCCTGGCGCGTCTCGAACGGGATCGACTGGCCGCGGTAGAGGTACTTCGTCGGGTCGGCCGGGTCGACCTGCTCGATGAACAGGTCCTCGACGTCGGGGCCGACGTTCGTCGCCCCCCAGGCGATCCGGGCATTGTGGCCGAGGATGACGAGCGGGCTGCCGGGGAACGAGACGCCGGTGACGTCGTACGGGCAGGCGGACGAGACCTCCCGGCAGTGGAGCCCGTTCATGTACCAGACCGAGGGCATGCTGATCCCGAGGTGGGGGTCGTTGGCCAGCAGGGCGCGGCCGGTCGCGCTCTTCGAGGGCGCGACGACCCAGTCGTTCGAGCCGATCCCGTGGCTGCCGACGAGCCCGGTCGCCCGGTCGAGGCCGGCCAGGGCGAGGGCGTGCTGGCCGAGCCCGACGAGCTCGCGCCAGGCGGTGGGATCGTTCGAGCCGGCGGTTGGTGGCCGGGCGGCTGCCGTATCCGCGGCCGTCGCCCCCGCCCCGGTCGAGGCGGTCGCCCCCACCGCGGTCGTCGCGCCCACCGCGGCCGTCGCGCCCGCCCCCCTCGAGGGCACGACGACCGGCATCCCGGCCGCGTACGGTGGGTTGAGCTGGTCGGTCAGAGCCGGGTCGCCGAGCTTCGCGTCGGCGAGCAGGCGGAAGATCTCCTCGGCGTAGTTGCCCCCGAGGTTGAACGCCTGGACCTTCTGCCAGGCGATCGAGTCGAGCA